>Ga0209227_1002257_pt1 | contig 14012 bp, 12 predicted proteins | sample YNPBryantNP2012_FD_185815 | JGI IMG/M metagenome (GOLD analysis project Ga0209227, IMG submission 185815) | Anoxygenic and chlorotrophic microbial mat microbial communities from Yellowstone National Park, USA - YNP Bryant NP 2012 (SPAdes)... ...
GAGCGGATGCTGTCGCTGCGCGAGACCTGTCGGCTGCGTGGCTTGGCAACCTACCCGATTCTCGTCGAGGCCGTCACGTGCTCTTTCCAAGGCAAAGCTCCCGACGTCTCATGGATTTAGGGTGGACCCCCGTGAACACTTACGGAAAAAGCTGATGAGATTATCGGTTGGAATGGAGACTCAGTTGTAAAAGCTATACGCAGGTTAGGATAAAACATGGCAGAGAATAAAGATGATTTTTATACAAACATAATAGGCATCCCCAGAGATACCTATGGGGATAAACATTCTGAGCATGTGCTAGAGATTTACAAATTCTACGTTGAGATGGCGGATCGGATCAGTTCACGACGCCAAACGGCCAATTCCTTCTTTCTAACTATCAATTCTGCTATCGTAGCGCTGGTAGGGTATGTCAATCTCTCTGCGGGATATGACAACGTTACTTTTATGTTCTACGCTCTAGTTGCAGTCGCGGGCATGGTGTTATCTTATTTTTGGTATCGGCTAGTTCTCTCCTACAAGCAACTGAACTCTGCGAAATTCAACGTAATTCATGTAATCGAGTCCATGCTTCCCCTGCGCGTGTATGATGCTGAATGGATAGCGTTGGGGAGCGGCAAGAACCCAAAACTCTATAAACCGTTTACCGATATTGAAACAGCAGTACCGTGGGTGTTTTTCGTGATTCACGCTATTGTGTTGCTAGTGAGTCTGTATTTTGTGTACATATCTACGGGCTCACATGCGCTTTCAGCCGACGCCGCTCCGCTGCGCTTCGCGGCGCGGCTGATGCCCAAGCCGTTAGGCGTATAGACCTGAGGAGGAATAATCCATGAAATCAACAATATCAGTTTTTAGGAGCTTTTTGTCATTTATTCTTGTTTTCGTTTTTTTGGGATATGGAAGCATTGAGGCAGGCGACAAAGAGGAAAATTTTTTATGGCCTCAGTCCACCCAGGCTATTGGGGAAAAGCGTGTACTCATGGTTGGTGTCAGGTTTCCAGATGCACAACCCACAAAAACCCTCGAGGAAGTCAAAAGAAAAGTTATATTTGCCATGAATAATTATGTAAAAGAGCAGTCCTATGGGCTTTCTTGGATAAAAGCCGATTTCAGAGGATGGATTATGCTCCCTGATTCCCTTTCTCAATATCAGGTAAGTCCTTATAACTTCAAGGTAGACAAGGGCAGGGTGCGCAAGCTGATTGAAGATACCCTGACAGCCCTTGAAAATGAGGTCGATTTCTCCACGTATGATCATCTACTAATCATACCCGGTGTTCACACCATGCCCGGCAAAGGATACGGCATGATCTGTTACTGTGCCAATCCAGGGATGCTGTCAGGAGTTACCAAGAGATACGTCCCTCGTTATGAAACCCTCCGCTCAAGGGGAGGCAAAGAATTTCGAGGTGGTATTTTTGTTGGTGCAGAAAATGCCCATCTGGGTATGTTCGCCCACGACTACTTCCATGCCCTCGCCGGAATCCATGAGGGAAAACGTCTTGCCCCCTGACTGTATGACTTCGAGCGTCAGTCTGACGCTTCAGCCGGGTTGCCCACATTCGAGCATAACGCTATCTATATGGGCCCCTGGGACATTATGTCACAGCACTTTGTAAAAAAGGGCGAACCACCTCCGGGGCTTTCCTCCTTTACCAAAATAAGGCTAGGCTGGATAACCCCTAAGGAAGCCCGTCTGATAATTCCCGGGGAGACTTCACTTGTCCTCCTCTCTCCTCTTTCACAGAAGGGCGAAACGCTGGTCATAAAAATCCCATTGAAGGACGGAAGGTATTACCTTATTGAAAACCGACAACCGATTGGCTCGGACAGGATGCTTCCTGATTCTGGCATCCTTATCCTGAGGGTTAATCCCAGTGCGGATGAAGGTTATGGCACTGTGGAGATTGTAAATGCTGACCCAAAAGCCGCTCATTTTTCCCATGCTACTTTCAAGCTGGGAGAATCCGATCGGAATAGATACATAGACAAAAGGAACGATGTATCCATTATTCCTCTCTGGAAAGAAAAGGACGAACTGGGTGTTCTGATTACTACTCCGAATGAAAGTGAAATGGCTATTAAGGCTGCAAGTGCCATACAGAAATTAATCGCGCTCACCGCTCATTCTGATTCAAATGAAAAAAGGAAAGTACTGGAGAAGGCAGTTACTTCATTCAAAAAGTTTGATTTTACAGGAAGCTATCGAATATCCCAGGAGATAGTCGGTGATGAATAAATAAACACGATAGAGTGTAAAAGAAAAGATGCTCAAGATATTAATGGTACTAATCCTTATGGCCGGGCTACTAATACCTGTGCTGTCGGAGGCATCGGAGTTGACTGTAGAAACTCCGGCTCTCGTCGTGAGCGATGCTATCGGCAATTTGTCAAATGAACAACTAAAAGGATTAGCAGATCATGCGCAGAAAATACTGAATAGAGTTCTCGCATTCTGGTCTGCTGATCCAGGAATAGCGCGATTTGGAAAGATAAGGGTGGTTTTTGACGTACCGCGCAGGGATGTATATTCTAGTGTTTTTTATTGGGACAAGAAGGGTAGTCAGAGCATACGCATCGTTCGGGTTTTCGGCACTGATGGAGCACCTCAAATGATGGCACACAAGCTTACGAGCGCCGTATTCCCCCAAAAGGATAAATTGATTCGAAACATGATGGGTATCCTTACAGAGACCCAAGTTGGCAATCCGTTAACATTCCCCATGTGCGGATTCGGCAGTGACGACTGGGTATTGGCTCTCTTGAAAGCGAAATCGTACATCCCTCTCAACGAATTGGGACCGGACCATGAGTCATGGGGTATGAAGGACGCTGGCGGCGGCAGGCTCTCGATTCATGATAAAGCCAAACAACACATAGCCTATGCCGAAACAGGGTCCTTCGGCAACTATCTATTTCAGATCTATGGAATAAACAAGATAAAGCATTTCCACCAGCTTTCCCACGAGAAGGACCGGCCATGGCAGGACGTGTTTGGAATAGGTATGCAGGAGCTTGAGGCGAATTGGCTCAAAACCCTGAGAGCGAACGAAAAAATAAGGGAAGAAAATATTTCGATAGTATTGAAGTTGTTTGAAAGAAACCCCGGTACAGCCTGTGCGGAGGCGCAGAAGCTCGCAACCAGGAGATAGCAAACAGAGTCAGCATGATTCTGTTATGCACTGCACTTTCCGCCTAACCTATCATTCCAGCGGACAGCTTGCAGCCGCCGCGGATCTAGGTTCGTTAGCTGGGCGAGGGCGAAGAAGAGACATGGCGTACTTTCTTGACCTGTTTTCTCTCAAAACGTACAAGGCTTTCACCCATTCCGATGGGACGGTGTCCGGGTTCCGCCTTCGTCACCGGAGTGTCGCAGGTCGAGTCAAGGCTGGGGACAAGCTTGTCTGCTACATGACGAAGCTTTCGAGATGGGTCGGAGTGCTTGAGGTCTTGGAAGGGCCGTATCTGGACGAAAGGCCACTGTTCTTTCCTGACGGCGATCCCTGGTAGTGTCAAGAGTCTTGTGTAAAATTCTCAACCCTCCAGCCGCTTCCAAAGGGGATGATTTTTCAGGACTTTTCCGAGAGGATTTGACCTCCAGTAAAGCTCCATCTTCAAGGCAATGAAGGCAAGGAGCGTGTAGCAGGACTGCTCTCCGGCCAGGATTTCCATCGGCCGGGTTCTTCGTCGAAACTCCTTGTTGAGTCTTTCGATGATGTTCGTGGTTCGAAGCGAGATCCATTCGTCTTCTGGAAAGTTGAAGAACGTCAGGCACGCCTCCAGGCTCTTTTCCAGGCATTTGACGGCCGAGGGGACATGGGCTTCCCATTTGTCCTTGAATTCCTGGAACAACTCCCTGGCCTTTGTCGGAGAAGAGGCATAGAAGATCGATCGCATGCCATCCGCGGCAGCCTCTTTGAATTTATGGGGAACCTTGGCCAGAACATTTCGGGCCACATGAACCTGGCAGCGCTGGATCTTCGCTTTGGGGAATTCCTCCTTGAAGACAGCCTCGAGCCCCGGCAACCCGTCCATGACCCCCAAAGTGATTGTGGAGGGATCGAGGCCTCTGCGTTTGAGGTCTTTGAAAAACTCTCTCCAGGTAGAGGCGGATTCCTTATCTCCCGCCTGCAGCCCAAGCACGAAACGGCACCCTTGTTCGGTCACACCAATGACAACGAGCACGGGAACCTTCTCGATGGAGTCGCCCATACGCATCCCGAAGTTGACCCCATCGATGAACAGGTCTTTGACCGGCTCCTGCGACAGGTCCCTGTTTCTCCATTTCTCCACCGCTTCTTTGAGCTCACCGGTGGCTTGGCTGATCTCGGTGGGCGAGATTTTTCTTCCAATCAGTCGCTGCATCATCATGGACAGGGTCCGCGTGCTCACTCCACCCAGAAACATCAGGCACAGATCATGGGCGATCTCCCCTTCATACTGCTTCGAACGGGGAAGTACCTGCGTGTGATACTCCCCATTTCGGTCTCGAGGGACCTTGGCGCACACCTCTCCGATCCCCTTGAGCGTGAATCGTCTTTCGTAGAATCCGTTCCGGTCGTTCGGCGTTCCAGGCTCTGCCCCATCCGCCTCTTTCCTCTCGTAGGGCTCCCTTCCGAGAAAATGGGTCAGTTCGGCATTCATCATCTCCGAAAGATACCGTCCGACCATCTCTCTCACGTCCAGGCGAATCATCTCGAAGATCTGTTCTGGGTTTTGCTGAATTTCCTTGAAAATGCCGACAACTTCGGGGACACTGATCTCGATCTTCATGGGCGCTTTTCCTTTCTTTGAGGTTCTTTTTGGCCAAACCCTCTTTTAATGGAAAAGCGCTCTTTTTTCTCCCGCTTAGAATTTACACAAAAGACTTTACACCACCACCCGGGTCCTTTGGGAGCCATGCCAATCGTGGGCACCACGGCATCAATAAACCTTTGAACAGGCCCAAGCGGAGGCGGATCGTAGCCTGAGGATAGCCTAGAAACAAAGAAGGGGTTAGGTCATGGGACCTAACCCCTCGATTTTCTGGTGGGCCGTCAGGGACTCGAACCCCGAACCTCCTGATTAAGAGTCAGCTGCTCTACCCATTGAGCTAACGGCCCAACTGTGTTTCTGGTACGCCCGGCAGGATTCGAACCTGCGGCCTGCGGATTCGAAGTCCGACGCTCTATCCAGCTGAGCTACGGGCGCATGGTCGTACCAACGAACGGGGCTCTTTACTAGCCCAGGGGCGTTTGAGTGTCAAGCCCCTTTTTCCGAACTTCCCGCCCGCTTCACGGACTTCGAGGGGTGCGTCACCGAGGATGCCTCATCAAGGCGGCGAAAAGGGCAAGGCACACGACGGTCAAAACCCCCGCGGCGGCAAAGGCGAAAAAATAGCCCTTGGAAGCGATGACAGTTCCCATGGCCGCCGAAGCCGCCATAATGCCGAAGTAGATCGAGGTGTTGTAGCCCCCCATGGCGAGACCTCGATGGCGCGGGTCGGCCACCACGGCGATGAGGGCGCCGATGGATGTGAACGCCAGGGCCAGGCTGGCGCCCAAGACCGCCGCGCACCCAAGAAAATGCCAGAGCACGCCTGAAGCACCGAACCCCGCCATGGCCGCGGCCGTTCCCAAAGAGCCCAGGGCCACCAGACGCCGTCGGTCTGCGGTGCGGTCGCTCCAATGGCCGAAGGGGATGCGAAAGAGCGCGTTGGAAATGCCTTGGACCATGAAGATGAGGCCGATGGAGGCGATGGGGATGGCGCTTTGGCGGGCGTGCAGCGGGATGAAGGTGACGAACATGCCCAATCCGAAACACAGCCCCAGGGTCACGAGCCAACAGCCCCATAGGGGGCGGCATCGGAGAACCTCGGCGGCGGCCCGGCTTAACGGCGGTTTTTCTCCCGCCTTAAGGGGCGAAGAGGGCGGCGGCAGGAACAGGGCCAGCATGAGGAGCAACGCGGCCATGACCACCCCCGAGGCCACAAACACGTCCTGAAACCCGAACCGCTCGGCGATCCACGCCCCGATGGCCGGACCCACACTCATGCCCACATAGAGTGACGTGGTATACCAGCCGTAGGATCGGCCCAGGTGCGTCACGGGGGAAATATCCGCCACGTAACTCATCATGGTGGGGCCGTAGGCCGAAAGACCGATGCCGAAAAAAAAGTAAATCGCCATGAGGTGTTCGGGTGTTCGGGCCCAGGCCAAGGCAAAAGAGGTGAGGCTCACCGCCAGGATGCCCCAGAAGGCGAGGCGCTTGCGCCCCCACCGGTCGGACAGAAGACCCACGGGAAGGGAAAGACACCCGGCGGTCAAAAAGAAAACGGAATTGATCCAGCCCACGGTGGCCGTGTCTGCCCCCAAGCTTTTGGCATAGAGGGGCACCACGGGGATGCGCATGTAGGAGGCGGTGTAAAACCCAAAAGTCAGAGCGCAGGCCAAAAAGAGGCTCAAGGTAAAAGACGGTGTGGGCCGTCCGGCCCACACGCTGAAAGAGGCTCCAAAGGAGCGTTTCACCGCGGAATTTCCCTCCCCTGATCGCGCCAGCCCGAGAGGGCTTGGGCGCGTTTCGGGATCGCCGTGTGTTGCGTTCTGTCGTTTCCGCCGCTTCTCTTTCGTCTATCCATACCACATGCCGCGCACCGCCGAAAGCTCTCCGTGCCCGCACCACAGGGATGGTCGGATCTAGGCTTCAAGAGCGTTTCGAAATCCTCTATGATGACTTTCACCGTCGAAAAATCTCGATGGATGCAAAAGCCGCAGTGTGCCCTTAAAGGAGGTTTACCGTGCCCAACATTCAGGAATCCAACCCCATGCGCTTTGAAGGAACCGACCGGTACTATCTCAATGCGGAGCTTCGCGAAATCGTGAACATCGCCATCGCCATGGAAAAGCCGTTGCTGCTTACAGGAGAAGCGGGCACCGGCAAAACCCAGCTCGCCTTTGAAATCGCTCGGGCCCTTCATTTGGCCGTGGAAGAAGCCCGGTGCAAGTCCACCTTCAAGGGCGAAGAACTCTGCTACGTGTACGACACGGTGCTGCGCCTCAACGATTCGCGATTCGGCTCGGGCGACACGGGCCGGGATGTGAACAACATCTGGGACTATATCCGTTTCGGGCCCATCGGTCGGGCTTTTACCTGCGAGGACCGCCGCGTCCTCCTTCTGGACGAGATCGACAAGACGGATTCGGATACCCAGGACAATCTTTTGGATGTCCTGGAAGACGGGGCCTTCATCATTCGGGAAATCAACCACAAGATTCGGGCGAAACAGCGGCCGATCATCATCATTACGAGCAACGCCAAGCGGGAGCTTTCGGACCCGTTCCTGCGGCGCTGTTTCTGCCATTACATTCCCTTCCCCGGTCCTGAGGAAATGGTGAAAATCGTGCGGCTTCACTACCCGGACATTCCCGACGCGTTCCTGCACGCTTCTTTGGAGACCTTTTATCGGCTTCGCGAGGAAGGTTTTGAAAAACCTCCCGCCACAGCCGAACTTCTGGATTGGATCGGGGCCATGAGGGCGGGCGGCGTGCGCGGCCCCGGGGCGGGAAAGGACGTGGCCCACATCGGCACGCTGCTCAAAAGGACCCAGGACATCCTGAAATTCAAAGGGATTCGCAAAGCCCTTCGGTTCTGAAAGGACCACGCCATGATCGGTTTCATTGACGGGCTCATGCGGGCGGGCATTCCCATGAGCGTCCATTACATCCTGGAATTTTACCGAGGGCTGCGCGCCGGAATCGCTCCCGACGTGGACCGGCTTTTTCTTTTCGCCCGATTGGTTTTCGTCAAGAAGGTGGAACATTACGACGCCTTTGAACAGGTCTTTCGGCACTTTTTCCTCGGCGATTCCGCCGTGAAGCCCGAAGACTGGGAAAGCCTGCTCACGGGAAAGCCCTTTCAGGAATGGCTGCGCCGCGAAGTGGAAAGCGGCCGCCTTCCCCCGGAAGCCTTGCGCGACTTCGAAACGGAAGAACTCCTGGAACGGTTCTGGCGCACGGTCATGGCCCAGGATGGGGAACACCACGGCGGCAACACCTGGGTAGGCACGGGCGGCCGATCCCCTTACGGGCACAGCGGGCGTCACGGAGGCGGCATTCGCGTGTACGGGGAAAGCGTGCACGGCACGGCCCAAAAAGTCATCGGCGCCCGCCGCTACATTCAATACAGCGACGACACGCCGCTCAAGAGCGATAATCTGCGCCAGGTCCTTTCCACGCTCAAGAGCCTTCGGCCCGTGGGGCCCGAAAACGAACTGGATGTGGACACGACCATTGAGCGCACGGCCAAGAACGGCGGAGAAATCGAATTGGTCTTTCAACGGGAACTGCGAAACCGCGTGGAACTCATGGTCCTAGTGGATAACGGCGGTTATTCCATGCTCCCCTATGTGGACCTGGTCAAGACCGTCTTCAACAAGATTCGCGACTGTTTTCGAGACGTGCGGTTCTACTACTTTCATAACTGCATCTACGGCACGGTGTATGCCGACCCGCAGCGCCGACAGCCCGTGTCGTGGGAAAACCTTCTGGCTTCGGGCAAGAAGACGCGGCTCATTATCATTGGAGACGCCAACATGGCCCCGGCCGAACTCATGGCCTCCTACGGGTCCATCGATCCGGCCACGGCCATCCGCAAACCCGGCTTTGTCTGGCTTCGGGAACTGCGCGAGGCCTTTCCCGTGAGCGTCTGGCTGAACCCCATTCCGCGGAACCACTGGCCGTGGAACAGCCCGACCATCGGCCGAATCGGCGACATTTTCCACATGGAAGACCTGACGTTGGGCGGCATCAAAAACGCCGCGGCGTATCTCAACCTTCAGGGGCAAGGGGTGGACCAGGCGGCATAACCGTGGCCTATATCGACCAGGAAGTGCGAAAATTGGTGGGTAAAGCCGTCCACCACTACGGCTTGATTGACGACGGAGACCGCATCGCCGTGGCCGTCTCCGGCGGCAAGGACAGCCTGCTCCTTTTGTGGATCCTTCGAGAAAGACTGCGCCGTGTGCCCATTCGCTATGAACTGGTTGCCGTTCACGTGGATTTGGGTTTTGAACCGAGCACCGCGGCCCCTCTGGAAGACTTTTTCCGCAAGGAAGGCTTCGATTACCGAATTCTTCGAACGGACTACGGGGTGCAGGCCCATCGTCCCGAAAATCGGGAAAACCCGTGTTTTCTCTGCGCCCGAAGGCGCCGTGCGGCCCTCTTTCGAGAAGCCCGGGCTCTGGGCTGTTCCAAAGTGGCCTTTGCCCATAATCAGGATGATTTCATCGAAACCTTTTTCATCAATATCCTTTACGGGGCGCAGACGGCCGGAATCGTGCCGCGCCAGAACTTCTTCGGCGGCTCCCTCGTCGTCATTCGGCCCCTGGCTTTGGTGGACAGCCACAAGGTGGAGCGCATGGTGCAACGGCTGGGGTTGCCTTTGGTGGAAAATCCCTGTCCTTCGGCGGGTCGGAACGCCCGGACGGAAATCCGGGACTTCCTGTTCGGGTTGTATCGGAAAAACCGCAAGATTCGCGGGAATATCTTTCACGCCATGAGCCACATCAATGCGGAATATCTGCCGCCGCCGTTAAAAGGGGCGTCGGCGGCCCGGGAGGGCGGCACGAAAAAGCGGCCCCATGGTGAGGCGGACGCCTAACGGGCCGCGGGCACGGCCTTTCTTCGGCTTTTCTTCGGTGGCGGCGGCCCACGGGCCCCACGCTTTTCTTTTCCGGGGGATGCGCGCGGGAGTGAGAAAAGATGACGGAAAAAAAACCGATCCTTTACCTCATTGACGCCAGTTCCTACATGTATCGGGCCTTTTACGCCATGGGGCGGCGCCTCACGGCGCCCGACGGCACCCCCACGCAGGCCGTCTTCGGCTTCCACCAGATGCTCCACAAAGTGCTCAAAGACAAGCAGCCGGAACTTGTGTGCGTGGTCTACGATCCCCCCGGCCCCACTTTTCGCCACACCGTCTACCCGGAATACAAGGCCACACGCGACCGCATGCCGGAAGACCTGGTGGTGCAGGTTCCCATCATCAAACAGATGGTGGACTTCTTGGGCATTCCGTTCCTGGAAGTGGCCGGCTACGAGGCCGACGACGTCATCGCCACCTTGGCTCGGCGGGCCAAGGAAGCGGGCATCCCCGTGGTCATCGTTTCCGGAGACAAGGACCTCCACCAACTGGTGGAAGAACCCCAGGTGCTTCAGTGGGATCCCCAAAAGGACGAATGGTTCACCGCCGAGGACGTCGCTCGGCGCCTGGGGGTGCGGCCGCATCAAGTGCGGGATCTTCTAGCCCTCATGGGAGACAGTTCGGACAATGTGCCCGGGGTTCCCGGCGTGGGGAAAAAGACCGCCGAAGAATTGTTGCGCCGTTTTGAAAGCCTGGACGAACTTTTTCGGCGGCTGGACGAAATTCCCAGCGCCGTGGTGCGCACCAAGGTGGCCGCGGGAAAGGAGGCGGCCGAGCTTTCCAAGAAATTGGTGAGCCTTCGGGACGATGCCCCCGTGGACGTTGATGTGCTTCAGTGCCGGCGGCGTTCCCCCGATACGGCGGCGCTCGCCCAGCTTTATGAACGGCTGGGGTTGCGTCGCTTTCTGGCCGATCTGCCTCGGGAAGCGCCTTCGGCGGAACCTGGCGTGGAACGGCCCGCGCCGAAACGGCGCGACCGCATTGTGCGCGATGAGGCCGCCTTTCGGGAAATCCTGGAAGAGGTCCGACAGGCGCCTGTTCTTTCCCTTGATTTGGAAACCACGTCCCAGGACGCCATGCGCGCCCGAATCGTGGGGGTGGCGTTGAGTTGGCGGGAGCATGAGGCGGCCTACATTCCCGTGGGGCACGAGGGGCCGGAGCAGGAGGCCCAACTGGACTTGTCTCGGGTTTTGGAGGGGCTTCGGCCCATGCTGGAAGGGGATACGCCTAAAAAGGTGGGGCAGAACATCAAGTACGAATGGGTCGTCTTGAAGCGACATGGCGTGGAACTCTGCGGCATCGACTTTGACACCATGGTGGCCAGTTACCTTCTGGATCCAGGTAATCCCTCGCATCGGCTCGAACGCATCGTGGCCGAGCACTTGGGGGAGGCCAAGGCGGCGTATCGGGACGTGGTGGGATCCGGGACCAAGGAAGTTCCCTTTGCGCGGGTGCCCATGGAGGATGCCGCGGCCTATGCGTGCAGCGATGCGGAAACCACCTTTCGGCTGGTGCCGATTTTACGGAGAAAGCTCGACGAGGCCGGCTTGACGACCCTCATGGACACCCTGGAAAGGCCACTCATTGACGTTCTGGCGCGCATGGAATTGCGAGGGGTTCGGGTGGATACGGCCAAGCTCAAGGAACTGTCCGAAGCCTTTGAAGAGGGGCTGCGCAAAGAAGAGCGGACCATCTACGAGATCGCCGGAGGGCCGTTCAATATTCAGTCGCCCGTGCAACTCCGGGATGTCCTTTTCGGCAAGCTGCAGCTTCCGGTGATCAAGAAAACCAAGACGGGGCCTTCGACGGACATGAGCGTTTTGGAAGAGCTGGCGGCCCACCATCCCATCGCCGAGCACATCGTGGCCTACCGCAGCCTAGCCAAGCTGAAAAACACCTACGTGGATACCCTGCCCCTTTTGGTCCATCCCGAAACGGGGCGCCTCCACACCAGTTACAACCAGACCGTCACTGCCACGGGCCGGCTCAGCAGCTCCGAACCCAACCTGCAAAACATTCCCGTGCGCGGCGAGGAAGGCCGCCGCATCCGCGAAGCGTTCATTGCGGAGGCGGGGCATGTGCTTCTCGCCGCCGATTATTCCCAGATCGAATTGCGCATCTTCGCCCATTACAGCGGCGATGAGCGGCTTCTGGCTGCCTTTCGAGCGGGGGACGACATTCACCGGCGAACAGCCGCTGAAATGTTCGGGGTCGCGCCGCATGAAGTCACCCCGGAAATGCGCCGCCATGCCAAGACCATCAATTTCGGCATCATTTACGGCATGGGCCCCTACGGTTTGGCCAAACAGCTCAAGATCAACCAGACCAGCGCCAAGGCGGCCATCGAACGTTATTTCGAAAGGTATCAGGGGGTGAAGCGCTGGATCGAGCAGGTCATTGGGGAGGCGCAAAAGCGAGGGTATGCGGAAACCCTTTGCGGCAGGCGCCGATTCATTCCCGAACTGCAAAGCCGCAACCGCACGGTGCGCCAGCAGGGAGAGCGGCTTGCCGTGAACACGACCATCCAGGGGACGGCGGCGGACATCATCAAGAAGGCCATGATCGATATCGACCGGGATATTCGATCCCAAGGCCTGGCCACCGCCATGCTGCTCCAGGTGCACGATGAGCTGGTCTTTGAGGTGCCGGAGGACGAAATCGATCGGGTGCGGGAGATGGTCAAAAACCGAATGGAAGGGGTGCTTCCTCTGCGTGTGCCCCTGGTAGTGGACCTGGGGTGGGGGAAAAATTGGGCCGAAGCCCACAATTGACGGCCCGCGCCAGTTCCGTCCGTTCCCGGTGGTGCCCTCGGCCCCGGGGCGATGCCCCGGGATAATATGTTTCGCCCCTTCAGGGCTTTGGGATGGTATTGACGCCCCGCTTCCCGGGGCTTCGCCCCGGGCTGACATGTTTTGCCCCTTCGGGGCTACGCATGGGCCGTGGTGCTCCCTTCGGGGCTTGTGCGGAGGGCGCGGCCATGGCGGTTGGGGCAGGCCTCCTCGGGGAATCACCCAATGGGCGCCACGAGCTGACGTCATGCGCTCCTTCGGGGCTGCAATGGGGCTGCAGAGCTCATCGCCTTCGGGGTTCGGATTCCCCGTTGGCGCCCCGGAGGGGCGTGGAAGGGTAGCCCAGGGCGAAGCCCCGGGTGGGGTGAAGGCCTCCCCCTAATCAAACCCAAGCCCCGAAGGGGCGAAACATTTCAATTCCCCTCACAGCAACGTGGCATCCCATTACGCCAACATGGCACGGCATTACGCCGTCTCGGCCCGTTCCCCGTTCCCGGAGCTTCGCCGCGGTCAATGTGTTTCGCCCCATCGGGGCTTTGGAGACACTCAAAAATGGACCGCCTGGGACAGCCGAAAACTACCCGCCTCTGACAACCGTAAATGGACCTCCTGGGAGAACTGAATTATGACGACCCTAGGACGTGCGGGATGAGGAGGCCATGGGGCGCTGCCCCTCACGGGAAGGATCCCCAGCGCACGCAAAAAAAAGTTTTTCTTTAAACGGATTTCGGATAAATGGTGCGTGCGATCGGCCTTGCCACCACGGGCAAGCGGTCCGCCGCCACCGCCTGCCGGCATGGCCGTGCGGCGGCGGCAACGGTCTCGGCCGCTCCGCCCCGGGTGGGGCTCGAACGATCCGAGATGGATGCGTCTTTTGGGGAAACGATAAAAACGAGGAAAGGGCGCCGACATGGAAAACACCGACCGAACATGGCAACAGGACGCATCTTCTTTCTGCGAAGACTCCTCGGAGGCGGAGGAGCCTCCAAGCGAACCTCCGGGCGAAGCCGCCGAAGAGCCGTCACCCTCGCCGCGGCGGGGCAGAAGACTTCCCGGCCCAAAGTCCGCCGCCATGCCCATGGGCAACCCATCAAAAACATTCAAGAAAAAGTATTTTCCTCACGTCAGCCTTTCTCTTTGGAACGACTGGCATTGGCAGGTGCAGCATCGTTTCCGATCCCTCAACGGCTTGAGCCGCATCCTCCATCTGACGGACGCGGAACGCGAAGCGCTGCGCGATGCGGCGTCCCGATTTCCCGTGGCGATCACGCCCTATTACGCCAGCTTGCTCGACGAAGCCGATCCCACGCAGCCGTTGCGCCGATCCGTGGTGCCGCTTCCTGAAGAATGGCTGCAAAGCCCCGAAGAATCGGACGATCCCCTGGGGGAAGACAAAGATTCGCCGGTGCCGGGCCTCGTGCACCGCTACCCGGACCGCGTGCTTTTCCTGGTCACGGGATTCTGTTCCACCTACTGCCGATATTGCACACGCTCCCGCGTCGTGGGACGCCATGGGGCGGGAGGGCATTCGAGCCGCCG
>Ga0209227_1002260_pt1 | contig 13996 bp, 14 predicted proteins | sample YNPBryantNP2012_FD_185815 | JGI IMG/M metagenome (GOLD analysis project Ga0209227, IMG submission 185815) | Anoxygenic and chlorotrophic microbial mat microbial communities from Yellowstone National Park, USA - YNP Bryant NP 2012 (SPAdes)... ...
ATCCTTCACATTTTCAGTTGAAGGGATTTCCCGTGCATGTTCCCATCAGCTTGTCAGACACAGACTTGCCTCTTACAGTCAACAATCACAGAGATATGTAAGTGAAGAAAAAGGCTTTGATTTTATTGTTCCACCATCAATAAAAGAAAATAAAGAAACAGAGCTGATATTTCTTGAAGCTATGGGGAAAGCCCATGAATACTACTGCAGATTACTTCAAAAACTTGAAGAAAAAGGATATAAAGGCGAATTAGCCCGTCAGGATGCAAGATTTGTTCTTCCTAATGCTGCTGAGACAAAAATAATAATAACAATGAATGCAAGAGAATTACTTCATTTTTTCCGTGTAAGATGTTGTAACCGCGCGCAATGGGAAATAAGACAGCTTGCAATAGAAATGTTAAAGATAGTAAAAAAAATTGCACCTTCACTTTTCATAGATGCAGGTCCTGCATGTGTTAGTGGTAAGTGTTCTGAAGGTAATTTCAGTTGTGGAGAAGCTCAAAAAATAAGAAAAAAATTTAAAAGCCTGTGATATAATAATATTTATGAGTATACTTGATTGTATAGGAAATACACCCCTTGTAAAGCTTGATAGAATTAATCCAAATCCAAGAATAAAACTTTACGGAAAATTTGAAGGAGCTAACCCTGGTGGTTCAATTAAAGATAGAATAGCTCTTTACATGATAAAAGACGCAGAAGAAAAGGGACTTCTATCAAAAGATAAAATCATTCTGGAAGCTACATCCGGTAATACAGGAATAGGACTCGCAATGGTGGCTACTGCCAAAGGATACCGATTAAAACTTGCGATGCCAAAATGTGTAAGTGTTGAAAGGAGAAGAATTCTTGAAGCATTGGGAGCAGAACTGCTTCTTTCTCCTGCTGAAGAAAGTACTGATGGTGCAATAAGGCTTGCCTATCAGATATATGAAGAATCACCTGAGCTTTATTTTATGCCTAATCAGTTTGACAATGAAGCTAATATTAAAGCCCATTATGAAACAACAGGCAAGGAAATTATAGAACAAACAAAAGGACAGATTACTCATTTTGTTGCAGGTATGGGAACTACAGGAACATTAATGGGTGTAAGCAAACGCCTTAAAGAGTTTAATAAAGATATACAGATAATAGGCGTTGAACCTGTTCCCGGACACAGAATTCAGGGATTAAAAAATATGTCTGAATCAATTGTTCCTAAAATTTTTGACCCTTCAAGACTTGATGAAAGAATATATGTAAATGATGAAGAAGCCTTTGATACAACAAGAAAGTTAGCCATGCTTGAAGGAGTATTTGTTGGAATGTCCTCAGGTGCTGCAATGTCTGTGGCACTAAAAAAAGCAAGTGAAATAAGAAGCGGAGTTATTGTTGTAATCTTACCTGACAGGGGAGACAGATATCTTTCAACTTCTCTTTTTGCATCAATTTGCAGCAAATGCCCACCATAATTTTATTACGCTTCTTTTTTTATTTTCTCTGATTTTTCAAGAACTTTGTTGTGCATCTCTTTTCTTTTTTGTTTGAGTTTATCTGTTATTTCAGGATACTTAAGAGAAAGTATTTCACAGGCAAGATATGCTGCGTTTTCAGAGCCATTTATTCCTACTGTTGCAACAGGCACTCCTGGAGGCATCTGAACAGTTGAAAGTAATGCATCAAAACCATTTAATGCACCAGAAGCTATGGGAACTCCTATAACTGGAACTGTTGTATGAGCAGCAATAAATCCTGCGAGATGAGCGGACATTCCTGCAGCAGCTATAATTACTTCTATTCCTCTTTCCTCAGCCTCTTCAGCATACTTTTTTGCCCTATCAGGTGTTCTGTGCGCCGAGCATATGTCCATTTCAAAAGAAATATCCATTTCTTTTAACACTTTGGATGCTTTTTTCATTACATCAAAATCACTGTCACTTCCCATTAAAATTAATACTTTGGACATTAATATCTCCTAATCATTGCTTCAAGACGAGTAATCCTTTCTTCAATTGGAGGATGTGTGCTAAATAACTTCATCAGGGTTCTTCCTGAAATAGGATTTACAATAAACATATGAGCTGTCCCTGGATTGGCATCCATTGGTATTGCCTGAGATGCGTAATGAAGCTTTTTCAATGCATTGGCAAGATAAAGAGGATTGCCAGCAATTCTCGCTCCATCTTCATCTGCGGCGTATTCTCTTGCTCTACTTATAGCAAGCTGAATAATCATTGCAATAATCGGTGCAAGTATCATCATAAAAAAAACAGCAATTGGATGACCTCCTTCATCATCATCGCTTCTGCCACCAAAAATCATTGCCCATTGAGCCATTTGGGCAAGATATGATATAGCTCCTGCAATAGTTGCTGCAATTGTACTTATAAGAATATCCCGATGTTTAATATGAGCAAGTTCATGTCCAATAACTCCTTCAAGCTCCTCAAGGGAAAGAATTCTCATAATTCCTGTTGTAACAGCAACAACTCCATTCTTAGGAGACCTGCCAGTGGCAAAGGCATTTGGCTGGTCGGACTGAATTATATAAACTTTTGGCATCGGAAGTCCTGCTTTTTGAGAAAGTTTTCTTACAATACTGTAAAGTTCAGGTGCTTCAGCCTCAGAAACTTCTTTAGCTCCATACATAGCAAGAACGATTTTATGACTGAAGAAGTAAGCAAAGAAGTTCATACCAAGAGCCATAATCAAAGCTAAGGTAGCTCCATGTTTACCGCCAATCAGGGACCCAACAAAAATAAAAAATACTGTAAGAAAAACCATTAAAAACATCGTCTTCAATGTATGCATAGTAAAAAACCTCCTTAAATGCTTAATATATCTATAAAAATTTAACATTTATAGCATAATTAAAGCAATATTTCCGAAATTCTTGAAATTGCTGATAGAAAATTATGTTTTGGACTATTTTGTCATCGGAGTCATTCTGAGCGTCTTATTCTGACATTCTGAGGGAGCGCAAGCGACCGAAGAATCTCCACAGGAGACCCTTCGGCTTCGCCTCAGGGTGACAAATGAGAAATAAGGGTGACAGAGGAGAAAATAGGGTGACACAGTAAGAGGTCATTCTGGGTTTCTTGTTCTGTCATTCTGACCCTGAGCAAAGCGAAGGGGAAGAATCTCATCTTTTTTTTCACCTGAGAGATTTTTCAATTAGAAAGTTCCTTCGCTGCCCTTTCGCAGACCCTTCGCATAGGCTCAGGGCTTCGGCTCAGGACACCGCTTTGGGGCATTAAGCCCCTCAGAATGACGGGATAAGAGAAAAACCTCCTTTTTCTATCGGCAATTTCAGGAAATCTTTGTTTGTATAAAAAACTACCTTCCAATTTATAAAAAATTTATTGACACTGCTAATTTCGCCAAAAGCTGAATATCTTTCTTGATAAGTTCAGATAAAGCTTTAGTATGATGTTTCAGGATTGTGATATAATTTTACTAAATGGATCCTCTTAAAATTATAAAAAAATACTATAAGAAAGATTCTCGTGCCTTTAAAATTCTTCTCAACCATTCAAACGCAGTCGCTGAAAAAGCATTAATAATTGCAGAAAAATTCAAAGATATTGATAAGGAATTTATATATCAATCTGCTATGTTACATGATATAGGTATCTTTATGACAAATATGCCTAAATTAGACTGTTACGGTAAATTTCCTTATATAGCACATGGATATCTTGGCAGAGAGATATTGGAGAAAGAAGGATATCCTGCCCATGCTCTTGTGTGCGAACGACATACTGGAACAGGTATTACAAAAAAGGAAATAATAAAAAATAATCTTCCACTTCCTGTGAGAGATATGATTCCTGTTAAAATTGAAGAAAAAATAATAGCATTTGCAGACAAATTCTTTTCAAAGGAAAGTGATGGCTCCGTAAGAATAAGAACAGTTGAAGAAATAATAATAGACCTTTCAAGGTATGGCGATGAGAAGGTAAAAATATTTAAAAAATGGATGGAAATTTTCGGATAAAATGGAAGCCTATGTATTAAAAGATATTACAAAATTTAAAAATAATCAAATTCAAAAAACGAATGATATAGTAGCGGTAGAGAAAAAGATAAAAGTTTATGTAAATAATGAAGAAGTAGTTTCACTTTCTGCTTCTCCTTCACAGATTAAAGAACTCGTTGTTGGATTCCTGATGACAGAAGGCATTCTAAAAGGAGACTGGTGTCCTGAAAAAATAAACATAGAGGAAAATGAAAAAGATATTATTGTTAAAGTTGGACTTGAAGGATTTGTATCTCTTGAGGGTAAAACAATAACATCAGGATGTATGTCCTCAGTAAGTTTTCTTAATGATGTCAAGGGTTATATTGACGATAAAATTCAAGTTGACCCAGAAAAGCTCTTTAGTCTGTTCAAAATATTTCAAGAAAAATCTGTACTATACAGAACAACAGGTTGCATTCATGCCTCAGCACTTGCGAATGAAAATGAATTACTGGTTATAGCTGAAGATGTGGGAAGACATAACGCTGTAGACAAAGTTATAGGATGGGCTTTACTTAATAAAATTCCCTTTGAAGGTAAGATAATCATTGTAAGCGGAAGAATTTCATCAGAAATGGCTTTAAAAACCGCTAAATGGAAAATCCCTATCATCGTTAGCAGAACTGCTCCAACATCACTTGCAGTGGAGATTTCTGAAAAAGCAGGTTTAACAGTAATTGGCTTTTTACGGGGTAATAGATTCAATATATATAGTCATCCTGAAAGAGTAAAAATTGCTCATAAAGGCATATAAGCTTTTGCATTAAGAAACATATCAGAAGTTTCGCCATTTAAATATCTGTGATAACCACTAACAGCAATCATAGCAGCGTTGTCAGTGCATAAATGTTTTGAAGGAAGATAAATTTCAATATTTGATTTTTTTAGACTCATTAATCTTCTTCTTAGCTCACTGTTAGCAGCGACTCCACCTGAAATTACAACTTTATTGATTTTTTCAGCTTTAACAACTCCTTTAATCTTTTCAATCAAAACATCTATCACAGATGCCTGAAAGGATGCTGCTATATCTCTTTTGATTTCCTCTGTAATTTCACCTTCTTTAAGCCCGAGATTTTTAATAAGTACTTTTACAGCAGTTTTGAGCCCGCTAAAACTGAAATCAAAGCTTCCGTGAAGATAAGGTCTTGGTAAATTATATTTTTCAGGATTGCCTTCTTTAGCAAGCATATCAATAACAGGACCACCTGGATAACCAAGCCCTAAAAGTTTTGCTACTTTATCATATGCCTCACCTACTGCGTCATCTCTTGTTCTCCCAATTTCTTTATATTCTCCAAATCCATCAACTCTGTAAAGGCAGGTATGACCTCCTGATATAACCAAACTAATAAAGGGAAAAGATGGAAATTTTTCCTCAAGAAATATAGCCTGAATATGTCCCTCAAGATGATTTACACCTATAATTTGTTTTTTAGCAGAAAAACTTAAAGCTTTTGCAAAGCAGACCCCAACCAAAAGTGAGCCTATAAGCCCGGGACCTTTGCAAACTGCCACTAAATCAATATCCTTAAGTGTTAAATTTGAACTCTTAAGAGCTTTATCTACAACATCTTCTATCCATTCAATATGTTTGCGGGATGCAATTTCAGGAACAACTCCTCCATATTTACTGTGAAATTTTATCTGTGATGATACAATATTACTTAAAATTTTTCTGTTTTCCAGTATTGCAGCAGATGTATCATCGCAGGATGTATCAATGCCAAGTACAATCATAAATTACATGCTACCGTATGAATGTAGCCCACTTAAAAATATATTTACACCTAAATAAGTGAAAATTGTAACAATAAAACCTGCAACAGCAATTATTGAAATTTTGCTACCCTTCCATCCTCTTATAAATTTTGCATGAAGATAGAAAGCGTAAACAAACCATGTAATCAAAGACCATGTCTCTTTCGGGTCCCATCCCCAGTATCTACCCCACGCCTGGTCAGCCCATATTGCTCCGAAAACCAGTCCTCCAATTGTAAATATAGGAAAGCCAAATGCAATTGCCTTGTATGTGATATCTTCAAGAAAATCAGCATCAATTTTGAAATTCATAAGAATCTTCTTGATAAAACCACCATACTGCCATGAGATAAATATAAGTATAAGTAAAAATAACCAGCTTATAATTGAGATAAAGGATGAAGGATTTCCTAATGTTGAATGAAAAATCTTAACTGTTTTAGGATTTGACGCTGTAGTTGTATCAATTATTACTGATAAAAACATAAAAAGCATAAAACCGAGCAAAAAAGTAGAAAAAATATATTTAAAAGATTTTTTATTTTCTGAATCCATGATTATATGCAGCAGTCCTGTTATAAAGCTAATTCCAAAGGCAGCATACGATATAAAACTTAATGTTACATGAGCGAGTAGCCAGTTACTTTTTAATGCAGGAACAAGTGGCTGAACCTGTTTTGATATGCCAAGTAAATCAATAAGGCTTATTGTTATTCCTGCTATAATTGATACAAGAACTCCAAGACTTTTCTTCTTATATCGCCACTCTATAAAAAGATAGCCAATAACAAGACATAAAACAAAGAAAACAAGACTTTCGTAAAGATTTGTAAGTGGTATGCTTCTTAAAAATGAATGATTTATCTCATACATTTCTCTAAATCTCTGCACAAAACCAAAAATATGAATTACTGCTCCCAAACAAAAAGTCCCTGTTGCAACATATCCTATTTTTCTGCTTTTTGTCAGGATATAAACAATATACACAGGCATTGCAAGAATATAAAGAAGTCCAGCAATTGCAATGGTTTGATAGCTCATTATTTTTCCTCCTCTTTGAGTTCCTGAATTATTTTATCTATTTCCTTTTCTCTCAAAACAACACCTTTTAATGATGGATAAAAGAAAGTAACTTTTCTATCTTCCAATTCTATAATATATTGAACAGGCCTCAAAAAGAGCGATATGAAAAGTCCTGCACATAGTAAAATGGAACCTATGTAAATTAATGGAACCCCAGGGTCTTTTCTTATCTGAAGACCTGTAAACTGCGCACCCCAAAGTTCATTAAATTTAAGCTTTCCAAAAGGTGTGTCCCATGTATCAGGTATTTTGCTTAGTATCCATTGTTTTATTTTTTTGCCATTCTGCTCAAACTCCACAAGAACAGCTGGATTTATCATATTTGTATCCATATTAAAAAGTCTTCCTTGCTCATCCACGCCAAGTGCCGGGGAAAAATCAACTACTGAAGCTACTACATTAGTTTCAGGAATTTTAAATTTTTCCTCAAAATGTGCGGCAATTTGGTGCTCTTTCCCTTTTTTATCTAAGAATGTAAACCTGAACTCAGAATGCTCAGAAGGTTGAAATCCATAAGTAGCTTGATAAAATTTAAAACCTTTATATGTAAATGGCTGATTTACTTCTATTATAAAACTATCTTTACCATTTATTTTAACAGGCTGATTATTCTCAATCACCTTTATATAACTTCTATAATCTTTTGGCATAGCTGAATTTTCATAAAACTCTACTTCAAATTTATCGCATCTTATTTCAAAAGGTAAAGAAATAGGTTTCCCAGAATCAGATATCGCAAAGTTTGAACCTGTCCCTTCAATTATATTCATAGAGCCTCTAAATCCAAAAAAAACACCCACAATTGCTCCAATTAAAATAATCAGTATGCTTAAATGAGTTAAATATACAGCCAGTCTGGTTTTGCTCCATTTTTTACACTGAATTTGGATTGAATTATCAGTGTTGAATGTGCTTACTGAGAAATGTTTTCTCTTTAAAATATTCATTAACTTCTCAAATATTTCATCTTTTTTTAGAGATGATTCAAATTCTCGTTTGAGTGGCATTTTTTCTAAAATTTTTGAATCAAATAATTTTGGAGGGATTTTAAAAGATTTCAAAAGTAATGGAAGTCTGTCAACAGAACATACAATTAAATTCATGGCAAACATAAAAAGAAGAAAAATAAACCACCAGCTATGATAAACATTATTGAGGTCAAAAAGATTAACAATTTCATAAGCTTTCATTGAAGCATTAAAGGACATAAACTTAGAGAAAAATCTTATTATGGCTTCAGGGTCAAGCTCTTGAGGAATAACTGTCCCTATAGCAGCACTGATTGAAATTACAATAAACAAAGCTACTGCAAGGTCAACAGAAGCAAAAAAATTCCAGATTTTCTCATTTAAACTATTCAGTTTAGACATAAAACCTCCGTAAATTCTTTTCCTTTTAGTAGAATAAAGATATGCAACTTCGCCTAACTACTAATTGATTAATTTATCATATATCTGTTATATTTTTCTATGAAACTTGGAAAAATTATTATATCTTTTATTGTTTTATCATTTTTTGTTTTTAATAGTTTTGCTCAAGCAGGTCAAAAAAAATCTGTTCTTTTATATTTCTTTTGGAGGCAAGGATGTCCATATTGCGCAAAAGAAAAAGATTTTTTAACTCTAATGAAAAAAAAATATCCTTTCTTAGAGATAAAAGATTATGAAATATCTTATAATCCTGCTTCATGGCAACTTTTTCAAACTATGGCAAACTCATACAAAATTTCTCCTACAGGAGTTCCAGTGACCTTTATTGGAGATAATGCCTTAGTTGGATTTAGTGAAAAGACAGGAATGCAAATTGAGCAGGCAATAAAATACTGCCTTAAAAACAGTTGCGAAGACCCTCTATATAAAAAATGACAACTTTTCATTAATCATTTTAATCAATCTATTAAAAATTTTTAATAATCAAATTTCTAAATTTAATTGATATTCTTTTAATCCTGTGTTATAATTTTTGCAAATATTAAAATTTTAAAAATTTAAAAAAGGGGTGGGTAATGAGAACAATATTATTAGTCACATTTTTAGTAACCTGTTTTCTTCTGTCTTATTTTATGCCAACAGATGTTGCCCTTTCTCAATCTCCGAAGGACTGCCTCCGATGTCACTCAGTAAAGACTCTATCAAAGAACTTAGAAGACAAAAAAACCCTTTCCCTTTATGTAGATGGCTCAAAGTTTGAAAATTCTGTACATGGTGCATTGGAATGTTCAGCTTGCCATACAGACATTACAATGAAAAATCATCCAAGACCAAAGAAAATTGATAGCAAACAGGCACTATCAAAACAGGTCTCACAGAATTGTCTTACTTGTCATCCCAAAGATGCTTTAATGAAACCCAAAATGCATGGAGAACTTGTTAAAAGAGGAGACCCTTCCTGTGCTGAATGTCATGGTTCTCATTATATTAACTCAATGAAAGAATGGAAAAAGACTATAAGTTTTTCAGGATATTGTTTAACCTGTCATAACCTTGACCTATACAAAACTTTACCAAGCAAAGAAAAACTTTCATTAAAGGTTAATTATGATGAAATTAAAAAATCAGTCCACAGTAAGTTTGAATGTATAGTCTGTCATAGCGATTTTTCCAAAACTGCCCATCCTTCTTATAATTACAAAGATAAAGCCCAGTATAGAAAAGAATTATCAAGCATATGCAAAAAATGCCATACTGATACTGAGTTACAGAAAAATCCAATTCACTATCAGCTTACAAAAACTGCTTCATGCATAGAATGCCACGGAGCTCACAATGTAAAACCTGCAAAAGGTGCAAAAGGTGCTACTGATAATAAATACTGTCTTAACTGTCACAGTAAAGCTCTTTCAATGAAGATGAAAAATGGTGAAACCTTATCTGTTCAGGTAAAGGAGTCTGATATTATGAGTTCTGCACATAAAAAACAGAAATGCATTGAATGTCATAAAGAGTTTTCAGCAACACAACATCCAATTAGAACTTTTGAGTCAATATCTGATTACAGAGCCAAAGCAAAGGATATCTGCAACAACTGCCATCAGGATGCAGTAAAGAAATATGATGCCAGCATTCATGCCATGTCTTTGAAAAATGGTAATGTAAAAGCTTCTGATTGTATGAAATGTCATGATTATCATAAAACTGCATATATTAAACAGGATAAAACCGCAGGATTAAAACTTTGCTCAAGCTGTCATAGCAAAGAAACAGAAGCATTTAAATCAAGCGTTCACCACACTGCTTTAACTCAGGGCAAAAAGGATGCGCCAAATTGTTCTTCCTGCCATAATGCTCATGATGTTTTATCTACAAATATAGCAAAAATAAATAATGCCTGCGTACAATGTCATAAAAATATCAAAAACGCTCACAATAAATGGCTATGGAATCCTCCTTTCAGGCTGACAACCTTTGTTGACACCCATTTTAACTCTGCATCATGTTCATCCTGTCATATATCAGTCAACAAAGCTATTTATTTAACATTGATTGATAAAAATAAGAAAAAGGCATTAACAGAACAAGAGATTGCTAAAGCTCTGGGAATAGATGTTAAGGAAGTTAAAATCAAGCTTGACCTTAATGGAGATGGTAAAATTCAGGAAAATGAACTCTGGCAGTTTATGAAGGCTCTAAAGAAAAAGATAAATGCAGAGCTTGCAGGAAGAATTGATGTTGTTGAGCCTAATGATGCTCATAAAATTGTTGCAAAAGCGCAAACAGTTAAAGACTGCGCCACTTGTCACAATACTAAAACTAACTTTTCAGGAAAACTTGAAATAAACAAAGAAGGAACAAAACCTGCTAAGTATGAACTTGAAACAAAAGCCTTCAATTCTGCTTACTCAATCCCCAATATAAGCGATTTTTATGTTCTCGGAACAACAAAGATAAAGATTCTTGATATTCTGTTCTTTATTGCTTTGTTAGGTGGCATAGCTGTTCCGATAGCACATATAACACTTAGAATTTTAACCGCACCAATTAGGAGAAAAAGAAGGGAGGGGAAATAATGAAAAAAATTTATCTTCATCCATTACCTGTAAGAATCTGGCACTGGATAAATGCTTTAGGATTTATTATTCTAATAATAACAGGTGCTCAGATAAGATTTGTTGACCAGTTAGGATTGATGAGCTTTGAAACCGCAGTTCAGATTCATAGCTGGCTTGGTTTTATTTTACTTGCAAACTACTGTATATGGTTATTCTATTATCTCTTTACTGGCAAACTATTTAAGATATATATTCCTCCTTTCTGGAAACCAATTGATTTCACAAAAAGAGCTCTCAGACAGGCAAAATATTATGGTTATGGAATAATGATAGGAGATAAAAATCCTCATCACTCAACACCTGACAACAAATTTAATCCTATGCAACAGGTTTCATATCTTATGATAATGGTTGCATTAATACCCTTGCAGATAATTACAGGATTAATGCTTTGGGATCCTCAACTTTTTAGTTCGCTTATAAACATAATCGGTGGAATCCAGATTGCAACTTTAATTCATACAGGTTTATGGATATTCTTCAGCGCATTTATAATTGTACATTTTTATCTTGCAACTCTTGGGCATACTCCAATGGCTCATATAGTTGCAATGTTTACAGGTTATGAAGAAGAACACGATGAGCATTAAAATCAATAAACTATTTCAAGAAAGGAGGTGAAGAAAGTTGAAATCTAAAAAAGGATTAATAGTTCTTGTAGTTGCATGTTTCCTTTTAGGAATTACTTTTGTATATGCTCAACCTCAGGATGTATATGAGTTAAAGCTTGAAGGTGGAAAGTTTCCTCCTGTACAGTTCAGTCATGGTAAACATTCTACAGATTATAAGGTAGACTGTAAAGTATGCCACCATAAAGAAGCAGACCCTAAAGCAAAAGCTCAAAAATGCACTGAATGTCATGACCCTGCAGAAGTCAAGAATGGAGCATGTAAGGCAATGGATGCTTATCACAAAAACTGTATAAACTGTCATAAAAAAGAGGCAGAAGCTGGTAAGGCTGCACCTACAAAATGTAATGATTGCCATAAAAAGGCGTAAGGGAAGCATAAAAAAAGGGAGACCTTTCATTGGTCTCCCTTTTTTTATTTTCATTTTTTTATCTTAAAATCTTAATTTATCAATTTGCTGAAAATATAACTATATGCTAAAATACTACACAACTAATCTTTATAGGGGGCTCTTATGAAAAAAAGATTGATTTTACTTCAGTTAATCTGCATTTTTTTCTTGATTATTTTTATATCAGTATATTCCGAAGGTATTACTAAAGAAGACTGTTTTTACTTAAAAAGCCTCCATTATACAACAAGGGGAATGGAGTACTGGTATAGTAAAGAAAATGGAGGTATTGAAATTCTAACAAATATCCCCTATTCAAATCTTAGTTGTAGAAAATGTCATGTTAAATCATGCGATACCTGTCATAAAACTTCTGAAGAAGATAAGTCCTTTTATACAGCAAAAGCAGCAAAAAATCAGGATATATGTCTGAAATGCCACAAAAGAGAAGTTCTTATAATGAAAATAGACAAAGAAAAAAATCAGCAAGATGTCCATTTTGCTAAAAATATGAAATGTTACGACTGTCATACAGCAAGAGATATACATGGAGACGGCATTGAGTATAATTCAATGAAACAAAATGGTGCAATTGAGGCAAAATGTGAGAACTGTCATAAAACTTTACCACAGACAACTTCTCATAAAGTTCATGGAAATAAATTAGACTGTAAAGCCTGCCATGAAAGACAGGTTGCAACCTGTTATAACTGCCATATGGAAACAGATATAAAAGAAGGTAAAAGAGTTTCCATACCAGTTAGTGGATGGTTATTCCTTATGAATCATGAAGGTAAAGTAACTTCCGCTAATATGCAGAGTTTTGTTGTAAAGGAAAATAAAACATTTATCATTTTCGCTCCTCAACATAGCCATTCTATAATGAAAGAAGGAAGAAAATGTAAGGATTGCCATGATACTGAAGTTTTAAGAGAGATTCAGCAAGGCACTTTAAAACTAACATGGTTAGGAGAAAAAGAAATGGTTAAAAACATTCAAGGTGTGATCCCTGTTGTTGAAGGAGTAAAATATGAAGGCGTATATTTTGATTATAAAAACGATAAATGGATTCCAATAAATAATCCTGAGAAGCCTTTGATACAGTTCTCAGGATATGGTAAACCCTTAACCAAAGAACAACTAAATAAAATGAAACAAAGTATGATAAAATAAAAAATCTGGAGAGGTGCCGGAGTGGCCGAACGGGCGCGACTGGAAATCGCGTGTGGGGTCTAAAAGCTCCACCGAGGGTTCAAATCCCTCCCTCTCCGTTTTTTGCTCAAAAATTAATCTTTTCTCTGAATTTAATGCATCAACCAATTGTTTCTTATTGCCGACATAAATTATTATATCTCCTTCTTTTAAAATAAAGTCAGCTGAAGGATTTAAAATAGTTTCTTGTCCTCTTTGAACAGCAATTACTGTAACTTTTGCTCTATGCCTTAAATCAAGCGATTTTAAAGAATGACCAATTAACCATGAGTCTTTTTCTACTAAAAAACTGTCCATTTCAAGTCCCTCAAATATAACACATTCAATCCCTGCTCTTGTTTTAGGAGTTTGAGGCATTGTTAGTATTTCATAGCCTTCTGCTCTTATCTTTTCTATCATTTGAAGAATCTTATTTCTTGGAGTACCAAAATAGTGTAATACCCTTGCAAAAATTTCTAAGGATGTCTCAAATTCTTCCGGAATAACTTCGTCGGCACCAAGTTTCTTAAGTTCTTCTATTTCAGTTATAAATCTCGTTCTAACAATTATATGAATTTTTGAATTTAATGTTTTTGCAATCTGAACAATTTTTCTTGTTGCAAGAGGATCAGATATCGCTATCACTAAAACTTTTGCTCTGTGAATTCCTAATTTATGTAAAATTTCAGGACTTGTCCCATCTCTATAATAAATAGGCTCACCCTGTTTTTTCATTTTTCTTACAGTATCTGGATTTAGTGGGATTAAATAGAAAATTGTGTAATGGTAAAATACTAAAAAATGAAAAGGGGGAATTGATATGACAAGAAAAAGCAGAAATGGGGTAACACCAGAAGCGGTAATTCAAAATCTAATTTCTTCTTTAG
>Ga0209227_1002262_pt1 | contig 13991 bp, 9 predicted proteins | sample YNPBryantNP2012_FD_185815 | JGI IMG/M metagenome (GOLD analysis project Ga0209227, IMG submission 185815) | Anoxygenic and chlorotrophic microbial mat microbial communities from Yellowstone National Park, USA - YNP Bryant NP 2012 (SPAdes)... ...
GCCGACCTGGCTCAGCAGGTAGCCGCGAGCCGCCGTATCCTGCAGGTAGTCGGCCAGGGACAAACCCTCCCCGGCTGCAGCGATGGCCTGCTCATACTGCGCATCCAGGTTCAGATAACGGGCCTGGAGGATGCGGGTTTGCAGGCGCAGGCGGTCATCGCCGCCGGCCTCGGCCAGCGCCGCCAGCGCCACCAGATCGGCGTCCCGTTCGGCCAGGCGGGCCTGGAGATGGCGCGATTCGGCACGGTCGGCCAGGACCTGGCCGCGGCGACGCAGGTAATCCGGCCGTGTGCAGTCGGGGTCCAGTTGTTCCAGCAGTTGCAGCATCTGACCTTGATGATCCTCCGCCTCCTGCCAGGCAAACACCGCTGCCGCCCGCTGCGCCGCCAGGCTATGGTAATGCAACGCCTTCTCCGCCTCGCCTCCGGCCGCAAAGTGATAAGCCAGGGCGCCGGCGACGGCGGGTCGATCCCCATACAGGCCCTCCATCGCCTGGCCGATCAAACGATGCAGCCGCCGTCGCCGCCGATGGTGGATGCCCGTGTACACCACTTCCTGCACCAGGTGATGCACGAACTCATAGTCGTGCCCGCCGAGGCCGCTGCCCTCGCGCAAGAATCCCTGGCGCAGCAGTTCCTCCACGGTTCCCAGGGCGGTGTCTTCATCCATATCTTGGGCACGGCAGACAAGGTCGAAGTCAAAGGTGCGCCCCGCTGCCGCCGCGCAGGCGATCCATGCGCGCGCCGGCGCGGATAGATGTCCCAGCCGTGATTCGATAAGCGCACGCACATGGCCAGGCACAGGCAGAGGGCCTTCCGTCAGCGGAGTCTCCGCCAGCGCACGCAGGATCTCGATCGCAAAGAAGGCGTTCCCTTCGGTATGCGCGTACAGGCGCTTCGCTAGCTCGGCCTCGCCCCTGGTTGTGCGTCGGACCAACTCAGAGATCGCCTCCACCGAGAGTCGTTCCAGCATGAGGTGCTGCACCAGGCCATCGCGCGCCAGTTGTGCGGCCATCGTCGTCAGGGCGTGGGCCTCACCGACTTCCTCGGACCGAAAGGTGCCGACGATCAGGGCGTGCGTCTGGACCATCTGGCGCGCCAGATAATGAATCGCAGCGAGCATCGAAGCACTTGCCCAGTGCAAATCTTCCAGCACGATCAGCAGCGGCGTTCGCGACGCAAAATGGTGGATGAAAGTGGCGATGGCGTGAAACAGGATGGCTTGCCGTTCCGATGGTAGAGGGCCGGTTGAGGGTTGGGGCTGAAACGGTGAGGTAGCCAGTTCCGGGACCAGGCGGGCGAGTTCGTTGCGCGCCCAGGCTGGCAGCGCCGGCACGCCGCGTCCCTCCTGCATGGCCAGGTCGCGCAGCACCTCTGCCAGCGGCTGGTAGGGCAGCATGCGCTCCGGCTCGTAACAGCGGCCGCGCGCGACCATTCCGCCGCGCCAGCGCACCGTGGCGGCGAATTCTTCAACCAGGCGCGTCTTCCCGACGCCGGCCTCGCCGCCGATCAGGACCATGCCTCCCCTCCCCTGCACCGCCTGTTCCCACCGCGCCCGCAGCGCGTCCATCTCGCGCCCACGTCCGACGAACGGTGGCCGCTCGAGGCTTCCCCGTCGCAGTGATGGCTTCGCCAGACCCGGCGCAACCGGCAGGGGGATGGTGAACTGTGCGCCGAGGATGCTTTCGGCCTGTTTGAGCATTTCGGGGGAGGGGAGTGCATGGAGTTCCTGTTGTCGCGTCTCGCAGCAGAGTTGCCACTGACGCCGCGCCCCGGCCCGATCGTCCAGAGCGACGAGGGCACGCATCGCCGTCAGGTGCATGGCTTCCGTCAACGGATCGCAGGCGAGATATTTCTGCGCACAGGCCAGCACAGCCCGCGCGTCGCCCTGCGCTTCGTACCAGGCGACAAGCCGATTCAGCGTGTCGAGGTAGAGAGATTCCAGGCGATAGCGTTCCTCGATACACCAATCGTCGTAGAATCCCTCGAGAAGGTCACCACGATACAGTTCGATAGCCGTGGCCCAATCCTCTGGTTTGTCGGTGCGTCTGCCGACGCGCTTCTCGAATTCGGCCACGTCGAGCCAGAATGAACTGGCCGGGTTGAATTGCACGGAGGTGGAATCGGCCAGGAGATAGCCTTCGCCCAACAGGCGGCGGATGCGCCACAGCGCCGTGGAGAGGGAACGGCGGGCGTGGACGCCGTCGCGCTCGCCCCAGAAGAGCGCAGCGATTTCGTCGCGTGAATGAGCCCGCTGGCGATGAAGGATGAGATAGGCCAGGAGCGAAAAGGTCTTGCGTGTGGCCAGAGGGGGCAGCATCTCACCGGCCAACCAACACTCTGGCCCCCCGAAAAGATAGATAGCCAGCCGTGGCTGGGTGGATTCCTCCGCGCGCATGTCGATCTACCCTAAGAGCCTATCCGAAAATCCTCCTGGGAGGGTGCCCTCTTGATCGAAACGTGTGGGAATCGTCGGTTGGGATCCCAGAATGCGGATCGTCTGGACCACAGCAGGACGCCTACGGGCACGGGGAAGGCGATGAGCGATCCAATGAAGGCACCCATCACAGCCTCCAGGGTGACGTTTTCGGAGCCAAGCCATGACCAATAGGGCGATCCGAGCCAGAACGTGCCGGGGATGGCGAGGAAGAAGAAGGCAAGCACGAGAAGGAGGGCCGTTGCCTGGCGACCTCGACGGACCCGCTCAACCATCCACGACTGGTTGGCCGGACATGGCCGCTCATCTGGCTAAGAGGCTGCGTATATGGAGAAGGTGCCATTGCAGGACTCCCAGTTGACTTTGATGACTAGCTGAGGCAATTGCCTCCGGCAGGTGGCTTGGTCCTTCATGGACTCGCTCCTTCAGCGCGGTGCGGATGAAGGGTGTAGCCCCTGCCAAGTGCGAGCCGCACCAACGGTATGCGCTTCAGCCGCCGCGAGCGAGCGCAGCGAGCGATGCGGCCGGTTGCAACCGTGGTAGAGGAAAACGTGCTACGCTATGCGGAAGGTGTCCATGGTGAGCAGTTACAATCGACTTACCTTAGCTTGCCACAGTACCACCACTGCTTGCCCAGCGCCTCGTCCTTCCACCCCCAACACTTGCTGATGTTCACTCCCCTCCCTCCTCCACCTGCCGAAAGAGGAACCACCCTCCCTTGCGCCCCTCCACCCCCTGCGGCGCCCGATCGTAGTAGAGGTCAAAGACCTCTCCCGTCTCGGTCAGCACGCGGTAATAGTCCCGCCCCACCCCCCACGAGCCCCGCCTCTCCGCCACCGCCGCGTGCGCCTGGCTCATGTTGCGCGCAAAGCGCCCGCGACGCCGATAGTCGTGCCACTCTTTGAGCACCGCCTTCACTCGATACGACCGCCCCTCCCAGACAAAACCGTCTGGCCGACCCGGCCGCTTTTCCACCAGCGGCGGCCGGTCATACGTCACCTCCACCGGCGCGCCGATGAAGCGAGCGCGCAGCTCATCGCTCATCCCCCTCCTCCCCCAGCAGCGAGCGGATCAGGTTGACCCTGGCAAAGTCTCCGCCGGTGAGGCGCGTCATGGCCGTCTCCGCCCCGAGCAGGCGATAGCTCACCGCCGCCAGCGACAGCCCCTGCGCGCGCAGCGCCCTCGCCTGGTCCGCCAGCCGCTCCCAAAAAGCGATCTTGCGCTCGATGGCCCCACAGGCATCCTCGACCAATCCGGCATGCGCGCAGATCAACAGCCGCGGACGCAGCGACAGCACCTTGCGCAGCGACTGGAGGGTGGCGCGGGCGTCCTCGTCCGCGCGCAGGTAGCGCACCCGCTCGTGGACGAACAGGTCGCCGCTGAAAAGCCACCCCAGCCGCGGTTCGAACAGGCAAATGTGGTCGGGACAGTGCCCCGGCGTGGGGATCACCTGGAAGCGGTAGCGTTCTGTCTCCAGCACCTCGCCCAGGGGCGACACCGTCACATTCCGCGGCTGGCCCCAAACGAGGCGGCGATAGAGCGGCAGGCGCGGAAAGTGGGCCAGGATGCGCGCTGTCTCCGGCGCAGCCAACACCTCGACGCCCAACATCCGCTGCAGCAGCTCATCGCCGCCGGAGTGGTCTTCGTGATGGTGGGTGTTGACCGCGCGGCGAACGCCGCGCCCGGCGCACCAGGCGAGCACCTCGCGCGCCGTGGCCGGACAGCCCGTGTCGACGAGCAGACCATCCAGCAGGTACGCCCCGGTCGTATAGAGAGGGCGTCCCAGCGCCGTCCGCGCCAGGTGAATGCGGGTTATGGGACCATGCTCTGTCACCTGCAGCACTGCTCACCTCGCCAGGTCGATATGAGCCATACCTTATCACGGCAGGGGGCTTTTGTCAACGGACGACGCCTGTTCCACCGCAGAGCGCGCAAAGGTCGTTACAAAAGCTCTGCAACCCCGGCGTCCTCTGCGGTAAAACGCTTCTCAACAGGCCATAGAGTGAGTTGACGGGGCGGGGGGTGTCCATCCAGGAGGATGTACGGCGCGGCCCGCTCGGCGACGATGCCCAGCCGCCGCAGGTCGCCCAACTCGCGCAACGTGCCCTGGCGACGGGCCGCCAGCAGCCGCTGCGCCCCCTTCGGGCCGATGCCCGGCACCCGCAGCAGCATCTCCAGCTCCGCGCGGTTCACCTCGACCGGCTCCTGCGCCAGGTGCTGCCGCGCCCAGGCCAGCTTCGGATCGACGTCGAGCGGCAGGTTCCGATCGGCGCAAAAGGGCAGCTCTTCGACCGCAAAGCCATAGTCGCGCAGCAGGAAAGAGGCCTGGTAGAGGCGGTGTTCGCGCTGCGGCGAGGATGGCGGCTGGTTCTCCAGCGGCGTCCCCGGCACCGGACGGAAGCGGCTAAAGTAGGCGCGAGCCAGCCCCACGCGGCGGTGCAGATAAGCGGTCGTCGTCAGCAGCTCCAGGTCGCTTTCTCCCGCCGCGCCGACAACGAACTGTGTCGTCGAGCTGGGCTGGCGTCCATAGCTCTCGCGGCGCAACTCGTCGATCCAGCGTAGCCGCTGCAAGAGGTCAGCGCTAAAGACCTTGTGCGGGGCCAGGGCAGCCAGGCGCTCGTCGTTGGGCGCTTCCAGGTTGATCGAGACGCGGTCGGCCAGCGCCATCGCCGCCGCGACCTGGTCCCGCTCGGCGCCAGGCATGATCTTGAGGTGGATATAGCCGCGAAACTGGTAGCGCTGGCGCAGGATGCGCGCCGTGGCGATCAGGCGCTCCTGCGTGTCTGGGCCGCCGCCGGCAAGGCCAGAGCTGAGGAAAATGCCCTCGGCGAGGCGCGCCTGGTGCAGGCGCATGAACAGCCCAGCCAGCTCGTCCGGGGCAAAGGTAGCGCGGCGGAAATCGCGCCCGGCGCGGAAAGGACAGTAGTAGCAGTCGCGCTCGCAGGCCGAGGTCAACAGCGTCTTGAGCAGGTCGATCCGCCGCCCGTTGGGCATCGCCGCGCGGTAGACGCATTCAGCCAGCTCAGCCGGGACGTGACCCGGCCGGCCCCCTTCCCCCGCCTCCTCCGCCGGTTCGTAGCACGTCGCAGCTCCCAGCAGCCGCAGCTTTCCCAGCGCATCGCTGCTTCCGTTCATACCACCATGATAAGGACAAATGTTCTAATTGTCAAGTAAAGCCACACACTGGACCAGAGTCACTATCGACTGTCATAACCGCCTGCCTCCCGCGGGTTTGGGCACAACTTCCGCAGACGTGGGGCACCCCATTGCTCGGCGGCGGTCTGTGACCCCCGCTGGTGGGAGGCCACCGGGTCACAGACCTGGCGGGAGCAGGGCAGGGGGGCGCTCTGTCCTTTTGAAGCTTCCTGACCTGTGACCTGAGTACTGTTGACTTTGCCCGTTTCCGAGGTATAATATCAATAGCTGCTGCATCGCAGGGAGATGCAGTTGTTGTGCCATAGATAATATCCCCTGTGTAGCGATGTGGTGGTTGATAATTGTCAACACACTACAGGGGGGCAGGCAATGAACTTGATACCCTATCTGAAGGCCTCGATCAAAGAAAGCAAGGCCCACTCCGGCAGGGGGCAGAGCTTTGTCGAGCTTGCCGCCCTGCTACCCGTCCTGCTCATCCTGCTCGCTGGCATGATCGAGATCGGCGCCTACGGCAATGACTATATGAACACCCTCGACGCCACCCGTGAGGCCGCCCGTTTCGGTTCCAACCTGGACCCCGAACTGACCAGTGTCTACCCCTTCGACATGCGCCCGGGCAATGACCCCTTTCCCGATGTCCGTCTGCTCTCGCCCACCGCGCTGCGCGAGGTATGCGATAACGGCGAAACGACCAACTTCTACTACGAAGTCGCCTGCCTGGCCCTGCAGAATATGCCGGTCGGTGCGATCGACATGAACCGCGGCGACGACATCGTCATCACCGTGATCGGCGTGCAGAACGGCCAGATCACGCGGCGCTGGCCACTGCAGTCCCACCGCAACGCTGGCGCGCCCCCGCCCAATGGTGATTGGCCGTACCACTTTATGGGCGCCGGCGATTGGGATGGCGATCAGAACGCCAGTTGCACAAGCGCTCATATGGAACTCTGCCGCTGCTGGTCGCTCTACGGCGTGCGGAGTTGCTCATTCGACAATGCTACCCTGAACAGCCGGCTGCGCACGTTCTCCCCAGCCACCGGCTACGTCATCGTCGAGGTCTACCGCGCCCATCCCCACTTCACCGGTCTCTTCACCATCGGCGACTTTATTCCCGACCCGATTCAGATGCACCCCTACGTCGTCTTCCCTCTGCCAGCTGCCGAACCGCGCGATTGATGGCTACGCCCGGCCGTTGGAGGTACACCATGAGAAAACTGATCCAATGGTTGCGAGAACATCGCTCCGCCCCGACCCGCCAACAGGGCCAGGTTGTCCTTATCCTCGTCTTTGTCTTCGTCGGCCTGCTGGCAGTCGTGGGACTGGTCACCGATGGGGCACTGATCTACGTCCATTACGACCACCTACGGCGGGCAGTAGACGCCGCCTCGGTGGCGGCCGTCAACCAGTACCGCGAGAACCGCACCGCCCAGGACCTGTTCGAGGCCGCCGCCCAGACGGTGGAGCTCCAACTGCCCACTGTGACCAACATCCGCCTGTACTGGTGTTCGCTGGAGGGAGCAGGGAGCGAGCAGGTGGTGGACCTCCTCAGCCAGCCTTATGACCCTCACGATCCCGCGCTCTGCTCCACCCCGCCACGCAAGCAGATCCGCGTCCAGGCCTGGATGCCGGTCCCCCTCACGTTCATAAACCTGGTCTGGGATGATCAGGTGACCATCACCACCAGCGCCCAGGCCGAGGCAGCCGTGTTGAATATGGTGTTGCTGGTTGACACCTCCGAGTCCATGGGCTACAACACCTGCAACCCCAACCTGCCCGAGACGGAGTTCTTCAACTGCCTGATCGCCTGTCGGAACGCCGGCACCTGTCAGCCTATGGAGGACGTCCGCAACGCAGCCGCAATGTTCGTCGGCACACTGATGCGCGACGGCGTCGACCGGGTCGCGATCTATCACCTGGACCGGACGCCGGTGATCACCCAGTCGGTGGAGATGTTCCCCTGCAGCATCCCGCCAACTCTGACCCTGCCAATCACCCTGCCGGCCGGAAGCGGGTTGGTCATCCCTCTGTCGACGGATAAGAACGAAGTACTGGGAGCGATCACCCGCGGGCACACCCAGCCCGACGACCCGCTGAACGTCTACATCCGCCCCCGCGCCTACGACCCCGCCACGAACCAGGCATGCACCGCGCCGGTATACGTGGGCGGGTACCGCGGAGAGGAAGGGGATGGGTACGGCTTCCGCTGGGCCTCCACCAACATCGGCGGTGGGCTGCGCCAATCCATCCTCGAGCTTGTCAACAACGGCAGCACCGACGCCGCCACCTGGGTCATCGTCCTGCTCAGCGACGGTTCGGCCAATGCCACCGACCAGGCAACCGACCAGAACGGCTGGTGGACATGCCCATCTCCAGCCGATATGCAGGAACCGCCAGTCAACGCGCCCAACGAGCGCAGCCGCTTCCTGGGCCCCTTCTGTCGCGACAATGAACCCCCCGACACGGTCACCCGCCACTGCCCCTCCATGTTGACGTGCAGCGACGCCAGCCGCATCTGGTACACGAACCGCGGAGAAACGGACCCCGACCGGATTATGTGGTTCTACGACGCCGACGACTATGCCCGCGATATGGCCGACCTGGCCTCATCGCAGGGGATCGCCGTCTATACGATTGGCTTCGGACCGTTGGTCGCCGGCGCCGGAGAGAACCTGCTGCGCTACATCGCCGACGTCGGCGACGACGGCGATCTGGAAACCGCGCCATGTGGCAGCGACTGGTACTGGGACGATGTCGTCGTGGATCCGATTCCTGCACCGTTCACTAACTGCGGCAACTACTACTTCGCCCCAGATGCTGCCGCGCTGGAAGATGTCTTTGAGTCCATCGCATCCCGCATCTTTAGCAGGATCACAGAATAAGGTCACGGGGAAAACCCGGAGGAGGCCAGACCATGAAACCCTGGCGAGAAATGTTCCAGAGAGTGCGTAAGCGCATCAAAGGGCAAACAATGGTCGAATTTGCCCTTGCCTTGCCCTTGCTGCTCCTGCTCATTTTCGGAATTATCGAGTTCGGGCTCATCTTTGCCGCCTGGCTGACGATCGAGAATGCTGCCCGGCAGGCCGCTCGCTACGCCGCCAGTGGCCAGTACAATGCGGCCTACTGCGCCGAAATAGACAGCCTCTTTGACAACCTGCCTATGGGTGATCCTGCCCGTCCGCCAGCGCCATATACCCACACCGGTTGGGACGCTGCCGATGGGCAAATCGACTGCCGGGTGCCCAGCGAGGCCGAGGGCGTCACGAGCGACGACCCGGCGGACTTTTGGTACTACCAGAACATCACCGCGCGGCTGCAAGACGCTGCGCGCCTCTATTCCATCCGCGATGTCGCCCGGAACTCTTCCGGTATCTTGATGATCGAACAGGATGTTTCCGGCGACATCACCCGCAACAATGACTTTGGCCTGGGCGGGAACGGCGACCCCTCACGGCGGGGCTACTTCCACGTCATGGTCTGCAGCACCCGCTCATTCGCCACTTACGGTTATCAGGCGCCCTACCCTACCGGCAGCTTCCTCTTCGACCGTAACAATATCTACGGCCACGGGCCCTTTGTCTGCATCTATGACGAGACGCCAGCGGACATCATGGATGGGAACGAGATCGTCCGCGATGACTCTGGCGGGCCGAACGACCGCGCTGTTGTGGTCATCACCTTCAATCATCCGCTGATCACCCCAATCCGCGGCATCGCCGAAAACGCGGAGAACTATATCACCCTCCGCTCTATACGCGAAATGGTGATCGAGCGCTTCCGCACCGCCCGCGTCATCGGCCTGCCGCCTGCCTTCGACATCCCCCAACCCCCCACCCCCACCCCGCTCCCCCCCGAGCCGCCGAACCTCGAGATCGTCTACCCGGAGGAAAACGCTCCCTGCTTCGACCACGAGATCACCATCCAGGCCCGCGCCTGCGACCCCGATAACGTCAGCGCCGGCGAATGCACCCCCGCCATCCACAACGGCGTCGGCATCATTGACGTGCGCTTCGAGGTCCGCGATCCCTACAACGTCCTGGTCCATCAGCAGACGGAAAGCATCCCCGAATACTGCGGCTTCGGCGGGGACTCGGACCCCTGCCCGCCCTACGATCTCACCTTCACCTACCACTGGCCGGCGGGGGCGGAGGTGATCAGCGGCACCCACACGCTCACCGTCATCGCTACCGACAACGACAACCAGGTGAGCATCGCGACGCGCAACTTCGAGATCTGCGTCACGCCCGACTGCGAGAACATCGTCCTCTACTGGGACTCCTTCCGCGAGAACGACAACGCCGACTTCATGATCCAGAACAACTCCGCCTACCAGTTCCAGCTCACCCGCCTGCAGATGAGCTGGCCCAAGGTCGGCGGCGTCCCCAGCTACCTGGACTATATCCAGATGATCCGCTGGAACCCCAACGAGACTATGCGCATCCACAACGGGGACTTTGCCAACCCGCCAGCGGACATCACCACGTTCAATGGCGGTACGGAAACGATCCGCACCTTCCCCGCCCACAGCGACGGGCGGCGCATTGACGTGGACTTCAACGGCAACGTCTACCTGTACAACCCCTACGATTTCGTCATGACCGCGACGCTGCGGACGACCTTCGGCTACCAGTGCACGGTGAGCGCCCGCGGGCTGGACCAGCCGCCTAGTTGCAGCCAGCTACAGGTGAGCCCCGTCCCTCCCCAGCGTTTCGGCTACGACCAGTACGGCAACTACCGCGACTGGCTGATCACCAGCCCGATCTCCAACACCGGCAGCTATCGCGCCTGGCTCAGCGAGTTCACCATCGGCTGGCCCAGCGAGATCAACCCCGCCGCCACCTACGTGAACCAGGTCTACATGCCCAGCGCAGTCAGTAACAGCTGGATCCACGGCGGCGACAGCAACAGCAACCCCTGGACGGCCAGTTGGGGCAGCTCAACGGAGGCGCGCATCCTCTGGCCGAACGAGCCGCACTGGCTGCGCTTCGACTACAACGGCGAGAGGATGCCTACCCTGCGCACCACCATGCCCCTTTCGCCGCGCCTGAACGAGCTGCTGGACTCGACAGCCAGCGGCTACTATCCCTCCAACACCAGCGACAAGCTGAACGACAATATCCTCCATCCCGACCAGTTCACCGTCCAGACCACCTGGCGCTTCGACACCACCGGCACCCCGCCCGTCTGTACGATTGCCTTCACCAACACCCAGCGCGGGCCCTACATCCGCCTCTCATCGCCGCTGGCTGTGGGCACACTGCCGACCGGGGCGCGTTATATGATCCGCCCCTCCCACCTGATCACTCAGGTCGGCGTGCCGGTGACCCTGGGCGGGAGCGGCGATTGGGTCACCCAGACGCTGGTCATTGACGTGACTGCCTTCGACCGCGACTACGGCGACAACGCCCCCAGCGGCACCGGCATCCGCGAGGTCGCCCTGTGGGTCGAGGGGCCGGAGAACCTGGCTGAGAACTACGGCAGCAGCGCCGGGCCCGACTACAACCTCCTGCGCAGCGGCAACACCCGCGACTGGTACTACATGACCGTCACGCCGTTCCGGGCGACCTTCGACCTGAGCAGCGGCCTGTGGCCCGATAACCACTGGGTTATGAGCGGCACCCACTACCTCTACGTGCGGGCGATGGACCGCGATGACGTCAATGGACTGGACCGCCTGTTCACCCTGCTGGTCGTGCCCTTCCAGATCTATATCGAACCCCCCGACTGCGACGACCTGGAGTACGATCCAGAAGTTTTCTTCCCCCAGAGCTCAACCTGGCACGCCGCCAGCGGGCCGATCAACAACACCACGCTCTACCCCGTGACGCTTAACGAGGCCTGGTTCCGCTGGCAGCGCGGCACGAGCGCGCTGGACGGACTGGTGAGCTACTCCACCTTCCCCCGCTGCGTGGATCGCATCGACCAGTGGAACGTCCCGCTGAACTGGTTAGGCATCCCCCACAACGGCGATGGGACGGTCAGCCCGTGGCACATCACCAGCGGATGGGCCAACGTGAACTACCAGCGCATCCCCGCTGGCCAGCAGCGCATCTTCTCGATGCGCTTCAACGACGGCGGCGGCAACTGCGCCCGGCTGCGCTGCGTCGACGTGGGGACGATCCTGAACCTGCCCTACAGTATATACTATCCGTCCGCCCGCATGGCCCCGCTGTGCGAACGGATCGCCCGCTCGACCCAGAAATCGTTCTACAACAACAACGGGGCCGACATCCTCGGCGCCAACATCGTCCACGCCTCGCAGTTCACCATGAGCCTGCGCCTGGACTTTCCAATGGGTGGCAGTTGCTGGTTGGAGTTCAACGGTGGACGGCGAGGGCCAGCCATCCGCCTCACCTCCCCCATCCCGGTCGCCACCACCCTCTCCTCCAGCTACAACTCGCACTACTACCTGCGCCCCGATGCCGTCGCCGCCTCCAGCACTGCGCCTGCCCCCAACCCCAACGCCTGCCTCCAGGCCGGCCAGAACGTCATTCTTGGTTTGACCACCTGGGATATGGACTTGGGCGGCGTCGGCACCCCGCACGGCTCCGGCATCCAGGAAGTGGCCGTCTACCTCACCGGCCCCAACAGCCGCGAAGGCTACCGCAACCTGCTCCGCGCCAGTAACGACGACCAGAACTGGTACTACCTGACGTCCGCCGAGATCTCTAACCTCCCCACGGGGGTATCGCTGGCGTCCGTGCCCGGCACCTGGCCGCGCAGCAATCTCCCCGTGACGAACGGGCGGCATTACCTCTTTATCCGCGTGATGGATATGGACGACAGCGGCACCATCGCCGGCACCAACCGCCAGCCGCACTATACGCTGATGGTCTCGTCCTTCGATGTCTGTGGCGGGCAGCCCCCGAACGCGACGCCCACGCCGCCGGCGCCTACCTCCACGCCAACCCCCAGCCCGCCAACCAGCACGCCGACACGCACGCCGACGCCAACGAGGACGCCCACACCGGGCACGCCCACCCCCTCGGCCACGCCAACACGCACGCCGACGCCGACAAATACACCCACCCCAACAAGAACACCAACCCGCACGCCCACGCCCAGTACGCCGACATCCACACCGACGCGTACACCGACGCCCACACCAACCTCCCCACCATCGCCTACACCGCCTCCGGGAGGTGGTGATTGACCTTGCCGACAATCGAACGAAAGCACCGGGCCGTCGCCCTCGCCTGGTTTCTGGGAAGCGCGCTGACGGCAGGGATATTTTTGGCTATGTCTCCTCCGGCCCCAGCCGCGCCCCCCAGCGCGGCTGAGCAAGGCGAACTGTTCTACATGCGCGTCCAGACGGTCACAATCAACGCCCCGCCTGCTGCCGACATCTACGCTACCACCTACACCACCACCTTCCAGATCCACATTGCGGGTTTTCGCCTGAATGACTGGATCAACCTGCCTCCCAACACCGCGATCCACACAGCCACCTGCCAGCCGACGTGGCCACCGACCGCTACCTGCGAGGCGGTTATAGAGCCCACAAAAGTCATCTTCTCCGGCACGGTGGGCGGTAAAGGTACAGTCTACCTGGACTATGACACGCCCAGCCGGGCCTGGCGCGACCCGCAATCACCCTTTGTCCAGCTCAAATATCCCGTTGGCCCGGAGGAGCCCACATGGCTCTTTAGCCTGACCAATACCATCATCTTCAGCCGTGCCATTGGCCCCGTCTGGGAGCCCTTCACGGTCTCCCCCGGCAGCTATGTCTACTCACCCACCGCCTGTGTCTTCGCCTATACCACCACAGCGTGCAGCCTGAGGTGGAGCTTCACAGAGACATCGCGGCTGACCTTCAGCCTCGCCCTGCGTGAAACGCTGCTGGGCTCCGACCTGATCGTCGAAGACGTGTTGATGGACAACTACCGCCCGGCTGCCGGCGAACCGGTGCACTACACCGTGACGGTGCGTAACGTGGGCGCGTACACCACCGGACGCTCGGTCATCGCCGGGCTGTATATCCGACCGGTCGAGCAGGGACCGCCGGTCGTTCTGACCAACACCTTCGGGGGACCGCTGACCTTTGGCGACAGCGCGTTGTTCAAGTGGGTTGGCACCAGTCCGCCCTCGTACTGGTGGTACGGCCTGGCGCCGGGCGAGGCTATCGTCGGCAGCACTGTCCTGACCTGGCCCACCTATTGCAGTGAGCCTGGCGTCTGCGGCGTCTGGGCCCAGGCCGACATCCTGCGCTGGCAGACGGGATACGAATGGTACGGCCACAATCCCGAAGGGACAACATGCAGCCTGAGCACGTTGCCGCTTATGCCTGCTTGCAACGAGGAGAACAACAACTACCGGTCCGTCGACTGGCCGATCATCTACCTGCCCCTGGTGCGCCGTGGCTGACGGCAGGCCAGCCCCCCGCCCCCGGCTGTTCGAAGCAG
>Ga0209227_1002265_pt1 | contig 13976 bp, 10 predicted proteins | sample YNPBryantNP2012_FD_185815 | JGI IMG/M metagenome (GOLD analysis project Ga0209227, IMG submission 185815) | Anoxygenic and chlorotrophic microbial mat microbial communities from Yellowstone National Park, USA - YNP Bryant NP 2012 (SPAdes)... ...
GCTCTGCACCTGCTCGATGATCGTGGTGACGCTGGGGCGGATGGTGGGGGTGGGATTCAGTCGGGCGTCCAGTTCCTCTTCAAGCGTCTCCGCGGCCTGCTGGACAGGGTTCAGCCGGCGCAGCACTTGCGGCGCCAGCCAGACCAGCAGTACCACCAGCCCCATGATGAGCAGCACCGCGAAGACTGTGCCCGATCTTGACCGTTCCATCTCCCCAGCACCTCTATACTTGTACTACTACAGTATAGACTATGCCGGTGGGCTGTCAAGAAGGGGCTGAAGAGGTGCATTTCACGTTGAGGGCAAGCGGACGGGAAGTCGTAGGGGCGACCCGCCGGGTCGCTCTGTTCGAGCATGTCCGAACTCTTGTCCGAAGCCCAGGGAGGGGCGTCCCTACGGCTTCGGCAGCAGCCGGGCGGTGACCAGGCCGGCGCAGGCGAAGAGGGTGGCGGCGCCCAGGAACGGCGCCGGCAGGCCGGCAGCCATCGCCAGCGACGTGCCCAGCAGCGGGGCGACACCGTTGGCCAGGGAGACGATACTGGCGTCCAGTCCGTAGACTGCCCCCTGTTCCCCTTCCGGCGCCAGCGCCGCCAGGGTGGCGCTCAGCGCTGCCAGGATGCCGCCCATCGCCAGGCCGGTGCAGCCCTGTAGCAGGGTCAGCAGGGGCACGCTGCGGACGAAGTACTGGGGGATGTAGAGGATGGCGGATGCCAGCGCGCCGACCAGCAGCACCTGGCGATGGCCCACCCGGTCGCCCACCCGGCCCAAGAGCATGGCCCCCAGCGCCCCGGCGGCAGCGCTCACCCCCTGCACAGTGCCGGAAAGTGTCGCCACCAGCCCACCCGCTGCCAACGACTGCACGAAGAGCGGCAGGATCGGCCCCAGCATCTGGTTGCCCAGGCGCATGACCAACCGCACGCTGAAGGCGCTGAGGATCGGCCGGGAAGAGAGCAGCCGGCCCAGGCTCTTTGTCCATCCGCGCCGCCTTTCGGTCGGCGGGGGTGGGACGAAGTTCTCCTTGACCAGCAGGGTCACCAGCAGGCCGCCGATCAGCAGCAGCCCGCCAGTGGTCCAGAAGGCGAACTGGAAGCCCAACGTGTCGGCGATCAGTCCGCCGGTGAGCGGACCGAGCGACGCGCCGACGTAGATGCCCATCTGCAACACGCCCAGGGCATAGCCGGTCCGCTCGCGGGGGGCGATGCTGGCCACCAGCGTCGTGGCTGCAGTGACGGTGCCGGTCAGCAGCCCCTGCAGCATGCGCAGCAGCACCAGTTGCAGGGGGGTGCGCGCCAGTCCCATCAGCACCATCACCAGCACCCCGCCGAACATCGCCCGCTCCACCATCAGCTTTCGCCCGTGTCGGTCGGAGATGGCCCCCCACACCGGGGAGATGAGCGCCATCGTCACCGCGTGGGCGGAGTAGATGAGCCCCGACCAGAACTTGACGGCGTTCGGCTCGGTGACCCCCATCTCTTGCACGTAGAAGGGGAGGATCGGCAGGATGATGGAGAAGCCCAGAATGGAGACGAACTCGGCGAACCAGACGATCCAGAGCGTGCGTTGCCAGGAGGAGGACATACTCATCAGCGGGTTCAGGCGCTCCTCTCATCCATCTTCCCGTGGGCCAGGGCGTGGGTCAACCCCAGCAGCAAGAAGAAGGCGAAAGCCAGGTCAATGAGGAAGAAGGAGTGGTCCACCAGGCCATGGGCCAGCATGTCGGCCATCGCGCCCATCAGACCCAGCGCCAGGGCGCGGTTGTCCCGGTCGGTCAGGCGGCGCAGCGGCAGCGCCAGCCGCCAGAAGGCGACCTGCAGCCATACCCCTGCCGCTGCGCCAAAGACCCCCAGCCGCGCCCAGTGGTCGAGCAGGAAGTTGTGCGGGTGGGAGAGGTCGGGCTCCTGCCAGGCATCGGGGAGGATGTAGCGGCCCCGGTACTGGTAGAGGAAGTTGTCCGGACCGACGCCCACCCAGAAGTGGTCGCGGATCATCGCCACCGTGGCCTGCCACAGTTTCAGGCGGAAGAAGGTCGTCCCGCCGCGTGTGTCCAGCAGGGAGGCGAAGCGGGGCAGGCGCAACAAGGGGATGGCGGACAGGCCGGCGACGACGAGCGCGGCCAGGGTGGCCCACAGCCAGCGTCCGCCGGCCAGCAGGCCGATGGTCAGCAGGGCTGCGGGCACACCCAGGAGCAGCGCCCCCTTGGAGAAACTCAGCAGCAGCGCTGCCCCCACCGGCAGCACGGCCAGCCCGTAGGCCAGCCGTCGCCGATGGTGGCGGGCGAAAAGGGCCACCGCCACCAGCAACGGCAGCACGCGCCCCAGGTACAGCCCCACGTTGTTCGGCGAGCCGTAGACCGAGCGCAGGCGGCTCAGGCCGGCCTCGGCGGTGATCAGGTTGACCCCCAGCGCGTACTGCACAAGACCGACAACCGCCACCGCCACCCCGCCCAGGACGAAGAAATCGGCCACACGCCACAATCCCTTCCGTCCCAATGACGACGTGCGCAGCATCATGTAGAAGGCCGCTGGCTCCAGGATCACCAGGCGCAACTCCCGCCACGCCACCCGCTGAAAGTCGGCACAGAAGGTGGAAACCAGGGCAGCGAGGAGCAGGAACAGCACGGCCAGGTCGAGGGGGCACAGGCGTGAGAGCAGACGGTGCAGGTCCGGTTTTTCCTCACGCAGTGCGGCGATCTTGCCGACCGCCCATGAGATGAAGGCCATCACCGTCAGCACCTCGGCCATCGAGAAGGCGCGGCTGAACAGGGTCCACGGGAAGGCGTAGAAGGGAGCCAGGGCGGCGATGAGCGCCAGCGCCAGGTCGAGGCGCAGGAGCACCAGCAGGAAGAGCACCAGTCCTGAGACGAGCGTCAGCAGAAACCAGGGGGAGTAGTAGAAAAGGCTGGCGGCGGCCAGAGTCGCCGTCAGTCCCACTCCGTCCCCCAGGCGGCGGAAGGCGCTGCTGGCGGCTGTGCCCCAGGTCATCCAGGAGGAGGCCCAGAACAGCAGGGCGACCAGACCGGTCAGTGCCATCTGCCAGCCGTGGGACAGGCGACCCCAGCCCGCCGCCACCGCCCGTCCCAGACGGCCCCAGGCCACCCGCCGGCCGGTAAGGATCGCCCCGACCAGGCTGACCACGGCCAGCGCGACGAGGCCGATCAGCGACCCGCGGTAGGCCGTCTCGTCGGGATGATCCGCCACGCTCCACCCGACCAGCGGCCACTGCTCCCAGCCGCGCTCAGCGGTCACCACGGCGGTGTGTGGGCCAGGGGACAATCCTTCGGCGACGGCGATCGTGACCACTTCTGGCTGGTAGTCGGGGGAGGTGAGCACCAGGTAAGCCCGCCCCTGCTCGTCACGCGGCAGGCGGTTGGCCGGCTGGCCGTCTATGGTGACGTAGAAGTAGGCGCGGTAGTTGCCGCGCCGTACCCGCAGGCCGAAGTCGCTGCCCCAGAAGGGGATGGAGACCTGCTCTCCGCCGTCCTCGCTCACGTCCGCCCCCAGGTCGGAGAAGCGCCAGTTCCCCCTCCAATCGGCCACACCCGACACGGGGGTATAGGCGTCGGGGGTGTTGACCTGCGGCCCGTGGGCCAGCGCCGCCAACGCGGTGAAGACCGGGCGGGGGGTGCCGTCCGGGGTGACGGCGGCGAAGCCCCAGTGAGCCTCAGCATTGGGTGTGCCAGAAGGGAGCGCCGGGGCGGTCGGATCGGGCTGGAAGTGGCTCAGGCACAGCGCGCCCATCCACGGCCACTCCCGACGGGCCCGTTCCACGGCGGCGACGGTGTTGGCTGCCTGCGTCGCCTCGTCCACCTGCCCCCAAATCGAAGGGACCTCGTCCACACTGGCTGGCAGGCTGTTCCAGCCGAAGTGGGAGGCCCACAGCCCCTTACCGCCGTCCCCGTGGGCGACCATCTCCTCGCGCAGCAGCACCGCGCGCGAGAAGTTGAGCACCGCCTCGCTCACCCGCCGGTCGTCAGGGCCGGCGTCGAAGCCATAGGGCTGGGCGGAGAGGATGTCGAAATAGGGCGCGGCCCCGGCGGCGTACAGGCCGCGCAGGAAGAGCACCTCGGAGAGGTTATCCGGTCCGTGCTCGACAGTGGGGGCCAGGCTACCCAGGAGGACGCGCGCGTCGGGATCGGCGGCGCGGATGGCAGTGGCAGCCCCCTGGAGAAGTTGCGCGTAGGCTGCCGGGTTGGGCTCCGCCCCCCAACCGTCGGCAAGGTTGGGGTTGTGCCAGACCTGGTAGTGGTCCACCCGGTTGCCGTAGCGGGCAGCGACCGCCCCTGCGAACGCGGCGAACGATGCGGGCGGCGGGGGCGTGCCGGCCCATCCAGGCGCGCGGTCGAGCACGACGATCAGGCGCAGACCGCGCGCCGTGGCTTCATCCACCAGGCGGTCCCATGCCGCCCAGTCGTATACCCCCTCTTCCGGTTCGATCTGTGCCCAGGGGAAGGTGTGCCGCAGCCAGACGAAGCCAGCGTCGGCGATGAGGTCGAGGGCGTGGGTCAGCCCCTCCTCGTCGCTCTGCGCCAGTGCAGCGTTGATGCAGAACGGGGAGACGTCGGCATCGGCGGTCGGTTCGGGCAGGCCCGGCGGGATGCCGCGGGTGGCAGCGCGATGGTTGGCGATCAGCCCGCCGGCCGACAGCAGGCTCAGCAGCAGCACAGCCAGACAGGCCAGAGGCAACAGATGGCGGATGACAGACGACGGACGACGGCGCATGGGTCTCACTCCGTCACCCGTCCTGCCCAGCGCGCCGCGGTGATGCTTCCGTCTTCAGTGATGCGGCGGGACTGGCCGTCGAGCGTCACCAGGCGCAGGTCGCCGCGGTAGATGACCAGCAACCGCCCGCCCCAGGGGTCCCAGGTCACCGCCGGGTACTCCAGCCCTGGTTCGCGCGGGTCGGGGGCGAAAAGCGCCCGACGATCAGAGCCATCGCGGTCCATAATGTACACGTCATATACGCTGCTGCCGGAGGTGTAGGGGACGCGGGCGCGGCCAAAGACGATCTGCTCACCATCGGGAGAGAAGGAGGGAGCGGCCCACATCCCCACCTCGGTGGACAGTTCCGCTGTCAAAGGTGAGGTGACACCCAGGGCATAGAGGTCAAAGACCGGGCTGTCCTCCGGCGTCTCGCCGGTGGGCGAAGGGCCATGCACGACGGTGAGGATGAAAGCGCCGTCTGGCGACCAGGCTACGGTGGGGGTCCAGGCCCATGCGGCATAGGTGCGGAAGGGCGGGAAGCGGATGAGCGGGGTTGCCTCGCCTCGGTCGAGCCGCACCACGCCCACCTCGTCGGCGCGGGCATAGGCCAGGAGTGACGATGCGCCGTTCGCCCCCACTGGCCCCCAGGCGAAGGTCGTGCCCCACCAGCCGTAAGTGCCGCCAGCGGACGGGGCGAGCACGCGGCGACGGTCCAGCAGCGCGCCGTCGCTGGCCCGCGGCCGGGCCAGGTAGAGGTCGTTGGCCGCCTCCCAGCCGGGTGGCGCGTCACGCGTCGCACCGGTGGAGTAGGCGATACGCACCCCATCGGGCGACCAGCCGGCCCAGAGGACGTTCTCCGCGTTGAGCCGCACCGGTTCGGCATCGGCAGCCACGGTGTCCACCAGCCACAGGCTGTTCAGCGTGCCGGTGGCGGTGCTGGCGCGGGTGAAGAGCAGGCGGGTGCCGTCAGGCGAGAGGTCGAACACGCGCCCGTCCAGATCGCCGCTGCTGGTCAGGCGACGGCGGTCGCCGGTGGTGGTGCGCATGACCCAGGCATTGCGCGCGGAGAGGTAGGCCACCGTGCCGGAGATCGGCACCGAGGTCACCTCCTCACGGGCGCCGATCAGCACCACTTCGTTCTGCGCCTGTTGCACCGTGACCCGTTCGCGCACGCGCCGCTCCACCTCCACACCGTCCTCCAGGACGACGGTGTAGGTGATCACCTCGATGCCGTTGACCCCCGCGCGCAGCAGGCGGGTCTCGCCCAGCGGCACCGTCGTGTCGCGCACCGTCTCGCGGCCGTAGGGGATGACGTGCTGCTCGCTGGTGATGTCGGTCGTCACGCGGATCACACGCACGGTCAGGCCGTTTTCCAGGAAAGTGTTCTCCGGCGGCAGCACGCGGTCGTCCTCATCGAGGGTCACGCCGGCCTCGAGCAGCAGGTCGCGCACCGTCTGCGCCTCGGTCGCCAGGGTGCGACTCTGGCCGTCGGCGACCAGCGTCACGCGCAGCGGGCCGACCGGGCCGCAGGCGGTGAGGAGGGCTACTGCCAGAAGCGCCCCGCAGAAGCGCCAGAGGAGCGTTCGGGACAGCAGAGGGTGGCCCATGTCACGCTTCCAGTGGCCGGCCGGCGACCTCGGCCACCAGGCGGGCCAGTTCGCCGATCGGCTCCTCTTCTGTGCCTTCCGTCAACGGCCAGACGGTGCCGTCCTCGCCGACCAGCCCGACGTTCCACTCCGCCTGAGCGACCTCTCCGGCGGCCTGCCAGGTTCGGCGTTGCAGGCGCACACCCGTCACGGCGCGCAGCGGCACCTGTAGCGTCTGGACGCGCTGCGGGAACAGGTAGTGTCGCTCCACGCGCGCCTCACCGACCTCCAGGTCCACCACGATCCGCCGGAGTGCGGGGGTGAAGTAGACGACCAGCGCGCTGATGACCAGGAGCAGCAAGGCGGTGGCAAGGACGACGAACAACCGCGCTCCGCTCAACCACGGGGCGACGAGGATGGCGAAGGGCAGGAAGCCTCCCCACATCAGCGCCACAGGGAGCAATGGATGGGCCGGCGCCTCCATCACCAGACGCCGCGCGGTGCGCTCCTGCACCCGGTAGGGGCCGATCCGTCGCTCCTTCTCGAGTTCGAGTCCCGCCTCCTCTACCATAACTGCTTCTCCCCTGCTACTCCCCGCTGATGGAGGTGCGCTGCTCGATGCGCGCCAGGAGTCGCTCCAGCACGTCGTCTGTGGCGGTGAGGGTGATGGCCCCGGCAGGGCATTGCCTGGCGCACCGGCCGCATCCCTTGCACCGTTCGCTCACCTCCGCCCGGCCGTTCGTCAGACCGATGGCCCCCACCGGGCAGACCTCTGTGCAGCGCCCGCAGGCGATGCACTCTGGCCCCACATTCACCGTCAGGCCCGGCAGGCGCACGACCGTATCCCAGAAGACCGGCGGTCCCATGCGCAGCCCCTGGTGGATCGTGCAGCAGCAATCGCAGCACAGGCAGATGGCCAGCATGCGCCGGTAGGGGATGTCCAACATCCAGGCGTCGAACGCGGCGTGGATGATCTGCGGCACCAACCCCAGTTCCGTAGCGTGCTGGATGTGCTGCATGCACTCCTCGACGTCGGCCAGGTGCCCCAGGTCGGGGTTGATCTCCGCGGCGCCGGGTCCCAGGAAGACGCAGCCCAGATCCTGCGGGTATGTGCGGCAGGACTCGCCGCGGCGACAGATGCAGTCGTTCATAATGAAGCGCGCGCTGGCCCGTTCGACCAGCGGGGCCAGCAGGGCGTAGGGTAGCACGACGCTTTCTGTGCCGCGCACGGCCTGGTGCACCGGCAGGACGATCGTCTCGTTCTCCTCGCTGCTGAAGAGCGGGCGCAGCAGCGGGCCGATGAGTGGGCGACCGCCCAACCAGTTAGCCACCTTGCCCAATGGCCAGATGCGTACCAGAGCGTCGTAGAATCGCTTGGACCGGCCCATTCCCTCTTCTGCCTACCCACGCCGAATGAAGTCGCCTGCTCTGGGCCTTCAACCTGCGGTCGGCCTGCGCCGACCCTCACCTCACCCCCGGCGGCTTCGCCCCACCCCCTCCCCTCTCCCGCCGGCGGGAGAGGAAAGGGGTGAGGGCGATGCCGACGCCTGGCACCGCAGGCGCCCAGAAAGGCCGGTTTCCAATCGGCGCACGAAGGGACTCTCGGGTGACTGTGCGGTAAATCCTCAGATACCCGCCCAACCCTCACCGTGGTCGAAGGTCGAACATCATCTGCAGGAAAGCCGTGCGCTCCTCTTCCGTCATCGGGCGCCGACGCCCATACGCTTCCATCGTCGTCACCCGCATGTCCACGTTCAGCAGCCGCCCGTCGTAGAAGACCAGCCGGTTGATGAAGCAGGGCAAGACCTCTGTCCAGTTCTGGTCGAAGAACAGATTGCCCATCCCGTAATGGATGAACGTGTCGCCGTAGAACTCCATGGTCTGTGGCTGGTGGGCCTGGCTGCCCTGCACGTAGGCCGCGCCCATGTCGGCGAAGGTATGGAAGTCAGCGATCTGCTGCGGATAGGGGGTGTAGGACTCCGTCTCGTAGTATTGCAGGGTGATGATAACCTGGTACCCCTGCTCGCGCAACTGGCGCACCTGCGCGGCCATCTGCTCGATGCGGGCCGGGTCCAGTTGCGAACTGTCGGCAGAGCGGCAGGTATTGACCCCTGGCAGGTCGTCGGTGGCCCAGTCGTAGGGGTTGTCTATCGTGTTGCAGCCGAAGAAGGCGATGCGGTTGGGGCCATGGGTGAGGGTGAGCGGACGGGTGGCGTCGGCCAGGTTCTCCCCGCCGCCGTACCAGCGCCAGCCGTGTGCGCGGTACAGGTCGAAGGTGTGACGCAGCGGCTCGATCCCCTTGTCGACCAAGTGGTTGCCGGTCAGTTCGATGATGTCCGCGCCGACGTACTCCAGCAGTTCGATGTAGCGGTCGTTGGAGCAGAAGGACATCGTGCCACTGGGCTGGGCCACGCAGTCGGGCATGAAGGAGACCTCGTTGCTGATGTGCGTGAAGTCAGCGCCCGCCAGCCAGTCGCGGATGTCCTGCGCGGCATAGGTGGTGCCCTGGGCGTCCATCCACGCGGCGAAGGCGCGGGTCATCGCTGTGACGCCGGTCATCGCCACGACCGTCATCTGCCCCTCGTCCCGATTGGATAGCGGGACCAGGTCGGTGCTGAGCAGCGGCAGAGCGTCCGGGCGGCGCTCGGAGACCAGGTAGAGCGGCACCTGCAGGGGATAGGTGACCACGCCCCGCTCCAGCAGCGAGACGCCGTCCACGCGCAGCGCCCGCCAGCGCGGCTCCAGCCGGTCGAACGGCAGGATCGCCCACCCGCCAGCCTGCTCTGTCTCGGTGAGCAGGGCGGCCTCCTGTACCATCCGCACCGTCGTCGCCGCCGGCGTCCCCCACAGGCGGGTGAGGACGTGGAGCGTGTCGCTGGTGACCAGCAGCGGACGCATACCCACTGTTCCCGTGGGCGTACCGCTCCAGGCCGCTTGCAGGTCCTGTGCGGCAGCCCCTTCTTCCAGAGTGAAGAACGGCGCCGCCAGGGCATAGGTCCACTCGCCCACCGGCGTCGCGCCAGCGGCGTTCGTGCTGCTCAGGCGCACATCGGCGCCACCCTCGCCGCGCCAGACGAAGTGGACGAGGTCCTGCGCCACCCGTTCCTGGAGGCGGGCACAGGCGGCATAAGGAACGTCCGGCTCGCAACCCACCGTGACCGGCCAGGCGGGAGTGGGGGTGGGAGGCGGGGTGAAGGTGGCGGTGGGACGGGGGGTGCGCGTGGGGGTGGGGGTCACGTCACGCAGGGAGGCGTTGCTCCCGCAGGCAGCCAGGGCCAGCAGCGCCAGGCCGATGCTGAGGAGCGTCAAAAGGACCAGCAGGGAACGGGGCGAGAGGCGAGAAGGAGGCTGAAGGTTCATATCACGGCTCGAAGGGAGGGGTATTGTGCACCCAGACCGGCGTGCCGACGCTGGCCCAGTTGTAGAGCCAGGCGGCGTCGCGGGGGGCCAGGTTGACGCAGCCGTGGCTGCGGGTGAAGCCAAAACTGTCGTGCCAGTAGGCGGCGTGCAGGGCCGTCGCGCCGTTGAAGTACATCGTCCACGGCACATCCTCCAGGTAGTACCACCCGGCATCGCCGTCTGCCGCGTCGGGGTTGCTCATCTTGGTCTCCTCGAACTTGCCCCAGATCCTGAACAGCCCCGACTCGGTCCAGGTGGGGCCAGGCCGGCCGCTGGAGATGAGCGTGGCGTAGACCATGCGCTCCCCCTCATAGGCGGCCAGCGTCTGCTCGAACAGGTCCACCTCGATCCAGCGCCCGGTCACGCCCGCTGGCGGCGGGTCCACGGTCACCTTAGAGACCGCTGACTGCGGCACCCACTGGTCGGGGCCGATCAGGTACCACAGGTCTTCTGTCCCCAGTTGCTCCTGAGCGTAGATCGAGACGACCTGATAGCGGGAGTAGGTGGGCGCATTGGCAGCGGGTGGCCCCCCGGGGGTGACGCTGGGCTGCACCGACCGGTTGATCCAGGCGAAGGGAACCTGTGGCTGCTCGTTGAGGAAGACCCCCTGGAAGCGGGAGGGGCTGGCCAGGATGAGGGTGTCAGCGCGGACGTACTCGTCGGCGTTGATCTGGTACCACCGCTCGCCGTTGTATTCCACCTCGCCATCCACGCTCACCCACTGGTCGCCGGAGTAAAGGATGCGTGCCGGCGGCAGCCCCAACGCCGCCTCCATCGGGTGGCGGTAGATGGAGAGGGGCAGCGTGCGCACGTAGGCGTAGACGTGCGGCACCAGGTCCTGATCCGGCTCGGGGGTCAGTTGCACCACCGGCAGGGCCGGCAGAGGATTGGGGAGACGGATGTGCGCCACGCGGTAGGCGGTCGCGCCGGGGCCGCGCTCGCGGCATACCCCCTGCCAGCGGCCCATGCGCCCCGGTGTGCAGATGAAGCCCTCGGGGGCCCTGGTGTCGGGGGGAGTGGCGGGGTTGGGCAGGAAGGGGTGGGCCGAGAGGGGATAATAGAGAACAAGCAGCAGGACCGTAGCCAGCACTACGGCTAACAGCGTCGTCTGGCGCTCAGGATGGAATCTCTGCGAATGTCTCATTATGCGTATGTCCACTACATAGAACGGGCTGCCAACCCACCCAACCGCGGCTGAACGGGCTGGCAACCCGCCCTGACTTTCATTTCATGCGGCTCTCCGAGGAATGCCTCGGGGAGGCCGACGCCCGGAGTGGCCGGGCTATGTCCCGCCGGGCCGATCAGAATATCCCCAGCCAGCGCAACGGCTCGTAGAAGACGGGCGGGAGCAGGCCGAAGTAGTCGAGCAGGAAGAGGCCGACGCAGGCGGCGATGACCAGCAGCACCAGACAGCCACAGCCGATGTACAGCCCCGTGCGCTTCTTCTTTGGGGGCTCCTCAACGGCTGGCGGCGGCCCGTACACAGGTGCGGGGGCCGGCGGCGGGCCGTACACGGGCGTGGGGGTTGGCGGGGGAGGTGGGGTATAGGCTGGCCGTCTTGCCGGCGGGGGTGGCGGGGTCTGTGGCGCGACCACGGTGCCGGGACGGGAGAGCACGGTCTCTTCCAGGCTGCCCGCCGGGCCGTAGAAGGTGAACGCCACCGCATCACCCAGGCCGATGACGTCCTCGTTGTTCAGCACGTGGGGCGCGGTGAGCCGGATGCCATTGATGAAGGTGCCGTTCGTGCTGCCCAGATCCTCCAGCACCATCACGCTCCCCTGCCGGGTCAGGCGCGCGTGTTGACGAGAGACCTGCGGGTGGTTGATCACGACTTCCGACGCCGGATCTCGCCCGATCATGACCATCTCGGTCTCCAGGGTGAAGGTCCGCCCTGGCTCCGGCCCGCGGGTCATCACCAAACGAAAACCTTCGCTCATCCTGCACCTCCCACTGCAAGGCTGAAGAGACAGAAGTTCGGGCCGTAGTATACGCCGGATAGACGCGGTTGTCAAATGTAGGGATTGTGGTACACTCTTACCGTGATGCATATCGTTGATGCCCACGAAGACATCGCCTGGGATATCCTGGCGCTGGGGCGGGACCTGCTGCGCAGCGCCTGGGAAACGCGCCGCCTCGAAGAGGACAGCCCGGTCGTGACCAGCAACGGCCGCTGCATGCTCGGCCTGCCGGAGTGGCTGGACGGCGGCGTGACGGTCGTTATCGGTTCGCTCTTTCTCCCCCCCAGGCACAGCGCCGATAACGAGTGGAGCCGGCGGCAGGCTTACGCCGACGCCGATGAGGCCCACCGCATCGGGATGACCCATCTGGATGCCTACCATCGCCTGGCCGAACGGGCGGAGGCGATCACGCTGCTACAGAGCCAGACCGACCTGGAGGCAGTGCTGGCGGCGCGGGAGCAGGGCCTCCCGCGGCTTGGCATCGTTGTGTCTATGGAGGGAGCCGACCCCATCCGTGAACCCGGCGAGGTAGAGGAGTGGTTCGCGCGCGGCGTGCGGGGGGTCGGCCTCACCTGGGCGGCTGGTTCTCGCTACGCGGGCGGCAACAATGCCCCCGGCCCCCTCAGCGATGCTGGGCGGACGCTGCTGCCGGCCCTGGCGCAGTTCAACATGCTGCTCGACCTGGCGCATATGGCTGAGGAGGCCTTCTGGGAGGCGCTGGAGCGGTACGATGGTCCGGTTGCCGTCACTCACGCCAACCCCCGTGCCTTCGTGCCCACCCCGCGCCAGCTCTCCGATCCCATGATCCGCGCCCTGGCCGAGCGGGACGGGGTGATGGGCATCGTTCCCTACAACCGCTTCCTCAAGCCTGGTTGGAGCCCCAGCGACGGCAAGGAGGCGGCAACGCTCCAGGATGTGGCGGCGGCGATAGACCACGTCTGCCAGGTGGTGGGGGACGCAGCCCACGTGGGCCTGGGCTCCGACTTCGACGGCGGCTTCGGCGCCGAGGCGACCCCTGCTGGTCTGGAGACAGTGGCCGACCTGGGGCGCATCGCTGCTGCGTTGGAGGAGCGGGGGTACGCGGAGGCGGACATCGCTGCGGTGATGGGCGGGAACTGGTTGCGCCTGCTGCGCCGCGTGCTATAGACGCCCTGGTTCTGCCCACTTTGCGACTCATTGTCATTGGTCATTGAGCCATTGGCCATTGAGCACTTGCCGTTCAGGTCATGTCGTGCTAGAATAACACATCGTGCAGCGATGCGATTTGACATCCTGACACTCTTTCCGGAAATGTTCCACGGCCCGTTGCAGGAGAGCATCCTCAAGCGGGCCCAGGAACGTGGCCTCATCTCTGTTCACCTTCACAACATACGCGATTATGCCGCTGGCCGTCACCGCATCACCGACGATGCCCCTTTCGGGGGCGGCGGGGGCATGGTGATGAAGCCTGAGCCCCTCTTCGCGGCCGTCGAGGCGATAAAGCCACAGGCGGAGGAAGGACCGGTCATCTTGCTGAGCCCCCAGGGGCGGCTGTTCACCCAGGTGGTGGCCGGTGAGCTGGCGCACCACTCCCGGCTGATCCTCATCTGCGGGCGATACGAAGGGGTGGATGAGCGGGTGCGCGAGCACCTGGTCAGCGACGAGATCAGCATCGGCGATTACGTGCTCAGCGGCGGCGAACTGGCGGCGCTGGTGGTGGTGGACGCGGTCACCCGCCTGTTGCCGGGGGCCTTGGGCGACCCCGGGGCGGTGTTCGAGGAGTCCCATGCCCGCGGGTTGCTGGAGTACCCCCACTACACGCGCCCGGCGGTCTTCCGCGGGTGGGCGGTGCCCGAGGTGCTGCGCAGCGGCGATCACGCCGCCATCGTCCGCTGGCGTCAGGAGCAGGCGCTGCGACGCACCTGGGAACGGCGGCCTGACCTGTTGGAACGGGCTTCCCTCACGCCGCAGGAACGGGAACTTCTGGCGCGCTTGAGGGAACAGCCCGGCGAGCGTTGAACCTTTTCCTGGTTCAAACGGTATAACACATGGGACTGTCGCGACGGGAAGAGCCTTCATTGGCTGCTGGGGATGCGGACGCGTATCTCCTTTCTCGCCTGCGCAGGGGAGACCTGGAGGCGCTGGGCCTGCTGTATGAGCGCCACAAAATGGAGGTCTTCCGCACTGCGCTGGCCATCACGCGAGACCAGGGCGCGGCAGAGGACATTCTGCAGGAGTGTTTCCTGCGCCTCTACGCCAACGCTGGCCGTATCTGGGCCGATCGGCCCCTGGGGCCGTGGCTCTACCGCGTGACGGTCAATCTGAGTTACGATTGGTATCAGGACCGCCAGCGC
>Ga0209227_1002266_pt1 | contig 13973 bp, 11 predicted proteins | sample YNPBryantNP2012_FD_185815 | JGI IMG/M metagenome (GOLD analysis project Ga0209227, IMG submission 185815) | Anoxygenic and chlorotrophic microbial mat microbial communities from Yellowstone National Park, USA - YNP Bryant NP 2012 (SPAdes)... ...
GCCCGGTCGTTGTTGGATACTCTGACCATCGGCAACCTGGTGCCCATAGGCGAGCAAGAGATCGCCGAATTGACAGGCCGATTCCTGTCCCCCACCCGTTAGCCTTGGAGCCGATCATGCCCGCAGAAGAGATTCTCACTCAGCTCGTAACCATGTCGCGCCGCCTGGGCGATCCGGCGCTGGATTGTGCGATTTTGGGCGAAGGGAACACCTCAGCCCGCGCCGACGCCGAGACCTTCTGGGTAAAGGCCAGCGGCGTTGAACTGCGCACCATCCAGGCCGACGGCTTTGTGCGGGTGCGCTTTGACCGGGTGCTGTCCATGCTGGCCGCCGACCGTCTCAGCGACGAAGAGATCAAGGCCGGCCTGGAGGCAGCCAAAGCCGACCCGGCGGTCGAGGCCCGCCCATCGGTCGAGACGGTGCTCCACGCCCTGGCCCTGCAGGTGGAAGGGATCCACTTTGTGGGCCACACCCATCCGACCGCTGTCAACGCCATCCTCTGCTCGCAGAAAGCCGAAGAAGCCATCGCCGGCCGGCTGTTCCCCGACGAGATCGTCTACTGCGGGCCGGCACCGGTCTATATCCCGTACACCGATCCCGGCCTGCCGCTGGCCCGGGCGGTGCGCGACTCGATCCGGCGTTACCTGGATGAGCAGGGCGAAAGGCCCAAAGTGATCCTGATGCAGAACCACGGCCTGATCGCCTTGGGCAGGACGGCAGCGGAGGTGGAACAGATCACCCTCATGTCTATCAAGACAGCCCGTGTGTTGCTGGGAACCCTGGCGGCAGGCGGCCCCCATTTTCTCAGCCCGGCCGACGTGGCCCGCATCCACACCCGCCCCGACGAGCTGTACCGCCGCCAGGAATGGAACCGATCATGAGGAATACGATGCGCGTCTCACGATTGCACGGCATCCGCGACCTGCGGTTGGAAGAGTTGCCCCGACCTGTGCCCGGCCCCGGCCAGGTGCTGCTGCGGATCGCCTCGGTTGGCGTCTGCGGCTCCGATGTCCATTACTACCTGCACGGCCGCATTGGCAGCCAGGTGGTGACCGCGCCCATCATCATGGGACACGAGTTCTCCGCCTGGGTGGCCGAAGTGGGGCCGGGTGTGGAAGGGCTGGCGCCGGGTCAGTTGGTGGCCGTCGAGCCAGGCATTCCCTGTGGCCGATGTGAACCCTGCCAGCGCGGGCATCCCAACCTGTGCCCTCACGTGCGCTTCTGCGGCACACCGCCGGTAGATGGGGTGTTCGCCGAGTACACCGTCATGCCGGCCCCCAACTGCTTCCCTCTGCCCGACGAGATCGATCCGGTCGCCGGAGCGCTGCTGGAGCCGCTGGGCATTGCCCTCCACGCCGTGGACCTGGCCCACCTGAAGCCGGGGCAGACGGTCGCCGTGCTGGGGGCAGGCCCCATCGGCCTGCTGATCGCGGCGGTAGCCCGGGCAGCCGGCGCCGGCCAGGTGTACATGACCGAGCCGCTGCCCTCCCGGCGGCAATTCGCCCTGACCTACGCCGCCGATGCCGTTCTGGACCCCACCGGCCAGGAGGTCGTGGCCGAGATGCGGCGGCTGACCGCCGGCCGTGGGGTGGATGTGGCCTTTGAAGCAGCCGGCGCACCGGAAACGCCCCAACAGGCAGCCGCCGTGGCCCGCATCGGCGGAGCCGTGATCGTCGCCGGCATCCCCGCCGACGACACGATGACCTTCAACGCCTCCACCGTGCGGCACAAAGGGCTGACGATCAAGCTGGTCCGGCGCATGAAGCACACCTATCCCCGCGCCATCCGGCTGGTCCAGACTGGCCGGGTGGATGTCCGATCGCTGGCCACCCACTTTTTCCCTCTGGAACGGATCGCCGAAGCCTTTGAGCTGGTCGCCGCCTATGGGGATGGCGCGCTGCGGGCGATGATCCAGGTGGCGGAAACAAATGACGGATGATGAGAAACTGACCCGGCTTGAAAATCGGTTGAATCACTTTGACCCGGCTGTGCGGGCCGAGGCGCTGGCGGAACTGGTATCCCTGGCCGAACGGGGGTTGGTGCCGTTGGAGCCGGAGCGCGACGTGGTCAACATGCACTGCCACACCTTCTTCTCTTTCAACGCTCTGGGCCACTCGCCGACCTCGCTGGCCTGGCTGGCCAGGCGGCGCGGCTTCCGGGCAGTGGGCATTGTGGATTTTGATGTGTTGGACGGCGTGGACGAGTTTCTGGACGCCTGCGAGAGGGTCGGGGTGCGGGGCAGCGCCGGCATCGAGACCCGCATTTTCATCCCCCAGTATGCCGACCAGGAGATCAACTCGCCGGGTGAACCGGGGGTGTGCTACCACATGGGCATCGGCTTTCCGTCAGGTCAGGTGCCGGCCGCCGTGGAGGAGACTCTGGCCGACCTGGGACGCCGGGCTGCTGCGCGCAACCGGACGATCATCGCCCGCGTCAACCCTTACCTGGCCCCGGTCAGCGTGGATTATGAGCGGGATGTGCTGCCCCTCACCCCGGCCGGTCACCCCACCGAGCGGCACCTCGTCGTCGCCTACCTCCGCGCCGCCGGGCGGACTGTGGCCAGCCCGGTGGACTTTTGGGCCGACAGGCTGGGGGTGCCGCCGGAGCAGGTGGCTCCCCTGCTGCCCGACTCGCCGGCATTGCAAAACCTGATCCGGACCAGATTGATGAAGCAGGGGAGCGTGGGGTATGTCTGGCCGGAATCGGGCATGTTCCCCTCTATCGAGGAATTTCACCGGCTTGTGCTGGCCGGCGATGCACTGCCCTGTGCCGCCTGGCTGGATGGCACCTCGCCCGCCGAACAGGACGCCGAAGTCTGGCTGGGGTTTATGGTCGGCCAGGGAGCGGTCGCCCTGAACCTCATCCCCGACCGCAACTGGAACATCGCCGACCCGGCAACGCGACGGCTCAAGGTGCAAAACCTGTACCGCATTGTCGAGGCGGCTGAGGCGTTCGACCTGCCGCTGAACATCGGCACCGAGATGAACAGTTTTGGACAGAAACTGGTGGATGATTTTGACGCGCCGGAACTGGCTCCGTTGCGCCAGGCATTTCTGGATGGTGCCTATTTCATCTACGGCCATACCATCCTGCAACGGGCCCTGGGATTGGGCTACCACAGCGAATGGGCCCGGCACCATCTGCCCACCCGCCGCCAACGCAACGAATTCTACACCCGGCTGGGCGCCCGGGTGCCGCCGGGCAAAGAGAGCCTGGCCCGGCTCAGACAACTGGACCCAACCCTGCCGCCGGCGGAGATGCTGGCCCACATCGAACACGGATCAACACGGATTCAACCGATATCAGCCGGAACATCCGCGCCGATCCACGTCCCAGAGGAATAGAAGGCAAGGACCCGATGCGTCTGGCTCTGATCCCACTCCGAACCGAACCGGGGAACCCGGCGGCCAATCTGGAACACCTGGCCGGGCGGCTGGCAGAGGCAGCACCCTGGCGGCCCGACCTGGTCTGCCTGCCGGAATGTACCCTGACCGGGTATCTATACGAGGAGAGTGATCTGGCCCGATTTGCAGAGGCCATTCCCGGCCCGACCACGGCGCAGATGGGGCGGCTGGCCGCGAAATATGGCTTTTCCCTGTGCTTTGGGCTGCTGGAAAAGGTGGAAACCGGGGTGTACAACTCGGCGGTTCTGCTTGACAAAAGAGGCCATATCCTCCTGGTGCACCGCAAGATCCAGGAATCGCCTCCCTTCCTGACCGGCGATCAGGTGACCGCCGCCCGAGTGGAAGGCCGGCAGATGGGCGTGCTCCTCTGCGGAGACCTGTTCAACGAGCAGGTCACAGCCCGGCTCGACCGTCAGCTCGACCTGCTCCTGGTGCCCATGTCCCGCAGCTTTGCCGACCGTTCTCCAGACCCAGACCGCTGGCTCCATGAGGAGAGGCAGGTCTATCTCAACGCCGTCCGGGCGGTGGGGGTGCAGACAGCCCTGGTCAATGCCCTGGAGGACCTCCCCTGTGAAGGCTCATTCGGTGGGGCACTGATCGTCGGCGCCGATGGGACGCTGCTGGCCGAATCGCCGCACGGCACCGATCGGCTGCTGGTGTGGGACCTGGAACCGAGAAAGGAAGGATAGAAGTGGTTGACAAACTGGCCGAATTCCAACGGGCCGACGCCCCGCTGCCGGCCCATCACCTCCTCTGGCCCCTGTACGGTGCCGGCTTTGACAATCTGGGCCGCCAGGGACGGCCTGTGGAAGTGCCGCTGCCGACCTACGGCCCTGACGAACTGCTGGTGCGCCACGATGCCTGTGGCCTGTGCTTTTCCGACATCAAGGTGATCACACTGGGCCAGGAACACCCCCGCATCTACCGCGACATGCGGGCCGACCCGGTGGTGTTGGGCCACGAGGTCAGCCTGACCGTCGTCGGTGTGGGGGAGAAACTGCGCGGCCAATATCACGTCGGCGACCGGTTTATCGTCCAGGCCGACATCTATGTCGGTGGGGTGAACTATGCCTACGGCTATGAGATCCAGGGTGGGTTGTCGCAGTACGGCGTCATTGACCGGCGCATCCTCCACGGCGACCACGGCTGCTACCTCATTCCCGTCCGGCCGGACACCGGCTACGCCGAAGCGGCCCTGACCGAGCCGTGGGCCTGCGTCCTGGCTGCCTACGGGCTGACCTATCGCACCGGGTTGAAGGCCGGGGGGACGACCTGGATCATCGGAGCGAGGGACAGGGGGCCATACTCCATCAGCGCCGGGTTTGATGAGGAGTCCCATCCTGCCCGTTTGCTGCTGACGGACGTGCCGACCGGCTTCGCTGCCTGGTTGCGGGAGAGGGCGGCGGCGTTGGGCACTGCGGTGCTGGATGCGCCCGATCTCAAAAATCCGCCGCTGACACCGATAGATGACATCATCCTGCTGGGCGCCGACCCCGATCTGGTCGAAGCGGCCAGCCCGTTTCTGGCCGATTTTGGCGTGTTCGCCATCATCGCCGAAACGCCCATGCCCCGCCAGGTGGCCGTGGATGTGGGCCGGGTGCACTACAACCGCTGGCTGTATGTGGGGGGGCGCGGCCCGGATATTGCCCGGGCCTACAGCGCGGTGCCGGTGCGCCCGGCGCTCCGACCGGGTGGGCGGGTCTGGTTTGTCGGCGCCGGCGGACCGATGGGCCGGATGCACGTCCAACGGGCCATCGAAATCGCCGACGGCCCGGCGACCATCCTGTGCACCGATGTCAGCGACCTGCGCCTGGCCGACCTGCACGCCACCTTTGCCGCCGAAGCGGAGGCCAGGGGGATTGAGTGGCTGTGCCTCAACCCAACCCACGGCCAGGTCTACGAGACGGCCATGGCCCGCTTCCGGGAGCAGGGCTTTGACAACATTGTGGTGCTGGCCCCCATCCCGGCCGTCATCACCGAGGCGGCCACCTGGCTGGCTCCCCAGGGGGTGATGAACATCTTTGCCGGTGTGGGGCGCGGCACAACGGCCGGGCTGGACCTGAGCGGTGTGTACCTCAAAGATGTGCGCATCATCGGCCATTCAGCCTCAACCATTGACGACCTGCGGTTGATGCTCCACCAGGCCGAGTCGGGACGCCTGTCGCCCAACCGCTCGGTGGCGGCGATCGGCTCGCTGAGCGCCGCCCGCGACGGCCTGCGGGCGGTGCAGGAGGCGACCTTCCCGGGCAAGATCGTCATCTATCCGCACATCCGGGAGATGCCCCTCACCGCCCTGCCTGAGCTGAAGGACAGGCTGCCCGGCGTCTATGCCCGGCTGAAGGATGGCCGGGAGTGGACGGTGGAGGCGGAGAGGGAGTTTCTGCGCCTGATGCTCTTATGACAGGGAGGAAGGTGATGATCCTGCAAGACCGAATCGCCGTTGTGACCGGAGGCGCACAGGGGTTGGGGGCAGCCATCTGCCACCGGCTGGCGCGGGAAGGGGCGCACGTCGTTGTCGCCGACCTGAATCTGGAGGGGGCGGAGCGTGTAGCCGCCGAGATCATGGCCCAGACCGACCGCCGGGCCGTGGCCGTCCGTGCCGACGTGACCGACGAAGCCCAGGTCGAAGCCATGATCCGGCGCGCCCTGGAGGAGTTTGGCCGGCTGGACATCCTGGTCGCCAACGCCGGCATCCTGATCGCCGAGGCGGTGGATGAATTTCCGGCTGACAGGTGGCGGGCGGTCATGGAGGTCAACCTGGTGGGCTACTTTCTGTGCGCCAAACAGGCGGCCCGGGTGATGAAGGCCCAACGCAGTGGGGTCATCATCCAGGTGAACTCGAAATCGGGCAAGAAGGGCAGCTACAAGAACTCGGCCTATGCGGCCAGCAAGTTTGGCGGCATCGGCCTGACCCAGAGCATCGCCCTGGAGCTGGCCGAATATGGGGTGCGGGTCAACGCCGTCTGCCCCGGCAATCTGCTCGATTCGCCGCTGTGGGTGGACTCGCTCTATGCCCAGTATGCCAAAAAGTGGGGCATCAGCGAGGAAGAGGTGCGGCAGAAATATATTGACCAGGTGCCGATGAAACGGGGCTGCACCTACGACGATGTGACCAATGTTATCGTCTTCCTGGCCTCCGACCAGTCGAGCTATATGACCGGCCAGGCGATTAACGTGACCGGGGGGCAGGAGATGAGATAGGGAGGGGATAACGGTTTTTGAGGAGAAACGATGCCTGACAATCCGCTGGAACCATACGGACTGACCAGGGAAAAGGCCCTGGACCTGCTGCGGCAGATGTGGGAGATCCGCCTGTTTGAGGATCGGGTCTACGATCTGCTGGGGCGCAACATCATCAAGGGAGCCTCGCACCTCTACGCCGGGGAGGAGGCGGTGGCGGTGGGAGCGATCTCGGTCCTGCGCGACGACGACCTGATCACCAGCACCCATCGCGGCCACGGCCATTGTCACGCCCGGGGCGCTTCTCTGGTGCGCACCGAGGAGGAACGACAGACGCATTATAACAAGATGATGGCCGAACTATGCGGCCGGCAGACCGGCTACTGCCTGGGACGCGGTGGCTCGATGCACATCGCCGACGTCGAAAAGGGCAATCTGGGCGCCACCGGCATCGTCGGCGGGAACATCCCGGTGGCCACCGGCGCGGCCCTGGCCCAAACATTGATGGGCACCGGCCGCGTCGTCCTGTGTTTCTTCGGCGACGGCGCAGCGCAGACCGGCAACTTTCACGAGTCGCTCAATCTGGCCGGGTTGTGGAAACTGCCGGTGGTCTATATCGTCGAGAACAACCTGTATGGCATGTCGGTGCCGATTACCAAAGCAGCGGCCAAACTGAACATCGCCGACCGGGCCTGTGCCTACGACATGCCGGGCGAAGTGGTGGATGGCATGGACCTGCTGGCCGTCCGCCAGGCGGTGGGCCGCGCCGTGGAGCGTGCCCGCCGGGGCGAAGGGCCCAGCCTCATCGAATGCCAGACCTATCGCTGGTATGGCCACTCTCGCTCCGATCCCCGCAAGTATCGCACCAAACAGGAAGAAGCCGAGTGGAAAGCCCGCGACCCCATCCCTCGGTTCGCCGCCTGGCTGGTGGAAAATGGCATTTGCAGCGAAGAGGAAATAGACGCTCTGGAAAAAAAGGTCCAGCACTCCCTGGACCAGGCGACCGACTTTGCCCTGCAATCCCCGATGCCCCCGGCCGAAGAGCTGGAAAAGTTCGTCTATGCCCCTGCCAGATGGACGGCGGCCGACTATGCCCGTGAGCGTGAATGGCGGGAACGATGCCGCCTCGGCGGCGATGGCACGCGTCAAGTCCGCTACTGGGAAGCGATCCGCGATGCACTGCGCGAAGAGATGCTGCGCGACCCGACCGTTTTTGTGATGGGCGAGGATGTGGGGCTGTATGGCGGGGCCTATGGGGCAACACGCGGCCTGTTCGACGAGTTCGGCCCGGAGCGGGTGCGCGATACCCCCATCTCCGAAGCGACCATCGGCGGGGCGGCGGTGGGCGCAGCCATGGCCGGCATGCGCCCGGTGGCCGAGATCATGTACGTGGACTTTACCCCCCTGGCTATGGACCAGATCGCCAACCAGGGGGCCAAGAACCGCTACATGTTCGGCGGCAAGACGGTGGTGCCGATGGTCATCCGCACCGAGGGAGGGGCCGGACGGAGCATCGCCGCCCACCACTCGCAGAGCCTGGAGGCCCTGTGGACCCACTTCCCCGGCATCTATGTGGTCATGCCCAGCACGCCGTTCGACGCCAAGGGGCTGCTCAAAGCCGCCATCCGCGACGACAACCCGGTCATGTTCATCGAGCACAAGATGCTCTACGGCGTGGAGGGCTATGTCCCGGACGAGGACTATATCATCCCCTTTGGCGTGGCCGACATCAAGCGTCCGGGCAACGATGTGACCGTCATCACCTATTCGCGCATGGTGCACCGCGCCCTGGAAGCCGCCGAACTGCTGGCCGGCGAGGGGATCAGCGTCGAAGTGATTGACCTGCGCACCCTCAAACCGCTGGACCTGGACACCCTCCTCGCCTCGGTGCGCAAGACAGGACGGGTGGTGGGCGTGACCGAAGCCTACAGGACCGGTTCATTCCTCAGCGAACTGATCGCCCTCATCCAGGAGCAGGCGTTCGACTGGCTGGATGCGCCCATCGTCCGCGTGGCGGCGGCCGATGTGCCGGTGCCGATGGCCGAGTCGTTGGAAGATGCCGCGATCCCTGGGGTGGCCGCCATTATCGCCGGCATCCGGCGTGCGCTCGCGTAACGCAGGCCCCCGTCCGGCGCATAGAAAGAGGGATGGTCATGATCACCGAAGTCATTCTACCCAAGTTGGGCCAGACAATGGAAGAGGGAGCCGTTGTCGAATGGCTCAAGAAGGAGGGGGATGCGGTCAGCCGGGGTGAGCCGCTCTTTACCGTTGAATCGGACAAGGCCGTGCTGGAGGTCGAGGCGACCACCACCGGCTACCTGCGCCAGATCCTGGTGCCGGCCGGCCAGAAGGTGCCGGTGCTGACCGTCGTGGCCCTCCTCACCAGCACCGCCGACGAACCGCTCGATACCCACCGTGGCGCAGAGACGCCGCCGCCCGGACCCACAGCCCAGGCTCCCCTGTCCACCGCCGCGCCAGCGCCCCCGCCTGCCGCGCCCCGCCCTGGCCGGCTGTTCGCCTCGCCCCGCGCCCGCAAGACGGCGCAGGAAAAAGGGGTGGACCTGGCGCAGGTGACCGGCAGCGGCCCCGACGGGCGCATCGTCGAGCGCGACGTGCTGGCCTATGCCGGGCGTATGGCTGCACGCCCCCCTCTGCCTGCCGAAGAGAGAGGGAAGGCGACCCCGCTGGCTGCCAAAGCTGCCCAGGCGTTGGGCGTGGACCTGGGCGCGGTCCACGGCACAGGGATCGGTGGGCGGATCACCAGGGCCGATGTGGAGGCAGCGGTCCCGCCCCCCCTCCCCGTCCCACCGGCAGCGCCTGCCGTCGAAAGCGTGCCCCTCACCGGGTTGCGGCGCATTATCGCCGGGCGGATGGCTGCCAGCCACACGCAGACCGCCCGCGTCACCCTGGTCACCGAGGCCGATGCCACCTCTTTTGTCGCAGCCCGCGAGCAGATCAAAGCCTCTGTGGAGGAGGAATGGGGCTTTGCCCCCGGTTACAACGACCTGCTGGCCCTGATCGTCGCCCGTGCCCTGCGCGAGTTCCCCTACATGAATGCCCGCCTGGCTGAAGATGGGCAGAGCATCGAGCGGCTGCCGTTCGTGAATCTGGGGCTGGCGGTGGATACCGAGCGCGGCCTGCTGGTGCCGGTCATCCGCGACGCCGACCGGAAGGGTCTGCGCGCCTTGGGGACCGAACTGCGGGCGCTGGTGGAGCGGGCGCGGGCCGGCAAATCGCTGCCCGACGACCTGACAGGCGGCACCTTCACCCTCACCAACCTGGGCATGTACGAGATTGATGCCTTCACGCCGATCATCAACCTGCCGGAGGTGGCCATCCTGGGCGTGGGGCGCATCCAGCCCAGGCCGGTCGTGTGGGAAGGGGAGATCGTGGTGCGCCAGATGTGGACCCTGAGCCTGGCTTTTGACCATCGGCTGGTGGATGGCGCGCCGGCGGCCCGGTTCCTGCAGCGGATCAAGAGGCTGATCGAGAACCCGTATCTGTTGCTGGGCTGATCCTGCATCGGCAAAAATTTAGGACACGGATGATCGAACAGGGCTTACGACATGTTCACCACTTCGATTTGACCTCACCCCTACCCCCTGGCCCCCTTCCCTTTCCGAATTCGGAATTCCGAATTCGGAATTCGGAGGGGAGGGGAAGGGGGTTGGGGGATGGGGTGAGGTCCGCCCAGTCTAATTGATGTGAATTCAACATCGTCGAGCCATGCAGACAGGGGGTGGAAAAGATGCTCCAGGCAGATGTGGTGGTTTTGGGAGGCGGGCCGGGGGGCTATGTGGCAGCGTTGCGGGCCGCACACCTGGGCGCTCGCGTGGCGCTGATCGAAGAAAAGGCGGTGGGGGGGGTATGCCTGAATGTGGGCTGCATCCCCACCAAGGCATTGCTGCGCAGCGCCGGGGTCTACCGGGCCTTTCGCCGCGCCGAGACCTTTGGCCTGCGGCTGGAGGGCCGCCTCACACCCGACTGGCCGGCGATCCAGGGGCGCAAAGAGGCGATTGTCCGCCAACTGGTCGGCGGCGTAGAGACGTTGTTGCGCAAGGCCGGCGTGCAGGTGCTCCGCGGCCGGGGGCGCTTCATCGCCCCTCACCGGCTGGAAGTGAGCACGGCAACAGGGGTGGAGCCGGTCGAGGCCGGGAAAGGGGTGATCATCGCCACCGGCTCACGCCCGATCCAGTTGCCCCTGCCCGGCATGGAACTCCCCGGCGTGCTTGATTCGACCGGGGCGCTGATGCTGGAAGAGCTGCCTCCCCGCCTGCTTATCATCGGCGGCGGGGTGATCGGCGTCGAGTTTGCCGACCTGTTCAGCGCCTTTGGCGTGCAGGTGACGGTCGTGGAGATGCTGGACCGGCTGCTGCCGCTGATGGATGCCGACCTGGGGCCGGCGCTGGCCTGGACACTGGGGCAGCGTGGGGTCCAGGTGTATGTCGGCAGCCGGGTGACCCGCCTGGATGCGGCGGAAAGCGGCCTGCGGGCCACCGTCGTCACCCCCACCGGGGAAACGATCATCGAGGCCGACCGCGTGCTGGTGGCCGTGGGGCGGCGGCCCAATGTCGAAGAGTTGGGGCTGGAGAGGGCCGGGGTTCGCTGTGACAGGCCGGGCATCCCGGTAGATAGCCGGATGCAGACCAACGTGCCCGGCATCTATGCCGTGGGCGACGTGACCGGCGGCCCGCAACTGGCCCACGTGGCCATGCGCGGCGGCGAAGTGGCAGCCGAAAACATCCTGGGGCACACCGCCCACCTCCACCTCAAAACGGTCCCCTGGTGTGTCTACACCGATCCGGAGGTGGCCAGCGTCGGCCTGAGCGAAGCGCAGGCGCGGGAACAGGGGTACCAGGTGCGGGTCGGCCGCTTTCCGCTGAACGCCAACGGGCGGGCGCTGACCTGGGGTGAAACCGACGGCTTTGTCAAGGTGGTCAGCGAAGCGCGCTTTGGCGAACTGTTGGGCCTGCACCTGATAGCCCCCCATGCCGGCGAACTGATCCACGAGGGTGGGCTGGCGCTGGCCCTGGAGGCGACAATCGAGGAGCTGATCGCCACCCTGCACGGCCACCCCACCCTGGGTGAGGCGGTGCGCGAGGCGGCGCTGGCGGTGCGCGGAGAGGCGTTGCACCTGCCACGGTAAAGTCAAACCGCCGGATGGCACATCCCATCCGGCGGCGGCTTTTCCAGGCGCGCCTGGCAGGGCTCGAACCTGCAGCCATCGGTTCCGAAGACCGATGCTCTGTCCATTGAGCTACAGGCGCACGACAGGACGGCTCTAGTATACCAGAGATCGCGCCTGCCGTCAACCTTTGTAGGACAACTGCGAGCAGTTGTCCTACTTTGTACGGCAACTGCTCGCAGTTGCCCCGCTTACAAGAGATGGCAGAGACAGGGTTATTGAACCGCATCGAAGCGGAGGCACACCGCCTGGGTTTTGACCTGGTGGGCCTGGCCCCTGCCACACCTCCGACCACCATCGGCCACTACCGTGCCTGGCTGGAGGGCGGGTATCACGGCGAGATGGCCTACCTGGCCCGACCGGAGGCGGTGGCCAGGCGGGGCGATCTGACCCTTCTGCTGCCGGGCGTGCGCTCGGTGGTGGTGGTGGCGGCCAGCTATGCCCCCTATCCCCCCTCGGCCGGGCCTGGCGACGACCCTGGGCGGGGCCTCCTGGCCCGCTACGCCTGGGGCGACGATTATCACTCCCTGCTTTTGTCTCGATTATGTCAATTGGGAACCCTGATCGAGGCCGAGAGCCACGGGGCCGTTGCCTTTCGCGCCTGTGTGGACACCGCTCCCCTGCTGGAGCGAGAGCTGGCCGTCCGCGCCGGGTTGGGGTTCATCGGCAAGAACACCAACCTGATCCACCCCCGACTGGGATCGTGGTTGTTCCTGGGCGAACTGCTCCTCACCGTGGACATCGAGACGGAGCAGGCCCCATCCGCCGAGGGGAGGTCCACCTCTCCGTGCGGGCGCTGCACCCGTTGCCTGGATGCCTGCCCGACCGGCGCCCTCATAGCCCCCTACCTGCTGGACGCCCGGCGCTGCATCTCCTACCTGACCATCGAGCTGAAAGGGCCTATCCCCGGCGAGCTGCGGCCCCTGCTGGGCAACCGCATCTTTGGCTGTGATCTCTGCCAGGAGGTCTGTCCCTGGAACCGGCGCTCCGGCCGGGCCGTGGCCGGGGCGGCCTCTCAGCCCCGGCCGGATGACATGGCCCCTCACCTGCTGGAACTCATCGCCCTGGATGACGAGGGCTTCCGGCAGCGGTTTGGGAACAGCCCGGTGAAACGGGCAAAAAGGCGCGGCCTGCTGCGCAACGTTGCTGTGGCGTTGGGCAATTGGGGCGATCCGGCCGCGGTGCCGGCATTGGTCCAGGCGCTGCACGATGTCGAGCCGCTGGTGCGCGGGCACGCGGCCTGGGCATTGGGGCGCATCGCCACCCCTGCGGCCCGCCGCGCCCTGCAGGAAGCCCTGCCCGGCGAAGCCGATGGGTGGGTGCGGCAGGAGATCCAACAGGCCCTGTGATCAATCCGTGTCCCTTCTCCAGCCCCCTGGCCTGTTCGCCTGGGTTTGACCTCGTTTCAATTCCGTGTATAATGCTCATGGCCCAGATGCCGGGAGCTGTCTGGCATCTCCAGAGGGCGGGGCCTGGGATGAGAGGAGGGTCAATCGTTGATGGATCGCCGTGAAAGGAGGCATCATGGTTCCGATAGAGGCCCTGCGCAGTTGTGAACTGTTTACCGGCCTGAACGACGAGGAACTGGCGCAGATCGCGGCCATCGCCAGCGAAGAGAGCTATCAGGCCGATGAGATCATTGTGGCCGAACAGGAACTGGCCGATCGGCTGTTCATCCTGCAGACCGGGCGTGTCCAGGTGCACATCTCGCTGCGCTCTGTCCTGGAACCGGCCAGAGAAGCGACCATCGAGGAGGTCAGGCCGGGGCACATCTTTGGCTGGTCATCGCTGGTCAAACAGCAACGGTTCACCGCTTCAGCCCGGGCTCTGGAGCCGGTGACGGTCATTGTCCTGCGCGCCGAGGAGCTGAACGCGCTCTTTGACCGGAATGCCCATCTGGGTTTTGTGGTGATGAAGCAACTGGCCGAGGTGATCGCCTCCCGGCTGCGTCACACGCGGGCGATGTGGGAGAGGGGATAGGCGCTCCACCCCCTGTTGCACCTCAGAGACGGTCTGAGCAGGGTGGCTGAAGGCAATGCCTTTGGCCACCCTGTTTGTTTCAGGGAGAATCAGCGAAAGGGCGAAGGGGCGAGTGAACAGGGGGGATGGTTCACAACAGGTTGACCCCGGATGGGACACGGATAGCACGGATGGGACGGATGGACACCGATTTTGTCTTCGATATCAGGAGGTACGCAGTTGAT
>Ga0209227_1002272_pt1 | contig 13959 bp, 13 predicted proteins | sample YNPBryantNP2012_FD_185815 | JGI IMG/M metagenome (GOLD analysis project Ga0209227, IMG submission 185815) | Anoxygenic and chlorotrophic microbial mat microbial communities from Yellowstone National Park, USA - YNP Bryant NP 2012 (SPAdes)... ...
CGGCTCAGACTACTGCACTGTCGTCAACTGTGGCAAAACAATCCCAAACTGTGGCACCCCCACCATTTCACCCATCTCCAACTGCTCCTCCTTTTGCTTCCAAAGCCACTGCTACACCACCAACATCTCCCCCAACCCAACCATCACCAACATCCCTTGTCCCTCAAACGCCTGGGGACCCTGGTACTGCGCCTCTTGCTCCAACTGTAACAATGGCCTTTGCGAATACCGTTTTTGCGCAGCCCCCGGCTCCAACCAATACCAGATAAGATGCGGCAACTTTGGCTGCCAGCCCTACCCCACCTCAGGCGATGGCGGCGGCTCTGGTGGCGGCTCCACCTGCCAGCCCCTTTACTACTGTCGCCTCTCTGACTTGCAAACTTACCAAACAAGCGCCACATACGACCCCCAAAGCCACCTCCAATGCAACACCTCCACCCTCACCACCTGCGAAAACACCCCCATTCCGCTCCCTGCCTTGCAATGCAATGCCACGAGGTTCTTGGTGGCTGTGATCTAAATCTACGTTTATTTCCGCTTCTCTATGGGGTCTGCTGCTCATAGACTTCCGGATTGACGCAGTACGGCAACCGTTCCCCTTTCAACCCGGCGATTAAATTTTCAACCGCAATCCGACTCATCTCGGCCCGCGTCCGACGGCTGGCGCTGGCAATGTGAGGCACAATCAGGCAATTCTCGAGTGTCAGCAGGGGATGGTCAGGAGGCAATGGCTCAGGCACGGTCACATCCAGGGCTGCTGCTGCAATCTTGCCCGAGCGCAACGCCTGATAAAGCGCCTCCGGATCTACGACGGCCCCGCGCGCGGTGTTGACCAGGATGGCCGTCGGTTTCATTTTCTCAAACGCCGCAGCGTTGATCAGGCCGCGCGTCGCCTCGGTCAGAGGGCAATGCAGCGAAATAAAGTCCGATTCGCACAGGAGAGTATCCAGGTCCACTTGTGAGGCCGTGACGCCTGCTTCGGGTGCGGCCGGTGCGGGGTCCGTGAAGAGAATCCGCATGCCAAATCCCACTGCACGCCGCGCCACGGCGCGTCCAATGCGCCCAAAGCCGACAATTCCGAGCGTTGCTCCGGCGAAATCTGCGCCGAGCAAGGTATCGAGGCTCCAGGTTTTCCACTGACCGGTGCGCACCTGACGCTCTCCTTCCGGGAGACGACGGCCTGCGGCCAGGAGCAGGGCAAACGCCATGTCGGCAGTGGCCTCGGTCAGCACGCCGGGCGTGTTCCCGACCGGAATCCGGCGCGCCGTCGCCGCAGCAACATCAATGTTATCCACCCCCACCGCACAATTGCTGATGACTTTCAATTGCGGCCCGGCGATGTCCAAAAGATCGGCGTCCACCCGGTCGGTGAGCAGCGTCAGAAGCCCATCCAGTCCCGGTACGCGGCGCCGCAGTTCTTCGGCGGAGGGGGGCAGCGGCTCTGACCAGATCTCGGCATCGCAAAACTGAGAGAGCAGACTCAACCCCGGCTCAAGCAGGCGGCGGGTGACAAACACACGCGGTTTGTGCATCGGACTACTCCATTTGGAACAATTTTTTGCTTGCTCTGTTGCAAACAGCCTAAAAGTCTGTCATTGCAAGCGAAGCACTGCCCTTGCGTGCAGCGAGATTGCTTGCCCGTTGGCTCACCTCGCACTTGCCTTCTGTGGCGGCTCACAATGACATCCTTGCAACAAAGTAATTTTTGCTGAGTTGAGACTCTACTACAAAAAGGTCTTGAACCACAAAGGGCACGAAGTACACAAAGGATTTCTGAAAGGCGCAATGAAAATCTTGAATTTCAGCGCACAATTGTTTCAAAAAACTTCGTGCCCCTTTGTGACCGTAAAAATGTTTTTGCAGTGGACTTATTAATGCTATCATACGAATATGATTTCTGCCGAGTCCTTTCTGACCTTCAGCCTGGGCGCCTCCCCGTTCGGAAAAGCCGTATGTGACATCCTGGCGGCTGCCATTGCCGCCGTGGACCCTGTTCAGGCCATCCGTCGGGTCGCGCGCCGAAACGGGAACGATGTGTCGGTCGCCGGCCGGTCCTATCACCTTTCCGCCTTCCGACGGGTGTATGCCCTGGGGGTGGGCAAAGCCTCCCTGGCCATGACCACAGCGCTGACAGAAATTCTGGGAGAAGAGCTGACCGCAGGGCTGGTCATAACCAAACACCTGCCCGCCTCCTTTACCGCGCCTGCGCCTCTGACGGTTTTACCGGGCAACCACCCACTCCCTGGTGACGAGAGTTTGCGCGCTGGTCAGGCGGTTCTGCACTTTGTCTCGGCGCTTGAGGCAGACGATTTGCTCTTCTGCCTTCTCTCGGGAGGGGGATCAGCGCTGATGAGCGCGCCGGTGGACGGAATCACCCTGACTGCCTTGCAGGCTCTGACCGCTGCTCTGCTGACCGCTGGGGCGCGTGTGGATGAAATCAATCTCCTTCGCCGTCACCTTGACCGTCTCAAAGGCGGCGGATTGGTGCGGCTTTCTGGTGGGGCAACGGTGGTCAGTCTCATCCTTTCAGATGTGGTTGGCAACCCCCTGGAGGTCATCGCTTCGGGTCCAACCGCGGCCGATCCTTCCACGCGGGCCGAGGCTTTGTCTGTGCTGACCCGTTATCCGCTACCGGCTGCGCTTGCCTCGACCGTGCAGACGGCACTCGCTTCGGCTCCCGAAACGCTCAAACCGGGGGATCCTCTGTTGGAAAAGGTCCAAAATATCCTGATCGGCAGCAATCTAACCGCTGCCCAGGCTGCGCTGAAGGCGGCCCAAGAGGCCGGGTTTCATCCCTACCTGTGGCGCCTCGATCTGCAAGGGGAGGCGCGCCAGGCGGCGTTTGAACTGGCCACCTTTTTACGTCAGACTTGCCGGACAGGCGACCCGGTTTCCCGTCCGGCTTGCATTGTCGTCGGCGGTGAAACGACGGTCACGGTCAAGGGCAACGGTCGCGGCGGTCGCAATACCGAACTGGCCCTGGCTGCCGTGCCCGAACTGGCCGATTTTCCTGGCGTGATGTTGGTGACGCTTGCAACGGATGGGGAGGATGGCCCCACCGACGCGGCCGGTGCGGTCGTGACTGGCGACACGTTCTGCCGTGCCCGAGCGCTGGGCCTGGACGTGGCCGATTTTCTGGAGCGTAACGATTCGTATTCGTTCTTCGATGCCTTAGGCGATTTGCTCCGTCCCGGCCCGACTGGCACCAATGTCAATGATCTGGCGTTTTTATTTGCGTGGTGAGAAACCAGCATGAACTGTTGACGCTTCGTTCAACCTGGTCTAAACTTATCTCATGTTAGCCCGTGTTTATTCCTGTGCCATTATCGGTCTCGACGGCGTCGTGGTGGAGGTGGAGGTGGATTACACCCAGGGGATGCCGGGGATGACCGTTGTCGGGCTGCCAGATGCCGCGGTTCAGGAGAGCCGCGAGCGGGTTCAGGCAGCAGTGCGAAATGCCGGGGTTCCTTTTCCTCGCCGCCGGCTGGTGGTGAACCTGGCGCCTGCCTCGGTGCGCAAAGAAGGCCCATCCTATGACCTGCCTATCGCTCTGGGCGTTCTCATCTACACTGGCATGCTCTTGCCACAAGCCGTGGAGGGAATGATGGTGGTGGGGGAACTTTCCCTCGATGGCACCGTGCGGCATACGCGCGGGGTCTTGCCGATGGCTGCCACGGCGCGCCAGCACGGCTTCAAGAAGATCGTCGTCCCGGCTGTGGATGCCGCTGAAGCAGCGCTTATCCCCGACCTGGACGTCATTCCTGTTTCATCGCTGGCGCAACTCTATAACCATCTCACCGGGCGGGCAGTCATTCCGCCTTATCAGCGGCAGGAGGTGGCCGAGGCGCCGCTGTTCCCGGCGACCGACTTCAGTGAGATTAAGGGTCAGGAGCACGTCAAGCGCGCGTTGGAAGTGGCCGCGGCAGGGGGGCACAATGTGCTGATGATTGGCCCTCCCGGGGCGGGGAAGACGTTGTTGGCCCGTGCCTTGCCCGGAATTTTGCCCCAGATGTCCATTGAAGAAGCGCTGGACGTGACGCGGATTTATTCGGTGGCCGACCAGTTACCCCCCGAAACGCCGCTCATCCGGCAGCGTCCTTTCCGTGCCCCGCACCACACCATCAGTCATGCCGGGCTGGTGGGTGGCGGCAACTGGCCCCACCCGGGCGAGATTTCTCTTGCCCACCATGGCGTTCTTTTTCTGGATGAATTGCCTGAGTTTGGCACGCGCGTCCTCGAGGTGTTGCGTCAGCCGCTCGAGGATAAGGTGGTCACCATCAGCCGGGCACAGGGTTCATTGACCTTCCCTGCTGATTTTCAACTGGTGGCGGCGATGAATCCCTGTCCCTGTGGTTATTATGGCGATCCGGTGAGACCCTGTACCTGTTCAAACACGATGGTGACGAAGTACCAGAAGCGCATTTCTGGCCCCTTGCTCGACCGGATCGACATCCATATCGAGGTGCCGCGAGTCGAATACGAAAAACTCGCTGATCACCGCGCTGGAGAGTCGAGCGCGGCAGTGCGGGAACGGGTCGAGGCAGCGCGCCGCAGGCAGCGGGTCCGGTTTGGGGCGGGGGGGCCGTCTTGCAATGCCGGCATGCGTCCGGCAGAGGTGCGCAAGTTCTGTGTACTCGATGAACAGAGTCAATCTCTCATGCAGGCAGCCATGAATCAGTTGCAACTTTCGGCGCGGGCCTATCACCGCGTCTTGAAACTGGCCCGGACCATTGCCGACCTGGCTGGGAGCAACTCCATCCAGCCACCGCATCTGGCTGAGGCTCTTCAGTATCGCCCAAGATTGAATCTGCTGTGAGACAGGATGAATAAGGCGCTTTACCATTTTTTGGTGGAGATCCTGGATTTGTTTGTGTGGAAGGGGGATTTGTTGGGTACAGAAAATTTGCCGCGGCATGGGCCGGCAGTCTTTGTCGCCAATCATCTCGATGCACTGGGGCCGATTGCCTGTTTTTGCTCGTTGCCCATGCGCTTGCACGCCTGGGCGATTGGCGACATGATGGATCACGCAAAGGCGGCGGCTTATCTCAATCAGGATTTTACAGAGCGGCAGTTACACCTGAAACCACCCTTCAGCATTTGGTTTTCGCGCCGTTTGAGCCGCATCACTGTCCCCCTGCTCTGGTCTCTGGGCTGCATTCCGGTCTATAAAGGCGACTATGAGCGCCTGCAAGAGACGCTTGCTTTGAGCATGAAAGTCCTGTTGGAGAAGGGATTTTTGCTCATCTTTCCCGAAGAACCGCAGTTGGAGAGAGACGAGAAGACCGGCATTGCGCCGTTTCAGCATACGTTTGCGCGCCTGGGCGAGATGTATTACGCAGAGACCGGCCAACGCCTCTCGTTTTACCCCCTGGCCATTCATCCCAAACGGGTGCTGTGGTTGGGCAAGCCAGTCACGTTCGATCCTCTCAATAAAGCCGGGGCGGAGCGCCAGCGGCTGAAATCTGCTTTAGAGGCAGATGTGCGTCGCATGTACCTGCAGTTGAGCGAAAACGGTGGGGAACTGCAAATTTTAAGACCGGCTCACAAGTGACTTCTCTGCCGCAGGGCGCCTGACCCGCCGCGAGCAGATTGCCGCTTAACAACCCCGCATGATTGACGCGCCTGTGCTAAAATCAACTTACCTGGATTGGTAGCGGAGGACCTATGTCTGAGATGGTAGAAGTGTATGTTGATAGTATTCGCGTTAGCCTTATGTCACCGCAGCGGGTGGTTGTGTTGCGGGAGCGTAATGCGGAACGCTACTTGCCTATCTGGGTAGGCCCTTACGAGGCCGATGCAATTACGGTCGCCTTGCAAGGAATTGAAGTCATCCGTCCCCTGACCCAAGACTTGTTGAAAAACGTCATCACCCTCTTTGGGGGTACAATTTTACGCGTGGAGGTCGTGGCGCTCCGCGAAGATATTTTCTATGGCAACGTGGTGGTCGAACGCGATGGGAAAATTTACGATATTGACTCGCGTCCCTCCGACGCCATTGCTCTGGCGGTGCGTGCTCATGTTCCCATCCTGGTTCACCGCTCAGTCTTAGACGAGGCTGGCATTGTGCCAGAGAAAGACATCCAGGAAGAATCCTCCAGCCAGCCACAGACGCCTGTGGAAAAACCTTCTGCCCCAACCGCCAACGTAGCCGATGATGACACCGGCCGCCTGGATGTATTTGAAGACTTCCTCAAAAGACTCAGCGGAGATGACAATTCCCCAGACTCCTCGAGTTCCTGATCAGAAAGACCAAGATGTCCGATTCTCAGCCGTTTGAAGAAGTACCTGCTGCGCGCGAAGACAACTACACGCCTGCTGCGCCCGTCGTCCCCCACAACCGCGAAGCCGAAGAGGCCGTTGTGGGGGCGGTGCTGATTAACCCCGAAGTCTATTACGACCTGGCGCAGTTCCTGCAACCCGACGATTTCTACATCGTCCGGCATCGCTGGATTTGGGAAGCCTTCCAGCGTCTTCACGAGCGGCGGGTGCCCGTGGACTTTCTGACCGTCACCGAGGAACTGGAACGGGCCAATCAACTGGCCGAGATCGGCGGCCCGGCTTACCTGACGGCGCTCATCAACCAGGTCCCCACTTCGCTGCACGCCGAGGCCTACGGGCGGATGGTAGAAGATGCCGCCATCCGCCGCCGCTTGTTGCATGCTGCCAACCAGGTAGCCACCCTGGCGTACAAGGAAAGCGAATCTATCGAGACGGTGATGCAAGAGGCCGAAAAGTCCATCTTCAATGTCAGTGAACGACGCTTGAAGAAGGACATGCAGCCGATTTCCAGCGTGTTGAGCGAGTATTACGACCGCATTGACGAACTCGCCCGCCGTAGCGATGAAATCTTCGGCGTGCCGACCGGCTTCATTGACCTCGATCGGATGCTGACCGGCATGCAGCCCTCTGACCTGATCATCATCGCTGGTCGCCCGGGACAGGGTAAATCAGGCTTTCTGCTTTCCGTGGCCCGAAACGCCGCCCTGCTCCACAAAAAACATGTGGCCATTTTTTCCCTCGAAATGTCTAACGAGCAAGTTGTCCAACGTTTGCTGGCGCAGGAAACCGGCATTGACAGTCAGCGCTTGCGCAACGGCAAACTCAACGAGGACGAATGGCCGCTGCTGACCCATGCGATTGAAGTCCTCGGCGATACCCACATCTACCTGGACGATACCCCGGCCATCACGCCGCTCACCTTGCGCACCAAATGCCGCCGTCTGCACATGGAATTTGGCCTCGACCTGGTCATTCTGGATTACCTTCAATTGATGGGCGGCGATACGCGCACCGAAAACCGCGTCCAGGAAGTTTCGTACATCTCGCGCAACCTGAAGATCCTGGCGCGCGAACTCAACGTCCCTGTCCTGGCTGCGGCGCAGTTGTCCCGCGCCGTGGAGCAGAGAACCGACAAGCGGCCGGTGCTCTCCGATTTGAGAGAATCGGGCAGCCTCGAGCAGGATGCGGACGTGGTCATGTTCATCTACCGCCCCGACCAGTACGAGAAAGATACGGCCAAACAAAACATCGCCGAAATCATCGTGGCCAAGCACCGCAACGGCCCCACTGGCTCGGTGGAACTCGTTTTCCTCAGTCATCTGGCCAAATTTGCCGACGCTGCCACCCGCGAGATTGACTTGAGCCGCGCCTGATGTCAGGCAGCGCGACCTTTTCGCTTCTCACTCCTCCCCTTTCACTTCTCCCCATGTTCCCTGGCTTTAGCGATTCTGAAACGTTCATCCCGGTTCCCGATACCTTTTTCCGCCGTCTGCTCCAGGAAATTGACGATCTGGAGGAACTCAAAGTCACCCTCTATGCGTTGTGGCAGGCAATGACGCGGGAAGGACCCGTCCTGGTTCTGCGGGAAGGGGATTTCGCCGGTCTCGTTCGGGACCCGCAACCGGCGCTGGACAAAGCCGTTCAGCGCGGGACCCTGATCCGGGTCGCGCGCGAAGCGGCCGTGTACTACTTCCTCAACGCGCCGCGCGGACGCGCCGCCGCGGCCTCCCTCCAGAACGGCCAACTCGATGTCGAGTCCCTGCCTGCCTCCCTCCCCCCGGTGGAGCGCCCGAACATTTTCAAACTCTACGAAGAAAACATCGGCCCCCTCACACCGCTCCTGGCCGACGCCCTCAAAGACGCCGAGCAGACGTATCCGCCGGAATGGGTGGCCGAGGCGATTGAAATTGCCGTCACGCGCAACAAACGCAACTGGCGCTATGTCGAAGCCATTTTGAAACGCTGGAAGGAAGATGGTCATGCCCAAAAGCAAGATAAACGAGACGCTCAAGAAAGTCGCCGCTATTCCGAAGGCGAGTTCGCCGAGTACATCCGGCGTGAGTAACATCACCCTGGGTGACCCCAATTGCCCCCACTGTCATGGCGCGGGCTATGTGCGTTACAACGTGCCCCTGGGCGACCCGCGCTTCGGACGGCTGGAACCGTGTACCTGCCGCGCGGCAGAAATTGCCCAGGCAGCCCGCTCGCGCCTGTTCGAGATGAGCCGCCTCGATCGCCTCAGCCATCTGACGTTCGAGAACTTCGATCCCAAGGGCAACAAAAAAGCCAAGTTCATGCCCCCCCAGGACGTTCACAGCCTGGAAACGGCCAAAGAAGCGGCAGAAAACTTCGCCCATCAGCCGCAAGGCTGGTTGCTGCTGGAGGGCGGTTACGGTTGCGGCAAGACGCACCTGGCGGCAGCCATCGCCAACTACGCCGTTTCGATGGGCACCCCAACGCTGTTCATTACCGTGCCTGACCTGCTCGATTCTTTGCGCTTTGCTTTCAACGATCCCGAAACGACCTTTGAAGCCCGTTTCGAAGAAGTCCGCAACGCCGACCTGCTGGTGCTGGATGATTTCGGCACGCAAAACGCCACGCCGTGGGCGCAGGAAAAACTCTTCCAGATTATCAACTACCGCTACATCAACAAACTGCCGACGGTGATCACGACCAACTTGATGCTGGATGAAATCGAGAGCCGCATCCGCTCGCGCTTGCAAGATGAGGAGTTCGTGCGCCGGGTGGTGATTACCGCGCCTGATTACCGCCGCCCCACCGAGACCAGCAACCCCGGTATCTCCATGCTTTCGCTGCCCGAAGTCAAGGCAATGACCTTTGCTTCATTTGAAACGCGCGAAGACGAGGTCGGCAAAGAGGCTGTTACAACCGTAACGGTTGAGAAACAAGACAAGTTCGGAAACAAATTCAAGGACAAGGAGGTCCAGCGGGTACTGGTCACCCAGGAGGACTTGAAAAGCCTGCATCGTGCTTATCATGCTGCTGTTGCTTTTGCCGAAGAACCTCAGGGATGGCTGGTGCTGCTGGGCGGCTCTTTTTGCGGCAAGACCCATCTGGCTGCGGCCATTGGCAATTATCGCCTCGACCTGGGCGGGCAAGCCATCCTGGTCGAAGTGGCTGACCTGCTCGATTACCTGCGCCAGACTTTCCGCCCTGCTTCGGATGTTTCCTTCGACCGCCGATTCAACGAAATCAAAAACACACCTCTGCTGATTCTGGATGATTTGAAAGAAAGCGGCACCAGTTCCATCTGGGCTGAGGACAAGTTGCATCAGATTCTCAACTACCGCTACTACGCCCACCTGCCGACGGTCATCACTTCTACGCTCAAGCCGGAAGATTTTGCGGTGAATTACCCCGGCTTGTGGAACAAGATTTTAGACGCCACCAACAGCCAGGTGTATGTGATTGACATGCCGCCCTATCGCCGGACATCCAAAGGGCAGAAGGTTCCCAAAAAAGGGAAAAGCAAATAGTTTGACAATGTCATCTTTTCGTATAGTTGTCATTGCGAGGAGCGTTTTTTGCGACGAAGCAATCTCCTTGCAAGCCAGGAGACTGCTTCGCTTTGCTCGCAGTGACAAAATGCGTAGAGTTTATAGAACAAGAGTTTAACTTGACATTGTCAAAATAGCAACAACTCATCTTCTCCCGGAAAAGGAAAGACAAAATCCCTGCTTCCTGTGGCTTTCTCAAGAAAATGTATATGTCACGAAATGTGTTGAAAATGTCACTGCGAGCCGCTCTTTGACGAGCGCGAAGCGTACCCGAAGAGTAAGCAGTCTCCTGCTTGACGGATAAAACTGGTCTTTAGGAGATTGCTTCAGCGGCACAAACCGCCGCTTCGCAATGACATTGCAATTTTGTCGAGCATTCTTGAGAAAGCCATGCCTGCTCCCAACAAAAAGGGCTGTCCTGGATGGGTTTCAGGACAGCCCGGTTGTTTTTCTGGCAACAAATTGCTGCTTACATGTGCTGGATAACGGCGTCGCCGAATTCCGAGCACTTGACTTCTTTCGCATCTTCCATCAGGCGGGCAAAGTCATACGTAACGGTTTTGGCGGCAATGGCGCCTTCCATGCCCTTGATAATGAGATCCGCGGCTTCAGTCCAGCCCATGTAGCGGAACATCATCTCGCCGGAGAGGATGACCGAGCCGGGGTTTACCTTGTCCAGATCGGCGTACTTGGGCGCGGTGCCGTGCGTTGCCTCGAAGATGGCATGACCGCTCTCGTAGTTGATGTTCGCACCGGGGGCGATGCCGATACCGCCCACCTGGGCTGCCAGCGCGTCCGAGAGATAATCGCCGTTCAGGTTGAGCGTGGCAATCACGTCATAGTCCCGCGGCCGGATGAGGACAAATTGCAGGGTCACATCGGCGATCGAGTCTTTGATGAGCAGTTTCGACTTCCACTTGCCGTCGCCGTGGGTGGGCCACAGAGCCAGGGCCGCTTCCACCTCGGCGCGGATTTCGGCCTGCTTATCGGGAGCCATCATGTCATAGCCCGGATCAATCATGCGCGCGTTGGCCTCGACCGTGAGTTCGGGGTTAGCCTCCTTGTTGGCCAGAATCCACGACTCGCGCTCGGTGACGATCTGGTCGCGGAACTCGCGCTTGGCCAGGGTGTAGCCCCAGTCCTTGAAGGCGCCCTCGGTGAACTTCATGATGTTCCCCTTGTGGACCAGGTTCACGCTTCTCCGCTTGTTCGCCAGGGCCCAGCGAATGGCCGCTCGCACCAGCCGCTCCGTCCCCTCCACCGAGACGGGCTTGATGCCAAAGCCGGCCGTCTCGGGGAAGCGAATCTTGGCAAATTCTTTTGGAAATGCCTCCTGCAGCAGGGCCTTGAATTTGCGGTTTTCTTCGGTGCCATACTGGAACTCGATACCGGTGTAAATATCCTCGGTGTTCTCGCGGAAGATGACCATATCCACGTATTCGGGGTGCTTCACGGGCGAGGGGACGCCGGGGAAGTAACGCACCGGCCGCTGGCAAACGTACAGATCGAGTAATTTGCGCAGGGCCACGTTCAGCGAGCGGATTCCTCCGCCGATGGGGGTGGTGAGCGGTCCTTTTATGCCTACCAGGAATTCCTTGAAGGCCTCTGTCGTCTCGTCGGGCAGCCAGGTGCCAAATAACTTGAACGCCTTTTCGCCGGCGTACACTTCCATCCAGTGGATTTTGCGTTTGCCACCGTAGGCTTTTTCGACGGCTGCATCAAAGACGCGTACCGATGCCCTCCAGATGTCGCGCCCGGTGCCGTCGCCCTCCACGAATGGGATAATCGGATGGTCTGGAACTTCCAGTTTGCCATCCCGGATGGTGATTTTTTCTCCTCCAACAGGAACTTTCACATTGACGTATGTCATACATCCTCCTTAGGGCTAATTTCATGGTCATTATAATCAATTTGTACCTGATGGATAAGTCCACTGCAAAAACCTTTTTGACCACAAAGGGCACAAAGGAGCACGAAGTTTTCTTCAAACAATTAAGCGCTGAAATTCAAGATTTTGAATTGATCTTTTCGGAAATTTTTTGTGTACTTCGTGTTCTTTGTGTTCAAGACCTTTTTGCAGTAGAGTCACGGCTGCAATTCCTAAAAAATTCCTTTTCCCCAAACCTTGACAGAATCTCCAGCCTGCCTATAATTCCGCCTGATATGTTCACATTCCCTGGAAAACGAAATTTTTTATCCGAGCCGGTTGGTTTAGTTTTCCTATTTGCCCTTTAGAGAGCCGTTATCGGCTCTCTTTTTTTGCCTGTTCACCGCCCGCCTATCCGACGATTCGACTATCCGACTATGAGACTCCCCGGCCTGATTGACCCCCACGTTCATGTGCGCGAACCCGGTCAGACCCACAAAGAAGACTGGGATACCGCCACACAGGCTGCCCTCGCCGGTGGCGTGACCACCATTCTCGCTATGCCCAACACCAAACCGCCCATCTTCGACGAGGCGACCCTGAACCTGGCGCTCGAGGCAGCCCGCACGAAAGCCCACTGCGACTACGCCCAGTACCTCGGCGCCGGCCCTGAGAACGCCGCCGAAGTCGCCCGCCTGGGACCTCGCGCCGCTGGCCTGAAAATGTACCTCGATTCCACCTTTGGCGAATTGCGCCTGAACGACATGACCCTCTGGCTGGAACACTTCCGCCGCTGGCGCGGCCCCGGCCCGATCGTCGTCCACGCCGAGAGCCGCAGCATGGCCGCCGCCCTGACCTTCTCGCAGATGTTCGACCAGCCCATCCACATTGCCCACCTCTCGCTGCGTGAGGAGATTTTGCTCATCAAAGAGGCCAAAGCCCGCGGGGTGAAGGTCACCTGCGAGGTGACGCCGCACCATCTCTTCCTCAGCGCCGAGGACATTCCCGCCATCGCTGACGGGCACCCCGGACGCGGCGAAGTCCGTCCGCGGCTGGCTACCAAAGCCGATGTGGAGGCGCTTTGGGAGAATCTCGCCGTCATTGATTGCTTTGCGACCGATCACGCCCCGCACACCCTGGCCGAAAAAGACGGCGAAAATCCCCCGCCCGGCTTCCCCGGCCTGGAGACGTTGCTCCCGCTGTTGCTGACCGCTGTTCACGAAGGACGGTTGACCGTGGACGACATTATCCAGAAATGTGTACTCAACCCCCGTAAAATTTTTGCCCTGCCTGAACAGCCTGAAACCTGGGTCGAAGTAGACGAAAACGCCCGCTGGGAGATTCGGGCGAGCGAGTTACACTCAAAGTGTGGCTGGACGCCTTTTGAGGGGTGGCCGGCGCGGGGTCGCGTGACGCGGGTCGTCCTGCGCGGGGAGGAGGTGTACCGCGAGGGGCAGGTGCTGGCCGCGCCGGGTTCGGGCCGTCCTCTCCGGCAGGGATGAGCAGGTTTATCGTTCGCTCAGTGCACCGGTGACGTACTTATGCAGAATGCTGGCAATCAACGTCTGGTAGGGAATGCCCTCGCGCAGGGCGCGTCTCTGCAAAGCAAGCAAGTCCCGCTCCGAAATGCGGATGTTGACGCGTCGGTCTTTACGGAACGTGGCCCGCGCATACGCCTGATATTGCGCCGCCTGCTCGCGCACATTTTTTACCGATTGCCATTCCTCGTTTTCGTAGGAGGCCAGCAGTTCAAGTTCATCCGGTTGGAGTTTCAAATCGCTCATGGCGCGTTTCCTTTCAAGTACTTGCGGGTTGCTTTGCGACTGGGAATGATCGTTTTCAAGAACACTTCATTTTCGTTTTCAACAAATGGCACCAGATAAACGTAATCTTCTATTTGCACGACGAAAATTCTTTGCCCTGGGTATTTTTCTGGATTGGGACGTTCGAGAATATCCAGCAAAAAGCCCCATTCAATGGCCAGGGCAATCTCCTCAAAAGAGATTTGCCTTTCATTTTTCAACCAGACGTTCTTCTCGTCATTCCAGGCAAAGAGTTTCACATCAAAATTGTAACCTTTTGTGTGCCTTTTGGCAACAACCTTACGCTACAATCCTCAATCCTCATTCTCAATCATCAATCGTAACTATTCAGGCTGTCATTGCGAGGGCGTTTTTTGCCCGAAGCAATCTCGTGTTGAACAGGAAAAACCATGCTTTGGGAGACTGCTTCACTCGCAAAAAGCGCTCGTTCGCCGTGACACCCCTGTTTCGAGTGGATGGCTGAATAGTTACG
>Ga0209227_1002277_pt1 | contig 13943 bp, 9 predicted proteins | sample YNPBryantNP2012_FD_185815 | JGI IMG/M metagenome (GOLD analysis project Ga0209227, IMG submission 185815) | Anoxygenic and chlorotrophic microbial mat microbial communities from Yellowstone National Park, USA - YNP Bryant NP 2012 (SPAdes)... ...
GCTGTTCCGCCGGGCCGACAAGGGCCTGGCGGTGCTGGAGGACATGGATTACGCCCAGTACCTGGACACGATCGAATACATGGAGCGAGGTCTGGGCTCGTCGCGGATCAACCCGAAGACGGGCGCGCCGCCGCCGCGTCGGTAGGCGGTGCGAGGCGACGTCCATCGCCGGCAACGCAAAAAACCCGCCGGAAGACGCAGGCGTCTTCCGGCGGGTTTTCGTGTTTCCGAATCGGTGGACGTCTCTGGCGAGTGAACCGACGGCTCGGGATCCGAGCTTGCGCCTCCGAGGCCTTCGGATGACAGTCCGTCATCCATGCGATCAAGCCTTCGGCCATTAGTACGGGTCAGCTCAGGTGATTTCTCACCGTACACCTCCCGCCTATCGACCTGCTGGTCTTGCAGGGGCCTTCCCGCACCCGAAGGTGCGCCGAGACCTCATCTTGAGGGGGGTTTCACGCTTAGATGCATTCAGCGTTTCTCCTTTCCCAGCATAGCTACCCTGCGCTGCCGCTAGCGCGACAACAGGGACACCAGAGGCTGGTACCACCCAATCCTCTCGTACTAGGGTGATATCCTCTCAAGTCTCGTCCGCCCACGGCAGATAGGGACCGACCTGGCTCACGCCGGTCTGAACCCAGCTCGCGTACCGCTTTAATCGGCGAACAGCCGAACCCTTGGGACCGCCTTCAGCCCCAGGATGCGATGGGCCGACATCGAGGTGCCAAACCTCCCCGCCGCTGTGGACGCTCGGGGGAGATCAGCCTGTTATCCCCGGAGTACCTTTTGTCCGTTGAGCGATGGCCCTTCCACACGGGACCACCGGATCACTAGGGCCCACTTTCGTGTCTGCTTGTCCCGTCGGACTCGCAGTTAAGCCGGCTTATGCCCTTGCACTCGCTGCGCGATTGCCAACCGCGCTGAGCCGACCTTTGCGCTCCTCCGTTACGCTTTGGGAGGAGACCGCCCCAGTCAAACTGCCCACCTAGCACGGTCCCCCGCCCGGATTCACGGGACGAGGTTAGGCAGCAAACAGCACAAGAGTGGTATTTCACCGTTGGCTCCCTGACGGCCGGAACCGCCAGATCATCGCCTCCCACCTATCCTACGCATGTGATGCCTGCGGCCAATACCAGGCTGCAGTAAAGGTTCACGGGGTCTTTCCGTCTTGCCGCGGGTATGTGGTATCTTCACCACAAGTCCAATTTCACCGAGTCGGTCCTTGAGACAGTGCTCCAGTGATTACGCCATTCATGCGCGTCGGAACTTACCCGACAAGGAACTTCGCTACCTTAGGACCCTCATAGTTAGGGCCGCCGTTAACCGGGGCTTCGGTCGCAAGCTTCTCCGCCTTTCGGCGAATGACCTGCTTCCTTAACCTTCCGGCACCGAGCAGGCGTCAGTCTCTATACATCCTCTGTACGAGTTGGCAGAGACCTGTGTTTTTGATAAACAGTTCCCAGAGCCGCTTTGCTGTGCCCTCTCGGCCAATATTGCTACCGGCCGAGGAGGGACCCCTTGTCCCGAAGTTACGGGGCCAAATTGCCTAGTTCCTTAAGGACCGTTCTCTCGAGCGCCTGAGGATACGCTCCTCGCCTACCTGTGTCAGTTTTAGTACGGACGCGCCGGTCGTCCTCGCGCGCTTTTCTGGGTTCCCCCTCCCCGTGCTTCGGCAACGAATCGGCCTCGCCCTTGCGGGCACCCTCGAACCTGATCGTGGGCCACGGCTTGGGAAAACGCACGCGCGACTCAACCTCCCGACGCGGCGCAGGAATATTAACCTGCTGTCCATCGGCTACGCCTTTCAGCCTCGCCTTAGGATCCGGCTAACCCTGGGCGGATTGACCTTCCCCAGGAAACCTTAGGCTTACGGCGAGCGGGGTTTACACCCGCTTTCTCGTTACTCATGCCGGCATACTCACTTGATAGGCCCGCCACCACTCCTTACGGTATGGCCTGTATCTGCCTATCAACGCTCCCCTACTACCACACGGCGGTGAACTGTGCCCTGTGGAGCGCACAGTCCACAGTTCACCGCCGTCTGATCCGCTGCTTCGGTTCTTCGCTTAGTCCCGTTCATTATCGGTGCCCAGTTTCTCGACCGGTAAGCTGTTACGCACTTTTTAAATGATGGCTGCTTCTAAGCCAACATCCCGGCTGTCTCGGAAACTGAACTTCCTTATGCACTCAGCGAAGATTGGGGACCTTAGCAGGCGGGCTGGGTTGTTTCCCTTTCGACCGTGAAGGTTATCCCCCACAGTCTCACTCCCGGGATAGTCGTCGCGGTATTCGGAGTTTGATTGAAGGCGGCAGGCGGGTAGCCCCCGCGTTTCATTCAGTAGCTCTACCCCCGCGACGGAGTGGCCCGAGGCTGTCCCAAAAGACATTTCGGGGAGAACCAGATATCTCCAGGTTTGATTAGACTTTTACTCCTCCCCACAGCTCATGCCAGAACTTTTCAACGTTCACGGCTTCGGACCTCCGCACCCTTTTACGGGCACTTCATCCTGGCCATGGGTAGATCACCTGGTTTCGGGTCTGCCGCCGGCGACATATCGCCCTGTTCAGACTCGCTTTCGCTGCGGCTCCGCACCGGAGGTGCTTAACCAAGCCGCCGACGGCAACTCGCCGGTCCATTATGCAAAAGGTACGCGGTCATCCGTGCCGGAAACCCGGCATAGGACTCCCACCGCTTGTAGGTATACGGTTTCAGGTTCTTTGAACTCCCTTCGAAAGGGTTCTTTTCACCTTTCAGTCACCCTACTTGTGCACTATCGGTCGTCGAGGAGTACTTAGCCTTGGAGGGTGGGCCCCCCAGCTTCACACCAGGTTCCACGAGCATGGTGCTACTCTGGAAAGCCGATGGTAACGCAGGGCGGTCGCTTTCGCGTACAGGACTGTCACCTTCTGTGGTGTGCCTTTCCAGACACTTCCGCTGGCGATGCCTTTGTAACTGCTCTCGGCTTCCACAACCCCGGGATCGCTCCCGGTTTGGGCTAGGTCCGCGTTCGCTCGCCGCTACTGACGGAGTCTCGGTTGATTTCCTTTCCTCCAGGTACTGAGATGTTTCAGTTCCCTGGGTTGGCTCGTACGGGCCTATGCATTCAGCCCGCCGTGACGCCATCTCCTTGCGGAGTGACGCCGGGTTTCCCCATTCGGACATCCCCGGATCAAGGCCTGTTTGACGGCTCCCCGGAGCTTATCGCAGCCTACCACGTCCTTCATCGCCTCTCGACGCCTAGGCATCCACCGTACACCCTTAGTAGCTTGATCGCATGGATGACACACTGTCCATCCGCGCGACAAGCCCCTTCGGCGCTTCAGTGTTACGCCTGTGATCCGGCCCGCCTCCCGGCGGGCCCGACCGGCCGTTCAGATCCACTTGGACCCGTGGTTCAGTCGCCACATCTTGCCCGCACCACCCGGAAAACCGGATGGAACGTTCAAGACCTGACTACGTCCACTGATTCGGTTGTCAAAGAGCATCCCGCCGCCTCGTTCGAGACCGGCGGGGCCGCAGAGGACGGCCTTCTTCAGACCCTGCTCGGCGGCCCGGCCCTTCTCGATCCGGCGACGCAGACCCGTAATCTTACCTGCCACCGCCCCCTTCGTCCAGAGCCCTGAGCCGGTTTTTTCAGCACCCGGCTCCCGACTCTCCACTACGACCGGCCACGCCGACGGTTCGCCCGCCCTGCCGGCCTCACAACTGGAGCCGAGCGGGCTCGAACCGCCAACCTCCTGGTTGCAAACCAGGCGCTCTCCCGGTTGAGCTACGGCCCCGCAGGAGCGAGTCGTCAGGTCCGCCCTTCCCCGACTGGGCCCGAGAGGATTCGAACCTCTGACCTCGTCCTTATCAGGGACGCGCTCTAACCAGCTGAGCTACGAGCCCAACCCTCTTCGGCAACCCCCGAACCAGGCAGTCGGGCTCGCGGCTGAACCGGCCCGCGGCCGGGTCCACTCGATAAAAAAGCCACCAGCTTGCTGCTGGTGGCTCTGCATCTTCAAGCCGACCACCCAAGGCAGCCAAGCTAGCTGAACGCGGACATCCCGATCGCGATCCGCTTCCGCACCAGCTTCTGCACCTCTCTCGGCCCCGGCACGCCCGAGCCTTGCGGCCTCGGCGTCCCAGTGCCTTTCGGACCTCTGAGTCTACACACGTCATCGACCGTGTCAAGGCCGCCGCTGAAGTTTTCCACGCACAATCCTAACTGACTGCCGCAAAAAGCCTTACATCAATCATTGCCCCGCAGGACCGCCTTTCCGGCCCCCCTCGATTCACGGCACGGCCTGTCGACCGTCCGATTCATCACCGCCGGCGGACGCCCCCGACGCGGCTGGAGCCGCCGCCGACCGGGTCTCCGGCGGTCGTAGCTCTTCGACCCTTGGCAGATCACGGATGTCCGACAGGCCGAACACCTCCAGGAATCTCCGGGTGGTCCCATAGAGCATGGGCCGACCGAGCTCCTCGGCACGGCCGACGATCTTGACCAGCCCAAGCTCCCGAAGTCGGTTGAGCACCTCGCCCACCGAGACTCCCCGGATCGCCTCGATGTCAGCCCGCAGGACCGGTTGTCGGTACGCGACCACCGCCAGCGTCTCCATGGCCGCCTGCGAGAGCTTCGAATCGGACCGGGCCCGGGAAAGCTTGGCCAGCCACGTGTTGTACTCGGGGAGGGTCAGCATCTGAAAACCGCCGGCGATCTCTTCGATCCGGTAGGCCGCTCCGCGCTCCTCGTAGGAGGCGTTCAGTGCTGCCACGTGCCTGCGGACCTCGCGTGCGTCACCCGCCCCCATGATCTGCGCGATCTTCGAGGCCGGCAGGGGCGTGTCTGAGGCGAACAGGATGGCCTCGACGACGCTGCGGGTGCTGATCTCACGGCCCTGAGGTGCAATGGCCTCGCTGGAGCCCGAGCCGGCCGCCTCGGGCTCCGCGGTTTGATCGGGTGGGGACCCGGAATCCACCGGCTCAACGACCTCCGTTTCGTTGACGTGCGCGTCGCTCATGCGGTTGAGACTATACCACTGGCGTATGAATCGGCAATCAGGAGAACCTGACAGGACCGCAGAACGCCGCCGTCGCGCGAAACATGTCATCCTGCGCCAGGGGCAATCAACCAGCCCAGCGAAGCCGGGCGCCGCTATTGCCCGCCCCCTTCCCCATGCCCGCCCGGCGTCATTCCCGCGCAAACGGGAATCCAGGATTCCGCGACCTCGGGGAAGCCCGCTTGAGCGGCAGTGAGCGCCGATGCCCTACAGAGCAGAGGTACCGTAGACGCGCCGTCGAGTTGCCCGGTCAATGAACGGCACGACCGTATTCATGGCCAGCAGCGCCCAGTAGCCGGCCGTGGCCGCCAGTCCGTACAGCCGCAATACGATGATCAGAGCGCCCAGGCCCGCCCCGAACCACCTCCGGCCGCGGCTCCGCAGGGGCCGGGACACCGAGTCCCCTTGCAAGAGCCAGACCACCAGGAGGAGTTCGCCGGCCGTCAGATGATACAGCACGTAAGCGCATCCGACCGGAAGTCCCTCGTGCAGGGCAAGCCCGGGAAACCAGAACGTCTGCCCGCCGGGACGGATAGGCAACGCGACCGCCGCCACCAACGCGGCCATCAGCGCGGAGGCCACGGCCCCGAGGTCGATCTGGCCCCTCCAAGCAAGCAACAGCCCGGCAGCCATCACCGCCACGGCGGAACCGCCGATGAGCTCAGCCGTCGCCTCCCCCCCTTCAGTACCCCAGAGCGTAGCGTGCCAGGGTGGAAACGCGTCTCGAACCAGCTCCGTCAGGGCCCGCGGTCCGTCCGGCGCGGAGGTCGAGCACGCAACACCCATTCCCAGCGCCGCCAACTCGCGTGCGACCGATCCCTCCGCCGACAGCCCCCGCAACCGATCGGCGAACAACAGCTCGACAACCACCCGCCCGACGGCCACCGGGTTCCACAGGTAGTTGCCGTATCCGCCCAGCACCAGCCGGGCAAGCACCGCAACTGACGCCGCGGTCACGGGAATCGTCCAGCCCGCCTGCAACGCGCCCGCGGGCAGGGTCAGCGCCACCAGCAGGCCCGTCAGAAGTGCTTGGGCATCCGACCGCGGGCCCGTGCCAAGGCCTGCACTCAACAGCCGCGCGAGAATGGGCTCGGCCAGCAGCGCCGTGGCCGTGGTTACCGCCAGCACGGCAAGCACGGGGGCTCCATTCCGGGCCAGGCCGGCAACCGCCGGGACGGCCGCCGCGATGATCCACGTCCATGTGGCCGAGGAAAGCGTTCCGCCCCCGTGCCAGTGCGGGGCCGGCTCGACCCTGAGGAGCCGCGCCGGATCGTCCGCGGGAGCAGTGGCCGTCGAGCTCACCTCGTCAGTGCCTCGCCAGGGGACTTCGCGATCGCCCGCACGGGTTGCGCGCGGGCAAGTTCGCGTTTTAGTGCCCGGATCGATTCGGCCAGCGGCAACCGGGCCGGGCAGACGTATGAACACAGGCCGCACTCGATGCAGGCCTGTGCATGCAGCGCGCCGGCGCGATCCAGGCGGCGCCGCTCCGCCGCGTTCAGCAACGCGCTCGGATCGAGACCGACCGGACAGTCGTCCACACACCAGCCGCACCGGTTGCACGCCACGGGCAGGCCGCGCCGCAATCCGCGGTCGCCCAGCAGGAGGATCGCCCTCGTCCCCTGGGTAACGACCGTATCGAGATCGCGGATCGCCACACCCGTCATCGGGCTGCCCACGACCACCCGGGCCAACGAGGCCGCCAATCCTGCTCGCCCACGACGCTCGCCATCCGGCTCGCATGCATGGGAGACCACCTCACGGATCGGTGTCCCGATCGGCACAAGGTAGTTTCCCGCCCGGACGGCGGCATCCCCGGTCACTGTGAGAATCCGCTGGGTGACCGGCATGCCGGTCCGCAGCGATGATTCCAGGACCGCAAGGGTGGTCGCATCAATCACGAAGGCCCCGACGTCAAGGTCCTCGCCGCCGAACGGGATCTCTCGCCGCAACAGGGTCCGGACCAGCAGCGCCGGGTGACCCTGGGGATACCGGTTCGGCAATGGCCGGACGTGGATTCCGAGGCGACGCCCCACCGCCATCCAGCGAGCGGCCGCACCGCGTCGGGCTGCGTCGATCACGAGCCAGGCGAAGCGCGCCCCCAGAAGCCCGCGCAGACGGTCCGCCATCGCGAGCACGTCCTCGGCCCTTTCGCAGAGCACTCGCCAGTCCACGGTGATACACGGATCGGACTCGAGGCCGTTGATGATCAGGTGCTCGCAGGCAGATCGGCCCGCACGTCGCAGCCGCGCGAATGTGGCACGTCCGGAGGCATCCTGATCGACCAGCCCCACATCGGCCGCGTACGCGACAAGATCCTCCAAGGTCTGCACGGTCCTGGCGTCGCGGACGACAGGGACCGCCGCCCCCCGGACCTCGATCTCGATGCAGGGGACTTCGGGCGACTCGGGCGTATCGCACGTGGTCAGGGCCACCACACGCCCGTCCGCCGACGCGTGGACGGGCAGGGAGTCGTCCCCTGCGGGGCGGGCGATCCGCTCTCCGCAGCGGACAGTCTGTCCGACCTCGACGCACGGCTCGGCAGGCCGACCGGCGTGCCGGAGCAGCGGAATCCGCAGCCGTGGGGGCATGGGAAGCGGCTCGATGGGGCGGTCCGCCGTACGGTCCTTCTCTCCGGGAAGGAAGACCCCCCCGTAGATCGTGCCCCTGCGAAAAAACCACGCCCCCGGCCCCATAGGTCCACCCGGTACAATGTCTCAAGCGGACCGCACCCCGCGCAGGGCCCTGGCCGCTCACACACCCAGCATACCGCCCGGTAGCCGGTTCGTCGCCTGATCCCATCAGCAGCCTGTGTCGCGGATCGCCGCCGCAGGCCGGCTTACCCGGCAATCCATGAGACGAACGAGCGCGGGCTGCAAGAGCCGAGCACATGATCCTCCCGCAAGCGGCGATCCGGAACCGCCGCCACACCGCGCTTTGTCATTCCCGCGAAAGCGCGAATCCAGAACCATCTGCGCATGGGAACCCCTGCTGGGCTCGCGTTCCTGGCCCCGCGCCGGCCGGGCTGATCCCGCTTCGCTGAGCCGACCGGAGCCCGCAGGTCTGGCATCGGCCGGATGGCACCTGCTACGCGCCCACTGCCCCGAGCGTGCCTGGGCGGGCTTTACGGTTGCCGGGAGGATTGTCGCACGAGCAACTCGCGGATCTGACGGATGGCCTGACGAATGCCGTCCATCCGCGGGTGGAGCTTGAGGGCCGCGTGATAAGCGTCGAGCGCCCGCTCGTAGAAGCCCAGTTGCGCGTAACTGTGACCCAGGCCCGCCGCCGCTCCGAAGTGCCAGGGGTTCAGGGCCAGGGTCCGTCGGCAATCGGCGACGCTCCGCAGGTGCTTGTCCATCATGTACCAGGCGATGGCCCGCTGGTTATAGGCCTCCGCGAAGCCTGGTGAGCGGCCGACCAGCGCATCAAGAACGCCCACGGCGGCATCGTAGCGTCCGGCGTTCATCATCTGCACCGCCTCCGCCAGCATGCCGTTGGACACTTCGTCGCCGGCCCGGAGCCAGATCGCCCACAGCGACTGCTCAGCCGTGGCCACGACTTCCGAGTCCCCGTGGTGCAGCAAACGCGCCAGCATCGGCGTATCGGCCATGCGCCCGCAGATCCCGAGCCGTGCAGCCGCCGCCAATACGACTTCACGCTGCGGGGCCTGTAACAAAGCAAGCAGATAACGGGGGGACAAAGCCGCCCCCGCCGGCGCCTCCGCCCCCGTGGAGAGCCGCCCGGCAAGCGGTTGTTCGATCTGCCTGGAACTCACTCGCAAATCCCCAAGGCTCCCGGGCCCTCGGCCTTCGAAATGCATCAGGCAGCCCGGCAAAGCCGCCCGGGGTGCTTCGGTTACGTGAGGCCCGCCTGATCCTCGGCGGCCTTCCCGACCGACCCGGACAGCGTACTCAAAGACACACACGAAATGCGGCCTACTTTTAAACGATAGGCGCGTCGCACGACCATCGTCAACAAATCCGGGACGAACAGGGCTACATTTCTGGGAGCCCGTATTTGGCAGGGGCCGGGAACCGTGCGATCAATTGCCCGTGACCCAGTCCGCGAATCAAGGATATAACCATATCCAAAACAACGAGTTACGACGATATGCGTCTGCCTTCTACTTGCCGGCCAAGGCGGACCGGACATCTTGGAGAAGCTGATCAACCTTGAAAGGCTTAAACAGCACGGCAGCCAAGCCTTCCTGACGGGCCCGGATGATGGAGTGGTTGGGGTCGTAGCCGAACCCTGTCATGAAGATGACCGGACAGTCGGCCCGGGCGTTCTTGGCCGCCGCGAAGACTTCGTACCCGTTCTTGCCGGGCATCTTGATATCGCTCAGCACCAAGTCGTAGGACCGCCGGGCGAGCATGGCGACCGCCTGGTCTCCGTCGCGAGCCGTCTCGACCACGCAGCCGGCCCTCGTAAGGACATCGTGGATGGTCTCGCGGATGATCGGTTCGTCGTCGGCTACCAGGACCGTCCGACCGACCAGTTGCGGGTCGGGCTCGAAGGTGCGAGCACCCTGGCCGACCAGCCGCGAGGGCGTCCGCGCCACTTCCTTGATCGCCTCGCGGATGCGGATGACGTTGTCCGTGATCGAGTTCAGACGGTGCCGCAGGTCATCGTGGCCGATGTAGTCCTCCCGCAGCGTGGTCACGTCCGAGAGGATGTCGTTGAGCGGCCCGGAGATCTCCGCGGCAAGGTCGCCGGCGAGCTGGCCGCTCGTATGGTGGCGTTCCACGATGAGCAGGTCGAGGATGTTCAGGGCGATTGCCACGTAGCGCCCGAAGATCTCAGCGAACTGGCGATCGTCCTCGGTGAAGGCCGCCGGCCGGTCGCTCTCCACATTGAAGATTCCGACCACCTGATCGTGCAGCCGCAGGGGGACCGTCAGGCTGGATCGCGCGTTATCGATCCCCCGGAGGTAACGGGGGTCGTTCTGCACATCGGGACAGATGTAGCTTCGCCCGGTGGCGGCCACGTACCCGCTGATGCCGTTTCCTTCCGGCGAGGCATAGATCTCGATCTGTCGGGCCTCCAGGGGCAGCCCCGCCGACAGAACCAGTTCCAGCTTCTGCGTTTTCTTGTCAAGCAGGCGAATCGCGAAGTTGTCGAACCGCATCAGCTCCCGCGTGTAGCGGAGGATCTTCTTTTCAAACAGCTCCAGGCGCTGGGCGGCATTCAGGCCGGCGATCGTCTCGGCATCCATCCGGACGAGCTCGCGGCCGGCGTTGTCGATGGCGTCGATTTTCTGTTGCAGGCGGCGCGTGCTCGTCGAATCCCGGACGACGACGGCAATCTGACAGAGCTGGCCCTGGTGGTTCAGGATCGGCGTGGCATAGATCTCGAGGAACCGGTCGTCCCGTGTGACGAGGCTCAACCGGTGCGTACGGACCTGGACCCCCGGGCGGGCGGCCTCGGCTTCCGGCGCGCACGCTTCCGCACACATCTGCCGCAGCCGGTCGATGACCTCCGAGGGGAGTCCCCGGAACTTCCGGTTGGACCAGAGAAGGCGACCCGTCAGATCGATTACGCACACCCCCTCGGCGATCGTGTCCAGGATGACCTGTGCCTTCTGGGTTACGGCTGCCCGTTCGAGCGGAAGGAAGTCGGATGTATCGCTGACGATGAAGTCGAACGGTTCGGCCCGCAGGGCCTCAAGCGCCTCGTCGATCGAGTCGACGACCCGCACATCGCCGATCTGACGGAGGACCTCAAGGGCAGGCTGGTCACCGCAATCCGGGCCGCGGAGCACGAGTAGCCTGCGAGTGGCTGTCGGGGTTGTTTTCATGTTGCCAGAGCCGGCGCCCGCGAGGGTCGAAGTCCCGCGGCCGATCCGGCCATCTGAGCGCCCGTCCCCCGCGGGATGCCCTGGTCCTGGCAACCTGCCCGGTCTGATGGGCAGGATACCGGTGCCGATGCCCGCGGGACAGGCGATTATCCCATTCTCGCCCCGTGCCGATCGCTGACAGCCCATAGATCGGCACCGGGGCCGGCCGACGTTGCTACCTTCTTTCCGCGCTGCGACGGTTGGTATCCCCCGCTCCGTTGGCGGGGGCACCGCCCCCACCCATGGCGGGCGCCGAGGCCGCGGGGGCGCCCGCGTAGGCCGTTCCGGGATCCTCCCGCTGCGAATAGAGCAGGGGCGCGAGCCATTGCGCCGCGAAATCCCGCGACGCCCACCCGGTGTGGCCGCCCCCGTGGCCCGCCTTGGCCATTCGCGGCGTGTACTTCACCTGATGCAGACGGGTCCTATAAAGCTCCCGGCCTTCGGGCCCCATGCCGGGGGGCTCACGGAACCCGGTCGCACCGGCCGCCGAGGCGTGCTCGCGATCCACGGTACCGAAGATCGTCGTCCCCACCTTCAGGAAGCCCACGTCATGTTCGGAATAAAAGTTCCAGATCCCGTGCCGGGTCCGCCGCAGCGCGCGCCGAAGGTCGTACGTGGGGGAGAGCGCCGGGGCCAGGAGCATCGCACTTGTGACCTGTCGCCCCGGCGGAAGCGCCTCCAGAACGAACACAGCGATTCCCCCACCGCCGGAGTGCCCGATCAGGTACACCGGCTTGCCCGGGTGTTGTCTCTGGTAGGCGACGATCCGCGATGCAAGTTCCTCGGCGATCCGGCGGTTTCGAGGCTCGTAAGCGAGGTTGACGAACCACGTGAGGAAGCGACCGGCGCTCCAGTCGTGAATCTCGATCGCACTGAGGATGCCGCCGTCCGCCAGGCCGGCCGCGATGTTGCGATTCAGACGGCTCTCTCCCTCAATGCCCGGCAGGATAATGACGAGCCCCTCGTCGTATCGGCCCGAACGCCGGACCTCGCCGCTGCGGCACCCGGCGGCAAAAAGCGACACCATCAGAACGAGACTGACCACCGCCACGCAACCGTTCCGTGGCCCGGCAGATGCCTTAAGTACGGACTTGATCACCGCGTATTGTTCCATTTCCATCAGCTCCCGCGCCCCAGCCGCGAATCAGGTAATGATAAGACAGCCCGGCGCGGTTCACAAGGACGCCAGACCTTCCGAGATGCCTGAGCGGGCGGCCGACCCGTCAGACGAAGGGGTCATCCAAGAGCGCATCCAATAGGGATCTCCAAAAGCCCGATTGCCGCCGGGATGGCTTAGACGGGCGTCGGTCGCGGCAGCGGGCAGGCGGATGCGCCCCTTGCGTCACCCTCGCACGCTGGATGCCCCGCAGGCCCATTCCGGCACCCACGCCCTCCGACTCTCGCCCACGCGGAGGCGAAGGCCAGCAAACTGGCACTTCGGGGATTTCGGCTTGCGCGGGGAATGATGGCGGGTGGGCGTTTCGATGGACCGCGGATAGTGGGCGCCCCGTGGCCCCGGGGTGCGGACTAGGCGACGAGCGCAGGAGAACAACGGTCTAGCGCCCGCTCAACCGCACATGCAGATCAGTTTGCCGACCCTCCCACTCCACCTTCGGATGCACCGGAGAGACCCTTCGACCCCGCAGCGCGGGGAGTGCGGCCTGCCCACCTCGGCCCACAAGTTGGGGACTATTGCCCAGCCAAGCCGCACCACCCGCCGGCATTGGCCTTCCGCAAGGCTGGCACGAGACTTGCTGCCACATGACAGCGCGAACAAAGACCCGTATCAGCGGGTCGCAGGCAAAGCGGCAAAGTTTGGAGGAGGTCTATCATGACCATCGGAATCGGGAAGAGGTTCGGGAGGGTGCTGGCGGCGCTGGCCGTTACGGGAGCCACGACATTCGTGACGATCCCGACCGACGGCTGCAACGGAACGCTTCGGCTGGTGGTGGAGGACCCGGCGGGCGTCATCTCGGACGGCCTGTTCACCTTCGACGACGAAGGTGAGGACCTGATCGGGGCATCGCTGTGGGGGTGGGAGGCCTCCGAGGACGCCGGAGGTTCGTGCGACGCGACGCCGATCCCGCTTCCGTAAGAGGCCGGTGCCGCGCAGGGATCAAGCCTGGGAGAGAGAATCAGGAACGCCCGGCTGTGCAATCAGGCACGGTCGGGCGTGCCTGTGCGCTCAGAGGGGCGAGCTGACGTCGATCCGTCCGGACCGGCTTGGGCTCCAGCCCAAAGCCTGGAGCGGTCGATGAAAAGGGGTTACGCTGACTCGCAAGGGGTTTGTACGCCGCTGACCCGTGGACCACACGTAACGGTCTTGGCTGGCGGTGGTTGGAATCAGAATGCAGCATCGCTAGCATAGCGCGCGACGATTCATGGAGGATTCGTTGTCGATGACACGGAAGGAACAGCGGCGGGTCGTCTTCCGGGGGTGCGTCGTCCTTTTTTCCGTCCTGGGGTGTCTGTTCCTGTGGGCCGCGCTGCTCTCGTATCATCCGCTTGACTGGCCAAGTCCCCGGGCCTGGCCGCATCCCGAACCGGCCAACAATGCGTGCGGGCTTGCCGGGGCGTGGGTGGCGTACAAGCTCTTCTACTTTTTCGGTGATGGGGCATACCCGCTGGCGATGGGCGCTGCGCTGGCAGCCATCCTGCTCGCGTGGCGGGGCGAGGTGCCGTGCTTCTGGCAGCGGGTACTCGGCGTTTCGCTGCTGGTCACTGTGATGTCTGTCTCGGTGTACCTGGTGGCCGGGCGGGACTCGGTAGCCCCGCCTGAGGACCGGGGGGGGATACTGGGGGTCGCCACCGGGTTCTGGCTGGCGCAGACTTTCTCGCTGACCGGTACGGTTCTGATCCTCTCGTATTGCCTGTTCGTGGGGGTTGCGTTCACGGCCGAGGGTCTGGTCGTCCGGGCCCCGGCCGCGATTCGGCAGGTCAAACGCCTCTCCGGGCAGATCGTGTCGAGCGCCCGGGAGCGGCTTCCGCTCCAGCTCGCCCCGGCCGGCGTCGGCGCAGGAGGCGGCATCGCAGTAACACGGGAAGCATCCGCCCGGATCGAGCCGCG
>Ga0209227_1002280_pt1 | contig 13934 bp, 14 predicted proteins | sample YNPBryantNP2012_FD_185815 | JGI IMG/M metagenome (GOLD analysis project Ga0209227, IMG submission 185815) | Anoxygenic and chlorotrophic microbial mat microbial communities from Yellowstone National Park, USA - YNP Bryant NP 2012 (SPAdes)... ...
ATCCTTAACCCTCCTGGTTTTTATTTCACCTTTTGGGTGATATTTTATATCACCTGAAACCTTTAAACCAAGAGGGTTTTTTGTTTTTTTCGAAATGCTAAATCTGTTTTAGGGAATAAGTTTAGAACTATTAATAAATCTCCAGGAAATGTGAAACAGCATGGTCTTCTTATGGCGATTCGCTAAATGTTGCTATTTTATATTTAACAGTGATAATATTTAAAATTTAGGAGGTAAAAATGAAAAAGCTGATATTAAAATATGGTGAAATTTTACTGGCTGTTTATGTGTTTTTAGGGATTTTAGGTAGTATTTTTTTGGGATTTAGTTTTGCTCAGGTAAGTTTTGTCAAAACGAATAATATCCTTCAGACAATATTGAGTTTCTTAGTTGTATTCCTTATATCATCAGGAGCAGTATTCCTTTATTCTTTTGTCGTTTATTTACTTGTTGATATTCGTGATAAACTCAAAGAGTTAATTGAGAAAAAACAGTAGCTTATATTTTTTACTTGACAAATTAGTGGTTCTCAAATTAAATAATCAGAATAATAAACTATTGTAATATGGAGGTCAGATGAGTTTAGAAAATTACAAGTTTCACAAAGAACATACCTGGGTTAAGCTATCAGGTAAAAGTAAAAAGGTCAAAGTTGGAATTACTGACTATGCTCAGGACTCACTTGGCGACATTATCTATATTGAACTGCCTGAAGTTGATTCTCATGTTGACGCAGACACAGATATGTCTGAGATTGAATCAACAAAAACTTCTTCACCTGTAATTGCACCTGTAAGTGGAATGGTTGTTGAGGTAAATGAAGAACTTATAGACCATCCAGAAATTATTAATGAAGACCCTTACGGAAAAGGCTGGATTGCAGTAATAGAAATGGATAACTTAAGCGAGCTTGATGACTTAATGGACCACGAAGAGTATGAAAGCTATCTTGAAGAAGAAAGAGAATGAAGATTTTAGTAATCGGAGGTGGACCAGCAGGATATGTCTCTGCTCTCACAGCAAGAAGGCTTGGAGCAGAAGTATATTTAATTGAAAGGGAAGAACTTGGTGGCACCTGCCTTAACAAAGGCTGTATACCTACAAAAACAATAATATCTTCTCTTGAACTTTTAGACAAACTGAGAAATCAAAGATATAACACCGAACAAATACCTTTGAATATTTCCATTGACCTGTCAACTCTGATGCAAAGGAAGGACAGTGTAATTGAGACTCAGAAAAAGGGTCTTACAATGCTTTTGAATCAATCAGGAGTTAAAATTATCAGGGCAAATGCAGAATTAATAGACCCTAAAACAGTATTTTTGTCTCAGACATCAGAAAAAATTACGGCTAACAGATTGATAATTGCAACAGGTTCAAGACCTGCAGAACTACCATTGCTTGAATTTGATAGTCAAAGAATTCTTTCAAGTAATGACCTATGGAACTTAAAAACCATACCTGAATCAATAACAATTATTGGTGCAGGTGCAATTGGATGCGAGTTCGCATGGATTTTTCACCTTCTTGGCAGTAAAGTCTCTTTGATAGAGCTAATGCCAAGAGTTTTACCAATGGAAGACGAAGAAATTTCTAAAGCCCTTGAAAGACTCTTCAGAAAAAGAAAGATTAATTTTTACACAGGAACAAAAATTGAAGATTTAAAGAAAAACCTTGATTCCGTAGAGATAACCCTTTCAGATAAAAAGAAGATTAAGTCAGATATAGTCCTTGTTTCTGTTGGAAGAGCTTATAATACTGAAATTTTGCAGAATGCTGGCATTAAGTTAGGGAATAAAAAAGAAGTTATTGTAGATGAAAAGATGCAAACAAATATTGAAGGAGTTTATGCAACAGGTGATGTTAATGGAAAGTGGCTTCTTGCTCATGTTGCATACAAAGAAGGTGAAATTGCAGCAAAAAATGCTTTGGGACATAATGAGATTATGGATTATAGCGTTATCCCATCAACAATTTTTACTGTCTCAGAGATTGCTTCAGCCGGATTGAAAGAAAGTGAAGCGAGGCAGAAGGGAATAAATATTAAGAAAGGCTTGTTTCCTTTCAGAGCTATAGGTAAGGCACATGCAATAGGAGAAATTGATGGATTTGTTAAAGTAATTGCTGATGCAGATTCAGATGTTATCATAGGTGGACATATAATTGGGCCTAAAGCATCTGAAATAATTCATGAACTTGCTCTATCTATTAAACTAAAGGTGAGAGCAAGAGAATTGAAAGATTTAATTCATTCCCATCCAACCCTTTCTGAGTGTATAGGTGAAGCAGTTGCTGATATTCATGGTGAGGCAATTCATAAAATAGAAAAGTAATAAAAAATGCTTGATATTATAAAGGTTGCTTTTATATTTTTTTTCATTCTCTTTTTGCTTAGAAGGAAAATAAATGTAGGATACGCACTTCTTGGAGGTTCTCTGCTTTTTATTATTTTATATCCTGAAAACTTTGATAAGCTCCCTGTAGCTATTTTTAAAGCTATAACTTCCCATACTTCTTTAAATCTTTTTCTCTCACTTACATTGATTAAATCCTTTGAGTATTCATTAAGACAGACAGGTCTTATGCAGTCAATGACAGAAGCCTCTCAAACACTCGTAAACAATAAGAAACTTTCAATAATATCCATGCCACTTATTATTGGTATGTTACCATCACTCGGAGGAGCTTATCTATCCGCACCTATGGTAGATTCAGCTACAAAAAATCTTACAATGTCAAGAGAGGAGAAGGCTTTTATAAACTACTGGTACAGACATCCATGGGAACTTATTTTGCCTCTTTATCCAGGTATTGTCTTTGCTTCAGCATTATCAGGAATTCCATTGAGAGACTTAATCCTTTTAAATCTTCCTGTTGCCTTAGTATTTTTTATTTCAGGCTTTTTTTTTAGCATGCAGAAACTAAAAAGCGAAAAGAAAATAAATAAAGGTAAATATGCTTTCAGAAGTCTTTATAGCTTCATTCCGATAGTGCTTGTGCTTATGCCTGTTATAATTTTTAAAATAGACCTTTCTAACACACTTTTTTTTAATATTTTGATACTTTGCATTTATTTCAAAAAAAGTTTCAAAGAAACTATTTCAATAATTAAGTATGGCTTTACTGCTGATGTAATCATTCTTGTTTCTGGTGTAATTATTTTTAAGGAAATGCTTCAGGTTTCAGGTGCTGTTTATGGTATTGCAACTGCAATAACTGCATCAGGTATACCATATTTGCTTGTTTTTATAACATTACCTCTTTTTATTGGACTGATTACTGGGATAAGTGTAGGATTTGTTGGGAGCACCTTCCCACTTTTGCTTCATTTAAAAGAAACTCTGCCCTATGAGATATCAATAGCTTTTGTTTCTGGATATATTGGAGTTTTGATTTCTCCACTTCATTTATGTCTTATTTTGACAAAAGAATACTTTAAGGCTGATTTGCTTGGTATTTATAAAAAAGTAGTTCCTGCATCAATAATAGTTTTCTTTACTGCATTGATAGAATTTACAGTTTTGAGATATTATAGTTAAACTTTACTGAAAGGAGGCTTTTATAATGGGAGAAATTATTGACATAATTGCAAGAGAGGTGCTTGATTCACGAGGAAATCCAACAGTTCAGGTTGAGGTTTTACTTGATTCAGGAGCATGGGGAGTTGCAACAGTTCCTTCTGGTGCTTCAACAGGCACAAGAGAGGCTCTTGAACTTAGAGATGGCAATAAAAAAAGATACCTTGGGAAAGGCGTGCTTAAAGCAGTAGAAAATGTAACTAATGAAATAGCTCCTAATATTCTTGGCATGGAATCCACTGATCAGGAAGTGATTGACAAATTTATGATAGAGCTTGACGGAACTGAAAACAAAAGCAAACTTGGTGCCAATTCTATATTGGCAGTATCTATGGCAGTATGCAAAGCTTCTGCAGAAGAAGCGGGTTTACCTATTTACCGATACATAGGTGGAACACATGCAAAAGTACTTCCAGTTCCTATGATGAATGTAATAAATGGTGGTGTTCATGCAGATAACAATCTTGATATACAGGAGTTCATGATTGTTCCTGCTGGTTTTACAAAGTTTTCTGATGCATTAAGAGCTGCTGTGGAGGTTTTCCATACTCTTAAGGGGATATTAAAGAAGAAAGGATTAAGCACCGCAGTTGGTGATGAAGGTGGCTTTGCTCCTATGCTAAACAGCAACGAGGAGGCAATAAAGTTTATCATAGATGCAATAAAAAAGGCTGGATATAAACCAGGTAAAGATATTTATATAGCTTTAGATCCTGCAGCATCAGAGTTTTTCAGTGACGGAGCATATAAAGTTGAAGGCAAAAAACTAACTTCCAAAGATATGGTAGATTATTATGAAAATTTGGTTGAAAAATATCCGATTATTTCCATAGAAGACGGAATGAGCGAGGCTGACTGGGAAGGATGGGAACTTATTACAAAGAGACTTGGCAAAAAGATTCAGATTGTTGCTGATGACCTTGTAGTTACAAATCCGAAAATAATAAAAGAGGCAATGAGACGCTCAATAGCAAATTCAATACTTATAAAACTTAATCAAATTGGTACAGTCTCTGAGACCCTTGAAGCAATAGAACTTACAAAGACTAACAAATACACAGCTGTTGTATCTCACCGTTCTGGAGAAACAGAAGATACAATCATAGCAGACCTTGCAGTTGCCTGTAATACAGGATTCATTAAGACTGGCTCTCTTTCAAGAGGAGAGAGAATTGCTAAATATAACAGACTGCTTCAAATAGAAGAGGAATTGGGAGATACAGCTCAATTTAAAGGAATTTCAGCTTTTTATAATTTGAATTTTTAAAAAAATGACAAGGTACTCGTTAAGAGACCAGCTTATTCAGGAACATAAAAGAAGAAATAGAGTTTTTTTTGTTGTTTCTGTAATAATTTCTGGGTTTATCTTGTACAGTTTTCTTTTTAGTGATATGGGTTATTTAAAATACAGACAACTTAAAAATAACGAAAAAAAACTTTCAGGAGAAATCAGAGAAATTAAGGAACAGAATAAAACTCTTAAGTATGAAATAGAGCTTTTAAAAAAAGACCCGGTTTATTCAGAAAAATATGCCAGAGAAAATTTTGGACTTGTAAAGCCTGGAGAAATGATTTTTCAATTTGAACCAGAAAACAAAGAGAATAAATGAGTATTAATCTTGCAATTCTCTGGCATATGCATCAACCTTACTACTTTGACCCTTTAAAAAACAAATTTATGCTTCCATGGGTAAGGTTGCATGCAACAAAGGATTATCTTGATATGCTTCTTATTCTTGAGAATTTTCCTGATGTTAAGATTACATTTAATGTTGTTCCATCTCTTTTAAAGCAACTCAGAGAATATGAAAGAGGCATTACAGACATATTTCTTGAACATACTTTAATTCCAGCAGAGGAACTCACTCTGGAACAAAGGGTTTTTATACTCGGTAATTTTTTTCTTGCAAACTGGAATACAATGGTATACCCGTTTCCAAGATACAGGGAACTTTTAGAAAAAAGAGGAAGAAGTTATTTTGACCTTACATTAGTATCAAAAAAATTCAGCTCTCAGGAATTGAGGGATCTTCAGGTTCTTTTTAATCTTGCCTGGGTTGACCCCTTGCATAGAAATAGAGATGCTTTTTTAAAAGAGCTTCAGAAAAAGGGTTCTAATTTTACAGAGGATGAAAAGAGACTGCTTATTGAAAAGCATATGGAAATCATAAAACAGATAATTCCCACTTATAAAAAAATGGCAGAAAGAGGGCAGATTGAGCTTTCTGTAACCCCCTTTTATCATCCCATTTTGCCATTGGTTTACAATAACTATAAGGCAAAAGAATGTATGCCTCATGCTTTGTTGCCTGAACATAATTTTAAAGCACCTGAAGATGCAGAAGCACAAATAAAAAAAGCGATAACATTTTTTGAAGAAATTTTTGGTTTTAAACCCGAAGGAATGTGGCCATCAGAAGGTTCTGTGAGCGAGGAAATAATTAGACTGATAGGTGAAGCAGGTATTGAATGGATAGCTACAGATGAAGAAATTCTGGCTAAATCTATAAATTCAGCATTAAGAAGCGGAGATAGGGTAATTGCACAGGATAAACTTTATGCTGTCTATGATTTTGTAATTTCGGCTTCGCATTTGAGGCTTTCGGCTTCGCCTCAGCAAAATGCTTCGCATTTGAGGCTTTCGGCTTCGCCTCAGCAAAATGCTTCGCATTTGAGGCTTTCGGCTTCGCCTCAGCAAAATGCTTCGCATTTGAGGCTTTCGGCTTCGCCTCAGCAAAATGCTTCGCATTTGAGGCTTTCGGCTTCGCCTCAGCAAAATGCTTCGCATTTTGAAGGAGTGAAAATATTTTTCAGAGACCGCATTTTGTCTGATTTGATTGGATTTGTGTATTCAAATTGGCAGGCAGATGCTGCGGTAAAGGATTTTATAAGCAGGATAAAGAAAGCCCATGATGGTTCAATTGTATCAGTCATTCTTGATGGTGAAAATGCATGGGAGTATTTTGAAAATGACGGATTAAACTTTCTCATGAAGTTATATGGTTCTTTGCAGAGTGATAAGGATATAAGAACAGTAACATTTTCAGAATATCTTAAGGAAAAGCCAGAGGTAAAATCTTTGAGTAAACTTTATCCTGGCTCTTGGATTAATGCAGACTTTTCAATATGGATTGGTCATGAAGAGGACAATCTTTCTTGGGAGTATCTTTATAAAGTCAGGCAAGATTTGGTCTCATTTCAGAAGGAAAATCCTGATAAGGACCTATCAGATGCATGGGAAGAGATATATATTGCTGAAGGAAGTGACTGGAACTGGTGGTACGGTGATGAGCATCATACAGAAACAAAGGATATATTTGATGAGATTTACAGAAATCATCTTATAAGTGTTTATTTTAAAATCGGTAAAGAACCACCTGCTTTTCTTTTTGTTCCCATAACCAAAATAATGAGAGAAATCAGACCTGAAATTGAACCTAAGGGATTTATATATCCTAAAATTGATGGTAAAGTAACAGGATACTTTGAATGGCTTGAGGCAGGAAAGTTCAATCTTCAAAAAATGGGTGGAAGCATGCACAAATCAGAAGGATTAATATCCTATCTGTATTTTGGCTTTAACAGACAAAGTCTGTTTTTAAGAATTGACCCATATTGTACGCCAGATAAGTTTGAGGGGATAAAGATTCAGGTACAGATTCTTGAACCAAAAAGAGTTAAGATAGTCTGTAATAATCTAAAAGAAAGATTAGCAGAGGTATTTGTTCAGGAAGATGAAAAATGGTTTAAAAAAGAAGAAATTGATACAGTAGCATTTGAGCATATATTTGAGATTGAATTACCATTCAATGTTATAGAGGTAAAACAGGAAGAGGATATTTTATTCTTTATTGAGATACTAAAAAATTCTTATTTTATTGAAAGAGCACCAGATACTGGATTTATAAAAATTCATGTTCCTAAGCCTGAGTTTGATAAAGAAATGTGGTTTTAAATAAATAATATAAAACATGATATTTCCTTTATTTATAGGAGTTGGTGGCAGTAAAAGCGGTGTTGGGAAGACAACTTTTATTGAAAGTCTTATAAAACAAATAAAAAAGCAAAAAGCTGAAAAAAACAAAGTTATAGCAGTAAAATACACGAAAACATATCTTTATTCCTCAATTATTACAGAGAATTCAATTATTGAGAAAGAAGGTAAAGACACATCAAGAATAAAGAAAGCAGGAGCAGACCATGTTTACTGGGTAAAGGCTGGAGATTATGATTTGCCCGAGATTGCTGAAAGATTAAGAGAAGAGATTCTTGCCCATGCAGGGTCACAGACCTGCCTATCTGGCAGACAGGATGATATAGAGAAAGATTTTGTGATTATTGAGGGTAATTCTCTGGTAAGAATAATGCAACCTGATGTTATAATATTTTTTAAAGGTCAAAATGATGACCAGATAAAGCCTTCAGGTAAAGCATTACTTGAGATAGCAGATATTGTTATTGAAGGCAAATACTCTATGGAGGAAGTCATGAAAGAAATTGAGAAAATTCAGCAGAAAAAGCTTATTGAGAGGCTTCTTACAGAAAGAAGCAACAGCGGAAAAATTACCTGTGCAGAAGCAAGAAATATTGCTGAAGAATTGGGCATTCCTTATATTGAAGTTGGAAGAGTTGCAAATGAACTAAAGATAAAAATTCGCAAATGTGAGCTTGGCTGTTTCTGATGGGAACTATTTTTTTTGAACTTGCACTTACGCTTTATTTTGCAGGATTTCTTTTAAGTCTTGCTGGAGTTATAAGGAAAAAAGATGACCTTGACAGAGCTGTATTTTTTTTAAGCCTTTCTGGTTTTGCACTTCATACAATTTATCTTGTTGTGAGATATATAAAATCAGGACAGGCACCTGTTTTTTCAATGCATGAAGCAACTTCATTCTTTTCTTGGAGCATATTGCTCATATCCCTGTGTATAAATGTGCATTATAAAGCAAGGGTTATGAGTTTTGGAATAATCCTTACCTTTGCCTTTATGTTCATAGCTGCTTTTTTCCCAAGAAGCGTTCCTTCAATTAAGCCTGAGCTAAAAAGTTTATTAATTGATATTCATGCATTAATGGCAGTTTTTGGGATAGCTCTTTTTAGTATTGCCTTTATTTTCGGTATTCTTTATTTAATTCAGGAAAGAGCAATAAAATCTAAAAAATTCGGAGGTCTTGAGAGAATTCTTCCAAGTCTTGAGATTCTTGACAGGATAAACTACCGTCTCATATTCTGGGGATTCCCTGTTTATACCTTTGCCCTTGTTCTGGGTCTTGTTAAATATATTAGTTTGCTTGGAATTCATTTTGACCTAAAACAAGTATGGACTTTTCTGACATGGATTGTTTATCTTGTAATTTTTTATCTCAGGGTGAAGGGTGACTGGAGGAAGAAAAAAGCAGCCTATCTTACCATAATAGGTTTTCTTCTTGTGATATTTGGCTTTTTTGGTATAAATCTTTTTACTAAGAGTTTTCATAAACCACTATGAGCCTGATAGTTGTTGGATTAAACCATAAAACAGCACCTGTTGAGATAAGAGAAAAGCTTGCCTTTAATACTCAGAACAGTATTAAGGAGGGTTTAAAAAAATTAATTCAAACTGAAGGCATCAATGAAGCTGTAATTTTTTCTACATGTAACAGAGTTGAAGTGTATGTTTACTCTTCTTCAGCCTTCAGCCTTCAGCCTTCAGCCGGTTATGAATCAATGAGCAATGAACAGCAAGCTCCTGCAGAACTCATAAAACAATTTCTTTCAGAGTTTCACAATATTCCTGTAAAAGATTTTGAACAATATCTTTACATTTATTCTGACAGAGATGCTGTAAGTCATCTTTTTAAGGTTGCATCAAGCCTTGACTCAATGATTGTAGGTGAACCCCAGATTACAGGGCAGGTTAAGGATTCTTTTGAGATTGCTCTTTCAGAGAGGGCTACTTCTTTAATACTTAATCATTTAATGAATAGAGCACTTTTTACAGCTAAAAGAGTAAGAAATGAAACGAGAATTGGTGAAAATCCTGTATCTGTAAGTTATGCTGCCGTAGGACTTATTAAAAAGGTTTTCGATGAACTTTCAAAAAAATCAATTCTTCTTGTTGGTGCAGGTGAGATGGCAGAGCTTGCAATGAGGCATCTTATCGGAAGCGGAATAAAAAATGTCTATGTTACAAACCGAACATATAAGCGTGCAGAAGAACTTGCCAGAGAGTTTAATGGAACTGCGGTATCATTTGAAAAACTTAAAGAGCAGATTACAAAGTCTGATATTGTCATATGTTCAACCGGTGCTCCCCAGTATGTCATAACAGAACAGATGGTTAAAGAAATTATGCCTTTAAGAAAACACAAACCGCTATTTTTTATTGATATATCAGTCCCAAGAAATATTGACCCAGAATGTAATAACCTTGACAATGTCTATCTTTACAACATAGATGACCTTCAGGATGTGGTTGATTCTAATATTCTTGAAAGGAAAAAGGAGGCTGAGAAGGCTTTGAAGATTGTGGAAGAAGAAACAGAGAAATTCTTTCAATGGCTTAATTCACTTCAAAGCGTTCCTGTGATTGTTTCAATAAGAAATAAGGCTGAACAGGTAAGGCAGGAAGAGCTTGAAAAGTTCAAATCCCGTTTCAAAGAGCTTCCACCTGAGGTTTTAGCTTCTGTGGATTATCTTACCCATAGCATCATAAATAAAATAATGCATTCTCCAACAGTTGCCTTGAAAAACAACTGTGATAGCAAGGAAATACTTATTTTTGCGGCAAGGAGGTTATTCGGACTTGACAGTGAAGAGGAATAAAGTAATAATTGGTACAAGAGGAAGCAAGCTTGCATTGTGGCAGGCAAACTGGGTTAAAGAAAAGCTTGAGAAACTCTATCCAGAATTGAAAATTGAAATAGAAAAAATTAAAACAACAGGAGATAAAATACTTGATACACCTTTGGCTAAAATTGGCGGTAAAGGCTTATTTGTAAAGGAGATAGAGGAGGCATTACTTTCAAGAAAGATAGATATGGCAGTTCATAGCATGAAGGATGTTCCAACAGAGATTCCTTCTGGTTTACATATTTCTGCAATATGTGAAAGAGAAGACCCAAGAGATGCCTTTATAAGTATTGACGGGAAACCTTTAAAAGAGCTTCCTCATGGAGCAATTGTTGGAACAAGCAGTCTCAGAAGGATGGTTCAGCTTAAAGCATTGAGAGATGATTTAAATATAACTTCCCTTAGAGGCAATGTGGATACAAGAATAAGAAAACTTAAAGAGGGACAGTTTCATGCAATTTTACTTGCAATGGCTGGCTTAAAAAGAATGAGTTTTGAACATATGGTTACAGAGTGCATCTCAGAAGATTTAATGATTCCTGCTATAGGTCAGGGAGCAATCGGAATTGAAACAAGAATTGATGATGATTTTGTAAATGAGACAGTAAAGCCTTTAAATCATAAAGAAACCGCTCTTTGCGTATTGGCAGAGAGGGCATTTTTATCAGTAATGGGAGGAGGATGTCAGGTTCCTCTTGCCTGTCATGCAAAGATTTTAAAAAATAACACTGTAAAAATAGTTGCAATGATAGGAGACCCCGATGGTGAAATGCCAATGATAAAGGACAGCAAAGAAGGAGAGATTAAAGAGGCACAAAAACTTGCTAAAGAGCTTGCTGAAGAGTTACTTGGCAGAGGAGGCAGTGAGATACTTGAAAATATTTATAAATAAAAAGGTAATATATGTCTAAATATAAAAAAATCATTTCTAAAATTTTATCAGGGCAGTCAGATTCTAATATATTATTTGAAGATCTTTTAAATCTTCTAATAAATTTAGGGTTTGAAGTAAGAGTGAGAGGAAGTCATCATTTATTTCATAAGGCTGGTGTAATGGAAAAAATAAATCTTCAAAAGGATAATAAATTTGCTAAACCATATCAAGTAAAGCAGGTAAGAAAAATTATTTTAAAATATAAATTAGGAGGCTTGAAAGATGTTTAAATATGAAATAATTATTTACTGGAGTAATGAAGATAACTGTTTTATTGCCGAAGTGCCTGAACTGTTAGGATGTATGGCTCATGGTTATTCACATGAAGAAGCTTTAAAAAATGCAAAAGAAGCAATTCAACTCTGGATAGATACAGCAAAGGAATTTGGTTACTCCATTCCTGAACCAAAGGGCGATAAATTAATATTTGCATAAATTTAGGATTAATATAAAAATCTCCTTTGATAAAGTTTGGAATTATTTATAAAAGGAAAATAGGGAGGAAGAGTGAATAAAGGTAAGGTTTACCTTGTTGGTGCGGGACCAGGAGATGCAGGATTAATTACATTGAAAGGAATTAGAGCAATCAAGCAAGCTGATTGCATTGTTTATGATTTTCACATAAATCCAAGACTTTTAACTTATGCAAAGAGGGATGCTGAATTTATCTATGCAGGTAAAAGAGGCGGTCATCATGAAATGACTCAGGATGAGATAAACAGAGTTCTTGTTGAAAAGGCAAAGGAAGGCAAAATTGTTTGCAGATTAAAAGGTGGAGATCCCTTTGTATTTGGAAGAGGAGGGGAAGAGGTAGAGATTCTTGCAGAAGAGGGAATAGATTTTGAAATAGTCCCGGGAATTAGCTCTGTTATTGCAGTTCCAGCCTATGCAGGAATTCCAGTTACGCATAGAAAAGTTGCCTCTGCTTTTACTGTAATAACAGGAAATGAAGACCTGTCAAAACAGGATAGAATTTTTACTCATATAAGGGCATCAAATGCAGCGGAAACTATGATTTTTCTTATGTGTGTGAAGAATCTAAACACAATTACAGAGAAGCTTATTCAGGAAGGACTTTCTCCACAGACTCCCTCTGCAATAATCAGATGGGGTACAAGAGCAGAGCAGAGGGTAATTACAGGAACAATTTCAGAGATAGCAGAGCTTGCAAGACAGAACAAGATTACTCCTCCAGCAATTCTTGTAATTGGTGATGTTGTAAAATTAAGAGACAAACTAAACTGGTATGAAAAAAAGCCTTTACATGGACAAAGAATTCTTATTACAAGGCAATTAACTGAAGATTATTTAAAACTTGAGGATATGGGAGCAGAGCTTTTTGTTTTCCCAACAATAGATTTTTTACCACCAGAAGATTTTTCAGAGCTTGACAGTGCAATAAATGAGATAGAAAGTTACAATTTTATTGTGTTTCCATCTCCGAGAGCAGTTTCATTCTTTTTTGCGAGATTTCTAAGCATTGGTAAAGATGTGAGAGCTTTAAAAAATGTTTTTATTTGTGCCATTGGTAAAGAAACTGCGAAAAGTTTAAGAAACTACGGAATAAATGCAGACATTGTGCCCGATGAATTTAATTCTTCCGCATTGGTGAAGTTATTTAAAGAGAAAATGATTAATAGTTCTTATTCCTCTTTGTCATTCCGAGGGACTCAATGTCAGGGTCCTCAAAAAGTCCATGACTTTTTGGGGTGCCCTTTTCCCGAGGAATCTCTTAAAAAGGAGGAGATTCTTCGCTTTGCTCAGAATGACAAATTGAGTACTCAGAATGATATAGTGAGTACTCAGAATGATATAGTTATTAATCAGAATGATATAGTGAGGATTCAGAAGGAAGATAAAAATGTTTTTATTAATGAGCATATAAGAATCCTCTATCCCCGTTCAGATATTGCACTGAAAGGTTTTGTTGAAGAGATGCAAAAGTTTGGTGTAAAAGTTAATCCACCGATTACATACAGAACTGTTAAGCCCACAGAGCATGGAAAAAGACTTGCAAGGTTTTTAAGAGAAGGAAAAATTACAATTGCTACTTTTACATCTCCATCAAGCTTTAATAACTTGATTGATATTCTCAAGGACGATGCAAAAGAGATGCTTAAAGATGTAACAATCGCAGCATTAGGAAATACAACTGCGAAGGCAATTGAAGAGAGGGGTTATAAAGTAAGCATTATTCCTGAAAAATCAACAATAAAAGACATGGTAGATGCTATAATTAAATTTGTAATGCAGAAAAAATGAAGAAAGGCTGTCTTTCGCTCATGAGAGATTTTTGGACAGTTCTAAGCTCGCTCCACTACAGCCGCAAAACTCGCACCTTCGGTGCTCAAACAGTTGCGGATGTTGACGCTTCGCTTCGCTAAGAACTGTTACCCAAAAATCTCTAAAATCGCTCAAGACAGCCATTTCATCAAGGTAACTTTAAGAACAATAAAAGATACGGTGGAGGCAATAATTAAATGGACAATGCAGAAGCAATAATTGTAGGTGGTGGAATTTCAGGATTAAGCCTTGCATACTTTTTACTAAAAAGAAATCCTGAACTTGATTTGAAGCTCATTGAAGCA
>Ga0209227_1002290_pt1 | contig 13895 bp, 10 predicted proteins | sample YNPBryantNP2012_FD_185815 | JGI IMG/M metagenome (GOLD analysis project Ga0209227, IMG submission 185815) | Anoxygenic and chlorotrophic microbial mat microbial communities from Yellowstone National Park, USA - YNP Bryant NP 2012 (SPAdes)... ...
ATTTTGCACGACGTTGGGCGCGCACAGGTCAATGCGATTCATCAGAACGCGCGCGCGGCGGTGCTTCACCACGATCTTTTGCCCGATGGTGCGGAGATGCGCGCGTTACTGAACGCGACGGGGTGGGACGCGCTGGACATCGAAGACACGGCAGAGCGTTACGTCGTGTGTGCGCGCGTCGCCACGTCGGTGAGATAAACACAAACGCCGCCGAAAACTTGTTTCGGCGGCGTTATACTTTTGCATCCGCACCCGATTTGTGCTATATTCGCAGTGCGCCCCTGTAGCTCAATCGGATAGAGCGAGGCACTCCTAACGCCGCGGTTGGGGGTTCGAGTCCCTCCAGGGGCATTCCACAATGAGCCAATGAACCAAATTTCCAATGAGCCAAACTTTTGGTCTTTTGGCGTAACTACTCACCCTGTCATTGCGAGGAGGCGTTTTGTGCCGACGAAGCAGTCTCCACATTGCGAATTTGGGGATTGCTTCGCAAAAAACGCTCGCAATGACACTGTGGCTGAGTAGGTACCTTTTGGCTCATTGGCACATTGGCTCATTGCTTCTCAAACATCCTCAAAATTTCCTTCACCGTCGTCGCGTCCTCGGCTTTGCGATCCGTGCGAATGAATCCCACCACGCGCGGGAAACGCAAGGCATAGCCCGGCTCATCGCCGACTTTGCCGGCGGTGTGCACGGGTGACCGCGTGATTTCATCCGCTTGCATTTCAATCACGTACCTGGGTTCTACCCACACATCAGGCTCGATGAGTGCTTCCACGCGCGCAGGTTTCTGCGCCACCGCGATTTTATCGAGCATCTCGCGCAGTTGGGGCCACTCGGCATCGGATAAACCCGTGCCGATTTTGGCAATCGTCACAAACTTGTCCTGCACATCGTCGTACACCGCCACAAGGAGCGCGCCGATGCCAAAGCGCGCGCGCATCCCGCGCCCGCGCAAATAACCCACGATGACTCCGTCCACCGTGTCCGACAAATGCCCCTGATACGAGCGTTTCAACTTGATCCAGTTGAAATTGCGCATCCCCGCCTGATAGCGCGAATCGAGACGCTTGGCGATGATGCCTTCCAGACCGCTGGTGATTGCCTCCATAAAAAATTTTTCGATTTCTTTGGCATCTTGCGTAATCAGGTGTCGGGACAATTCCACGCGCTCGCCGGGCGCGATGATGGAAGCCAGCGTTTCGTGACGTTTGATGTACGGCTGCTGGGTAAAATCCTTGCCATTCAGATACAGCAAATCGAACGCAATGAGACGCAGCGGGAATTTGAGCGTCATCTCTTCCACATCGTACTTGCGCTTGCGTTGCATCGTCACTTGAAACGGATGAAACTCGCCGGTCTCGGGATCGTATGACAGGGCTTCGCCTTCCAGAATCGCCGTTTCGGCTTTAATTTGCTTGCGAATGCCGTCGGCAATGTCCGTGAACATCGCGGTCGTCTCTTCGAGATTGCGCGAAAAGATGCGCACGCGCTCCCCTTGCTTGTGCACCTGACAGCGAAAACCATCGTACTTGTTTTCGATGGCGCACTTGCCAAGTCGCGTCACAATGTCCTCCGCGTTTTTCGCGCGCTCGGCGAGTGCCATCCGCACCGGCTTGCCGACCTCCACTTGAATTCTGGCGAGTGCCTCCACGCCTTCCGATTTGAACACGCGCGCCACCTGCCCCAGGTCTGAACAGACGTTGTACGCGCGTTCGATTTGAGGTCGCAACGACTTGTCCCCGGTCACCGACCACGACAATCCCTCCATCACCGTCGGATCGCCGATGCCGAGACGCAAACGTCCAAGCGGGATGCGCAACACGTAACGCGCTTCGCGCCCCGAAAGTTTTTGCAACAGGTCGGCGAGCAAATCTGTTTTTTGCGCGACCGTACCTTCGCCACTGGTCAGCGCGATTTCCTTCAAACGCTCAAACACCTGCATCACGGTGAACGACTTGCCCGCCCCGCTCAACAACTTTTCTGCCACGATGCCATAGTCACCGTGTTGACTGTACAATTTTTTGATGGCGGCTTTGTCCTTGCCCGATGCTTTTGCCAGCGCCTCCGCCGCGAGCGCCTCACCGATTCCAAAGTCAATCGGCTCGAACGCGGGACCAAGACGCTCCTGGGTCAAGTAGATGATTGGCGCGATATCGTCGGCGGTGGCTTCTTTGAACAACTCGCCCAGAATCGCCGTCATTTCCAGACGTTTCGTCGTGGCTTCAAGTCTGGCAAGATAGTCTACAAGTTTTGAAAAACGCATAGTCACCTCCGGGACAGGCAGATGGCGTTGTGTTGGCGGATGGCAGATGGCGTATGGCGTATTGCGTATCGCGTATGGCGTATTGCGTATCTGGCATCATTATACCACGCGTTGTATCGCGCTTCAACTGTTGCCTGACACCGGGTGCATTTCAGTTTGGGGGCAAGTTTTGCCGGGATTCGCTGCAAAGGCGTGAAACCGAACCTGCGTCGGTTCAAATCCAGTCGCCGTAGGGCAACTTGGCAAAGTTGTAGCCGCAAATTTATTTGCTAGACGCCCAGTTTGCCCCCAAAGTGAAATACACCCCTGACACCGCGCAGGGCGTGTGCAAAGTTGGGCACGGGCGGTTGAAACCGCTGCAACAACTACCCGAAGCCGCCCTGCAGCGGCTAGAATTCAGCCTGCGGAGGCAGGCGGTTGGGGCGAATCATTATTCGCCCGTACTTGTTGCTGCGACTTGAGTCGCCCGACGGCTTGTCAAGCGACTTTGCACATGCCCTGGACACCGCGTTTGACAAATCGCACGGCTTTGCCTATGATGCGCCACGATGCACAATCATTCACCGCTCGTTCTGGCTTCCATTTCACCACGCCGACGTGAACTTATCAACTTGCTCGGCGTGGAATTTACGTTCACTGCTGTCGAAGTAGATGAATCGCCGCGCGATCACGAATCGCCGCAGGCGATGGTGCAGCGGTTGAGTCGCGCCAAAGCGGAAGGAGGCGCGCGCGCTTTTCGCGAGGCAATCGTCATCGGCGCAGACACCATCGGCTGGCTGGATAACGAAATCATCGGCAAGCCGCGCGATAGCGCGGAAGCCGTGCGAATGTTGCAACGCCTGCGCGCGCGGGCGCACATCGTCTATTCGGGCATTACGGTGAAACACGGCGCGCGTGTCGCGACGCACATCGTGACGACTACCGTGTGGATGCGCAATTATTCGGACGATGAAATCGCGGCGTACGTCGCCACCGGCGATCCGCTGGACAAAGCCGCCGCTTACGCCATTCAACATGGCGACTTTCGTCCCGTTGCTCGCGTGGAGGGATGCCACGCCAACGTGATGGGCTTGCCGTTGTGTCACCTGTACCTCGCACTCAAAACGTTCGGCGTCCCCCTCGCCGAACCGGATCGCGCGTGTCAGGCATACCTGCAAATCACCTGCCCCGTCGCCCGCGACATTCTAACCACCGAACACTGACTACTGAACACTGACATGGATACCCCAACCGACCTTCTCTCTCCTCTCAATCCCGCGCAGCGCGATGCGGTCACCACCATCAATGGTCCGGTGCTCGTTCTCGCAGGACCGGGTAGCGGCAAAACGCGCGTGCTCACATATCGCGTCGCGTATCTGCTGCGCGAGTGTCGTATCGCGCCCTACAACATCCTCGCGGTCACTTTTACCAACAAAGCCGCGCGCGAAATGCGCGAACGATTGACGCAACTGGTCGGCGAAGCGAGCGTACACGATTTAACCATCGGTACGTTTCACGCGACCTGCGCGCGCTGGTTGCGTCGCGAAGGCGAACGCGTCGGCTTGACGCGTGGCTTTGTGATTTACGACGAAGACGATCAAGAGTCCCTCATCAAACAGGTGCTCGCCGAGTTGAACCTGAGCGAACAAAAGTATCGTCCAGGGACTGTCCTGAACGCGATCAGCAAAGCCAAGAACGAATTGATCTCGCCCGAAGAATACACGCCCCCCTCGTACTGGCACGAGGTTGTCGGACGAGTGTACAAACGGTATCAGCAACTCCTCCTCGAAAACAACGCCGCCGACTTTGACGATTTGATTATGCTGACCGTGCAACTGTTCCGTGAGAATCCCGATGTGCTGGAACGCTATCAGAATCGCTATCGCTATCTGCACGTGGACGAATTTCAGGACACTAACGTTGCCCAGTACGTTCTGCTCAAACTCCTGGCGAACAAACATCAAAACCTGTTCTGTGTGGGCGATGAGGATCAATCCGTATACAGCTGGCGCGGCGCCGATTACAGAAATGTCCTGCGCTTTTCCAGAGATTTTCCCAACGCGCAGGTCAAACTGCTGGAACAAAATTACCGTTCCACGCAAACGATTCTGGATGTCGCTCAGGCAATCATCCGCAAGAATCGGTCGCGGCATGCCAAGCAATTGTGGACGGAAAACGCGCGCGGCATTCCCATCACGGTGTACGAGGCGTACGACCAAGAGGAAGAAGCCCGATTCGTCGTGAACGAGATTGCACAACTGCTGAAACAGGGTTACGCTGGGCGCGAGATTGCGGTGTTTTATCGCACGAACGCGCAATCGCGCGCGCTCGAAGACGCGTTCCTGAAACGCGGAATGCCCTACCAACTCATCGGCGCGACGCGCTTTTACCAGCGCCGCGAAATCAAAGACCTCCTCGCCTATCTGCGTCTGATTCACAATCCGAACGATAGCGTTGCTTTTCAACGCATCATCAACGTTCCCCCGCGCGGCATCGGCAAAACGACGCTGGATACACTGATGCGTCGCGCCGAGCGATTGCACGTGTCGCCTTACGCCGTGTTGCAGATGCTGGCAGCGGACGAAGAGGACGAAGGACGCAAGACGAAGGACAAAGGACGAAAGCAAGAGGTGTTCGACACGCGAGCACGTCACGCCCTGTTGTCATTCGTCACAGTGGTCGAAGAGTTGCGCGCGGCGTGCGCGAAGGAAACCCTCCCTAAACTTTTCGACCGCGTGCTGCGCGTGACGGCGTACAAAGAGTATCTGCGCGATGGCTCGGAGGAAGGGGAAGAACGCTGGGAGAACGTGCGTGAATTGCGCAGTGTGACCACGCGCTATGCCGATGCGAATGCCGATGCGACGCTGGCGCCGTTCCTCGAAGAGGTCGCACTCATCGCGGACATTGACACGCTGCGCGAGGATGTCAACGCACCGACTTTGATGACGCTGCACACTGCCAAGGGGCTGGAATTTCGCGTGGTTTTCATCGTCGGTCTGGAGGAAGGCTTGCTACCGCACGCGCGCTCGATGGACAATCCCGACCAGATGGAAGAAGAACGTCGCCTGTGTTACGTGGGTATCACGCGCGCCAAAGAGCGCGTGTACCTGACTCACGCGTTCCAGCGAGCGCGCTATGGTATGGCAGAACCGAGCGAGCCATCCCGCTATCTCAAAGACATTCCGCGCCAACTGATTCAGCGCGCCACCGCCACACCTGCGCGCGTTGGCACACACCGCGCCGCGTTCGCCGACGATGCGTTTGCGGACGAGGAAGAAGACCTGCCTCCTGCGGCTGTCAAAACACCGCAACCACGCTTTCGCGCCGGTGATCGCGTGCACCACACGAAATTCGGTGAAGGCGTCGTGATCTCAAGTCAGATGATGGGTGATGACGAAGAAGTTCGCGTGGCGTTCGTGAATCAAGGCGTCAAACGTTTGAGCGCGCGCGTGTCAGGTCTGAAGAAAAAGTAAACAGGTGGAATTCCACCTGTTTACACTCTACCTGGCAAACTCATCTATCAACGCGCGCACAAACTCGATGCCCTCAAAGTAATCGGCGAGGCGGATATTTTCATTGGGCGCGTGTGCGCGCGAATCGTGCCAGCCCACGCCGGCACTCACCGCAGGAATTCCCAACGCCTGGCACAACGGATACATCGGACCGCTTCCTGCCATCGTCGGATACACAATCGGGTCCTGGCGATACACCTGACGTGCCGCTGCGATGGCGGCGCGCACAATCGCCGAATCGAGCGGCGAACGAGCGACCTCTTCGCCTGTCTCTGTCAATTTGACTTCGATATCGTCAAAGCCGCGCCGCGCCAGATGCTTTTTCAGCAAATCCACCACCAAATCGGGAGACAAATCGGGCACAAGACGAAAATCAATCTTGGCGAACGCGTGATTCGGCAAAACAGTTTTTGAACCCTCACCGATGTAACCTGAGTACAAACCACAAATCGTACACGTCGGCTCGTACAAATATTTCTTGAGCAATTCGATGCCGGTGAGATTGCGGATAAACGCTCGAATTCCCAGCTCGGCTTTGACTCGGGCTTCGTCGTACGGAATCGTTTTGAGCGCGTCCATTTCGGCTTGAGTGGGTGGACGCACATAGCGATTGAAATCATCAATCAGGATATTGTCATCCGCATCTTTGAGTGTCGCGAGTGCCCACACCAGACGCCACGCCGGATTGACCACAATCGCCGCCTGAGCGGAATGCAGATCGCGCCGCGCACCGTGCGCATGCAGTTCCACGTACACGATTCCTTTGACGCCACAAGAAATGACCGGGCGTTCGTTCACATCTTTGTAACCGGCTTCCCACAGACAACCATCCGCGCCCTCCAGTAACGCGCGATTTTCCTTAACAAATTGTGGCAGATGAATACTGCCGATTTCTTCTTCGCCTTCGACGACGAATTTGATGCGGAGCGGCAACGCGCCAAAAGCGGCGATGTACGCCTCGATGGCATGAATGCGGCACATCAGATTCCCCTTGTTGTCCGCCACGCCGCGCGCGAACAATTTGCCATCCCGAATCGCCGCCTCCCAGGGTCCCGTCTCCCACAATTCAAGCGGTTCGGGAGGCTGAACGTCATAGTGATCGTAAATCACCAGCGTACGTTTGCCCTCGCCGATTTCACCATACACCACCGGCGCGCCATCGCCGACGGGAATGAGACGTGCCTGTGCGCCGAGTTGTCGCAAGCGCGCGAGTACCTTTTCCGCCATCTCGCGCATTCCCCAATTTTGCGCCGCCACACTCGGCTGACGACACACGTCTTGCAACTCGGCAATAAAGCGTTCCTTGTTCGCGTTGACATACGCTTGAAATTTGTCCATCGTGAGCCTCCTCATCACATCGCGTGACGCGTTTCGCATCACGTCTCACGCAACACCGCGCGTGCCTCTTGTTCGCGTGCTCGCGTTACCAACACCTCTGCCTTGCCAATGCCATCCACCGTCATTGGAATCACGTTTTGCGATTCGGTGCGGATGATGGCAGGAATTCCCGCACTCTCCAATTTGCTTTTGATGATTTCCGCGCGCAGCGCGCCGTACGTCGTGTAAACCACGACCAGTTCTTCATTCTTGTTCATCGTCACCTCGCTCACGGAAACTCTCTCCCATCCCGCGCTGCACTGCTCGTGCGAAAATCAAATACCCGGTGTGCGCGACCATTCGATCCTGCGGGCGCAAACGTTCGGCGACCGGTTTGTAATACCGCGTGAGAATTTCGACGACCTCGACATCCGCCCAACCACCGAGTCGCTCCATCTCTTGCAAAATCTCACTCACCTGATTCGTCGTGGGCACCAGCGAACCGAAAAAGCCGCCGCCCTTGAGCGCCGTGTGCACCTGCGCCAGAAAGAGCCATGGCTCGCGCACATCGAGAAAGAACGCGTCCACATCGCGCTCATCCACGCCCACGCGAATATCGCGCGCTTTGAGTTCCACCACATCGAGCACGCCGGCGCGTTCCAGATTCTTGCGCGCGAGGGTCAGCATATCGTCGCGCTCTTCGTACGAGTACACACGTCCGGTGGGACGCACAAAACGCGCCAGCGCGAGAGTCAACGCGCCACTCCCTGTGCCACACTCGACGACACGCGCCCCGGGAACGATGTTCATTCGCAAGAGAATGTAGCCAATCTCCTTTGGATACACAATTTGCGAGATGCGCTTGACATGCATCACCAGGTCATACGTCGAAGGCTGCAACAACAGGTACGCGTGACCGAGTTGTGTGTTAATCGTCGTACCAAACGGCTGACCGATGATGGCATCGTGCAAAATGAAACCGTGATGCGTATCCAGACGTTGCCCCGGGACAAGGCGCACGGCGTAGCGTTTGTCGTCGGGTGAAAGCAACAAGACGATTTCGTTCGGTTGAGCCGTGTTCACATTTCTCCTCTGGCTTTCGTCAGTTGCAATTTTTGTGCGCGCGACATTCGTTTGATGGCGGCTTCGCGCTGCATCGCCGCGCGGCGCGAGGAGCATCGTTCACAGTAAATCAACTCGACGGGACGACGCGCGCGTGTGTAGCGCGCGCCGCGCCCGGCTTGATGCGCCCGCACGCGTCGCGACAGGTCGAAGGTCCAGCCGGTATAAATTGTGCTATCTGCACAGCGCAGCAAATACACAAACGCCGTACGATGTTTGTGACTTTTCATCGTCGTCTTGATTATAGCGCGATGGAAATAGAGAGCAAATTGGAGAGCGCACGAAAAATTTGCCAAAATTTGCAAGACGTGGTATAAACAATGTGCCGTTAATTGAAGACATTTGCCGGCGTAGCTCAGCGGTAGAGCAGGGGACTCATAAGCCCTTGGTCACTGGTTCAAATCCAGTCGCCGGCACTCACCCACGCCCCCGAAAAAGGGCGTTTTTTATTTCCCTACCATAAGCAAGGGACTTGCAGTCCTTTACACATCTACACTATCCTGCAAAACCGCCCCCAACGGTGAATGCTGGGCGTGTTTGCGCCACTGTCTATAGCCCGTAAATCCCAATTGACACATACCAGGAATGACGATAAACTAGAGCCATGCAAAAGAAATGGATTAGCGCGATTCAAGCCCTCCTCTTCATCCTTGCCCTCCTCCTGCTGACTCAGGGACATCCTGCGCCCATCGTAGCCCAATCGGGCAAAGATGTGAGCGCGCTGATTGCCCAGGCACAGGTGCAAGGACACGCGCGCGTCATCGTCGGTGTGCGCGTGACGTACCAACCCGAGGGCAGATTGGACGCGCGTGCCATACAAACGCAACGCGCGAGTATCGCCCAGGCGCAAAACGCGTTGCTCAATCAACTCGCCGCGTACAACGTGCGCGTGACGCGTCGCTTTACCACGATTCCCTACCTCGCGCTGGAGGTGAACGCGAACGCGCTGAACGCGCTGGCTACCGCCGCGAATGTGACCAGCATTCGCGAAGATAAACCACGCAAGCCATCTCTCGGTGATAGCACCGTCCTCATCGGCGCGACGAGCGCGTGGGCAAGCGGATACAGCGGTGCCGGTCAGGTCGTCGCGATTCTGGACACGGGTGTGGATAGGGCGCATTCCTTTCTCTCCGGCAAAGTGGTCTCCGAAGCGTGCTATTCGACTAACGATGTTTCCTGGGGATCATCCTCGGTTTGTCCAGGCGGCGTATCCGAATCAACTGCACCGGGTTCGGGAATTTACTGCGACCTGGGGATTGCAGGGTGCTGGCATGGCACGCACGTGGCAGGTATCGCCGCCGGGCGCGATCCAGGCGGGCTGGGTTTTTCGGGCGTGGCGCGTGACGCCAGCATCATCGCGATTCAAGTGTTCTCGCGCTTTGACAATCCCACCTATTGCGGCTCAAGCAACCCGTGCGCGCTGGCATGGGATTCGGACATCATCAAGGGTCTGGAGCGCGTGTACAATCTGCGCAACGATTACGCGATTGCCGCAGCCAACTTGAGTTTAGGCGGCACACCACTCTACCCCGATCCCTGTGACACAGACTTTGCCGATTACAAAGCAGCGATTGACAATCTTCGTTCCGTTGGCATTGCAACGATCATCGCATCGGGAAATGAATACTCGTCAACTTCGATCTCGCCGCCAGCGTGCGTCTCCAGCGCCATCAGCGTCGGCTCGACGCGCGATGGAGGTGGAAGCGCAACGCCGGTGGACTTTGTATCGTATTTCTCCAACAGTGCATCGTTCTTGACTTTGCTGGCGCCGGGGGAAATCATTTACTCTTCGCTGCCCGGAAACCTGTACGGGAATGTAATGGGTACATCAATGGCAACGCCACACGTGACCGGCGCGTGGGCAGTCCTCAAACAGCGCGCGCCTGTTACAACGGTAGATCAGATTCTTACCGCGTTGATCAACACGGGCGTGCCGGTCTATGATACGCGCAATGGCATCACCAAACCGCGCATTCAGATAGATCGCGCGCTGGGACAATTCCCGCCGTTCATCTACTATTTCCCCTTCGTGACCAAAGACGCCACCATTCCATAAACGAGTAGCACAGGCTCAAGCCTGTGCTACTTTGTGTTTCTCCCGCTGTTGCTTTGCCGCGTACAACACAATCGAACCTGCCACCGCGACGTTCAGCGAACTCACTTTGCCCCACATTGGCAGACGAATCAGAAAATCGCATTTCTCGCGCACCAGACGACTCAGCCCCGCGCCTTCACTTCCCAGCACGAGCGCGAGCGGCAGCGTATAGTCCATCCCCGCAAAATCCTGCGCCTCGGGCACATTTTCTACGCCAACGATCCAAACGTTCGCGCGCTTGAGTGTTTCGATTGTGCGCGCCAGATTCGTCACGCGCGCGATTTTCAAATGATGCACCGCGCCCGCCGAGGCTTTGACCACCGCGGCGGTAACGCCGACCGCGCGCCGTTCGGCAATGATGACGCCATCCACTCCCACTGCTTCCGCCGTGCGCAACAGCGTTCCAAAGTTTTGCGGGTCCTGAACCGAATCAAGCATCAACAGAAAGGCTGGCTCGCCGCGCGCCGGCGCGACCGCCAGCACCTGTTCGATGTCCGTGTATCTGTACTCGCCGATGCGCGCCACCACGCCCTGGTGATTGCGCGCCAGACGATCGAGTTCCTCGCGCGCAACACCGTGCACGGGCACATTCGCGCTTTTCGCCAGTGCCAGCAGCTCTTCCAGCGCGCCGCGCGTGTGCACACCCCGCGCAATCAAAATCTCTTCGATGACGCGTCCTGCGCGCAACGCCTCCAGAATGGCATGACGACCGTAGAGAAAATCGGACATAGCATAGTGCGTAGAGCGTATTGCGTATGGCATATGGCATATGGCATATGACCATTGGCTATTTGCCATTCGCCATACGCTATTCACTATTCGCCACAAGCCATACGCGCCGCGCTCAGGCGGCTTTCCACGTGGTGCCCTGCGGACCGTCTTCCAGCAGCACACCCAGTTTGGCGAGTTCGTTGCGAATCTTGTCGGCGAGCGCGAATTGTTTTGCCGCGCGCAATTCCTGACGTGTCGCGATCAACAACTCGATGAACGGCGCCGCGTGCATCATCCGGGTTTTGGGTTCTTGCAGGGTCAATCCCAGCACCCCCGCCAGTTCGCGCAGCGTCGCTTGCGCAGACGCGAGAGTTTGCGCGGACGCATTCTCGTTGCGCGCGCGATTGATTTCGCGCGCCAGGTCGTACAGCGCGGCGATGGCTTGCGGCGTCCCAAAATCGTCATCCATCGCAGCGATGAAACGCGCGCGCGTCTGCTCGGCAAGTTGCGTCAGCGCGTTGTCTTCGATGTGCGTCGGCGGGACAGCGTCTTTGACAGCAGCGCGCAAACGCTCCAAGCCGCGCGCCATCGCATCCACATCGGCATCCGTCCACGCGAGCGGCGTGCGATAGTGCGTCGAGAGAAGATACAAACGCACGGCATCCGGTTCGTGGCGCGCGAGGACATCGCGAATCCACAACGTATTGCCCACGTGCCGCGACATTTTGTCCTCGGCGGAAGTGTCCGTCGCCAGACGCAGCAAGGCGTTGTGCATCCAGTACTTGACGAACGGCTTTTTGCCGGTGTACGACTCGCTCTGCGCGATTTCGTTTTCGTGATGCGGAAAGATGACATCCTGTCCGCCACCATGAATGTCAATCTGCTCGCCGTGTTCCACCAGATTCATCGCGGAACATTCGATATGCCAGCCGGGGCGTCCCGGTCCCCAGGGACTGTCCCACGCGGGTTCGCCGGGCTTGGAGGCTTTCCACAGGGCAAAATCCATCGGGTCTTCTTTGCGTTCATCCACTTCGATGCGCGCGCCGGCTTCCATCTCGTCCAGCGAACGATGGGCAAGTTTGCCATAGTGATCCGCGCGGCGAACACGAAAGTACACATCGCCATCCACCACGTAGGCAAAACCTTTCTCGATCAAACCGCGCGTGATTTCGATAATCGTGGGGATGACACCCGTCGCGCGCGGATACGCATCGGCGCGCTCGATGTTGAGTGCGTCCATCTCATCGAAAAAGCGAGCGATGTACACCTCGGCAATCGCTTGAATCGTCGTGTTTTCGGCTTGGGCTTTGGCGATGATGCGATCTTCGATGTCGGTAAAATTTTGAACGTGGCGGACGTGATAGCCCCGAAACTTGAGATACCGCTTGACCACATCAAAGACGATGTACGAAAAGGCGTGCCCCACATGGCACGGTGCATAGAGGTTGGGTCCGCACACGTACATTGCGACGTGCCCCGGCTTGTTGGGTATGAATTCTTCTTTTTGACGTGAGAGGGTGTTGTAGATTTTGAGAGTCATCTCTGCCTCCGAAGGATGTCGAGAATTACGAAATGGGGACACTGCGGCACGCGCAGGTCCCCCGGAGACAGATGCAGCGCAACATCATCACGAGACTCATCCTACTTTTTGTCCTCTGCGGGTGTCGCGAAAATCATTCGCCCTTGATTCGTTTGTAACATTCGCGTCACAGTCACATCAATCGTGCTACCGATGAATTTTTTGCCGTTGTCAATCACTACCATCGTGCCATCGTCCAGATAGCCAACGCCCTGTCCCAACTCTTTGCCCTCCTGCACCACGCGCACGCGTAGCCCTTCGCCGGGTAACACGACCGCGCGGACAGCGTTCGCGAGTTCGTTGATGTTGAGCACACGCACCCCTTGCAATTCCGCCACGCGGTTCAGGTTGTAATCGTTGGTGACAATCGGGCAATGCAGATTCTTGGCGAGGCGCACCAGCTTGTCGTCTACCGCGTGCACATCTTCCACATCGAGATCGGTGACGCGAATCGGGACGATGGACTCTTTCTGCAACTTGTTCAGCATCTCAAGACCGCGTCGTCCCCGATTGCGCCGCAACGGATCGGGCGAATCGGCAATGTGTTGCAGTTCCTGCAAGACAAAGCGTGGAATCATCAGCGTGCCATCAATAAACCCTGTGCGCGAAATATCGGCGATGCGTCCATCAATGATGACGCTCGTATCAAGTAACACGGTTCGCTCGCTGCTGGCGCGCGCCAATCCTTCGCGACTCAGTCGGCTTCCGAACAGCGCGAAGAAATCGCGCTCGCGCATCATCATCACCCACGCGCCGAGATAGCCAAACACAAGCAGGGAAACAAACGGGAGCAGCGAACCGAACGGCGCGGGCAAGAAGGAAAGCGGAAACGCAGAGAGTGCCGCAATGATCAAGCCAATCATCAGACCGAGCGTTGCGGCAAGGAGTTGTTGCGCAGGCACCTGACGAATCGTCCGCCGCGCCCAGGTGTACGGACGCACCGTGAGCCACGGGGTGATAATCAAACCGAGTGCGGCACCTGCTAGCGCGAGAACAATGATGTAGCGAATCGCCTCACCACTATTCCCCGCCAGCGCATCGCCAATCCGCCAGCCCAGCGCTGCAAACACAAACATTCCGACGATACGGAGGAGAAATTCACCAGCCATTTTTAAACCTCCTCCTGGTCGCCTCAAAAAATACGGGTGTGCTGTGGAGACACACCCAAATCGAGGAAGAAAAGAAGATAAAAAATTACAATTGCAAAACCAGCGCGAGAATCAACGCCTGAACAACTCGACCTGTTGTGTGCTACTCCACAAACACAAGGTTATCCCGTTGGGCAACCAGGATCAATGACGCAGTTATCTTAAC
>Ga0209227_1002294_pt1 | contig 13875 bp, 15 predicted proteins | sample YNPBryantNP2012_FD_185815 | JGI IMG/M metagenome (GOLD analysis project Ga0209227, IMG submission 185815) | Anoxygenic and chlorotrophic microbial mat microbial communities from Yellowstone National Park, USA - YNP Bryant NP 2012 (SPAdes)... ...
GGAAACGAAGTGTACGAGTCTGGTAATAAAAAAGAAACGATACCCAGCGCGCCGCATGAATATTCGCCGTATGGCGCAACGTACAAGCTCAGCCATGATGTCGCGCCTGCAGGCTCTGCCCTTGGCGCCGGCGGGTGCACCGACTGTCATGCTAAAAATGCAGCGTTTTTCCAGCGACCTGCTCTGCAAAAGCCTTTTGATGTAAAAGCAAACCCCGTATATGTGCCCACATATAAAGTGCTGGGCTATAGTGAAGAACAACTCCAGTCCCTGCACATGGAACGATAGATTGCACCTGTCGGGAGCATGATGTCCGGATGTTCTTTCATCAAAGGCGGCTTTGTTGCTATCTGCCTTATGCTGCTTTTTTCGGGCAGCGCCGGCAGTGAGCAGCATGATTCACACGACTATTGTGCCAAACTCAAACAGATCCCGCTTGGACCGCTGGTGCTTGATCTGGGCGGCAGTCTGAGATTGCGGTATGAATATGTTGAGAATTACAACCGTAAATCATACGGCACCGAAAAAAATGACGGCTTTTTTCTGGAGCGTTTTCGACTTGAGGCAACAATTTCTTATCATGACAGAGCCAATCTGTTTATTCAATTTCAGGATGCCCATATTTTTGACTATGACCTGAAAGACAGGGAATTTTTAAGCAACCCCAATGAGGATGAAGCAGACCTTCAGCAGGCGTATCTTGAAATAAAGCCGTTTTCTTCAGCGCCTGTCTTTTTGAAATTGGGCAGGCAGATATTTGCCTATGGTGATGACCGTCTCTTTGGCCCGGGAGACTGGGGCAATACCGGCCGCGTTGTCTGGGATGCAGTGAAACTGAGTTGGAAGACGGACAGGTTTTTTCTGCACGGATTCTACGGACGGACACTCATCCATGATGACCATAGCTTTAATATGGGACATGACCATGACAAGGAAGCTGCGGGAGCCTACGGTTCATTGCAGTTTCAAAAGGATAACGCTCTTGATCTGTTTTATTTTGTTGAGCTTGATCGGGACAAAGACACCCGTGGCGAAGATAACATGACCGACACAATGCGCATCCATACTGTCGGCGCGCGGACGGCAGGGAAAGTTACCTGGTTTGATTATGATGCCACCTATGCCCGACAGTTCGGGCGCTGGGGCAATGATAGAGTCAAAGCGTGGGCACTGCATGCGGGAATCGGATATAGCGCACCGCTTACCATGAAACAACGGCTTGGTATTGATTACTGTTATGCCTCGGGAGATGATGATCCATTCGATGGGGATCATGAGACATTTGAGCCTGCGTTCGGGTCGCGTGACCGGCACTATGGCTGGATGAACCTGTTTTCATGGCGCAACCTGGTAAACTGGCAGTTCAGTCTTTCGCTGGAGCCGCACAAAAAATTAAAGCTTATTTTTGACTATCATGTTTTCAGACTTGCCGAAGCAAGGGACGCCTGGTACAGCACAGGCCCGGCCTACCGGCGGGATAAATCGGGACAGAGCGGCAGGAAAGCGGGAACGGAAATTGACATGACGGTTTTGTTCAAGGCGACAAAAAGGCTTGATCTTCGAACGGGATATGCTCACTTCTTCCCCGGCGATTATGTGAAACGAACCGGCACGCACAAACCTGCCGACTGGGTTCACGTGCAATGGATGTATCGGTTTTGAGGAGGATGCTCTCATGATAATCACCATAATCGGCGTTGTGCCGCCCTGCCCCCGCTGTAAACGGATTTACGATCTGACTGTGGAAATACTGAATGAACTCGGAATAAACGCCACGGTAAAAAAAGTTGCTTTTGATTCCGAGGAAGCACAACGCTACGGCCGCACGGGAACCGCACATCATGTGGCAGCGTGGGCACAGATCAACATTGACTGGGAAAAGATTTGGGCACTTGCTTCCGAGGGCTGGTCAAAAGAATTTGATGAGGCGCTCATGCCCTGCAAGGAGCGGGCTGATGCTGAGGGCTGGCTGATGACCCCGGTATTGCTCATCAATGATAAGGTTATCTTTACGGGCTATGTCCCGGATAAAGAAGTTTTAAAAAGAGAATTGGAAAACCATTACCAGAAGGAGGTTGACACACTATGAAAATAGAAATTCTTGGCACCGGTTGCCCCAAATGCAAAAAGCTTTTTGAAAACACACAGAAAGCTTTGATAGAACTGAACATACCTGCGGATTTATCCAAAGTGGAGGATATCAACCAGATTATGAATGCAGGGGTCATGATAACACCTGCCATTGCTATTGACGGCGAGGTTAAGTCCGCAGGTAAGGTGCTCAGTGTTGAAGAAATTAAAAAATTAATCTCATAAAAATTTTCCAAAGGTATTTGAAATTTTGCTTTTATGCCCCCTCCACACCTCCCCCTCACAGGGGAGGCTTTTAAGTCCCCTCCTTGGCAAGAAGGGGTGTGGGGAGGTCTCAAGCAAGGCAACAATTTTCTGAGAGATAAATTCTCAGACTTTTATATGTAAGAAACTATTCAGAAAGGAGCCTCACATGGCACATGAATGCTGTTCTGGGAAAAATGTTGTTATATTCACCTGCTCTGGCGCCGCCAATGTCGGACAAATTGCCAATCAGGCTGCTGTTGAATTGCAGCTCGAGGGAACTGGCAAAATGCTCTGCCTTGCCGGAATCGGCAGTCATAATTCCGGCATGATCGCTTCAGGTAAAGGGGCCGACCGGGTTGTCGGCATTGACGGATGTCCGGTTGCCTGCACCAAAAAAGCCTTGGAACATGCCGAAGTGCCCTTGACCGACTATGTGCTGGTTACCGATCTTGGCGTCAGAAAACAAATGCATAATGGAACGGTTAATCTAGAAGCTGTTGAGAAAGTGAAGGCAGCAGTAAAAAAGCAGCTCTCAGTCGAGCTGCCGTCAAAAAAAACAGACAGCGGTTCAGGGTGTACCTGCTCGTGCTGCTGACCGTTTCCGTCAATGGTTTAAAATCCATTTCTCAGAGGGAACATCTTATGACCGGATTCAAGCAATCTTTCATGGTACTGTCTTTTGTGTTGCTCACCTGCTTCTCAACTCAATCCGCACACCCGGAAGAGCCGGCTGCTCAACAGAAAGCCGACTCCCCTGCAGTAATCGCATATTATTTTCATGGTACATTTCGCTGCCCGACCTGCCTTACTATCGAGCAGCTTTCAAAAGATGCAATTGAAAAAAACTTTCAGAAGCAGCTCAAAAATGGCACCCTCATGTTTCTTCCGATCAACGTTGATGAACCTGAAAACCGTCATTTTATTGATGATTATCAACTGGTAACCCGCTCGCTGGTTATCACGAAAGTGCAGGGTAACAAACAGGTTGCCTGGAAAAACCTCAATAAGGTGTGGCAGTTGGTCCAGTCAAAAGAAAAGTTTGAATACTATGTTAAAAGTGAGATAGAAAAATTTTTACAGGGCTCGTGATGGACACGGAAACCCTCCCCTTGCTCAGCGCAATTTGGCTTGGGATATTGACCTCGGTAAGCCCCTGCCCTCTTGCTTCCAATATTGCTGCTGTTTCTTTCATCAGCAGGGACATTACCAGCACCGGACGAGTTCTTCGTGCAGGCACATCTTATGTTGTCGGAAGAATGTTTTGCTACACCCTTATCGCCTTTGCCATAAGCGCATCGCTTCTAAATGTGCCAAAATTCTCTTATGCCCTGCAGCTCTATATGCCCAAAGTGCTTGGTCCGGTGTTGCTGCTAACCGGAATTATCTTGATGGAATGGATTCCTCTTTCGTTTCCCGGTATGTCACTGCATCAAAAAACCGCCAGCCGTTTGAAGGACAGTGGCATGCTTGGATCTCTTTTACTCGGTTTTCTCTTTGCCCTTGCGTTTTGCCCTGTGTCAGCCGCTCTTTTTTTCGGTAGCCTTATCCCTCTTGCATTGATAGAAAAATCAGCAGTCCTTTTGCCGACCATCTATGGCATTGGGACTGGTCTGCCGGTGCTTGTTTTCGCAGTGGTCATCTGTTTCAGTGCCCGGAACATCGGCAGACTTTTTCATGCGGTATCGAAAACTGAATACTGGGTTCGGCGCATGACCGGTATTGTTTTTATCTTCATTGGGATTTATTATGTTGGAAAATATCTTTTCCTTTTCGAGTTGCCCTGACAATACAGCGGTTTGCTTTTGGACGGGCGGCTTCATCAGGAGACTTCCATGAAGCACAATGTTCTATTGCTTATTCTGGGTGCCGCATGTTGCCTGTACGCAGGCGGATGCGCGCGTGAAGCCGAATTGTATTACGATTCCAGCGAATATGCTGTTGAAATTACAGGCTATGAAATCAATTTTGCAGATGAAATTGATTTTGTTGAATGCTGTGTTGTTTTCGATTCAGACAAATTAAAAGACTATAGTGGCTGGAAAATCGTCGCTATAAAAATATTTAATCCTGACCCCAATACCCCGATCAGTTATACGCCCCTTGTGTATGAAGCTCGTCCGGGAATCACAAACCCTGATGCGCTGGTCAGCAAAAATACACGCTCGACCGAAATTACCAGCCTTAACTGGAAAACAATTTCGTTTGAAACTCCGGTTCTCATTGAAGAATCCACGGATTACTGGGCTGGATACAGCATAACGCCGGAGCCGGGACAGTTCCCGCTCGCCGTCGGCTCCGAACCCTCGTACGGTAACAGTTACATTTCATCTTCGTCGCTGGGTGCTTTTCTTGAAGTGACCCAAAATTGGGTTCTCAGAATTGTGGTCGAAAAATAAACTTAAAGTGTTTATGCAAGTACATCATGTCCTCCCACCATGACCATTTCATACCACTAGAATCCCATGAGCAAACGAAAAAACCAAAAAGCATCTGTTAACGCACAGGGGAATATCGTACTGCCCAAAAACATTTCATCTCGACTTGGTTTTGTCCCCGGCAGCTCGGTACCAGTAACGGAGCTCAGCAACGCCATTCTCCTTCGCCGCACAGCAGCATCCATTGCAAAAATTTATATTGAGCCTACTAGTCGCTGCAATCTTTCCTGCCGGATTTGTATCCGCAATACGTGGGATGAACAACAGGGAGATATGACACCGGTTACATTCCATAATATCATGCAAAGTCTGAAAAAAATAAGACCAAAGCCACTAGTCATTTTTGGTGGTCTTGGCGAACCACTGGCGCATCCTTCGATTCTGGACATGCTTGACAAGGTGAAACGATATGCCGCATCAGTGGAATTGATAACTAATGGTATGTTGCTTGATGAAAATGTAGCTCAACACTTGGTTGACATCGGTGTTGATGTTGTCTGGTTTTCCATTGATGGAGCACGACCCGAAAGCTATGCTGATATGCGGATTGGTGCTGCACTGCCGCAGGTGCTTGACCATGCTGCCCGACTAAGAGATTTGAGAGCAGGTGGCAAGCCTCATATCGGCATTGTATTTGTTGCCATGCGCAGAAACATAGCCGAGTTACCCGATGTTGTTCGCATCGCCCATCGTCTTGCTGCTGATCGCCTTCTGATAACAAATGTTATTCCATATACTGAAGACATGGTTGAGGAAATGCTGTGTGCTGATACCTTGAGTATGCCGCCCTATACTGTCCCCTCACCTCTTGCTCCTCAGATGCTGTTTCCGCGTATTGACCTTAATAATCTCACCATTCAACCATTGTATCAGGTGATACGTACCATTGCACCATTGAACTTAAGCGATTCTGATTTAGCGCCAAATCACTGTCCTTTTATCGAAAGCGGCTCGTGCTGCATTGCCTGGGATGGTTCTATTAGCCCGTGTCTCCCACTCTTACATACGCATGTGACCTTTTTAAACAACCGGCGACGTGTGTCATATCGGTGCACGCTGGGAAATATAAACAATATGGCATTAGACACGGTATGGCATACCTCTCAGTATCTTTCTTTTAGGAAACGAGTGAAAATGTTTCCCTTTTCGCAGTGCACTATGTGCGGCGGCTGTAACCTTTCGAAAACAAACGAGGAAGATTGCTTGGGGAACCACTTCCCGACCTGTGGCGGCTGCCTGTGGTCTCAGGGTGTTGTCAGGTGCCCTTAATAACCATTAGGACTCTGCCATCGCCTCACTTTTCTTAACACCAAAAATTTATTCAAATATGCTTTGAGCTGGTTCCAAAAATATTTAAAATTTTGCTTTTGTACCCCCTCCATACCTCTTCCTCTTTCCACTGGGCGCGATCTGTGACACGGGAGGCTTTTAATGCCCCTCCTTGGCAAGAGGCTGTGTCGCAATTATAGGAAAAGATGGGCAAGGGACAAAACAGTAAGCCTCCCCTGACAGGGGGAGGTTAGGTGGGGGGCAGAAAAACTCTCCCCTCACCCCTCTCTGTCCCCGCCAGAGCGGAATCTGCGACACGCGGGGCTAAAAAACCACCCTGACAGGGAGAATCTGCATAATTTCTTTGCGGAATATTATTTCGACACAGCCTCCAAGGAAGGGATTAGGGGAGGTCTGAAGCAGAGTAATTCAAAACTGAGCTATTTTTGTTTCCTTCAATGCAGGCAAGGGCGTTTTTGCTCATGCTTGACAGGCGTTCGTGCCTGCCTGCTCGGCATGCGATGCAATTTACCTTCTTGGTGAATAGAACGCACCGCATGTATCCGCTCAACAACATTGCCTGCATGCACTTTCAGGAATCCAAACCTGATATATTGCTCAAGACAGGGAAAATCATTTTGAAATAATACAGCATGAACATCCTTTTTAGATAAGCCCTAAAATGAGATTGCTTTATCATCCTGCAGAGTGCGGTAAGGCGATCGTGTATTGTGGACAACATTAATACCGCCCGAAACCTCATTTGACCAGCCTTTTGTGCTATGCTATGATACAGCATAATTACCCAGTGTAATGTGTTTAGGTATGAAGCCATCACCGCGTCCGCCTTTTTTGTTCTGCCCATGGTGCAAAGGTGACCTTACCCGTGACAATCCTTATCGTCAGGTTTGTTGCTCTTGCGGGTTTATCCTCTATCATTGCTCAAGTCCCTGCATGGGAGCTATTCCTGTTGATGAACATGGCAGGGTTCTTTTGGCGCAACGTGCAATAGAACCGTTTTTCGGTCAGTGGAACACTATTGGCGGATTTTTAAACTATCAGGAAGAACCACTTGAGGGACTGGTGCGGGAAGTGCGTGAAGAAACTGGTGTTAGTTGTACGGTTCTTGATTTTATCACCATCACAGCTGATACCTATGGTGAAAACGGACAGGCACTTTTGAACACTTATTTCTCCGTTCGGCTTCACCCCGGAGAGCTTCGGCCTCAGGATGATGTCAGTGCCCTTCAGTGGTTCTCTCTTGACGCACTGCCTGATGCCCTACCTTTTGCAAGCGATCGTAAGGCGCTTGCAGTATTGCGAAAAAAATTGCAATCACCAAAATTCAAAGAGCTACTCCAACATCTCAATGAATGACCACACCTTAAAAGCCCTTGAATTTGATAAAATCAGAGAATTTCTATCTTCGTTCGCCGTGTCTGAGGGTGGCAAACGGCGATGCCGCAAATTATCTCCTGTAACTGAGTATCATCAGGTCAAGCACCTTCTTGATGAAACAACCCAGATGCGAGCTGAAGTTGAACAGCATGGCAACCTTCCGCTTAATGGTATTCACGATATTGGCGCAGCAGTGGAACGTGCACAAATTCAAAACTTCTTTCTTGATGCAAAAGTTCTTTTTGACATCGGTGAAACGCTGGAAACCGCCGAAATGCTCAGAAAATATTTTTCTGGATGTGCAGATACCAGCCCGCTTCTTTTTGAATATACTTCCTCTCTTGCACCCCTCACGCACCTTACTGAAAAGATCAGAAAATGCATTTCCCCGCAAGGTGAGATACTCGATACGGCAAGCAGTGAGTTGTCTGATATCAGACGCCGCATCAGACAGTTACGACGTTCCATTATCAAAACGCTTGAAAACCTTCTTGGCGACGAGCAGAAAGCCTATGCCATTCAGGATGACTTCATCACCCTGCGCAACAACCGCTATGTGATACCGGTGCGCAGTGACAGTAAAACAGCGGTTCCGGGTGTTGTCCACGACCAATCACAGAGCAAGGCAACGTTTTTTATTGAGCCCTTACCTGTGGTGGAAATGAACAATGAGCTGCAAATCCTTCATCGGGATGAATATTATGAGGAAATCCGTATTCTCACCGACTTGACATCGTTGATCGCTGCTGATGCTGACGCAATTTTGCACACGCTCGCCGTTGTTGAAACCATTGATCTTATTCATGCAAAGGCTCTTTTCAGCAAAGCCCTTTCTGCAGTTCCCGCATCCCTCAACAGAAGCAGCGTTATCGCGCTGTTGCACTGCCGTCATCCGATCCTGCTTGCACGCTGCAGTGCACAGCAGGCAGTCACGGAGGAACACACTCCGTCTATAGCCTCAGTCTTCTGGACATTTGACCGCCCTGAGGTTGTACCAATAGACATTATAAAAAGGGCTGGTATTTCTACATTGATCATTACCGGTGCAAATGCGGGTGGTAAAACCGTTGCTATGAAAACCCTTGGGCTTTTTGTGCTCATGACACAGGCGGGGCTCCACATTCCAGCTGCTGCCGGTTCTGAGCTCCCTGTTTTTGAAAAGGTATTTGCCGACATCGGCGATGAGCAAAACATCGAAGCCAATTTAAGCACCTTCTCGTCCCATATATGTCAGATAAAAGATATTACAGCCGCAGCTACCGAAAACGCACTTGTGCTTCTTGACGAGCTGGGATCTGGAACCGACCCCGGCGAAGGTGGCGCACTTGCACTTGCAATCCTTGATTTTTTACGACAAAAACGCTGTTGCACGGTTGTAACGACACACCTCAACCTTTTAAAAAATTATGCCTACACCACCGACGATGTAGAAAATGTATCGGTAGCGTTTGACCCTCAAACATTCCGACCACTGTATAGTCTTGTATATGGCGTCCCCGGTTTCAGCAATGCTCTTGCCATAGCTCAGCTCCACGGCATTTCTGACGACATCCTCACCAAGGCGGGGGAATATCTCAACGGTTCTGACCGACATATCGCTGAGCTGATTCATGGACTTGAAAAAACCCATCAAGACATCATTGCACAAAAAAAGATTCTGGGGACTATTATTGATCATGCAAAAAAGTACCTTTCTACTGCCGAGCGTTTCTGTGAAGCACTCAAACAAAAAAAAGAAAAGATACTTAAAGAGTTTGAAGTCTCTGCGCGGAAACTGCTTCGTGAAAGCGAGCAAGAATTGAAAAAACTGATTCGTGAGCAGCGACGAAGGAGGCTCATTCGCCCAGACAATGATTTTACCGATTCAGAAGCAACTTTGAATTCCTTTTCTGATGTTAAAAAAAAGCTCGCTGCCTCCTTCCCTATTGCCCAGCATCAGCCCGTGCAGCCTGTTGAAACACTCTCGACAGGGCAGAACGTCATGGTCGTCCACCTCAACAAGCAGGGGACAGTTATTTCTGCTGATAATGCCAGCCGCTGTGCAGTGATTGCCGTTGGATCAGTACGGGTGAAGGCAGGTTACCATGAGCTCAGCATGCCGCACGCCGCTGCGTCTTTGTCAACGACGCATGCTTTAAAACAGACTGTTTCTTTTCACGCTGCAGCGCAAACAATATGCCTGCCGCCGCGGGTTAACGTCATTGGTCTGCACGTTGACGAGGCTTTATCGCTCATTGAAAAAGCCATTGATCATGCGCTCATGCAGGGTGTTGAACTTCTTGAAATTATCCATGGGATAGGGACAGGACGTCTTAAACAGGCTATTCATGAGTATTTAAAAAATCATGATGTTATCGCACGGTTTGAATCTGCACCTGCTCATGAGGGTGGCTCAGGAGTAACCCGAGCATATATAAAATGAAGGAGTGTGCCCATGAAAGACTTGACCAACGAAGAAATTACCTCTGTGCTCACCACCGTCAAGGACGGCGTTGTTGCATTTGCCAATGGCGTACATCCGTATTGCATTCCGTTTGGGTTTGTCTATATCAATGGTGCGGTGTATATCTCTCTTTTCCCGCGTGGCAGGAAATGGGACTATTTTCAGAAAAACCATCTTGTATGTTTTAATGCTTTCTGCTGGAACAAAGAGCATACTGAGTGGTATTCAGTCGTCATTGACGGCGAACTGGAACAGGTTACCGATGAAGCCTCCATCGAGGCGGTTGTGCGCGCCAATATCGAGAAATCTGGACTTGATCCAGCCGAATACCTTGCAAAAAGAATGGAGTACTACCGTTCTTCTCGCGATAACCCCAAGGCGCTGAAAATCTTCAAGATAAAACCCATCTCGATCAGCGGCAGGAAAATGCATACGCTGATTGGGTCATAGACAGCTCCAATATATCTATTGACATTTTGCATCCAAAAAGATATTGCTATAAAAAATACTAACGTATTGTTTACTGGAGCACGCCATATAACTTTTCATTTGATAGCTTCCTCCTTCCTCTGCAGCAAGAGTTATCCAATGACCGTCTATATGGTAACCGTCCAATAACCCGTTTTACAAAGGAGTGCGCTTATGCAACAAAAAATCAACAGCAGGTGGTCATCCCTTTTCTCTATCGCTGTGGCAGTCTGTTTTCTTCTTGCCCTATCAGGGGGCCCTGCACTGGCAGCTGATCCCTCTGCTTCTGGCGCTCAGCCAAAAACAGCAGAGAAAAAAGCCGAAAAAAAACCGTTAAAAAGCTCGGATGTACTTGTGACCGTAAACGGCAAAAAACTAACAAGCGGTGAAGTTGATAATGAATTAAACGCTCAAATTGATGCTTTTAAGCAGCAGATTCCTCCCGAGCAAATGGAAAAGCTTAATGCACAGCTTGCCCAAATGAAAGACAAAATGCGCGAACAGAAAGTGAATGAATTTATCGAAAAGACGGTCTTATTACAGGAAGCTGACAAAAAGAAAATATACGTTACTGACAATGAAACTGACACTATTATCAAAAGTTATGAATCACAGGTGCCTGAGGGAACAACGCTTGAGACCGTGCTGGCAATGCAGGGCATGACCATGCAGAAGTTGCGTGACGAGATCAAATTCAGACTCCGTGCGCAAAAACTAATTGAATCACAGGTCAAGGCACCAGCAACTCCTACCGAGCAGGAACTCCAGGACTATTATTCCAAAAACAAAGAGCGTTTTAATGAACCAGAATCAGTCCATGCACGGCATATTCTTGTTAAAACTGACCCAGCAGATAATGAATCAGTGAAAAAAGAAAAAAAGGCAAAAATCGAATCAATCCGAAAACAGCTTCTATCCGGTGCTGACTTTGCAAAAATCGCTGAAGAAAAATCAGACTGCCCCAGCAAGGCACGGGGCGGTGATCTTGGCACCTTTGCCCGCGGTCGCATGGTTAAAGAATTTGAAGATGCGGCATTTAGCCAAAAGGTCAATGAGATAGGCCCGGTTGTGGAAACACAATTTGGTCATCATATTATACAGGTTTTGGAGCATAAAACTGCGTCATCAAAATCATTTGATGAGGTCAAAGACCAGATCAGCAGCACCATGCAACAGCAGGCACGGAATAAAGCAATTAAAGAGTATATTGAAGGTTTGAAAAAGCAGGCAGCCATTGTGTATAACAAGCAATAATTTTTCTGAATACTATACTAAAAACGCTTCTCATTTCTTTGTGGGAAGCGTTTTTTTTTGCACATCACTTTTTATTCTCCTCACCTTTCAACAACTTCTGTGAAATACCTGTGGAGAAGTATGTCGAAAAGTTTTTCCCAGACGCAAAATAAAGGGGGTTGAACAGATTGCTCAAAAAATGAGCACCGCTTATATTGCCGCAGGGGTTGACAAAAAGCCCATGATAAACTACGTAACAACAGAACGTGATTATACCCGTGGAGCTGTTTACTGTCTTATGCATCCTATAATTTTTTCTACCATAACTATGTATCGCTTATGTTTAGCAACGATGTTTTTCTTTTTACTTGTTTCAACATCAGGGGCAGCAGACCGCCAAACCTTACCGCAGGAGTTAGGCATGTCAGATAACAAAACAAACATAAAAAGCGAGCTTGCAACACTGGGCGCTGGCTGTTTTTGGTGTGTTGAAGCAGTCTTTCAGCACGTTCGTGGCATCATATCAGTTGTGCCGGGTTATGCGGGTGGTACTGTTCCTAATCCAACCTATGAACAGGTATGTACCGGCACAACCGGTCATGCAGAAGTCGTCCAAATCACCTTTGATCCGCACGTAATTTCTTTTGCAGAGCTTTTAGATATTTTTTGGAATATTCATGATCCGACAACGCCAGACCGTCAGGGCAATGATGTCGGTCCTCAGTATCGCTCTATCATTCTCTATCATACACCTGACCAGAAGCAGATCGCTGAAAAAAAGAAACTTGAGCTTCAGAACTCTGGTATCTGGGGAAAGCCAATCGTTACTGAAATCAAACCATATGGAGCCTTCTACAAGGCAGAACCGTATCATCAAAACTATTTCAAAAATAATACAAATCAGCCATACTGTGTTTTTGTGATCCGACCCAAACTGGAGACCTTCAAAAAGAAGTTTAAGCAGAAACTGCATCAGTGAACCATCTCCGGTTGGTTGGAGTTTCTTTTACTCCCTCTTGACCTTTTCTTCTTCATGCTTATTTTTTGAGTGAAAGTAAACAATAAACCCTTTTAGGTAAAGGAGGTGTTTACTATGGCACTCACACTGTGGAGATCCCGAAAACCCTTTGAGTCGCTTGCTCGATGGTTTGACGATATTGATCGGTTCTTCGATAATGATTTTTTCACTGCGCCGTTTGAACGGACTTGGGTTCCTGCGATTGATGTCGAAGAAAAGGACGGTGCATACATCGTCAAAGCCGACCTGCCCGGACTCAAAAAAGAGGATATTCATGTTGAGCTGCACGACGGCGTGCTGACACTGCGGGGCGAACGAAATGAAAAGCATGAGGAGAAAAAGGGGAATTACTATCGGCTCGAGCGTGCTCATGGCAGCTTTGAGCGTTCCTTCAGGGTCCCGGAAGGGGTTACTGAAAAGGACATCACTGCCAAATATCATAACGGGGTGCTCGAACTGAAGATCCCTGCTCCAAAGACTGAGTCGGCGAAGGCTATTCCCATCAAAGTGGAATAACAGGAGCTAGCGATAAAGTTGCACGGGGGTGCTGATAGCACCCCCATTTTTCTGAGTATGCATATTCAACAATCTGAAACCTCAAATTGTTTTAACCCATACATGCACATCCTTACTTTAATACTTCTTTTGCTTTTCACGGCTGTTACCTCTTCTGCTGATACTATGCCAGAAGCACAGTTTGACAAAAACAGAACGCAAAAAATAAAACTTTATTCAATAAAGAACCGGAGCATTATTATGTCGGAAAAAATTCAAAAAACCGACGACGCATGGAAGAAAGTTTTAAATCCTTTGCAGTTTGAGGTCACCCGCAGAAAAGGCACTGAACAACCATTCACGGGGAAGTACTGGAATATGCACGAAAAGGGTATCTACCGGTGTGTCTGCTGCGGTAATGATCTGTTTGAATCCTCAGCAAAATTTGATTCGGGGACAGGTTGGCCAAGTTTCACCCAGCCGGTGAGTCCAGAAAATATTCTGACGAAAACCGATACCAGCCATTTTATGACACGTACAGAAGTTCTCTGCAGCAGATGCGATGCCCATTTGGGGCACGTTTTTAATGACGGACCACAGCCTACCGGACTTCGGTACTGCATCAACTCTGCAGCCCTTCGGTTTGAAAAAGAGTGAATTACCCCGCCTACAAGGCGGGGCATCAAAAACATTAAAACATCTTTAATTGCTTTGCCTTACGGTTTCTATGATGCTTAATGTATTTTCGTATCAGTTCAACTGTAACCTTATCTCCAACC
>Ga0209227_1002296_pt1 | contig 13868 bp, 9 predicted proteins | sample YNPBryantNP2012_FD_185815 | JGI IMG/M metagenome (GOLD analysis project Ga0209227, IMG submission 185815) | Anoxygenic and chlorotrophic microbial mat microbial communities from Yellowstone National Park, USA - YNP Bryant NP 2012 (SPAdes)... ...
TGGACGCAATAGTACCGGATATTTTAACTCGGCTACCTTATCTAAAACTTCAGCTCTACTCCAAGCAGTTCGCCAATCTGGCATTCGATAGCCCAGTTGAGCCACAATTTTACCAGTCTTTTGTCGGTCTTCCGCCAGGTTAATAGAGGCTGCGCTGGTGCCTAGTATTTTAATACCCCTAGCTTCCAAACCAGAGGCCAAATTTACCGCCGTTTGTCCTCCAAACTGGGCAATTACTCCCAACAGACCTTCCTTCTCGTTGCGTACCACTTTTTCCACAAAATCTACGGTTAAAGGTTCAAAATATAAACGGTCCGAAGTGGAATAATCGGTAGACACAGTCTCGGGATTATTGTTTATAATTACAGCTTTAATACCTTGCTTTTGCAAGGCTTGCACAGCGTGGACAGTGAGGTAATCAAACTCTACTCCTTGACCAATACGAATTGGGCCAGATCCTAAAATGATTACTTTTTTAGGCTCATTGTGCATCTCTAGACCTTTCTTACACACCTCGTACATCAAGCGTTCGTTATAGTTGCGATTCTCGTAAAACAAAGGTAGCTCATTTTTAGAAATCCACAAAAAGCCGTTCACTTTATCCAGTTGCAGCCTGGGCATACTCAAATCTCCTTCTACCTCTACATCAAAAACCAAGGTACGTTTTTTGACCCCTTGAAATTCCCAATCGCGCACTTCCAACAAAGAAGTGATACGTTTCAACCGCCACCCAGTTTCTTCGTAAATAATTCTGTCCAAACCAGTTCTAATGGAAGTATCTTGTTTAAGGTGACCACCAATGACGCCCCAACAATTAGGTAAAAACTTTCTTTCGGCTCGTCTTTTTTGCACAAACACTTTGTTTTCCTGATTTAAAACCACGGCGTCTAGCACTAGTTCTCGTCCATCTTTTTTAGCTCGATCAATAAGATAGTCATAATTGGCTTCGTACTGATAGTAAAGTTGTTCAGTAGCTTCGTTCTCTAGACCATGAGTAGAGTAAAAATACGGAGTTTTAGCTGCAAACTCGCCGGCACAAGTGTCAACCATTTTGTAGCAATTAATTTGCTTTAATAACTGGTCTTTAGTTTGATATAAAGTTTCTAATTTATGTACAAACCAAGGATGAATTTGGGTTAAGGCAGCAATTTGAGATGCCTCCATACCCAAAGCTAAAGCTCGAAAAATCGATTGCAAGCGTTTGGTGTTAGGTGCTAGATTAATTTCTAGCCAAGGTAAAATTTGAGACAATAAAGTCTCTGAGTCGGTGCAGTATAAAGTTTGGCAACCAGCGGTTTTGGCGGCTTGAATTACCTCTTTAGAACTATCAATTACTAAAACCGTCTCCGGAAGACAACGCAATTGTTGGCTAGCTAAGGCAAAAAATTCGGGATCAACTTTTAATTTACCAAACCTACAACTAGCTAAATAGTCCTTAAAATAAATCTTAAATCTGTCAGCATAGACAGGATTACGTAAAGACAAATAGTGATTGGCTATCTGCCGTAGCAAACTTCGAGGTAATTGACCAGAGGTTAAATAAAGCGGTATCCCTGCGGTTTGTAACAACTTAGCTACTTGAAAAACTGCGTTCACATATACCTCAGGAGTAGCTAAAGCTGTTTGGACATCGAGGGCGTACTGTTGCCACACAGAATTTTTTAGTTGACTTAACTCTAAGTTAGTTTGTTGCTGGCTTTCTAAGCTGGTCTTATTGGCAAATTGCTCTGGGCAATTCGGTTTTGCTAAAAATTCTCTATTGACCGTACTCAAGGAAGTTGGTAGTTCTGCAAAATTCTCAATGTGAGCTTGGTTTGATTGCTCTAAGGTAAGCAAATCGGCTTTTAGCCCTACTTCAAGCTCATTAAAATCGATTAAATTCAAATCAGACTGCACCCACTGTTGCCACCAGTAATGTTTCTCTTGGTTAGATAAATGTAATTGGTCTAACCGCTCACTGAATTTGGGTAAACGTAACAACAGGCCTTCCAGATCTAATAACACGGCTTGCAGGTTACCCGCAACAGGCTTACGTTTCTGTTCTTTAGTCTCAAGATAAGTACCCAAAAGTTTTAGATTTTGTTTTTGGAGAAACTTAGCTTTGACTAATTTTTCGGGTGCAATTTTAGCTAGCAACGACTGAGCTTGCGAGTATAATTTGTCTGTATTGGCAAAGTTAGCAGAATAATTAGACCAGTTGGTTTGCAATTCCTCCAAAGATAACCACAAAGCCTCACCTTCGGTACTGCTGGTTAACTTGGTTTGGGTAGTTTCAGCATAATAAAAAATGGTTTCGTAAATCGTGTCGACATCTTCTTCCAACTCTAAAATTTTAGCTAGTGGCCAAACCAAATCTAAGTCTTGGGGTAACAGACCTAATTCTTGATAAACTTCTTGCAACCAACCTAACGGGTTTCTCGGATCATTTACAAATCCACCAGGGCTGGAATATTGTTGTTTATATAAAACCGGTTGAGTAATGGCATATTTATCTAATTGAGGGTTATACACAATTCCATGGGCTGTTTTACCCACCTGTACACTTTTCTTAGCCAAATCTTCTAAAGACAAATCACCAACCGGTAACAGTAATAAATAATCAGTAAAAGGGTTAAAGCCCAAAAGTTGGCTCACTTTCTCTGCTGGCAATTCGGTTTCGTCAGTTACATAGTGATCCACATCTTGGGCAGCTAAAAACGCTACCAAGTCCGGAGATAATTTAAATTTTTCAGATAAGTTTACAATTTCAGGCGAATTTAGCCATTGCTGCTGGGCTTGCGATTTACTTTGTATTTGGTTGAGTAATTCCTGATTCCAAACATCATATTTTAAATCTAAACTTGCAATAGCCTTATACATAGCTTCTTCAAAAGTTCGACCAATGGCCATAACTTCTCCAGTAGATTTCATACTCACTCCAATAGCAGTGTCCATTTCAGGAAACTTGTCGTCTGGCCAGCGAGGAATTTTTACCACTACATAATCTAAAGCAGGTTCAAAGAAAGCGGTTTTGCCGGTAATATCGTTGGTAATTTCGGGCAAAGCTAAACCCAACGCAATTTTGGTATGTACTCTAGCAATTGGATAACCAGTGGCTTTAGAAGCTAAAGCAGACGATCGACTAAGGCGAGGATTTACTTCAATGGCATAATATTCTCCAGTGTCTCGGTTAAAGGCAAACTGGACGTTACAACCACCTTGGACGTTTAAGGCTTCGACAATTTGCAAAGCAGCAGTACGCAACTGTTGATGATCTTGGTCGGACAAAGTCTGGCTGGGAGCCACCACTATTGACTCACCTGTGTGTACCCCCATTGGATCAATATTTTCCATATTACAAACGCACAATTTGTTGCCAAAACTATCCCTGAGCATCTCGTACTCAAACTCGCTCCACCCCAAAACTGATTTTTCCAGTAAAACCTGACCAACCGGACTAGCTTGAATGGCCTGCTCTAATTTGGTTCTTAAATCGTCCAGGTTATAAGCCGTATTCCCCCCAGTACCACCCAGTGTAAAAGCTACTCTTAGGATAATCGGAAAACCAATCTCCCTAGCAAACTCTAAACCCTCCTCCACACAAGTTACACTTTTGGAAGGCAAAACTGGTTGACCAATTTTTTCCATTAATTCCTTAAACAAACCCCTATCTTCTCCCAATTTAATCGATTCGTAACCAGTACCCAAAAACCTAACCCCATATTTTTGTAAAATTCCCATTTCGTATAATTTTAATCCTAAATTTAAGCCAGTTTGCCCACCAGCCGTGGCTAGCAATCCGTCCGGACGCTCTAAATCGATAATTTTTTCCAAAAATTCAGGCTTCAAAGGCTCAATATACACTCGATCGGCCACATTCGGATCGGTCTGAATAGTAGCTGGATTGGAATTTACCAGTACCGTTTCTACTCTCTCTTCCCTAGCCGCCAAACAAGCCTGCGTACCCGAATAATCAAACTCGGCTGCTTGCCCAATCACAATTGGCCCAGATCCAATAATTAAGATTTTTTTGGGCTTTAGTTGGTTTTGTGACATATAAACTGTTTAAACAAGTTGTGAATAAGCCCCAAGCAAAACTAACTCCAAGAAATTTGGCTAGTCTGCTTACCCTTCCAGTTAAATAAACCCTAAAGAATGGGGTAACGGAAGCCCTAAAAAAGTTGAACCCGACTCAAAAACCGAGTGATATTTGAAAAAATAAAATTTGGCAAGAGCAAAAAACGGCTACCTTAAAAGCCTACTGATTTTAGCTTAATTATCCCTTTATTTAAACCCCTAATTTACCGCCCCAACAAAAAATTCTTTAAAAAACTCTCTTCAGCCTGAAAGTTTAACAAACTTATCAAAAAAACCAATTTGACGCTAAAACAGCCTAACCTGAAATTTACAAGCCAGTCTAACATCAATGGCACCTCAAGAGTTGAAAATAATACAAATTTATTTCACAGTAAAACCACTAAGACGGACCTTTTCTTACTGATTCTCTAATTTTAGCAAGCTGTTTCATAAGCCTCTCAACAGATCCTCTTTGACCATTAGTATTTTCTTCAGCTTTTATAGCATCCTTGATTGTTTAAGTACTCTGACCATTAGTATTTTCTTCAGCATTTTTTATAGCAGCATTGATTGCTTGAATAAACCCTGTTAAAATTTGACGTTCTAAACCATCTTGATACCAATTGATCAAGCTTTCACAAGCAATTCGATATTTTTTATACAAACCAATTTCACCTGGAGTCTTGTTTAGTAAATCATTAATCACTGTTTCAATCGCTTCTTGAGGATTTTCTGAATACTCAACTGCATAAAGCGAACGAAGTATTTGCCCAAATACGCAAGCTATATCTTCGGCAAGATTTAACTGTCCTTTCCTATATTTAGGATCACTGTCATAACCAAAATTTATGCTGTTTAGCATGCCGGCTCCAAAAGCATCAAATGGCCTAGTGGTTACATAACCACCTCTGAAATAACCACCATTTTCTTCACTTATTTGAAGCCACTCTTTTAAAGATTGTTTATCAATCAAATCAGTATAAGATTCAATAAATTTTTCTATATCTGCAGAATTTTGACACTTATTCAATTTATCTTCTCTAGACGACTTTGAAAATTGATTCGGGTCTCCGAAAACAAGTAAACGTACAGCTCCAACAAAAAATTCTCCTTCTAGCCTACCTTTTGTTTCCGGTGAATCCATTTGCGATAATATAATGTCTTCTTCAATTTCCGGTGACGCATACATTGCTAATCGTATTCCTATATCCACGTAGCTCTCACTCTTAAAAGACACGAGTCTTTGTGAATTATCTCTAACAATCACTAATACTATACGTCCTATTCTTTGAGCCATTTCATCTGATAAAATAGAGATCATTGGTTCTAAACTCTCTATCAGACTTTTTAATAATGGAGCGTTTTCAAACATGGAAGTGTTGTCCACACAAATCTGTATTTCTCTAATTTCTTTAACAAAATCTGCGCCTCTCAACAATTCAGCAGTATCAGCTTCATGTTTTTTACGTGCATTATGCTCTGCTAGTCCTAATCCTCCTATTCCTTCTATTCCTTCTATTCCTACTGCTCCTAGCCCTATTCCTGCTAATTTTAAAAAAGATCGCCTACTAACTTCCTTTCCTCCCCAACTCTCCTTCCACCTCTCTCAACTCCCCTTCCAGGATTAGACGGACCTACTTTTGAATCCCTACCAGACATATACTTAGTCTTAAAAGTTTTAATATTGGATACTAACTATTTTAACAAATATTATTAAAAGTTAAGAAAATTCAATTTTATACAACAGAGTATTTTGGACTGAAAAAATAAAAGATCACTAGGATAATTTATTTTTTGAAACTTACCTATTTTAATCATTATCCTAACTCTAAAAGTCGAAACCACAAAGCTAAAATTTGTTAGTCGAAGTTTTTTGTATTTTTTAAACTAACTTAACTGTCTCAAAATTATTGGTTTTCAGTTTTTTCAAAAATTTTACTTGACTAGTTTTTAGATTTATGCTGTAGCTGACTGGTATTGATCTACACAACTAATCATAGTTTATGATTGCCTACAAAACCGTTCAATCCGCTGAAGGCCAGCTGGTGTTTGTAAAACGTGTGGAACAAGTTGGCTACCAAGAAATGGTAACCATCATTGGCCCTACTGGTACTCATTATCAAGGTCAAGTCATTGCTTTAGATAAGGACTTAGCCATCGTACAAATTTTTAGCAATCCAGCTGGGTTTGAAACCAAAGGCGCCCAAGCTATTTTTCTTGGAGAAACCAAAAAGTTTGCTCTGTCACCTACTTTGCTTGGTCGTGTTTTCAATGGTTACGGAGAACCAATTGACAACCTTGGACCAATCGCAGGCCAAGAAGTAGATGTGAATTTTCGCCATTTACCCAATGGAGTTTTGCCATTTAAATATAGAGACATCAACGGAGCAGCCATCAACCCTTACCGCAGGGCCGAAACTAGGGATTTTATTCAAACTGGTATCTCTGCCATCGATTTAACAGCCACCATTGTTAAAGGTCAAAAAATTCCAATTTTTTCCGGATCTGGTTTACCAGATCTAGAAATCTTGGCTCAAATTGCCACTCAAGCCAAAACCAACAATCTTGAAGATAAATTTGTAGTAGTGGTAGCCGGCATGGGCATTACTTACGATCAATATCAATATTTAAGAGGAGAGCTAGAAAAAAGCGGAGCTTTGGCCAGAAGCGTGATGTTTATTAACTTGTCGTCAGACCCAGTGGTCGAAAGATTGTTAACTCCCCGTTTGGCTTTGACTGTGTCAGAGTATCTGGCTTACGATCTTGGTTTTTCGGTGTTAACTTTGTTGTTTGATCTGACCAACTATGCCAACGCCATGAGAGAAATCTCAGCTGCCAAGAAGGAAATTCCCGGTAGGGCTGGTTATCCGGGTTACTTGTACACTGATTTAGCTACACTTTTGGAAAGAGCTGGAGTAGTAGAAGGATGTGCTGGAAGTATTACTCAAATACCTATTTTGACCATGCCTAACGACGACAAAACTCATCCTGTACCAGATTTGACCGGTTACATTACCGAAGGACAAATTGTTTTGGACCGTAATCTACACAAACAAGGAATTTATCCACCAATTAACATTTTGGGTTCGCTATCTAGGCTGAAAGATAAAGGTCAAGGAGAAGGCAAAACTCGAGATGATCATCCTAGTGTAGCTGACCAAATGTTTGCCGCTTTGGCCGAAAGTATTCGTCAGGAAGAATTAGCTATAGTTTTAGGTAAAGACTCGCTATCTGAAACCGGTAGAAAATACCTAGAGTTTAACCGACGTTACTATCAAGAATTTCTCAATCAAGGTAAAACTAATCGTAGCATTTTAGAAACTTTAGAGATTGCTTGGGAGCTGTTTTCCATCTTGCCTAGAGAAGAATTAAAGAAACTAAAAGATCCACTAATTCAAAAGTATAGTCAGAAAATTAAACTAATCTAATAGCTATGTTGGCCCCCAATAAACAAAATTTACTTTTAGTAAAAAAGCAGAAAAAATTGATTGCTAACGGCTTAAAACTTCTTCGAGAAAAAAGGACTAGCTTGGTGATTCTGTTTTTTCAACAAGCTAAAAGGGGCAAACAACTAGAACAGCAACTTTCGCAAGATTTACAAAAAGTTATCGATTACTACAAACGTAGTACTATATTTACCAGCTTATTAGATTTGACTAATTCACTAACACCCCAACAGACCATGCACTTAACGGTTAAACGTAAACGTACTTTTGGAGTTTATTTAAGCCAGATAAATTTAGACTTAGCTATCCCTGTTAGACCCACTTTAAAGCTTGATATCCAAACCTCCTTGACTGGTTTTGCCAATTTTTTTCCGTTAATTTTAGAAATTGCTCAGTTAAAACTGAATTGTACTCGGATTGCTAAAGAAATTGAAAAAACCAACCGACAAATTTCCAATTTGGAAACTCGTTTGGAAAATTTAAAATCCGATGAAAAATTTATTACCACTTCCCTAAACGAAAAACAAAACTTAGAAAAAGCTACTTTAATCAAAATTTTTAGCTAATTTACTATGTCTGTTAACAATTTGCCAGAATATATCCGCCAGTTAGAAATTCGCCTTCAATTACTAAAACAACAGGTCGAAACTTTGCGTTCTAAAATTCTTGAAATTGAGAAGGAATTCAAATTTAGAAGTGGTTTTTTGGAAAAAGAAGTAGCTAAAGAAATCTCCAATATTTCGGTGCACGGACTAGGGCTAACTTTGCCAGTAGTTCAGACCGACCATCCGAATATCTCGGTAGAAGATTTGCAAGTGGCTTTGCAAGCTTTGTTCAAACTAAACTAACCTATTTACTATTTATGCCTGTTCAGCCAGTTAAAGTTTTTTTACTAACCATTCCTAAAGGCCAAGTCGAATCTTGCTTGCGCAGCTTAGTTTTTAACGATCTTGAATTTGAAGCTTTATCACCTGTGAAGCTTGGAAATGAATGGAAAAATGTACGTTTTCTTAGTACCACTAAAGAATCTTTTACTAACTACCTACCCATTTTAGAAAGATTATTAGCTAGATTTCAACCAAAAGGCTTCTTGAACAACCTGACTGACAATAGAGTCACTGCTAATTTTAAGGAAGTAATGCAAATGGAATTTGAGTTACCAGAAGTTTTACCGATAGCTATGTTGTTAGATGAATATTATCAATTACAAGAATTAGCCCAAAAGTTGAAAAATTTAGTTAGCACCTCTAAATTACCAGTAACTAATTTGCTTATCGACCAAAACTTAGACCAGTTTAATCAGGATTTACCAGACTTTGTGAAAACTAATTTAGAGACTTTTCAAAAACGTCCTATAATTGAATTTATCCAATTTCTTCAAGAAAAGTTAGCTAACCTCAAAATGGAGTTAATAGATAAACATTTTTGCCATCCAGATGAATTAGAATTATCTTCTGGATTGTTGAAAAACATAGCTTTGGCTCACGAATATTTACATTTAGAAAATTTGGTTACCCAGGTTCAAAGCCAAGTGTTTGAGGTTACTGAAAATTCAAAAGTTGGTTTTCTATTTATCGCCTTACCAGCAGCTCAAGAAGCCAAACTGAAGAACTTAATTCAAAAACAAGACCAAGTCTTGGTCCAAGAAACTAACTGGCCGGTAGAAATTGTTAATTGGCAAAACCAGGGAGACTTAGCCAGTTTTCAAACTATCGGTCAAGCCATTGGCACTCTGTCACAAAAAGAAACTGACCCTACTTTAATCACCGCAGTTTTGTTCAGTTTGTTTTTCGCCTTTTGTTTGTCAGATGCTTTGTACGGTTTAATTATTGCTTTGGTGACTGGGTTTATTTTATTTTTCCGTAAGCCAAAACCAAAATTTAAGCCAACTTTGACAATTTTCTTTTGGTCTGGCGTGGTCTCCGTAATCTACGGTGCTTTAATTAACTCTTGGGCTGGTAACCTGTTTAAAAAAACTCCTGTAGGAAAATTGTTGGCTAACTTGCAAATTATAGACCCCCTATCCTTAAACCCTGTAAAAGAACATCCAGAATTAAATTTGACCAAAAATCCAGTCGTCAATCAGTGGCTAATTGATGCTGGCAACCTCCACCCTATTACAGCTATGCTTGGTTTTTCTTTATTAATTGGTTTAATTTCCATTTTTGTTAGTTATCTAATTAAAATTAACAATCACAAAAAAGCAGGAGATTGGTTGGGTTCATTATTTGACATTTCTTGGGTTGGTTTTTTGGTTTCCTTATTTTTATACATCTATACTGCAGTATCTGCCAGTATGTCTACACAACTGACTTTAATCATTATGTCTTTATTTACTATAGGCTTGTTTATCTTTAACCAAGGTAAGAATTTACTGGCTAAAATTAGCCACGGTTTAGGTAGTCTCTATGAACTGATTCCTTTTGGATCAGATATTTTATCGTTCACAAGATTGGTGGCCGTCGGTTTGTCTAGCGGTATTATCGCTGACGTAATCAACCAAATTGGTTGGCTATTATACCAAGCTATTGGCAATCCAATTTTAGGTACTATATTTTTGATTATCTTTTTAGTTTGTGGACATTTATTTAATCTAGTGATTGCCCTGTTTAGTGCCTATATTAACCCATTACGTTTAAACTATGTGGAACTTTATCCTAAGTTCTTTAAGGGTACCGCTCGACAAATTCAACCTTTACAAAAAAACACTTTTTATCTTAAGTTAAATTTTAATAATTAAATTTTTGGCTTATGGAACTCTCAGTTGCTTTAGCTTTATTAGGTGTCGGTATTTCTGCAGGTTTAGGTGGTATTGGTTCTTCTCTTGGAATAACTAAAGTGGCCTCTTTAAGTGCTGGCTTACTATCCAAAGAACCGCAAAAATTTGCCCAGGCTTTAATTCTTTCAGCTCTACCTTCTACCTATTCTTTGTTTGGAATGTTGTATGGACTTTTAATTCTTATCCAAACTGGCCTACTTGGAGAAGGAGCTAAACCTTTAGATACCAATCTTGGCTTAGCTTTATGTTTATCAGCTTTACCAGTTGGTTTAACTTGTCTTGCCTCTGGTTTTGCTCAGGGAAATATTGCCGCTTCTGGAATCAAGATTTTAGCAGAAAAACCCGAAAACTTTACTCAGGCTATTGTGTTAGCAGCTTTAGCCGAAAGTTTTGCTGTGTTTGGATTAGTTGTCTCTTTGTTGATTTTGTTAGTTGGTCTTAATCCCTATTTGCAATAATTTATACTTATGACTGAAATCAGTTTTCAAGATTTGGTTAAAATTAATCAACTTTTAGAAGAAATAGAACGTTTATCTCAACAATTACAATTACTAGAACAAGAACTAGCCACTAAAGAACAATTCTTTAATCAACAAATCCAATTACAAAAAGAGAAACAGAAGCAAAAATTGTTGCAGGTGAAATTGTTTGAAACTATCAAACAAGAACTAACTATTCTTAGACAACAAGAGCTAGAAATTGCTAGTAGTTTAATTGGGTCAGCCAAGCAAGCAATTGAAAATTTTTTGACTCAAGGACATTTAGCCAAATTCATTAAAGATTTACTTAATCAATTACCAGAAGCCAGAGTAGAAGCCAGCAGTGATATGCGCAGTTTGTTGCCCGATCTTGATTTTCAAGAAGTTCCTGGAACTGGCAAACTTCGAGTAGTTACCGAATTTAAAGATTATGTTTTTGACTTGGACATACTTAAACCAAAATTAGTTACTCAACTTTTAATTCAAAAATTGCCTAAAATTACCTAACTAGTCACAGTTCACCATGCTGCTAGGACAATTATACTATTACAACAAGCTTCTCAATTCTCTGAGTTTTCCTTTAACCAAGGAACAATTGCTGCACCTGGAACTGGCAGGTACATCCAAACTAGAACTAAATTCACTTTACCATTTGTCGTTAAACGACCTAATTAGAAAGCTTAAAGATTTGTTTAGTTATAGTTACGGCCAATTATTGCAACAGGAATCTTTGGCTTTTGCTACCCAGTTTTGGACCAACTTGGTTAGCGCTACAATACCTACAGAAAAAACCAAACTGAACCCCAAAACCGCTTTTCAGCAAACTCTACTAAATTGGCAAGAAAAACAATTTACAACTGAACTAATTCCGGAAATTCTGAAAGAAGGCGAGTTGACTACAGATTTAGAAGATTTTGCTTTGTTTTACGGAATCAAAGTCTTAGCCATCTTAAATCAGGATATTCTCAATACTCAACTGGGTTCAACAGAGTGGCAACTTCCGGAAACTACAACCACACCGGGTTCTTTATCCACCAAACCCAACATTCTGGTATTAACCTCCGAGATTTATGCACCTTTGTTTATTAATCTGAACTGCGACTATTTGCCAATTTCCGAAGATCTGCCGGAATTGTTAAAAGCCGTTACTCAAATTATTACTAACAACCCGGAAATCAAATTGATTTTAATCAACTCGGATAACGAAAAAATTGAGACTTATTTACACAAACATCTAACCTCAAACGTGCTAATAACTACGATCGAATTTACCAAATTTGCCCAGAATGCCTTCTTTGACAGCCTAGTGCGTAAGACTTTGGGGGTAAGGTTAACTTAGTGTAAGTATTTTTTACCAAATTAGCGTTAAGAAAGTATTTTGTCTTCTAAAGCCTCTTCAAATTCTTTTTTCAATTTTTCGTTGTAAAAAGGTAAACCGATTAGCTTAAAGTGCTTATTTTCCAATTTTAAATCTATATCTGCTTTTTTCTCCATCTCAAGTAAAAATTTCTGCTTCCATCCTTCTTTGGAGTTTTCAAACCTTCCGTTGCTGTCTTTAAACAAATCACCTTTTGCTTCGATAAAAATCTGATAAGTTATTATCTCCCCGTTTTTCTTTTTTAGAAGCATTATAAAATCCGGCTCAAAAGCTCTTCCTTCGTCAAAATCAAAAATTTGAAAAAATTTTTCATTACGAAATAGTGCAATATCTGAATATTCTTGTTTTAGTTTATCAATAAAACCATCAATAAAGTTTATAAATTCTTGTTCTTCACTTGTTCCATAAAGATTATTTTGTGCATACCAGTCCTTTTGCGATAGATCAATTTTTCCCATTCCTTTAGCACGTTCATCGTCACTATCTATTTTTAGAATTTTATCTTTAAAAATTTCTCTAAGTAATTTAGTTTTAAATGAAGTTGAACCTATATATTCTGAAGTATTTGTTTTTGCTTGTCCTGCTATTTCTTGAATCACTGATAAAGTAATCTCTAGTTTTTCATTTTGAGTTAACTTATCTAACTTTTCCTTTGGTCCTGTGATTTCTATTTCAACACTGTCCAAGTATTTCTTAGATAAAATGAATTCCCGAATGGATTTTAAATGTGGAAAATACTTTTTTAAATTTTCAAATTTATAAAACTCAATTTTATCTAAAGCATTTCTAACTATATTATCCCCAAACTCAGAAAATCTATATACTATCTTGCCACGCGTAATCTCTTTTGATGTCTTTGTTTTCTTCTCTTCATCTAAAATAATTTCTTCTTTAATTTCACCGGTTTTTAATTCGTACTTATGCGATTTTGCGATTTTTGCATCTTGTAAACTAAATATTTCCGTTCGGGGATTTTGCGTCCTGTCATTTATAAAAATCACTCCCTCTTTCCAAAATTCGGTTTCCTTAAAAGAATCTTTAATAAATAGATCTTTTTGAACATACTTTTCCGGCAAAATTCCCATTTCCGTAAGAGCGCTCTTTATTTCTGTAATATAGTCAGGATTATGAGTGCTATGATAATGTAATGTCTCTAGGATTCGTAATTCATTTTCAAAATCTTCATCAAATTTTCTCTTATATTTATCCTGTGTTTCATCTAATTGAAATGGAAAATATCTTGCACCTCTACCGATAAGTTGCGCTTCGCCCATTGTAGTATTACCGGGTTTGTACTTGCCGTGAACCCAGTTTCCATCTCTTGTATCATATAGCCGGACAATATCAAAAAGATTAAGCACATCCCAACCTTCATTTAGCATATTCACCGCAAAAATCGCTCTAATTTCATTATTCTTGCTCTCAAGAGAATTAAGTTTTAATTGCTTTTCTTCATCAACATTTTCCGAATCCAAAAGCATAACTTTTTCTTCAGAAAAATCCTCTTGCAATTCTCTAATTAAATTTTCAGAAGTTATATTCTCTTTCTGGAAATAATTAAATGTCTTTTCTAAATCTGTGCCTTTTGCTCGCGAATGTATTTTTTCAATATCTTTTGAAGACAATTCTTTTATTTTCGCCAAAAAGCCATCGTAATTTTCTTTTGACTCTTTTATGCTTTTGGACTTAAAAAGAATAACTGGTTTTAAGTGCAATTTATATTTTTCAGC
>Ga0209227_1002300_pt1 | contig 13851 bp, 10 predicted proteins | sample YNPBryantNP2012_FD_185815 | JGI IMG/M metagenome (GOLD analysis project Ga0209227, IMG submission 185815) | Anoxygenic and chlorotrophic microbial mat microbial communities from Yellowstone National Park, USA - YNP Bryant NP 2012 (SPAdes)... ...
CCGACTGGGGCCCGTCCAGCACCCCGTCGGTGACCTCTATGTTGCGGTCGGCGGGGAGGGGATGCATGTAGATGGCGTCGGGCTTCGCCACGCGGAGTTTTGCCTCGTCCATGATCCAGTGCCGGTACTGGTCCTGGATGTGCTTTCCTTCTTCGGGGTCGGTGGTGGTCAGGAGCGGGCCCCAGGACTTGGCGTAGATGATGTCGGCGCCCCTGCAGGCCTCCTCCATGCCGTTGGGGTCGGCGATGATGTCAAAGGCGGTCCCGTAGCGGCGGGCCTCCTCCTGGGCCTGAGCGACGATGTCCGGCATCAGCCCGAACTCCGGCGGGTATGCCAGAGTGATGTCCAGGCCGAAGCGGGGCATCTGCAGGATGAGGGATTGGGGCACGGAGATCGGCTTCAGGTAGGAGGCGGCGTAGGCCCAGGAGACCACCAGCCGCTTCCCGCGCAGGTCCCGGCCCTTTTTCTCTATGATGGTCATCAGGTCCGCCAGGCACTGGAAGGGGTGGTAGATGTCGCACTGCATGTTGAGGACGGGCACCCGGCTGTAGCGGGCGACCTCGGTGATGTACCGGTTGCCCACGCCCCACTCCACGTGTCGGATGGCGATGCCGTCAAAGTAACGGCCGAAGATTTCGCCGATTTCTTTCGGGGTATCGCCGTGGGCGATCTGGGTGGTCTTGCTCTCTATGAAGGCGGCGTGCCCGCCCAACTGGGCCATGCCGGCCTCAAAGGAGCCGCGCGTGCGGGTGCTGGAGAAGAAGAAGAGCATCGCCAGCACCTTGTCGCGCAGGTAGGGGTGGGGCTCCCCCAGGGCCCGTTTGCGCTTGAGGTCAAAGGCCACGTCCAGAACGGTTTCCACTTCCTCTTTGGAGAAATCCAGGTCACCGATCAGGTCACGGTTTCTGAGATTGGTCTGCATGGTGTATCCTCCCAGCAAAAAGTTATACGCGCTATGTGCAACTTGTTTTTCCCAGCCTTTGGGGCATTACGCCGGCTTACCCCTCCTTTTCTCCCCCTTCTCCTCCCTGTTTCGGGGAGGAGAAGGGGGCCGGGGGGATGAGGAGGGGTCAGAAGCGGCTTACTACCAATTTCCCTGTTTCCTCAGCAGTATCCTGAGGGGGATGCGGGGATTTTGCGGCGGCGGCCTCTGGCCGCCGCCGCAAAATCCCCCCATTTCCAGAAGAACAGGTTGCGGCGGCTCAGGCCGCCGCAACCTGTTCGGGTCTCTATTCCATCGCGCCCAGCACCAGCGCCAGCAGGGCCATTCGGACGACCACGCCGTAGAAGGCCTCCTGCCAGTAGCGCGACCAACGGGTGATGTCCACGTCGGTGGGAATTTCGTCCATGCGCGGGAGGGAGTGCAGGAGAATCGCGTCCGGCTTGGCCTTGCGCTCCAGCAGTTCGCGGGTGATCTTGTAGTTGGCGGGGGTGAGGCCCACGTCGCCCGTGCGCTCGTCGCGCGGCTTGGTGTAGTCGGGCTGGACGACGGGTTCCACCAGAATCACGTCGGCGTCACCGATGGCCTGCTCCACGTGCTCCGCCTCCCGGAAGTTCAGGCTGTACTGGCGGAGTTCGGCCTTGAACTCTTCGGTCAGGCTCATCTCCGGCGGGGCGACGAAGGTGATGGGGCAATCAAACTGGGTCAGCGCGTAGGCCAGGGAGTGCATGGTGCGCATGCGCATGTCGCCGACGGCCAGCCACTTCAGGCCGTCAATACGGCCCTTCTCGCGCAGGACGGTGTAGAGGTCGGTCAGAATCTGGGTGGGGTGCTCGCCCCAGCCGTCGCCGGCGTTGATGACGGGGACCGAAGCCCACCGGGCCGCCTCGTGCGGTGCGCCCTGCTGGTAGTGGCGCATGACGATGACGTCGCCGTAGAACTCCAGCATGCGGACGGTGTCTTTGATGGACTCCTGGTAGAAGTCGCCCGCGCGCGTCGTTTTGACGTCGGCGAAGCCCACCACGTGCCCGCCGAGGCGGTGCATGGCGGCCTCGTGCGCCAGGCGGGTGCGCGTGGACGGCTGGTAGAAGGCGGTCACCAGGGTCTTCTCTTTCAGCATATCCACGTTGCGGCGGGAGCGGGCGATGGGCTCCATTTTCTGAGCGACCTCAAATACGTGGAAGAACTCGCACCGCTCAAAGTCTTTCAGGGACAGGATGTCCCGACCGGCAAAACTGCGCATTCTAACCTCCTGGTGTGATATTGGGACTGTCATGCTGGAACCCCGGCAGGCATCGGTTTCCGCCAGCCCCAACGGGTGCCCTGGGTGTTCCAGGAACAGGGCCAGCGGAGGCCAAATGTCAGCCACGGGTTCAGACAGGCGAATTTCCGTCGCCGCCTGAACGGTTGCGTTTTTCCTTAAGTAGAGTCAGGCGGGATGAAGAATTATAGCCGGAACATGGGGTTTGTCAAGTTGAGGCGAGTTCCTGTTGCTCCATCGCGGGGAGTAAAAGGGTAAAGGTGGTACCTTCGCCGGGTCGGCTTTCCACCCAGACCCGTCCACCATGTTTCTCAACGATAGACTTCACGATAGAGAGCCCTAGGCCAGTCCCTTCAATATCTTCGGTCTCCGGGCGCTGGACGCGGTAAAACCGATCAAAGATGTGGGGGAGGTCTTCGGGTGGGATACCGATTCCGCTATCTGCGACCCGAACGACAATATACCCTTCCTGGCACTCTGCGCTGACGTCAATCCATCCCCCTTCCCGATTGTACTTCACCGCATTGCTGAGGAGGTTCTCCATCACCCGGCGCAGCCGATGGGGATTCCCCCGGATGAGCGGAAGCGGGGTGAGTTCCCATTTCAGCGTCAACCCCTTCTCCGCAGCGATCTGACGGTAACCGTCCACCACCGCGTCTATGATGCTCTCCAGATGGAACGGCTCCATCTCCAACTCCACACCGGCCTCAATCCGGCCCAATTCCACCAGGTCGCTGATCAGCGCGGTGATATGCACAATGCTCCGGCGAATCTTTTCCAGGAACTCCCGTTGCTGGTCCGTCACCGGCCCTACTTTTTCCAGCAGGTCCACATATCCCCGGATGGTGGCCAGGGGGCTCCTCAGGTCGTGGGAGACGGTGGCCAGGAACTCTGCCCGGACCCGGTCCAGTTCTTTGATCTGGGTGATATCGTGCATCATCAGGACGTACCCCACTCCCTCCACCGGGGTCAACTGAGCGCTGTAGGTACGACCGCCCGGAATCCAGACCTCCGCGTGGTAAGACTTCTGCACGCGACTGGCTTTCCAGAACAGGTCCAACAAAGTATTGTGGGAAACCAGTTGCTGAATCTTTTGCCCGGTGATGCCCTCGGCTGGCAGTCGCAGGGTCGCGATGGCCGCGGGATTGCAGAGGATGACGCGCATTTCGGGGTCCAGAATGATGATCACTTCCTCGGCGGCCTGCAGGACGCCCTCCAGTTTGCGCCGCCCCGTCTCCGTCTCGTTGTAAAGGCGGGCATTTTCCAGCGCGATCGCGGCATAGTCGGCCAGGGCACAGAGGAGACGGACGTCATGAGGGGTGAAAGAGCGGGGTTTCTCCCGGTTCACGACGCCCAGAAGGCCGAAAATGCCCCGTTCCGGCGTCCGGAGAGGGGCGTAGATCAGGGAATGGACCAGGTATCCAGTGACGACCTTCGGCTGCCCTTCGGTGATGAGCAACGGCTCACCGCTCCGGAAAACCTGCCCGGCCAGAGAGTCCTGTACCCTCAACCGAAGTTGGCGGGCCTGCTTCTCGTCCACATTCTTCGCCGCCCGCAACATCAGTTCGCCGGTCTCCGGGTCCAAAAGGAGCAGCAGTCCCTCCTCGGCCCGGGTCAGGAAGACGGCGGCTTCCACGACACGAGGCAGGACGACTTCCAGGTCCAGCCGGGATGTGACGGAGCGTCCGATGGAATAGAGGGTGTTCAGTTCCTGGAGTTGCTGCTGGAGTCGGCGGTTTGCTTCCCCCAGTTGGGCGACCAGTTGGTCCCGTTCCCGGCGCAGGCGGACTTCCGTCAGGGCCCGCTCTATGGCCTGGGCCATCTCCTGGGGCTCAAAGGGTTTGATGACGTAATCGCGCACGCCCAGTCGGAAGGCCTGGACCGCCAGGTCCTCGGAACCGAACGCGGTCATAAAGATGACGGGGATCTGGATGCTCTGATCCCGCATCGCCCGGAGGACCTGGATGCCGGTCATCCCAGGCATCTGCTCGTCCAGGATCACCAGGTCCGGATGCTCCTCTTTCACCAGCCGGAAGCCGTCGGCTCCGTTGTTGGCGGTCAATACCCGGTATCCGGCGGGCTCCAGGATGAGGTTTGCGATGATGTCGCGCACCTCGTCGCTGTCGTCTATAATGAGTACCCGTTCTCCAGCCAAGGGACTCCCTTTACCGTGTGGAGGTTAAGACTGCGCTCTGAGCGGACACAACGGCGGAGATGGATGGGCCCATGACCCGGCCGTTCCACCAGAGCCAGAGGCCGACATCGCCGTCCATGTCTCCGTCGTTGCGGGGGGCAAAGACCAGCGTGGTGGGGCGCCCCTCCGCTCCGGCGTCCTGGAGGCGGAGGACGACCTGTCGGACACTGTAGCGGGCCAATGGGTACTGAGGCCCCAGGACCGTCAGGCCGGTGCGGGCCCGGGGGTCCACGGCCGCCAGGGTCGCCACCCAGGGGCCTTCGGCGGGAAGGCCCGTCCGGACCGCCACCGCCCGCGCATAGTGGAGAAGAGTCTCTTCGGCGTAGCGGCGGGGTCCGGAGAACTGAATCTGCTCCCAGCCACCGTTATAGGCCGCCAGCGCCAGGTAGAGGTCTCCGCGCGCCTGGCGGATGACGATGGAGAGAGTGCGGGTGCCCCAGAAGACGTTGAGGGCGGGGTCCTCCAGTTCCTGGGCGGTGGGGCGCCAGGAGAAACCGGCCTCTTTGGGCATCACGCCCATCAGGCCGACGGCCCCCGCCGGGCTGTGCAGGTACGGCCTTCCCAGCGATTCGGTCCAGATGACCGCGGCGATGAAGTCCGGGTCTATTCCCCGCCGCTGCGCCTCCTCCAGGATGATGGGCTCCCAGCGGGCGACGGCGGGATGCCAGTAGGGAGAGAGGACCGAAGGGGCCTGCTTCGGTTCCCCCTCAGCGGTCACCTGGGCGGGCGCGGGGGGCTCCGGAGGGTCGGCCAGGACCGGTCGGGGGAGAAGGAGGAGCCCGGTCAAGACCAGAGCGCCGATCCCGGCCCAGATACGGCGATGGTTTGGGTCAGGAGCGATGTCCATCTTCTCACCGCTGGCTGATGTGGGGTTCCAGCATCTCCCGGAAACACCGGGGGAGGGTGAACATGGCCCGGTGGATGGAGCCGTCGTAGTAGCGGAGTTTCTCCCGCGCACATCGCCGGGAGAGACGGGCCTCCACCTCCTCCGGCGTCAGGTCGCGCGGGTCATGCACATCCGAAGCCACGATGAACCCCCAGGGCTCCGCAAACGAGGCAATCTGGATAGAGCAGGGTGCCAGTCGTCCAAAAACGGTGCCCATGAGCCGGTAAATGTGAGCAAAAAGGCTGATGAAGGTACCGGTGCTCCCCGACTGGTTTACCAGAATCCCCCCGGGTTTGAGACACCGATGCATCGCCTGGAACACCTCCCGGCTGAGTAACGGTTCAGAAGGTACACCGGGTTCCGGTTCCGTCAGGTCGGAAATGATGACATCAAATCGGTCCCCGGTCTCCTGCAGGTAGCGGAACGCGTCTTCTATCCGGACTTCGGCCCGGGGGTCGTCAAAAGCACCGTCGCTCCATTCCGGGAGGTAGCGACGGCTGATCTCTATCACCTGAGGGTCAATATCCACCATCACCGCCCGCTCCACGGTCCGGTGGCGCAGGACTTCGCGGAGGGTGGCGCCCTCCCCGCCGCCGAGGATCAGTACATCGCGCGGGTCGGGGTGGGTGACCATTGCCGGATGGACCAGTGCTTCATGGTAGATGAACTCGTCCGCTTCCGCCGATTGGACGCGGCCATCCAGGATGAGGCAGCGACCGAAGGCCTCTGTCTCCAGGACGTCTATCTGCTGGTAGGCCGAACGGGACGAGTGGAGAACGGACTTCACCCGCAGCAGCGTCGCCGCGCTGGGGTTGACGTAGTCCACAAAGAGCCAATCCGTGGGGGGCTGAAGCCCCCAGCGGGCCGGTATGAAGGGACTCGGAGGTTCCGATTCATCGCTCATAACGGGGTGTTCTCCTCTGCCGATGATCATACAGTATACGCTTTTGGCCTGCAGGGCCTCTACGATGTAGAAGGCGGCCCGCAGCGGGTCCGTGTGGCCGCAGGTGTAGATGTCCGCAGAGGCATACCCGTATTCGGGCCAGGTGTGGATGGAGAGGTGGGACTCTCCCACAACGACCACACCGCTGACTCCCTGAGGGGAGAACTGGTGGAAGCGAGCATCTAAGACGGTGGCTTTCGCCTGTTTTGCCGCTTCTATCAGAATCCGTCTGACCTCGGGGAGGTCATTAATTACTGTGGGGTTACACCCCCGCAATTCCAGCAAGTAATGCACCCCGAGGGGTTGCACCATCTCTCACCTCCTTTTTTGTGAGTTTCAGGTTGGAGTCTGGAGGATGGTACCCATCCTCTTTTTCACCTCCCCGTTGATTCCAACAAGTCGCTAATTTCTTCCCTGCTGATGCCGGCCTGTCTCAGAATTTCTAACAGTGTCCCTTTGGGCAAGTCCTTTTTGTGGAACGGGACAACGACTCTTCGCCTGGTTTCAGGATGATAGTAGATATGGTGGCTTCCCTTAACCCTGTCTAAAACGAACCCCCTTCGTTCCAGCAGTCGGGCAATTTCACGAGGAGTGAGAGCGGGAAGTTTAGGCATAAGCCCCCACCGTCAGAGTGTATTCAAACGTGTGCTCCTCGGTGGGAATTTCCTCCCCGTGGGCGATCAGGCTCTCCAGATAGCCGTCAACGGCTTCTCTGGCCATCTCTATCGCTTCCTCCACCGTATCCCCGTACGTCACACAGCCGGGGAGGGAGGGAACGATGACCGTATAGCCCCCTTCCGGTTCTCTCCTCAGCAGGATGCGGTAAATCAACGGTTTCATCTACTCTCCCTCCAACCCTACCAGACGGGCCCAGGGGCCATGGATGCCGTCTTCGGTGACGCCGTAGTAGATGCGCACGCGGCCGTCTTCCCGCTGGGCCAGGTCGTAGCGCACCTGACCGCCCCGTTCCCGCTTCCGGATCAGGGCGATGTCTCCCTCCCAGCGGAGTTGCTCCGGGTCTATGGGGTGGTCCTCCGCCTGGGTGATGGCGTAGTGCCAGAGCCGCCGCGCCGATTGACGGGTGACGTTGGTGACCACGTTGCCGTTGCGCAGGTCGCGCATGGTGTGGTAGCGAACTCCCTCCCGCTCCTCGGTGGCGATAATCTCCACCCCCGTATGTGGTGGCTCAATCCGACCGGCGGGCACTTCGGCGACCTCTTTCGGCGGAGCGACCGTCCGGCGGACCAGGCTGACAATCTCATCCCGCACCGCCAGCCCCGTCTCCGACTCGCTGCGGACGTAGATTTTGTTGTCGTCAATGGCATACGGGGGGTCGTCCCCGCGGGGCACCAGCAACCGCACCACTTTCTTGCCCTGGGTCTCCTGGACGTCAGCGGTGATCTCCAGCGGCGGGGTGATGCGGCGGGCCACTTCGGCCTGGATGGCCTCTATGGCCTGGCGCGGGTTGCCCACGCCCGCCGGGGGCTGTTTCGGATCGGCGCTCACGCCGATGTAGAGGGTGCCCCCGTTGGTGTTGGCGAACGCACAGATGTCGCAGAGAATGGCGTAGAGGTACCCGCCCCGGCGGCTGAACCGCTCGTGGAAGTCCTGGACAATGGTGGGGCCCTCCTCCCGCGCGGCCTGGATGTAGTCAAAGGGCGCCTTCGCCGCCGGACGGAACGGGCGGGTGAGGGTGAAATCGTTCCCCAGAAAGACCTCCCGCAGGGCCTGAAAACTGACCTGGGGGAGCAGGATTTCCGTGACCCGGTCGCCGATGCCCAGGTTGCGGGGGTCGTTGGGGTCCCGGACCAGCCGGTGGGCGTCCGAGCCCTGGATGCAGCGCATCCGGCGCGGGTACTCGGGCTTGGAGCCATCAAAGAAACTGGCCGTGGTCCGGGGCCCTTTTTTATCCAGGTCGGTCACTTCCAGCGCGTGGAGGTTGGGGTCCTGGGTGTAGGCGATGCGGGTCTGTCCGCCGAAGTCAAAGCCGCGCATAGCCACCCCGTTGGCCGAGTTGGCGTGCGCGGCGATGACGATACCCCCTGCCTCGGCGATGGCCCGGTAGGCAGTCAGGACGTCCGTCGTGGCGCCGACCTCCACGCTCCCCTGGTCCAGTTTCTCCAGCGGGATGTTCAGGCGGCGCAGGAGAAACTCCAGTTCCCGCAGGTCGGTCTGGGGGCTGAAGATGCCCAGGATGTGAAAGCCGAAGGTGGCGGTGAACTCAAAACCGGGCAGGACCAGGATTTTCGCCAGCAGGCGGCGATATTCGCTCAGTTGTTCTTTCTCTTCTTTCCGCAGGCGGCCCAGTTGTTCCAGCAACTCCAGGTGGTGGATTTCCTCCTGCATCCGCCGGTATCCCGCCACCGTGTTGTGGTCGGTAAAGGCGATGATGTCCAGCCCCTTGCTCTCCGCCTGCCGGAGGATGTCCAAGAAGGAAATCCCCGGCTCCTGGTAGTCGGCGGAGGCGGGGGTATGGAGGTGCAGGTCCATGCGCCGCCACTGGGCCTGGCTTTTGGGTTTTCGTTTTCGGGCCATAAGACGGCACTCCGCTGTGCTCCGTGCCTGACTACGAACAGATTGTTCGGCACGCTCTCAGTGGACGGTCATCGGACGGATGATTCGGTCGGCTTCAGCAGCGTGCCGATGGTCTGCACCACCTCGTCCGGGATAAAGGGTTTCGGCAGGAAGCAGTTGGCTCCCGCTTCCAGGCATTGCCTCCGGTAGTCCATGCCGGAAGTCATCACCACCGGGATGTCCGTGAGCACCGGCTCCTGGCGCATCTGGCGGACCAGGTCCAGCGTCTCCCGCCCCTGGACGCGCACATCCATCAGGACGGCATCCGGTCGGGCCTGCTGGATGGTGGGCAGGATGTCCTGGTAGCGCTGGGCGACGACGACCTCAAAGCCTTCCAGTTCAAACAGGGTGCGCAGCAGGCGACTCATCTGGGGGTCATCGTCCACAATGACGATTTTGCTCATTCCGACTCCTCCTCGGGCGCGTCGGACGGTTCGGAGACGTCCGGCGCGGGGTCCGGGTGGCGGTCGGGCTCCAGAGCGGCTTCAAAGACCTCGTCCACCCGGCTGACCAGGACGAACCGGAGCGCTTTGCGGACTTCTTCGGGAACGTCCTCCAGGTCCTGCTCGTTCTGTTTGGGCAGGATAACGGTTTTCAGACCGGCGCGGTGGGCCGCCAGTACCTTCTCCTTGATCCCGCCGACGGGGAGGACCTGCCCCCGGAGGGTGATCTCGCCGGTCATCCCCACGTCGGAGCGGACTTTGCGGCCGGTGAGCAGGGAGACGAGGGCGGTGGCGATGGTGACGCCCGCCGAGGGACCGTCTTTGGGAATGGCGCCCGCCGGGACGTGGAGGTGGATGTCCACCTCGTCAAAGAAGTGCTCGGGGATGCCCAGGTTTTTGGCGTTGGCGCGCACGTAACTGAGGGCGGCGTGGGCCGACTCCTTCATCACTTCGCCCAACTGACCGGTAATCTGGAAGCCCTTCTTGCCGGGCATTCGGGTGGCCTCAAAGAACATCACGTCGCCGCCGGTGGGCGTCCAGCCCAGGCCGGTCGCCACGCCGGGGATTTCAGTGCGCAGTTTGGTTTCGGAAAAGAAACGGGGCCGGCCCAGGTACCTGGGAATGCTGCGCGCGGTGACCCGCACGGGGGTCCGCCCGTTCCCCTCGGCGACGGCGGTGGCGACCTTCCGGCAGACGCGGCCGATCTGGCGCTCCAGGTTGCGGACCCCGGCCTCCCGGGTGTACTCCCGGATGATGCGGAGGATGGCCCCGTCGGTGAAGGTAATCTCCTCCGGGCGGAGGCCGTTCTCCCGCCGCTGGCGCGGGATGAGATACCCCTGCGCGATGCGGACTTTCTCCATCTCGGTGTAACCGGAGAGTTCCAGAATCTCCATCCGGTCCCGCAGCGGCGCCGGGATGGGGTCCAGCATGTTGGCCGTGGCGATGAACATCACTTTGGAGAGGTCAAAGGGCACGTCCAGGTAGTGGTCGCGGAACTCCCGGTTCTGTTCGGGGTCCAGCACCTCCAGCAGGGCGGCCGCCGGGTCGCCCCGGAAGTCCATCCCGATTTTGTCCACCTCGTCCAGCATAAAGACGGGGTTCTTGGTGCCGACCCGTCGCAGGGCCTGGATGATGCGGCCGGGGAGAGCGCCGATGTAGGTGCGGCGGTGGCCGCGAATCTCGGCCTCGTCCCGCATGCCGCCCAGGGACTGGCGGACGAATTTGCGCCCCAGCGCGCGGGCGATGGATTGCCCCAGGCTGGTCTTGCCCGTCCCCGGCGGCCCGACGAAGCAGAGGATGACGCCTTCCCGCTCCTTGCGAATCTGGTCCGTCGGCTCTTCTTCCTCCTCGCCGGCCTTTCTGCGCTCTTCCTTCAGTTTGCGGACGGCCAGGTATTCCAGGATGCGCTCTTTGATCTCCTCCAGGTCGTAGTGATCCTCGTCCAGCACCTGGCGGGCGTGGGCGATGTCCAGGTTGTCCTCCGTCTCCACGTTCCAGGGGAGGCTGGTCAGCCAGTCCAGATAAGTGCGGATGACGCCGTACTCGGCGGCAGCGGTGGGGAGTTTGCTGAGCCGGTCCAGTTCCCGAAGGGCCTCTTTTTTCGCCTCTTCCGGCATTCCCGCTTCTTCTATTTTGCGGCGGAACTCCTCCATCTCCATCTGCTGTTCGCTGGCCTCGCCCAGTTCCCGCTGGATGGCCTTCAGTTGCTCCCGCAGGAAGTACTCCCGCTGGGCCTTCTCCACTTCGGACTGGGCCTCGCTCTGAATTTTGCGCCCCAGTTCCACGACCTCCAGTTCTTTGGTCAGCAGGGCCAGCAGGAAGTGGAGTTTCTCGCGGGTGGAATCCAGTTCCAGCAACCGCTGGGCATCCTCCAGGTTCATGCGGATGTGGGTGGCGATGGCGTAGGCCAGTTGGAGGGGGGTCTCGGCGTTGATGGCCATCAGCATCAGTTCTTCCGGCACGGCAGGCAGGAGTTCCGCCAGGCGACGGAAGGTGTCCACAATCGTCCGCTGGAGGGCCTCGATCTCTATCCCTTCCTCAATCTGTTCGGGAATTTCGCGCACCCGGGCGATGAGGTACGGTTCGGTGGCGATGAATTCTTCTATCCGGATGCGGCGGAGCCCCTGCATGATGAGGGTGATGGTCTCATCGGGGGCCTTGAAGAGGCGATGGACAATAGCAATCGTGCCGACCCGGTAGACATCGTCGGGGCCGGGTTCGGGGATTTCGGGGTCTTTGGCGGCGACCAGACCGATAACGCGCTTGCCGACCACCGCGTCGTCCACCAGCCGGATGGAGCGGGGCTGGCCGACGCGGATGGGGACGGCCGTCATGGGATACACGACCAGGCCGCGCAGGGGGAGAATGGCAATCTCCTCCGGGATACGGGGGTCATCCGGCCTGAATCCCCCCGATTCCTCCCGGCCCGGCCGGGGAATGGCGGGAATGTTGAGCGAACGAAAGATGTCTTCCAGAGGTCCCATTGTTATCCTGACTCCTCACGGTTTCCCGGGATGACTGGACGAACCCGACAGGCGGGGGGCCGGGGAACAAACACCCGGAGAAAGCCGTTCTCGTAAGTGGCCTCCACGCAGTCGGGGTCCACGATCCAGGGCAGATACACCTCCACATGGAATTCGCCGTAGCCAATTTCCATCTGGTAGTACGTTTGTTTGGGCTCCGGGTCCTGGCGGATGCCCTCAATGACCAGGCGGCGCTCGTCCAGAGTGATGGAGAAATCCTCAGCGGCCATCCCGGCGATTTCCAGCCGGACCACGACGCCCTCTTCGTTCTCGTAGACGTCGGTGGGGGGCTGCCAGGGGCGCGCCGGGCGGGGGGCAGTCCATCCCACGGCCCGCCAGACCTCCGTTCGGGTTTGCAGCCAGTCCGGAGCACCGGTTCTGCTTTTCACGACCATTTCTGACTACTCCGACGGGATAAGCGGATTGCAGATTGCAGATTGCTGATTGCGATATGGTAATCGTATACGGTTTGTGTTGGATTTGCGAAAGAAAATCGTTAGATTTGCGATAGAAACTCCGTGTCGGCGGGGATTATTTTACCACAACGGGGGGAATTTTCAAAATGCGCGGGGGATGGTTTGCTTTTCCCGCCACAATCGGGCCAGTTTCCGGTACTTCACGGCCTCGTAGTACGCCATCAGCAGGCTCAGCCGCAGGCCGTGCCAGCCGTCCCGGAAGCCCTTCAGAGTGACGAACCGCCACCAGAAGTGGCGCACGGCCTGGGAGTACGGCGTGTAGAAGTGGGGCCGGACGCCTTCTCCGAAGAGGACGGTCGCGTCGTAGTCGGTATACCGCTTCTGGCGGGCGATGAAGTCGGCCATGTCGTCGTAGTTGTAGTGGATGAGGGGGTTCTGCAGGTATCCCGTAGGGCCGTCCACGACGGCGATTTCGTGGACGGCGCGCTCCCAGCGAGCGTAGCCCCGCCGCACCAGGCGCATCTGGTAGTCGGGATACCAGCCGGCCCCCCGGGTCAGCCGCCCGAAGATGTAGTTGTGACGGGGCACCCACCAGCCCACCTCCGGCCTCTCCGCGGCCAGGACGGACCGGACTTCCGCCGCCAGTTCGGGGGGCACCCGCTCATCGGCGTCCACGAAGAAAATCCAATCGGCCTCCACCCACTCCAGGGCGACGTTCCGCTGGCGGGCGTAGTTCTCAAAGGGGTGCTGGAGGACCTCTGCGCCCATTCCCCGCGCCAGAGCGACCGTCCGGTCGGTGCTGAAAGAATCCAGCACCACCCGCCGGTCCGCCCAGGCCAGGGTGGACAGGCAGTCCACAATATTTTGCTCTTCGTTGTAGGTCAGCACGACGGCCGCCAGGTTCATTATCTCTCCGATTTCACGTTTCACTTTTCACGTTTCACTTTTCAGGCTTCCCAATCATGTGCGCCGCTTGTAATACCTCATCCAGCATCTGCGGGGTCAGGCGGCCCGTCTGGGTGTTCTGGCGGCTGGGGTGGTAGGAGACCAGCAGTGTTGGCAGGGGCGGCGGGAAGGAGACCACCGCGCCGTGCCGGAACGGGATGGGGGGCACATCCACTCCATGCTGCCGGAGCAGGGTCCGGTACCCCTCCAGCGCAATCTGCCCCAGGGCCAGCACGACCCGGACGTTGGGCAACAGGGCCATCTCCCGAGCCAGGAAGGGGAGACAGTTCTCTATCTCCTGGCGGGTGGGGCGATTTTCGGGCGGCGCGCAGCGGACGACCGCCGTCTCAAAGACGCCGCGCAGTTCCAGGCCGTCGTCCCGGTGGTCGGACGTGGGCTGATTGGCCAGGCCGGCCCGGTAGAGGGCGGCGATCAGGGTGGCGCCGGAGCCGTCGCCGGTGAACATGCGGCCGGTGCGGTTGGCGCCGTGCGCGGCCGGGGCCAGCCCGACGACCAGCAGCCAGGCCTGTGGGTCGCCGAAGCCCGGCAACGGACGGCCCCAGTACTCCCAGTCCCGGTACGCCCGCCTGCGGGTGCGGGCGACCTCTTCCCGGTAGGCCACCAGCCGGGGGCAGGCACGGCAGGTCACGATGTCATGCTGAAGGGCGTCCCAGGTGTCCATACATTTCTCTGAAACGGCACTCCGCTTCGCTGTGTGTCTTATACC
>Ga0209227_1002311_pt1 | contig 13797 bp, 11 predicted proteins | sample YNPBryantNP2012_FD_185815 | JGI IMG/M metagenome (GOLD analysis project Ga0209227, IMG submission 185815) | Anoxygenic and chlorotrophic microbial mat microbial communities from Yellowstone National Park, USA - YNP Bryant NP 2012 (SPAdes)... ...
CCGACGTGACGTGATTGCCGCCCAAGCCGATCACCGAAGAATAGCGAATGGCCTGTTCGCGAAAGACCGCCACATCCGTGGTGCCTCCTCCCATGTCCACCAGGGCCACCCCCAGGTGCTTTTCGTCGGGATCCAGAACCGATTCACTGGAAGCCAGGGATTCCATGACGATATCCAGCACGTGCAACCCCGCCCGTTGGCAGCACTTGACGATATTCTGCACGGCGCTGGACGCCCCTGTGACGATGTGCACCTTGGCTTCCAGTCGCACGCCGGACATGCCCAGCGGGTCCTGAATCCCTTCCTGATCGTCGACGATGAATTGCTGCGGCAGCACGTGCAACACCCTGCGGTCAAAAGGCATGGCGATGGCCTTGGCCGCCTCCAGAACCCGGTCCACATCCGTTCGAGTCACCTCGCGGCTCTTGATGGCGATAACCCCGTGGCTGTTGAGGCTCGTGATGTGCGTGCCGCCGACACTGGCATAGACGGCGGAGATTTGGCAGCCCGCCATTCTTTCGGCTTCGCTCACTGCCTTGCGAATGGCGTTGACCGTTTGATCGATGTTGACCACCACACCGCCACGCATGCCCACCGACGGCGTGGTGCCCACCCCGACGATGTCGATGCCCTCGGCGGTCACCTCGCCGACAACCACGCACACCTTGGTGGTCCCCAGATCCAACCCGACAATCAGGTCATCTTTTCTCGCCATGGTCCCCTCTTGCCCGTCAGGACCCGAAACGTTCCTGAAGCGGGCCTCGGTTCACACTCCCTGCGGTTTCTGAAAGCGACCCTGAATATAGGCCCGGTCGGGATACGACAGATCCACAGCCTCCAGGACATCCAGCCCTGTGCGCCGTTCCGCGGCTTTCAAAACGGCGCCCAGCCGTCGCATTTTCCGCGCGTATTCCCCAGCGCCGAGGTGGATTCGGGTCCCTTTCGGGTTGGCAAAAATGGTCATGCCTTCCAATGGATCCCAAAGAATTTCGGAGACAAACCGCACACCGAAGCCCGGCGAACCTTCCACGGCTTCCAGAAGTTCTTGAAAGGCTTTGAGGAAAGACGCCGGGAGGCGGTCGCCGAGAGCCGGCTTCTTGTCGCCCACTTTGGTCACGTAGGGTAGTTCCGTATGGGCTTCCGGCTTCACCTCGAGAAACAGGACCCCGTCTTCGTCCATGAGGTAAGGCCGCATCCCCATGACGACCGCTTTCGGTTTGCGCTCGTCAAGAGTCACGAGAAGACGGCCGCTGGGTTCCAAGTCCACACGGGCGGATCGCACCCACGGAAGCTTTTCCAGTCGGGCAGCCAGCACATTCAAGCGCAGCCGAAGCATGTTGGTCCCTTTGGGCACGCCCAGCGCATCCAGAATCACCGTACGCTGCAGCTTGGTCGCTCCACGAATGTCCACGGCGTCCACGGTCAACACTGGCGCATCCAGCAGGGCCCCGTAAGCCCGGGCCAGGGCGGCGCTCAGCCCCACCACGCCCGCCATGATGCTCCCCAGCACGAGGAGGACCAGTGCCCAGTGAATCGGACCTCCCACGCGGCGCGGATCTCTGCGGTATCGGTTCCGTTTGGGTCGCATCATTCCAAAACCCGAACTTCCAGCTCCAAATCCACACCGAATCGTTCCCGAACCCCATGGCGAACGGTCCGGATGACGTCGAGCACATCGGCCCGGGTCGCCTGCCCTCGGTTGACAATCCAATTGGCATGGATGGGCGACACTTCCGCGTCGCCCACCCGATATCCCTTGAATCCCGCTTGGTCGATGAGCGCCCCGGCCGATCGCCCCGGCGGATTCTTGAAAACACAGCCGGCTGAGGGCCACCGCACCGGCTGACTTCGGCGACGTTCCCGAAGCAACCCGGCAACTTTCCCGGCGATGCGGCGGGGCAGTCCCAGCATCACCCGAAGATCCGCCTCAAGAACCACGGCGCCCGAAGGAAGCCCTCCGGACCGATACCCCATGGAAAGCTCCGAACGGGGCACCGTCCGCTCGCAAAGCGCCTCGTCCAGCAGTCGAACCCGTTCCAGCACGTCCCCGACGACCCCGTCCCGCGTTCCCGCATTCATGATCACGGCCCCGCCAACTGTGGCCGGAATCCCGGCCAGAAATTCCAACCCGGTCCACCCGTAGCGGATGCAGAGCTTAAGCAAGTGCGTGAGCTTCAATCCCGATCCCACCCGCAGGGTTCCCGACCTGTCGTCCCGTCGGTGATAGGCCCACCGGCTCGCGCATCGATCCAAAAGGATCACCATGTGGTCCCAGGCCCCGTCAGGGAAAAGGACATTGCTGCCGTTTCCCACAATCGTCCACGGAAGCCCTTCGGCCTTGAGCATCTTCAGCAAGGTTTTCAAAGACTCTTCCGTTCGAGGACGCGCGACGCAGCGCACGGTCCCGCCCACGCGGAACGTATTCAGCCTGGATGCCGGCACATCCCACTGCACATCCACGTCGGCGACGGTTTTTACCAACCGTTCCCAATCCCTCACGAGTCCGCTCCCGGTCCTTCCGCCGCAACGGACGTGTCGAGTTTTTCCAGGAGCCATTCGCCCACTTGCCAAACGTTTCCGGCACCCAGGGTCATGACCACATCCCCCGGCCGGACGCGCTCCAGAAGAGCTTGGCTCACCTCCTGCAGCGTCGCGCAGAAGGTGATGTCGTGATGGCCGTACTTGGCCACTTCATCGGCCAGACGTCGTCCCGTAACCCCTTCAATGGGTGGTTCGCTGGCGGCGTAGATTTCCGTGATGAAAAGGACGTCCGACTGATAAAAGCACGTGGCAAACTGATCCATCAGGCCGCGAGTTCGCGTGTACCGGTGCGGCTGAAAGACGACGATCTTTCGCCGATGCGGGTAGCTTTCCGTTAAGGCCTTCAAAACCGCCCGGATTTCCGTGGGATGATGACCGTAGTCGTCCAAAACCAACACACCGGCGCGTTCCCCCTTGATCTGAAAGCGACGCTGGACACCCGTCATGTCTTGAATGCCGAGGCGAATGGCGTCCCAGTCCACTTCCAATTCCACGCCGACCGCCACGGCGGCCAGAGAATTGAGCACATTGTGCCGACCGGGGATGGGAATGAGCATTTCGCCCAGTTCGCGATCCTTATGGTAGGCCCGATACCGTGTCCCCAGGCCGTCCACGGACACTTCCCGGGCTTGAAAATCTGCCTGGGACGAGAAACCATAAGTGACGAAACGTTTCTGGATTCGCGGCAAAATGTGCTGAATGTTTTCGTCTTCCAAACACAACACGGCTTGGCCGTAAAAAGGCACCTTGTTGATGAACTGCAGAAAGGTTTCCCGAATGTGATCCACGTCCCGGTAAAAATCCACATGCTCCCAATCGATGTTCGTCACCACGGCGATGGTGGGCGAAAGCAGCAGAAATGTTCCGTCGCTTTCATCCGCCTCGGCCACCACAAAATCACCGCCTCCCAGTTTGGCGTTGGTACCCCAGGCGTTGAGCTTGCCGCCGATGACCACCGTGGGATCCAGTCCCCCGCGGGCGAGCACCGTAGCGACCATGGAAGTGGTCGTCGTCTTGCCGTGGGCGCCCGCCACCAACACGGCGTACTTGAGCCTCATGAGTTCGGCCAACATTTCCGCTCGGCGAATGACGGGCACTTTGCCCATTTTTCTGGCCGCCACCACCTCGGGATTGTTTTCCGAAACGGCCGAAGACAAAACCACCACGTCGGCACCCTGCACATGGCTTTCGTGATGGCCGATATGAACGGAGGCGCCCAGGGCCTGGAGCCGTCGCGTCACGTCGCTTTCCCGAAGGTCCGAGCCGCTCACCCGGTAACCCAGGTTGAGCAGCAGCTCGGCGATGCCGCTCATGCCGATGCCGCCGATGCCCACAAAATGAATGTGCTGGTATCGCTTATACACCCCGCTGCCTCATGCTCGCGCCCGTCTGGCCACATTGAGGAGGATCCCCACGGCGATGCAGTTGGCCGTCAAAGAACTCCCGCCGTAAGATAAGAAAGGACACGTCAGCCCTTTGGTGGGGAATAGGCCCAGAACGACGCCGATGTTGAACCACGCCTGAAAGACGATGAGAAAGGTCAAACCCAAGGCGAGCAAGCCTCCGAGGTCGTCGACGGCCTTTAAGGCCACATGGAGGCCCCGCCAGAAGAAAAACATGACCAGCGCCGTGAGAAACAAGAGCCCCAAAAAGCCCAGTTCCTCGGCCATGACGGCCACGATAAAATCCGTAAAAGGCTCCGGAAGGTAAAAAAGCTTCTGCTGTCCGGCGCCGAGGCCTTTGCCCCAGAGTCCGCCTGAACCGACAGCGATCAAGGACTGGATGAGGTTGTAGCCGCTGTCCAAAGGATCGGTCCAGGGATCCAGAAAAGCCATGAGCCGAGCCAGGCGGTAGGGAGAATGAATCACCACAGCGGCGAGCCCTGCCCCAGCCAAAGGGACGAAAAGAAAAAGGTGGCGCCATGGCACGCCGCCCGCGGTCCACAGGACGAAGCTTACGGTCGTGATGATGGCGCAACTGCCGAAGTCCGGCTCCAGGAGCAAGAAAAGACAGAGCACACCAAGGGCCAAAAAGGACGGCAAAAGGCCCGAAAGGAACCGATCCAGGCGGTCTTTTTTGCGGCTTAGATAGGCGCTGAGGTAAATCACCCAGCCCACTTTGGCGTATTCGGACGGCTGCAGCAAAAAGGATCCAATGCCGAACCACCGCCGCGCCCGGTTGATTTCCACGCCGATTCCCGGAATCCATACCAGCGACAGCGCCACCATCATGCCCAAAAGGATTAGTTTGGACAGGGGCATGTAAAGGCGATACGGAAATCGCTCGAAAACAAGGATCAGCCCCACCCCGGCCACGGCAAACACCATTTGCTTGACCGGGTAGACCGGCACGCCGCCCAACACACCCCCTTGGCGCAGCGCGGTGGACACGCTGGCGCTCCAGATCATGAGGATGCCGAAGGCGATGAGCATCAAGACGACGGCCCAGATCTGCCCGGACAGGCTCCACAGACCCGGTCCTTCGTCCACAGCTCTTTCAGGCGGCCCGAACGGCCCTATTCCTGGTGCGGTGTCTTCGCGCTCCACACCCTTAACCTCGCTAGCACCCCAGGCCGCCTTGGGCGGCCTTTTGTGCATGCCGGTCAAACAAAGCCCGGAAATGGTCCCCTCGCGCCGCATAGTTGGGATACTGATCGAAGGAAGCACAGGCCGGGGACAAGAGCACCACATCGCCTGAACGGGCCCGAACCACCGCTTCCTGAAAGGCCTCTTCCAAATCGTTGACCACCACCGTCGGAACACACGAGGACAGCTCAGCCGCCACCTGCGCCCCTGTTTCCCCAAAACCCACAACGGCACGGACTTTTTGGGCGCACAGGGCTGCCAGGTCTCGAAAATCCGTCTTCTTGGAACGGCCTCCCAGCAGCAGCACCACAGGCTGTGCACAGCTTTCCAGGGCCTTCATCACGGCTCCCACGTTCGTCCCCTTGGAGTCGTTGATAAAGCCCACGCCGTTCACAGTCCCCAACCACTCCATGCGATGCGGGGACGGCCGAAACGTGTCGATAATCTCTTGGACGACGCCGGGATCAATCCCGCAGTGCAGCCCCGCCAATGAGGCCGCCATGAGGTTTTCCAGGTTGTGGGTGCCTCTGAGCGCCCATTGGCTGAGATCGAAACGGTGTCGCATCCGCTCACGAGTGATCACGGTGAGCGTTCGGCCGTCGGTGTAGGCGTGGGCTGAAGAATCATGTCGCGAAAAGAAAAGCGTGGGCACATGCAACGACGAAGCCCACCGAACGCACACGGGATCGTCGGCGTTGATGACGGCCGTCTGGGGAACGGTCGCATTCGTGCGAAACATGGAAAACTTGGAAGCCGCATAGGCCTCAAAATTCGGGTAGCGGTCCAGATGATCCTGCGTGACGTTCAAGACGATTCCCACGTCCGGGGCAAAGCTCGGGGCACTGTCCAGCTGAAAGCTGCTCACTTCGAGGACACACCAATCGAGGGCCTTATCGAAGGCCGCCCCGTCGGCTCGCTCACGGCAATGCTCCACAAGCCATCCGCTCAGAGGCGTGCCGATGTTTCCACCGACGAAAACCTTCAAGCCCGCACGTTGGAAAAGAGCTCCCACAAGTTCCGTGGTCGTGGTTTTTCCGTTGGTTCCCGTTACGGCAATGCTCGGCACCCTTAGGGAACGCCAGGCCCATTCCAATTCGCCGATCACGGGGATCCCTCGATGGCGTGCCGCTTCAAGAACCTCCGTGTCCAAGGGCACGCCGGGACTCACCACCACCAGGTCGGCTGCGGCAAAATCCTCAAAAAGATGCTCACCCAGCCGCACGCAAACCCCTTCGGCCTCAAGGGACGCCGCCACCGCCTGAACCCGCGAATCCCGGGAAAGATCCGTTCCCAGCACACGGTACCCCTGCCGAAGCCCCCACCGGCAGGCGGCCTGGCCCGAAACACCGAGACCGACCACGACCACGAGCGGCCGGGCCTTGGAAGTCTCCTCAAGGCGCGATGGAATCGTTTCCTGCTTCGTCATGCGGACGCCGCCTTTTTCATCCCTTTTTCTGCGATGATTCTTTCCACGACCCGCTCCATGGTCATACCCCGCGATCCTTTCACCAGAACCCAGTGCGCCGGTTCAAGCCTTTGAAGCACCACGCGAGCCGCTTCCTCATGGTCGGAAACGAGAAAACACCGGTGTGCCAACAGACCAGCGTTTCGAGCCCCCTCCACCATATGCGCCGCATGCGGTCCCAGGACCACCAGGAGAGCCGGATCCGCCGCCGCGGCCTGCTCCCCGACCCACCGGTGCCACCGGGAAGATGCCTCCCCGAGTTCGCGCATCTCGCCGAGGACCAGGGCAAGCGGTTTTCCTTGAGCCGCGGCTCTCACCGCGCGGAAGGCTTCCGCCATGGATCCGGGGTTTGCGTTGTAAGTGTCGTCCACAAGAATCACCCCGTCGTCCAGCTTCAGGACCGTCAGACGTTGTTTGACCGGTCGATAGGCTTCCAGGCCCGCGCGGATCTCTTCCAGCGAAAAGCCGAGAACATGGGCGGCGGCGGCGGCGGCCAAAGCGTTGGCCACGTGGTGGGACCCCATGGCCTGAAGCCGAATGGGCGCAACCCCCAAAGGGCTCACAAGTCGAAAACGGCTTTCCCCTGGAAAGACAGCGACCGGGCCGTCGAGACAAAAATCCGCCGAACTCCCGGCGGCCGAATAACGAACACAAGGGATATGAAGCCTTCGGGCCGCAAAGGTCAACCGATCGTCGTCAGCATTGACGACGGCCGTGCCGTTTTCCGGAAGGCTTTCCCAGAGCTTTCCCTTTTCCGAAAGGATGGTGTCGATGGAGCCCAAGCCTTCCAGATGAGCGGGATGGATGTTGGTGATGATCCCTACGGTGGGCTGCGCCATGGAGACCAGCCGTTCCATTTCTCCTACCACATTGATGCCCATTTCGATGACGGCCGCTTGGTGATCGGCCGTCAATTCCAGAAGGGTCAAGGGCACACCGATGAGGTTGTTGAAGTTTCCAGGGTTTTTCAGAACCTTGAGCTTTCGGGAAAGGATGGACGCCGCCATCTCTTTGGTGCTGGTCTTGCCGTTGCTCCCCGTAATGCCGATAACAGGAAGGGAAAACCGCTCGCGAACGGAGCGCGCCAAATCGCCGAGGGCCTCAAGCGTATCGTCGACCACGATGACGGCCGCTCGGTCTTTCACCCTGTGCGCCCATTCACGCTTATGGACAATGACGGCCGAAGCGCCGCGCTGCACGGCCTCTTCCACAAAGTCGTGCCCGTCGAAATGTTCCCCTTTCAGGGCCACAAAGACGTCATGAGGCGCCAGGGTTCTCGTGTCCGTGACAACTCGAGCCAGGGGCTCTTGGGGGAATATTCCCACAAGTTCCCCACGGACTGCTTGGACCATTCCGGAAACCGTCCACATCACGCGAGACCTCCCGCCACACACCCGGGCAGCGCCATCCCTTTGCGGCGCGCCAATGCGTCCCGAGCCACCAATCGGTCGTCAAAAGGACGCACGTCCGTTCCCACGATTTGATAGGTTTCATGGCCCTTGCCGCCGATGAACACCAGATCTCCCGGTTCGGCCCATTGGATGGCCAATTCGATGGCTTTTCGCCGGTCCACCTCCACCGTATAGCCGGTCCGTGGAATCACGGGGTCCTGGAACGAAAAGCGGGTTTTTCCCGTCGATTGCACGCCGGGTTCGATTTCCCGCACGATGGCTTCGGGCCGTTCCGTTCGAGGATTGTCGCTGGTGATCACCACCACATCGCCATAGCGACCCGCAACAGAGCCCATGACGGGTCGCTTGGTTCGGTCCCTATCGCCGCCGCACCCGAAAACGACCCACAGCCGACCCTGAGTCAACTCACGGAGGCATTCCAGAGCCTTTTCCATGGCGTCGGGTGTGTGGGCGAAGTCGACGATGACTTCCAAACCGCAGTCGTTGTCCAGCCGCTGCAAGCGACCGTCCACGGTCGTTAAGGCGCCGATCCCGCTTTCCACCGCCTCCCGCGGAATCCCCAAGGCTTGAACGGCGCCGATGGCTGCCAGGATGTTGTAGAGATTGAGGCGGCCCATGAGGGGCGACCTTACCGATACGGGTCCTGAAGGCGTCTCCACCAAAGCCTCGATCCCTTGGGCGCTGAGCCGCCACCGGCGGGGACGCACGGACGCCCCAGGATCGTCCACGGCATAGGTGCATGCGGCACTCTTGAAATCCTGGGCAAGCTTCGCCCCGTAGGGATCGTCGCCGTTGCACACAAAAGCCCACGGCTGAGGCGGCCGCCCTTTCATGTGCTCGGAAAACAGGCGCCGCTTGGCGGCAAAGTAGGCTTCCATGGACCCGTGAAAGTCCAGATGGTCCTGGGAAAGGTTGGTAAAAACCCCCACGTCGTAAAAAACGCCGTCCACACGGCACAGTTCCAGGGCATGGGAAGAAACTTCCATGACCACGTGGCTCACCCCGTCCCGGACCATGCGATAGAAGATGCGCTGAAGATCCGTCGCGTCCGGCGTGGTCATGTCCGCCTTTTCTTTCACACCGCCCCACCGATAGCCCAGCGTCCCGATTACGCCCACGGGAAACCCCGCGTGGCTCAGGATGCTTTCCACCAGCAGGGACGTCGTCGTCTTGCCATTCGTCCCCGTTATGCCCACAAGGACGAGACGACGAACCGGATGGTCGAAAAAGGCCGCCGCGGCGGCGGCCATGGCCTTACGGGTGTTGGGCGCCACCACCACGGGAACAGACAGGGAAACGTCGGGGATCCGTTCCACCAGGACGGCACAGGCGCCGCGGTTCACGGCATCCTGGACAAAACGGTGTCCGTCCGTGCGCGACCCGCTCAAGGCGATAAAAAGATCCCCCGGGCGAACTTTACGGCTGTCCGTCACCAAGCCGCCCACGAGCACATCGGTCGCCCCGACGATGTGCACTGTCGGGTCGTCTTCAAACAGCGCCCCCAGCGGCTTTACCACGCTTTCGGGATTTTCCTGAGAATTCACGACACCTCTTCCAGCTGAATTTTCACAGCGGCCCCTTTCGGCACCCACGCTCCACCCGCGGGCTGCTGGCGCACCACACGGCCCCGACCTTGGGGGGCCGCCCCAAGGCCGGATTCCTTCAAGAGGGAAACAGCCGCCTTGAGCGACAGCCCGTGAAGGTCAGGCACCAAGACCAAGCCATCCTCCGTGGACGCTACGGGCGGTCCCTCCGCCGCGGCTTCCCCCGGTGCCGTCGAAACCAGGCGCACCGCCGCCGGCAGTTCTTCCGCTTTCTTGTCGGGTAGGACCCCCAGGTAGGGGAGTGCCTTTTCCATCACATCCCGAAACACCGGCGCCGCCACCACGCCGCCGTAATGCTCAGGCTGCGGTTCGTGGATCACCACCGTCAGAGCCAGCCGAGGCCGGCTGGCGGGTGCAAAACCCGTGAAAACCGACGTGTACTTATCCGCCGAATAGCGGCGCGATCCGGGCTCCACCACCTGGGCCGTGCCCGTCTTGCCCGCTGTGGTGTATTGGGCGAGTGCCGCCTTCGTCCCCGTCCCTCCGGGCTCCACAACCCCTCGCATCAATTCCCGCAATTTCGCCGCCGTTGCCGGAGCCAGCACACGGCGGCCTTCATCCTGGCCGAGGACCTTGACCAGGCGGCCCTGCGGCCCTACCACCGCCTTGGCCACCCTGGGCGTCTTCAAGACGCCCCCGTTGGCGATGGCCGCCACGGCGCTCGTCAGCTGCATGCCCGTTACGCTAACCCCCTGGCCGAAAGCCGTCACCGCCAAATCGATGGAACGCCACGAGGCCAGTGGCCGAAGCGTCCCCGACACTTCCCCGGGCAAATCCACGCCCGTCTTTTTACCGAATCCCAATTGGTCCAGGTAGCGGTAAAAACGCTCGGCCCCGAGTCCTTCGGCCAATTTGAGCGCCCCGATGTTGCTGGAATACTTGAGCACCTCCGCCACGGTCAGCCATCCGTGAGGGTGCACGTCCCGAATGGTGTGGGAAGCCACCTGAATTCTACCGTTTTCACAAAAGACGCGGTCTTCGGGCTTGGCGGCCTTCACATCCAGCACGGCGGCCAGCAGAAAGGTCTTGAACGAACTGCCCGGTTCAAAGGCGTCGGCAACAGCCCTGTTGCGCCATTCCGCCGGCTGATGCATTCGGTAATTGTTGGGATCAAAAGTGGGCCAGAGGGCCAAGGCCAAGATTTCAAACGTGTCCACATCCATCAGGATCACCTGGCCGGCGGCGGCCTGATGCTTTTCCACGGCTTTCTGCAAAGCCTGCTCGCACACTGACTGGAGATACCCGTCCAAAGCCAACTGCAACCCGTACCGCTCTTCCGGCACGGGAGGAGGGGTTTCGCGCAACCAAATCTTGCGGCGCCCCCCGTCCCGAAAGGCCGTCGTCGATCGCGGCGACTGCCGCAGCAACCCGTCGTAGGCCTTTTCAATCCCTTCTAAACCGACGCCGTCGATCCCCACAAAACCCACCACATGGCTGCCGGAATACCGGAAAGGGTAGTACCGGCGCCACTCGGAACTGATGCCCACACCGGGAAGGTTCATGGCCTGCACCTGCCGAGCCTCCTCGGCCGAAAGCCCACGGCGCAGCCGAATGAACCTCTTGTTCTGCCGAAGCTTTTCCTCTAGTCGGGAGGCGGGTTCCCCCACAATGGGAGCAAGCCGCTCGGCCGCGATCTTGGGGTCAGTAATGAGCGTGCCGTCGGCGAACAGGCAGGGCGATTTGACGGACAGGGCCACGTCATGACCGCGGCAATCCACAATCTTGCCGCGATACACCGGCACATCCACCACGCTCTGCGCCTGTCCGACATGCATTTCCTTCCACTTGGCGTTGTCCACAACCTGAATGTAAAAGGCACGGCCAAGAATGGCGCTGCAGAGCACAAGCCCCAAGCCTTGCAGCAAACGACACGAAAACCAGAACCGAAATCCCGGCCTCTTCTTTTCCGTCCGCTGCTCCCATGCACTCATGGCGCACCCGCCTCGTTGCAATCCCCTTCAGAGCCTCTGGCGCCCCAATTTCTCAAGGTTCCTCAAGAAACCATCGCTCGGTCTCCCGCGCCTCCCGAAGCTGAAAACGGCCGCGGGCGACCGCCTGCAATCGATCCGGGGCCTGAAGCCGGCCCCACTCCAATTCCACGCGCCGCTTCACCTCAAACCACGTGGCGTATTCCTGCTGCAACTGCATGATGCGGTAACTGTCGCGCACCTGACGGCTCTGGAGCCCCATGTAAAGCCCCGCCAGCCCCACCCCGAGAATTCCTAGAAGGATCGCTAAGACCCGCATCATCCACTGCACCACCCGCCGCTTTTCCAGGCCCATGGAAAAGAAGCTGAAAATTCCTAAGAAAGCTTTTCCACGGCCCGGAGTTTTGCGCTTCGAGCCCTCGGGTTCCGGGCCATTTCCTCATCTCCCGGCCGAATCGGCTTGCGGGTGAGAAGCCTTGCCAAGGGCCGGCCTTCGCACCGGCACACCGGAAGGTGCGCCGGACAACGACACGACTGCGCCCAGCGCTGAAAGGCTCTCTTCACCAGCCGGTCCTCCAGGGAATGGAACGTTACCACCACAAGGCGCCCTCCGGGCTTGAGGAGGCCTAGCACGGAGTCCAGGAAACGCTCCAGCACCTCCAGCTCCCGGTTGACGGCCAATCGCAAGGCCAAGAACGTGCGGGTCGCCGGGTGGATGCGCCGTGTGTCGGCACTTTGAGGAACCACCGCTGCCACCACCTGGGCAAGATCCGCTGTCGTTTGAAAGGGCCGTTCCCGGCGTCGAGCAGCGACGGCCGCGGCAATCCTTCGGGCGAAGCGTTCTTCACCTAGGGTCCGGATGAGGGATGCCAGGTCCTCTTCCGGAAGAGTGTTCACCAGATGAGCTGCGGTGACGGGCTGCGTCTGGTCGAGCCTCATATCCAGCGGCCCCTCTTCGAGGAAACTCAAACCCCGTCGGGGATCATCAAGCTGGTCGGACGAAACGCCCAAGTCGGCCACAATCCCGTCCACCGCGGGCCAACCATGCCAGGCCAGGAGGTCAGGGAGAGCGTCGAAGGAAGCCCTTTCGATGATCGCGCGGTATCCGTAAGGGGCCAGCCTGCGCCGGACCCGATCCACGGCCTCTTGGTCCCAGTCTAATCCTAAAAGAACACCGTCGGGAGCCGATGCCTCAAGGATTGCCTCAGCATATCCGCCGCCGCCTACCGTGGCGTCCACATAACGGCCGCCCGGCCGACATCGCAGACAGCCCACGGCTTCCTTCATTAAAACGGGACAATGAGCACTCGTGGGCGAGGGGAGGTCCTTCACGGCATAGCCCCAGCTAATAGAAAGCCTCCTTGCTGAGCCGCTCGAAATTGTTCTCGGCCCATTTGTCATAGTCTCGCCAATGGCCCATATCCCAAATCTCGATGTGGTCCAGACTGCCCACCACCAAAACTTCTTGCTGGATTTTCGCCCGATCTCGGTGCAAAGAGGGGATAAGGATGCGGCCGTGCTTGTCGATTTCCGATTCCACGCCGCTGGCGATGTAATAGCGGATCAAGGCCCGGTAGTCCTCGTGAAGGCCGGCTTTCGCCATGATTTTCTCTTCCAGGACTTCCCAGACCTCGGGAGGGTAGGCGTCCAGCCAACGAGGACCGGCAGCCAAGATCAGCCCGTCGGTGTAGTTCTGCTGCAGGGTTTCCCGTAACTTAGTGGGAATCCGCAAGCGGCCTTTTTCATCCAGGCGTACCACGAATTGGCCTCGGAACCGCGGCGTTTTGAGGAGTCCCACTTTTCCCCCCTAATTGCCCACTTTTTCCCACCTGAGTGTCTTTTAGCACCACCCCCTCCCTCTGTCAAACGCAAAAAAGCCGCAAAAGCCCCTGAAAAAAATTCTTTATTCAGGGAAAAATCGAGCTTTTTCAGAAGGTTCTGCAATGGAGGGACACAAGGCGTTCGGAAAAAGATCCCGTGGTGGGCAGGCGGCTAGGAGGCTGTCCGAAAACACGTGTTGTAAAGCGGCTTCAGCCGCGACCCCCTAATCACGCCTTCACCCATTTTTTGCGGACGACCTCCAAAAGGCATTTTCGGACAGGCCCCTAGGACGAAGGCGGGGGAATGAAAACGTCCAGGCGGATTTTTTTGACGCTTTTTCCTCGCATTTCCAGAACATGCAAACGGTAGGACCCCAGAGCGATCTCGTCTCCCGGCTGAGGAATCCGGCCCAGTTCCTTTTGGATTAAACCGCCGAGGGTT
>Ga0209227_1002312_pt1 | contig 13793 bp, 9 predicted proteins | sample YNPBryantNP2012_FD_185815 | JGI IMG/M metagenome (GOLD analysis project Ga0209227, IMG submission 185815) | Anoxygenic and chlorotrophic microbial mat microbial communities from Yellowstone National Park, USA - YNP Bryant NP 2012 (SPAdes)... ...
TTGCCACCAGAGTGCGGCCTTTGCAGTCGAGTATAATATTGGATAATCTGCGCCGAAATTGCAGATCAGCGCGTGCTTCGAGACTTTTGCCTTCGAACTTTTCGGCCACTGATCCCGCTCGCATTTCCCCATTTGGCGACGAAGTCGCCCGTTTCAGCGCGGCGCGACAGAGCGCCCGGCTTGGAACGAACGCCTTTACCTCGCCCAGATCATTCGGCTGCGGCTGCGCCGCGCTGAGGAATCTGCAAGTTGATACCGTCTCTGCGTTTTTGAGCCCGACTACCGGGAAGACTCGGCATCATCCTTGTCGGATTCTTTGGTCGCCGGTTCTATGTGCACGAGGACGTCCTTCACCCTGAGTGGTGAAGACTTGAGTTTTTCCCCGACGTCATGAGCGATTTTGTGGCCACCCTTGACAGACATGTCCCCGTCCACCTCGACATGGATGTCCACAAGATAGCCAAGCCCGCTTTTCCGAATGCGGCATTTCTCGATCCTGACCACGCCCGAAACACCGGCTGAAAGTTTGCGCACTTGTTGATGCAACTGCTCCGAGACATCAGCATCCATCATCTCATTCATGGCATTCCTTAGAAGTCGCCAGCCGTTAAAGGCTATGATGCCGCACGCAGCCAGAGCCGCCCAGTCATCCGCACTTTCGTAGCCCGGGCCGCCGATTAACGCGATGCTAATGCCCACAAAAGCGGCTGCAGAGGTGATTGCATCCGACCTGTGATGCCACGCATCGCATTTGACCGCAGTGCTATCAATCGATGTGCCAACCCGGGATGCCAAACGGTAAAGAGTTTCCTTGGTCGCCACCACACCGACAAGGACCGGTAACGTAAACCATGCTGGCGCATGATGTGGATTGAGAATCTCGCGAATGCTCTGAACCGCAATCAGAGCGGCCGCGCCAAGCAAGGCTGCAGACACAACAGCCGCCGCAATGGACTCCGCTTTGCCGTGTCCGTACGGATGGCACTGGTCGGCCGGCTTGGTAGATATTCGGAGGCCTGTCCAAGTGATCACTGACGAGATAACATCGGTTGTGGATTCAATGCCATCCGCAACAAGCGCGTAGGAGTTGCCTATCAGGCCCGTTGCAATCTTGACCGTGGCGAGCAGAGCGTTCACTCCCGCTCCCAAAGTCGTAACAAGCAGGCCTTTCTTAATCGAAGACATTGCAATTTCGGTCGGGGCACAGCGCCTCGCATTTGCAATTCGAGTTTAGGCGGGCCATTGCCGAAATCAAGCAACGTCGCCGGCACTGGCGTGTTTGCAACTATCGATCATTACAGACCTCAGTAAATGTGTCTGTATCAAGCGCCGATTGAACAGCGTGCAGAACCCCGGCGATTCTTTCCCGCCACACAGGGGCCGGACCGAATGCCAATGATGCGCATGCTTGGCAATGCCGGGACTTTGCCAAATCGTGTCAGCTTGTGAATCGGACCAGAGTTCTGTCAGTAATGTCCATGGGCCGCCCTGGACTGTTGGCGGGCTCGGCGGCGAAGACCTCAGGTAACCAACAAGTGAAAAACACTGGGACCGCAGACCGAAGTCTGCGGTCCCGACGTTCAGTTGTTTTAATCTCAAAAGCAGTCTGACGGTGAGATCAGACCGCCTTGTCTGACGGAATGCGCATTGAATAGAAGGAGCGGTAAACGAATATCAGCGCCACCAGGAAAAACACACCGCCCACGACCGGTGTGTACGCCTTGAGAGCGTCATCCTGCATCATTTTCACCGCAATTTCCGTCGCAAGCAAACCAAACAGCGTCGTGAACTTGATCACCGGGTTCATGGAGACAGAGGACGTGTCCTTGAACGGATCGCCCACGGTGTCGCCGACAACTGTTGCGGCGTGCAAATCGGTTCCCTTCTGTCGCAGGTCAACCTCGACGATCTTCTTGGCGTTGTCCCACGCGCCACCGGCATTAGCCATAAAGATGGCCTGGAAAAGGCCGAAGAACGCAATCCCGATCAGATATCCGATAAAGAAGTACGGATTGAAGAACGCCAGTGCCAGTGCCATGCAGAAAATGACGAAGAAGATGTTGATCATTCCGCGCTGGGCATACATTGTGCAGATTTTGACAACCTCTTTGCTGTCCTGCACCGAGGCCCGGGCGGCGTCCAATTTGATGTGTTCCTTGATATAAACAACCGCCCGATACGCGCCCGTGACGACCGCCTGAGTCGAAGCGCCGGTGAACCAGTAAATGACGGCTCCGCCCATCAAGAGGCCCATGATTACCTCCGCCTGAACCAAACTCAGCGCTCCAACGACCTCCGGGAACTTGTTCGGGAACAGCGTGTGCAGGCCCTGGAGCAACATGATGATACCGAAAACCATCGTGGTTGCCCCTACAACGGCTGTACCAATCAGCACCGGCTTGGCCGTGGCCTTGAAGGTGTTGCCCGCACCGTCGCCCTTCTCAAGCTGCAGTTTTGCATTCTCGAAGTCCGGATCGAACCCGAAGTCCTTCTTGATCTGTTCTTTGATTCCGGCCTGCGATTCGATCTGGCTTAATTCGTAGATCGACTGCGCGTTGTCAGTAACAGGGCCGAAGCTGTCAACCGCAATCGTGACCGGTCCCATGCCGAGGAAGCCGAATGCGACAAGCCCGAACGCGAATATCGGCGCAGCGAACGGGTATTCTGCAGGCATCAGCTTTGCCACCGGCGAACCTGCGAAAGTGGCGAACTTATAGCTCAGGAACATGAGCAGCAGAATTACCAATCCCATCCAGAAAGCGGAGAAATTACCTGCAACAAAGCCCGAAAGTATGTTCAGAGACGATCCACCGTGCCGCGAGCAATTTGTTATTTCCTGCACGTGCCGCGAATGCGTGCTGGTGAAGATTTTGGTGAACTCGGGTATCAATGCGCCTGCAAGGGTGCCGCAACTGATAATTGCCGCCAACGCCCACCAGAGCCCCGGATAATCTTTCATTCCTCCCAACATCAAATTGCTGGCAACGAACGTAACCACGATGGAAACAAGTGAAGTAATCCAAACAAGGTTCGTCAAAGGCGCCTCGGGATTGAAATCTTTCTGGCTGCCGTAAAGGGCTTTGCTCGCCTGCTTGTTGATGAAGTAAGCAAACAGCGATGTCAGAATCATCAAAATGCGCATTACGAATATCCAAACTATCATCTGCGCGCACATGACAGGGCTGTTGGCCAGGGCCAGCGCCAGAAACGCGATCAACGCCACGCCGGTCACGCCGTAGGTCTCGAAACCGTCTGCCGTGGGTCCCACCGAGTCGCCCGCGTTGTCCCCGGTGCAGTCAGCAATCACTCCCGGGTTCTTCGGATCGTCTTCGGGGAGCTTGAACACAATCTTCATCAGGTCAGACCCGATATCGGCAATCTTCGTGAAAATACCACCGCAAATACGAAGCGCACTTGCGCCCAGCGATTCGCCAATTGCGAACCCGATGAAACACGGTCCGGCAAGGTCCTTCAGAAATGCAAGAATGCAGATCATGAAGAAAAGCTCGACGCTGACCAGCAACAACCCCACGCTCATCCCGCTCTGCAGGGAAATCAGCAGCGTGTTCAACAGGTTGCCGCGAAGCGACGAAAACGCGCCACGCGAGTTTGCAACTGTGTTGATGCGGATGCCGAACCATGCCACACCATAAGACCCGAGAATCCCAAGGATCGAGCAGAGCAATATCACAATCAGGTTCCCGAAAGACTCGTGCTGCAGCACAAGAAAATAATATGTCATGCACAACGCGACCAGGAACCACAGCACCGCAAGAAATTTCCCCTGTTGGAGCAGATACGTCTTGCATGTCTCCCATATGATCGACGACACACTCCGCATCCGCTCGTGAACGGGAAGATTCTTGGTTTGCAGATACTGTACAAGTCCGAAGATCGCCCCGAGCAAGCAAACCGCAAGGCCAATGTACAGCAACGACAGCCCGCTCGTGTTGCCGAAATTGGCCTTTGTCAGATCAGGAATCTTGATGTCGGCTTCACTGGCCAACATCGCCGGAGCAAACGCCGCCAACGCGAAAAAAACAGGCAACGCCCGTTTCATCAGGTGTTCTTTTCTCATATGTTTCTACACTTAAAAATGCCCGGTGACGGGTTCGCCCATGAACCCGGTCGGGTCTATCCAATGTCCGAATCCCTCCCGCTTAAAAGAATGCGCCGCACAAGTCAAGTATCATTTCCCGCCAGAACGGGTCGTTTTGTCGCAAACGACGTTGGTGACGATGGTTGGCGCGCGCGATTTTTCATGCAAGGTTCACCGGGTCGATGTCCACCACCATCCGAACGTCTTCGGGCAGACTCAGGTTTTGGATCAGCCCGGCAAGCCGTTCGCTTGCAACTGTCATGTGCCTTGTGCGGATCATTATCTGATGCCGATAGTATGTCTCGGCCCGGGACAGCGGCGCGGGCGCGGGCCCTGCTATTATCCGGTCTTTGCATTCCTCCAACACCCGGTCCAGCTCGCGCCTGACATGATTGGCCGTGAACCGGACCTTGTCATCATTGCGGCCCAGAAAGGTGAGCAACGCAATCCGGCTCACCGGCGGGTACTTCAGTTCCTGTCGAAACTCGATTTCCTGCTCGTAAAACCCGACATAATCGTGGCGGCGGGCGTATTGGACGGCCGGGTGAAAGGGCGTAAAAGACTGAACCACAACCTCGCCCTCGACATCTCCACGCCCCGCTCTCCCCGAAACCTGGGTCAGGAGTTGGAAGGTGCGTTCACCTGCGCGAAAATCCGGGATGTGCAAACTCAAATCGGCGTAAATGATCCCCACAAGAGTGACATTCGGAAAGTGCAGGCCCTTGGCAATCATTTGCGTCCCGACCAGAATATCAATTTTGCCGGTCCTGAAATCGCCGAGAATGCGCCGGTACTCCTGTTTGCGAGCGAGCACGTCGGAATCCATGCGCTGTATTCGGGCGTGGGGGAACAAATGCGCCAGTTTCTCCTCGACACGTTGTGTGCCCATCCCGGCGTATCTGATCGCCGGGTTCCTGCAATCAGGCTTCGGACACACAGATGGCGCCACAGCCTGATAGCCGCAGATGTGACAGCACAACTGTTGCGTTGTTCTATGGTAGGTGAGCGCAACACTGCAGTTTGGGCAACCCGCCACGTAACCGCACTTCATGCACTGAAGCGAGGTCGAGTACCCACGCCTGTTCAAAAACAGGATCACCTGTTCCTTCCGTTCGAGCCGCTTCAAAATCGCCTCGTACAGCATTTGCGAGAAAATCGGCACGCCACGGTCTCCCTTCGCTTCGCGGCGCATATCGACAACGCGTACCACCGGCAGCCGGCGGTCATCAACACGCGTGGGGAGTTCCAATAAAACGTATTTTCCGCGGCGTGCGTTGTAGTAGCTCTCCATGGACGGGGTGGCCGACCCCAGCACAACCACGGCGCGCTCGCGCTGACCACGAACAACCGCAACATCACGGGCGTGATAACGTGGAGCTTCCTCCTGCTTGTACGAGTGCTCGTGTTCTTCGTCCACTATTATCAACCCGAGCGGATCCACGGGCGCAAAAACCGCCGACCGCGCGCCGATCACTATTCTGGCTCTGCCCTGGCGAATCTTGTGCCATTCGTCGTGGCGTTCACCCGCTGAGAGGTGGCTGTGTAACACCGCCACCAAAGTTCGCGAACGCCCGCTCGAAAACCGCGCCTTGAACCGTTCAACCGTCTGTGGCGTCAGCGAAATCTCAGGAACAAGCACAATCGCTCCGAACCCGCGTTCAAGGGCGTATGCGATGGCCTGCAAATACACCTCTGTTTTTCCGCTTCCGGTGACACCGTGCAAGAGGAATGTCGGGACGCGGTCATGCGCCTTTTGCGCGTCGCTGCTGTCATCTGAGTTCGCGTCACCGGGCGGTGAACCTCGTGCGCCGATCGACCCGTCCTTTTGGACCTTGTCCATGGCGGCGCAGATGGCGTCAAGGGCGGCCTTTTGCTCCGGGTTCAACACAAGAGGTTCGGTGGGCAGAATCGTCTCACGTCCGTACGGGTCCCGCTCTGAGACTTGGGGCGCAATTCGAATCAACCCTTTGTCTTCCAACCGTCGCACTGTTTCGGTTGTGGTTCCGGTCAGCCGAAGGAGTTCCTGGAGGGAGATTTCGCGCCATTCTTCAATCACGTTATAAACATCGGTTTGGCGCCGGGTCAGCTTTGGCATCTCTCCTACCACCGGCAAGAGGTGAACAAACAACCTTTCCTGCCAGCCGGCTTCTTCGCGCCTGACCGCTTCGGGCAGAACGCTTTTCAGTGCTGTCTCGACCGGGCAGCAATAGTAGTGAGCAATCCACCGGGCCAAATCGAGGACTTTGGGTGTTATGAGCCCCGGTGTGCCAAGCACTCTCAGTATCGGGCGGAGGTTCGTCACCGGCGAATGCTCGGCCAATCCGGTCACAACGCCCGTCACCTGGCGCGCGCCAAATGGCACTTTGACACGCGTTCCGATCTCGACCTGTCCCTCCAATTCGGACGGGATCAGATAATCGAATTCCTTTCGCAGTGCGATTTCGAGTGTGACACGCGCAACCATGTCGGACGTGAGCGTCGGACTACCATCGCCCAGAGTCAAGCAGACGTAACGCTGCCCATGCCGAACAACCGGAAAACCCGCCTTTCCACCGCGCCCGGCGATGCTTCAAACATCGCACTGCAGAAATTTAACTGTAGCCAGCTTCCCCCAAGTGTGTTCAATAATTGACGCCGCAGATGGAAGACAAGCCGACATTGTTAATTGTCGATGATGAGAAGCCGACCAGAGACGGCCTCCGCGCCGCACTCGAGGACAGGTACGACATTTATGTCGCCGAAGACGCCGCCACTGCCACAGCTCTGCTCGAACAGCAAAAGTTCGACGTCGTGCTGACCGATTTTCGCCTCCCGCGCGAGGACGGAATGAAGGTGATCGCCCGCGCCAAATCTCTGTCGCCGCCGCCGGTCTGCATTCTGATGACCGCTTACGGCTCCGAAGACCTCGCCGTCGAAGCAATGAAACGCGGCGCCGACGATTATATCGCCAAGGGCCGCCTCCAAATTGATGAGCTTGAAATGCGCATAGCTCGCGCGCTGCGCCAGCAAAAGTTGGAGGCTGAGAACAAGGAACTCCATGAGCGCCTCGATGAAAAGTTCGGTCTCGAGAACATCGTCGGCCGGTCGCCCGCCATGATCGAGGTCTTCGAGACGGTCAAACAGGTGGCGCCAACGCCAGCCACGGTGCTGATCCAGGGCGAGAGCGGGACCGGCAAGGAGCTGATCGCCCGGGCAATCCACCAGTTGAGCCCGCGTGCGCGACAACCGTTGGTTATTGTGCATTGCGCAGCTTTGGCGCCGACGGTTCTCGAAAGCGAACTGTTCGGGCACGAGAAAGGCGCGTTCACAGGCGCACATGAACGGCGGATAGGCCGGTTCGAACAGGCAAACGGCGGGACATTGTTTCTCGACGAAATCGGCGAGATCGACGCCACCACTCAGGTCAAATTGCTGCGTGTTTTGGGCGAACGCACTTTCGAGCGCGTCGGATCAAACAAGACCATTTCGGTGGACGTTCGCCTGATAGCGGCTACGAACAAACCGCTGGCAAGCCTCGTCAAAGCCGGAACTTTCCGCGAAGACCTCTACTTCCGTCTCCGGGTCGTCGAGCTGTGGTTGCCGCCCCTCCGCGAACGCCCCGGAGACGTACCCATCCTTGCCTATCATTTCCTTCGCACAATTTCGGCTGAGTATGGCAAAAAGGTGAACGATTTTACCATGGACGCGCTCCAAGCTCTGGTGAGATATCACTGGCCGGCCAACGTTCGGGAATTGCGCAACGCCATCGAAGGCGCAGTTGCACTGTGTCGCGGTGACAAAATCACATTGCGCGATCTGCCCCCCAACGTGCGCGGAGCGCTGCATTCGGAACCGGCGACATCCGCCTCGACCACCAATGCACAAGCGACCGACAACAGCCTGACATTGCGCGAAGCCGAAAAACAGCTCATCATACGCGCGCTCCAGGAAACTCAGGGTAATCGCACCAAAGCCGCAGAGCGCATAGGTATCAGCCGGCGCACCTTGCACCGCAAACTGCGCGCTTACGGACTCGATCATCTATGATACGGATACAAGAGATTATCCACAAATTCGAAGTGGGAGAGGGCACGTGGGCGATTCGCGCCTTCGTCGGGCTGCTGCTCATCGTGGCCCTCGGCGGTTGGTACGACATGACTGAATACCGAAACTTCCACGCTCCGGAAGCGATGGAAGCCGCCGCTTTGGCCCGAAACATCGCAAAAGGCGAAGGCTTCAGAACCCGGTGCATTCGCCCGTTCAGCATCTACCTCGTCGGCGAGCAGGGACTGAAAGAAAAAAAGGACACGCGCCTCTCTCGCATGCCACATCCGGACATCGCCACGCCGCCCGTTTACCCGCTGGTCCTCGCCGGGTTGATGAAAGTCCTGCCGTTCGATTATCAAATCGGCCCCAGGTTCTGGTACTACCAGCCGGAATTGATCATCGCCATATTCAATCAGGTGCTCTTCCTGCTGACCATCTGGCTGACTTATAGAATCGGATCGCGATTGTTCGATCGCGAAGTCGGCGCCGTCGCCGCCCTCTTGCTCGCAGGCGCAGAAATCATGTGGCGATTTTCTGTCTCCGGCCTCTCAACAAACCTTGTAATGCTCGAGTTCACCGCACTCATGGGATTGCTCGTTACGCTCGAACACGCCGCAAGGGAAGGACAGAAAACCACCGGATGGTATGTCCGCGTGGCGATCCTGACCGGCATCCTGATCGGCTTTGGAACCCTGACGCGATATTCATTCGGTTGGTTGTTGGTGCCCGTAATCGGCTTTTCACTGTTGTGGATTCGCCCGCGCGGCGTGATCGTCGCTGCTTTGATCCTTGTCGCCGCTGCTGTCGTAGTGACACCGTGGCTGGCCAGAAACTACAAGCTCAGCGGCACGCTCTTTGGAATACCCGGCTACGCAATCAAAATGGACACTCAGGCTTTTCCTGAAACGCGCCTCGAGCGTTCCCTGAAGCCGGATTTGGCCAGCGCCGGTTTCAGAGATTATTTCCGCAAGTTCTGCGGCAATACATGCCAGATTCTTCAAGATGATTTGCCCCGCCTCGGTGGCGGCAATTGGGCCGCAACCTTTTTCCTCGCAGGAGTCCTTCTCCCGTTCCGAAACAAATGGCTCGGCCGATTAAGAGCATTCGTCGTTGGCTCCCTTGCCCTGATGGTTGTTGTTCAGGCACTCGGACGAACGCACCTGAGCACTGATTCGCCCATGGTCAACACGGAAAACCTACTGGTCATTCTGACGCCTGGCGTGTTCATTTTCGGAGCAGCCTTCTTCTTCGTCATACTGGAACAAATGAACCTCGTCTTGATCGAGCTCCGTTACCTGGTCGTGACGTTGTTTGTTCTTCTATGCTCCGCGCCGCTGATCTTCACGTTCCTGCCGCCCAGAACCTATCCGATAGTCTATCCGCCTTACTTGCCACCTTGGATACAGGAAACATCCTCAATGCTCAAAACCAACGAGCTCATGATGAGCGACATGCCGTGGGCCGTCGCATGGTACGGCGACAGGGAATGTGTCTGGACACCTCTCGATACCAGCCGATCGTTTTACGCAATCTACGACGAGCAAAAGCCCGTCGCCGGCCTCTATTTGACACCGCTCACCACCGATGCCCGGTTCCTCACCGAAATACTTCAGGGACCCGACAGAGAATGGAGCCGGTTCGCCGTGGAAGTGTTGTTCCGGACAAATGTGCCACCTCGGTTTCCTCTCCAACACGCGCGCAAACGCTACACGCCAGATCAACTTTTCCTAAGCGACCGACCCCGATGGCAGCGATGACCGGCGGCAGACGTGGAACAACAAGCACCGGCATAAGCGGGAAATGAACTTGCGATCCGTTCTGCGTCAAGAAGACCCTCATACGACAATCTGATCTGTTGTGCCGTATGGTCTGCCATACGGACGCGTTTTAGCGGGGCGAACCAGCACCAGCGTCTTCGAGCTTGTCCAACAGCCGGGCCATTGGATCGTTGGTTGTTTCTTCTTGTGCAACCGGGTTCAGAATCTTCTTCAAATACTCGAGGGCATCTGGAATTTTTTGGATTGACCTTGGCAGAACTGCGGCGGCTGCGTTTGCGTGGCCGCCGCCCTTGAACCGTTCAGCAATCTGCAGCGCTTTTCCGTTCCTGCTTCGGAAGCTTGCAATGATTGCCCCGTTAACACCGCGGCACACGCTCGCCAGAACGGGGTAGGCAGCGGTTCGCTCTTCGAGCATTTGATAAGCGATCATGTTGCTGTTGCCCAACCGGATGTCGGCGTATCCGACTTCGTCGCTGATGCGGACCAGGTGGTTCTTGGACCATGCGAGCCCTATTGGGTCCTCGACTTTTCGTTTTACAGCCATGACCTCCAAGAGTGGGTGGTCGAGCAGCTTTTCGGGGTTTCCTTCGATCAAATCATGCACGGTCCAGAACTGGTAGCTCTTGACGAGATTGGCGTAATCACAAGCCAGAACAAAATCCGGGTCGCCGACAAGGAACAGATCGGAAACATCGTTCAAATGAACGAGTCGTTCCAGTGCGGGCGACCCGAGCCCCGCGCTGCAGCATAACTCATAGCAAAGTCTGGCAGCGGATTTTGCAGGGTCATGAATGAGCCGTGCAACTTCCGGCCGAGCACGGTTTATGTGGTGATCTATGACGACCCAGTTTGGCTTGTCCATTTTTGGATCGAAGCCGAGGTCGGCCACCCAAACTGGCCCGGTTGGCAGTTGGCGTCGCTGCCATTCATCAGCGTGACTCGACACCATTTTCGGGATCACACCAAACAATTTGAACGCCAGCTTTTGCAGCAAAAGCCCCGAGAGCAATCCGTCCAGATCGCTTTCGTGGGTCAAGATCACAACAGGTTGTGACAGATTCGTCATCGGCGGAAAACTAGCCGCAGCAACCCGGGTCCGCCAGCAGGTTTTTGACCGGCCGCTTCTGATCGCAGCCCGGCACGGGAATGTCTCAGCTTGGCGCGACGCAGCGGTGTTCCTGCAACCAGCGCAGTTGTCATGAGCCGAGCATTCGGTTGCGGCCGCGCCGCGCTGAGTGGGTGACACCGTACGCATGGGCGGCTCGAGACAGAGCCTCGCTGGCCAATCGGTTTTTGCGTTTGGCAGTACCATACGTTAAGTTGCGGCTCGGATTATTATGTCTGCACGACCTTTGTTGGCTTTGACGATGGGTGACCCGGCAGGAATCGGGCCGGAGATTTGCCTGCGCGCGCTTGGAAATGCGGAGATTTCCAAGGTCTGCTGCCTTGTTCTGTTTGGGGATGCAGGCGTTTTGCGTCGCGTAGCCTCGCAAACCAACCAGGAATTAAGCGCAGAAACGGTGAGTTTGCGGGATATCGAAAAACGCGAATTCAAGTGTGAAAGACCGGTTGTGGTCGAGTGCAGCAGATTGTCCGAGACTGAAGTTCAACCCGGCAAGTTGTCAGTGGCGGGCGGGCGGGCGAGTTTTGATTACGTTGAATCCGCAATCCGCGCGGCATCGCAGGGGAGAGTGAGCGCGGTTGTGACAGCACCGATTCAAAAAGAAGCGTGGCGTCTTGCGGGCGTCAATTGCCCTGGACACACCGAGCTGTTCACGATTCTCACCGGCGCTTCGAGGAGCTGCATGATGCAAACCTCCGAAGCACTCACCGTCACCATGGTAACCACCCACGTGGGCTACACCGAAGTACCGCGATTGCTGACGGTCGAACGCGTGCTGGATGTGATCGAACTAACGGCCCAGGCGATGTTGGACATGAAACAACGATCGCCAAAGCTTGGCGTGTGCGGTCTCAATCCACATGCCGGTGAGCATGGGCTCTTTGGACAGGGCGAGGAAGAGCGCATCATAGCGCCTGCAATCGAACGCGCTCGAAGCAAGGGAATCGACATCGACGGTCCATTGCCACCGGACGCGGCTTTTCTGACTCACGTTCGCGAGCAATTTGATGCCATTGTGTGCATGTATCACGACCAAGGGCACATTCCATTCAAGATGCTGGCTTTTCATACCGGTGTGAACGTGACTCTCGGCCTGCCGATTATACGGACCTCGGTCGATCACGGGACTGCATACAACATTGCATGGAAGGGGATCGCAAACCCGTCCAGCCTCTTTTCAGCAATCAATGTCGCGCTGAAAATTGCGGCAGGCAGAGGCGCTTCGGCCATACACCATGCAGGGTTACATCACAGTTAGCGAAAGTCAGCCGCCTGTTTTCCTGCCCCACGTTTTTTTTGCCTGCTATAAACCATATTTCTGCGCGTCTTACCGCTGGATTTCGTTCAGAACGGTCGTGCGTTCAGAGAGCCAAATCATGTCCTGATTGTTCGGGCTTGGGACACCGAGAACGAGGCTGTTGTTGTATTTTGGGCGGGGCGTGGTCCGTGAGTCGCGCCATTTCTTTATTTCTGCGTGGCCATCGGCGAATGAGATGCCGGCGGCGCCGTTGTGGTAGCTGGCGGGGTAATCGATTATGTAAGCGTTGGCAGGGTTCTCGACCATCTTGTTGGCGAACCCCCCTGCATTGATGCTGTCGGGATGCTCATCAAGCAGGACATAAACGCGGGTTGGCCCCGGATTGTCGAGGTCGGCGGATTTGATGAAAACCTTGTATTTCTTCTGTGGATCGTGCATGCCGGGTTCCGCCGGCAGCCACGGGCCCGGGCCGCCGATTGCCTGGCTCATGCCCATGCTGCGGACGCGGGGAAACAAACGACCGCCAATTCGCACGGCGCTTTTGTCGGCGGGGCATTTGTACACCGCTGCAGAGGGGATGTAGGGGGCGAACTTGGCTTTGTTTGGGTCGAGCAACTGAGAGGTGTTCGTGTTATCCGAGTTGGCCGGGTTAAAATCAAGCCAGCCCTGCACCCACGAGTATTGTTCGGTGCCGCTGTTTCCCGGCTTGACAAGGTAATCGCTGTTGTCGAGCGGGTACATTGCGAAAGCGTACTGGAGCTGGCGCAGATTGTTCATGCATGCAACACCCTGGCCTTTATCTTTGGCTTTTCCGAGAGCGGGAAGCAACATGCCGGCAAGAATGGCGATGATGGCTATCACCACCAGAAGTTCAATCAACGTAAAAGCTGTCCTGCGCGCGAGTGCGTCTCCACAAGGGATTGAAGAGCTTGCGTCCATGGCAACGATTCAACCTCGTTTCTCGCCGCAAATCAACGGATAAAGTGCCAGGCTCACTATTGATCGATGGTAGAATAGAGTGCCAGGCTCGTTATTGATCACCGGACCTGAGCAAGCGCCGGTCGGCCGGTCCAAGCTGACTGCGGCACCCAGATATGTGGACAGACACGGTGTCCGGTATACCGATCGGGAACGTTCAACGTGCAACATTCAACTCTCAACTTTCAACGGGGTGACCGAAAGGGGGCATGCTAGGCGGGATGTGGGGACAGACACGGAATCTGGACGACCGGAATTTTGACCCGCCGGACCTGACCAGACGTCGGTCGGGTGGTCCAAGCCGGCTACGGCGCCCAGATATGGGGACAGACACGATGTCCGGTATACCGATCGGTAACGTTCAACGCACAACGTTCAACTCTCAACTTTCAATCGGGTGACCGAAAGGGCGCATGGTGGGCGGGATGTGGGGACAGACACGGAATCTGGACGACCGGAATTTTGACCCGCCGGACCTGACCAGACGTCGGTCGGGTGGTCCAAGCCGGCTGCGGCGCCCAGATATGGGGA
>Ga0209227_1002313_pt1 | contig 13793 bp, 7 predicted proteins | sample YNPBryantNP2012_FD_185815 | JGI IMG/M metagenome (GOLD analysis project Ga0209227, IMG submission 185815) | Anoxygenic and chlorotrophic microbial mat microbial communities from Yellowstone National Park, USA - YNP Bryant NP 2012 (SPAdes)... ...
ATGGCCTGCGGCCAAGGGTCGGCCTTCGCCGACCTCTCCTTGACCGCGCCACGGAGTGTCGGCGCAGGCCGACACCCGGCGTGAAACGCCTCAAGAGGCCGATTTCCATCGGGCGACATCCAGCGTGTAACGCAAAGTGTCCACCAATTGTGAACCATCCCCCGGTTTCCCCGGACAATTGGGTCATTTTCACAGAGTATACCGGATATCGTCGTCATCGTAGGGGCTGTGGATTTGTGGATGATCGGGAAGAGCAGGTGGCGAGCACACAACTGCTGGGGATCGGCCCGGCTTCCACCACGAATGCTGGGGGGTACAACCCTGGCCGACGTGTGGATGAAAAGCTGGTGGGGGGCAGTTTTTCCACAACCGGAGGATGGGCTGGCCGGGAAAGGGCCGGCCAGAGAGTTTGTTTCCACAGACAGGCCCTGCTTCAGGACAAGTTATCCACACAAACAGGGACTTTTCCACAGCTTTTTCCGATTTATCCACAGGCAAGATGCCTGGGCGGTCCAAGGCAGGTACCCTTACTTTTGCCTTTTCAGCAGCGGTTCGGTGTCGGCGAACGGCCTGGCGACCACGATGACCCGGTGGGAATTGCCGGGCCACTCGTACGGCCAGCAGGTGACCAGGGTCAGCCGCTCGTCGGCGGTGGGCAGAATCCACTGCGCGTTCTTTTTCCGCACCGAGAGGGGCATGCCTGTCTCCTGGAGAATATATTTCTCGGTCACGATGTAGAGATAGGGGGTGTTATCCACATACAGGGTGATTTCGTCTCCCGGCACCAGGTCCACGACATGGCGAAAGACCTTGCCCTCGATGTTATGGTGCCCGGACAGGACCACATTGCCCCCATTGCCTGGCAGGGCCGAGTTGATGTGCCAGCCGGCTGCGTTGGCGGGGACAACCCAATCGGAGACGAAGGTGCCCTGGCGATTGACCATCTCCCAACCCATCGGCACCACCCTGGCATCCAGGCCGATGGCCGGCGCGACAATGCGTGTGGGAGGCTTTTGCGCCCGCGGCGGCGGGGTGACGGTGGGAGCCGGGCTGGGTGGCGGGAGAGGCGGCGTGGCCGATGGGGCAGTGGACACAGGTTCCATGGCCGGCCATTCAGGCAAAAACTCTGGGGTCGGCCCTCTGATGGCCGGTCGCCGGGTCAGGGGCGGTGTACTGGTGGGAACAGGGCCAATGGTGGACGCTGAAGAGGTCGGTTCCAGCGGGGCGGTCACGGCCAGGACAACCGCCCCCGCTTCGCCGAGAACCGGGGGGGGAGGGGCATTCAGGCGCAACCACACTCCCCAGCCCAGGCCGACCAGGATCATCACGCTGCCCAAAATCAGCATCCCCCTGGACAGGGCCGGCAACAGCCTGCGCACCGTTCAACCCTCACCTTCATGCGACCGCTTCCATCAGCTTCACCACCTGATATTCCGACCTCTCCTCAGCCTGCCGGAGCCTGTTGATGACCCGGTGGCAGGCCGCAAGCTTTTCCTCCGCTTCCTCTTCTGTCAATTCCGGATCGGCGCCGATCTGGATGGCGGCGATGACCGACATCCAATCCAGCAGTTGCCCGAAGGCTTCGTGGTTGAACCACAACACGCCCCGATAGCGGTTGACCTGCAAGAACCGTTGCACCTCCTCATCCTTGAGCCATGAGGTCAACACCTGGCAGGCACGCTCCTTTTCACTGCCCTCCCAATCAAACCATCGTTGATGGCTGATGAGGATTTTTACCGTCCTGACTTCCCGCCAGGCTGCCCCCTCGTCCAGCCCCAGCTCCTGGAGCGTGCTCGCCAGCAGCCTGCCCAGCAGCCACTCGTCGAGCCAGCTCCGACTCTGCGCTGCAAACCCGGTCGTGGTGGCGATCTTGCCCAGGGCGTGGCTGAACAGCCAGCCCGATAGCGTGCCCCAACCCTCAATCGTCAATTGTAAATCGTCAATCAATCGCAAAGCGGCTTCCAGTTCACGGCGGATCTCACGGGCGGTCCGTTCCGGGTCCCCGTTGCCGTCGGTAAAGCGCTGGACCTGGCGCAACAAGGCCAGCACCCGGCGCTCTGCCTCATCCAGAGTTGCGGCATCCGGGGCCTCCGTGGGCGCGGCCACACGTCGGTCCATCAGCCAGCGCAGATACCCGGCGTTGATCAGCTCGCGGAAGGGGTCGTGGATCGGTTGCAGGAACAGTTCACGCCGCGCCTCTTCGATGTCGGGCACACCGCGCCCGTTCAGGTAACGGGCCAGTTGCGCGTACCGGTGCCACTCGTCATCCTGGACCTCGCGCCAGTCGAGAAAGACATGGCGCTTGTAGGCCTCCAGTTCGATATACAGGCCGTTTTCACACAACTCTTTGCCCTGGCGGATATATTCCAGGCCGGTGACCTGGTCGCGGAAGATGTAAAAGATCCCTTCGTCGGCCCGTAGCCCCAGGCCCTCGCCCAGGGTGCGCTGGACCAGCATCCGCCCGTCGCCCTGCCCGGTTTTGACGGCGTAAGCGACTGAGCGCTGAACCCACCCCCGCGCCGTGGCGAACCGGTTGTGATAGACCACCAGGCCACGTTCATCGCCGGAGCGGTTGGAATAGGCAAACACATCTTCGTTGACCTGGCCCTCCGGGGTGAAAAAGTCGTACAGCAAAAAATCCTGAACTTCGGCAAAGAGGTAGCGGCGGTGCAGCAGGGGAAAGATCTCCCGCTCATGGCGCTCGATCAGCCAGCGGTCCGGTTCCTCATCCCAGTAGACGCGGCGGTATTCCATGCCATACTTTTCGGCCAGGCCCTCCACCTGGCCGTGGCCGAACATGGGCAGGCCCGGCAGCGTGGCCATCAGGGTGCAGATGCCGAAATATTTGTCCCCCTTGCCGAACTGGGCCACGGCCGTCTCTTCGTCGGGATTGTTCATAAAGTTCACGAACCGCTTGAGGATCTCCGGGTCGAATTCCAGCGTATTCTTCATCACCTGGCGGTATTTGGCGTTGTCTTCGTCGCGCAGCATGTGCATAAAGGCGCTGTTGTAAACGCGGTGCATCCCCAGGGTGCGCACGAAATAGCCTTCCAACAGCCAGAAGGCTTCGGCCAGCAACAGGGTGTCGGGCGCTTCGGCGGCCACCCGGTCCACCACCTCGCGCCAGAACTCGACCGGCATGGCGGCGTCGAACTGTTCACGGGTCAGGCCGTGCTCGGCGCGGGTGGGGATGGCCCCGCCCGTGCCCGGTTCGGGGAACCACAGGCGTTGGTAGTGCTTCCTGGTCAGGGTCATGGCTGCGTCAAAGCGGATGATGGGGAACTGCCGGGCCACATGCAAAATCGTCTGGATGACCGCTTCCCGCACCTCCGGGTTGAGGTAGTTGAGCTGGGCAGTGTCGTTCCAGGGCATGGAGGTGCCGTCGTTGCCGTGGTAGATATACCGGACATCGCCACTCCGGCGGTCCAGCCGTTTAAAGACCACCGCTGCATCGCTGCGGTCGTAGTAGTGATCCTCGATCAAGATGCCCACCCGTGCATCGTCAGACAGGTCCGGTCCGTTGAAGGTGTACGACGGAAATGGATTGTAGTTGAGTGAAATAAACCAGTCCGGGTGCTCAATCACCCATCGGGAATAGATGCCCACATGATTGGGCACCATGTCGCTGGCCAGGCGGATGCCCCGCTGCCAGGCCCGATCCTTGAGGTTCTGATACGCTGCCGGGCCGCCCAGGTCGGCGGCGATCACATAATCGTACAGGGAATAGGCCGAGGCCACCGCTTCCGGATTGCCGCACAACTGTTTGATCTTGCGCGAGGCCGGGCTGCGTTCCCACACCCCGATCAACCACAGTCCGGTAAAGCCCCAGCGTGCCAGGGTGTCCAGCTCCTGGTCGGGGATCTGGTCCAGGCGGGTGATCGGCTGGCCATATTTTTGGGAAAGCTGGTACAGCCATACATAGCTGTTCTTGGCCAGGAGCACCAGGCGGGGCATCCAGTCCAGGTCGGCGCTGAAGCGTTCCGGTTCGGCTTCCAATGCGCCATATTCATACACCACAGCCGGCCCTGGCCCCCCCAAGACCGCCTTTTCCTCTTCCCGGATCAGGTCCAGCCCCCCCAACAGGCGGTACAGGTAGCGGCTCAGCAGCAATCCCCACCGTTGCCGGATATACTCCAACTGGGCTGCCAGGGAGTGGGGATGGGCCAGGGCCGGGGCGCGCAGCATGTCCAGCAGGTTCTGATGGTCGGGTCCGAAGCGGGGTTGGGTCTCGAAGAAGTTGTGCAGGGCCGATGGAATTTGGGCGTAGGCCGTCTCGCGGGTCAGGCCGTTGTCATCGAATAGTTCCAGGAAGGGGGTGAAGGCCGGGTTGGCATTTGCCAGCCAGAGCAGCATCATCTCTTCCAATACGACCTGGCGATGGGGTATGCCCTCTGTTTCGCCTTGCAGATAGGCATCCAGGCTCATTTCGCGGCGGTAGACGGCCAGAGGGGGGAACTCGGTGGCGAAGCGGCGCAGGGTGGCATCTACCGCTTCCCGGCCCAGGTGGGCATCCAGCCAGGCCAGGGCCTGGGCCATCACCTGTGGGTTCACCTGCTCGCGGTAGATCTGGACGACATAATGCGCAAGCTCATCAATGAGGCCCATGGCGTTGATCTGCCCGGCCTTGACCGCCTGCTCAGGAAAGTTCACCAGGTCGCGCTGCTGATTCATCTTTTGGGCAAAGACCCGCGCGGCGTGGAAATTGGCGAAAATGACATTGCCGTTCCAGGTGAACAGCGACTCATCGAACCGATAACGGTCCCGCGCCTGGCGGGAGACGTGGAATTCCATCGTGGGCATCTTGTCCTCCACTCCCATTATGCCCGTTTCGGGCCTGCCTGTCAAATCTGGCAGAGCTTTGTAGGGCAACGGCGAGCAGTTGCCCTACACCTCTCGAACGTGCTGTGCCGGATTGCTTGACTTTACCGCAGAATGTAGCTATAATAGGGTCAGAATGGCCAGAGGCGGTTGGGGACCTGGGCCGGCTGGCCGGCAGCACAGGATGAATCCTGTGCCACACAGCAAGAAAGCGAGGTTGTATGGACAGACGCCGCATATTCCGCCCATTTCTCCAAGCCGCAGGCCTCATTCTCCCCCTGGCCCTGGGCTTTCTGCTCGCCCTCCGATTCATCCCTGCCCCCCAGGTGGCCGTCATCCGCATTGAAGGGGACATCTGGGGAGCCTATACCGCCTATCTCAACCAGGCGCTGCAGGAAGCGGAGATGGACCCGGCCGTCCGCGCCGTGGTGCTGGATATCGTCAGCCCCGGCGGTGAGGTGACGGCCAGCGAAGAGCTGTACTTTACCCTGCTCAAGCTCCGCGACAAGAAGCCGGTCGTCGCCTCGGTGGGTGAAATGGCGGCCAGCGGTGCCTATTATATCGCCTGTGCTGCCGACCCGATCTACGCCAAGCCGGCCTCGATGGTGGGCAACATCGGCGTCATCTCCTACCTGCCCGAACCGGACCTGGTGGACGAGGTGCTCATCACCACCGGCCCCTTCAAACTGTCCGGCGGACCGCAGGTGGCCTATGTCCGCCAGTTGGAGATGCTGAAAGATTCTTTCCTGGCGGCGGTCATGGCCCAACGCGCTGACCGCTTACAGGTTGGACCGGAGGTGCTCTCCCGGGGCGAGATCTATCTCGGCTTTCAGGCGCAGCAGATGGGCCTGGTGGACCGGATCGGCTCCCAGGCGGAGGCCATCGCCCATGCTGCCGCCCTGGCCAGGCTCCGCCACTACGAGGTGGTGGACCGCACCCCTGAATTGCCCGAAGAACTGGCGATCTTCGGACTCAAGCTCTGGCATGGCACGACCGCCGCGACGGTGGCCGCCCGGCCCCCAAACCTGCCGCCCGGATTCTATTACCGCTACGTCGAGCCACAGCCATAACCGGTGCCGGGCACCTGAGCGCCTGGAAAGGACTGGAACATGTTGAAAAAAGTAGCCCTCTATCTTCTTCTGGCCCTGGTCCTGCTGGCCCTGCCGCCGCTTGCCCGCTGGCTCTATTATTACGAAGGGAGGTATCAGCCAGGCCAGGTGCCTCACCCCGACCTGAGCACGATCGGGGTGCAGACCCCGGAGATCGCCCCCTTTGCCGATCGCTTCACTGCCGTTGAACCGGGCGTCATCCTGCTCGACCAGGCGCATGACAACCGTTTTACCCTCAACGAACTGAACCTCCTGCAGGCCAGGCTGGCCGCCCGGGGCCAGCGCCTTGAAGTCCTGAAAGAGGCCGGCGACCTGGCCGCACGATTGCGTTACGCCCGGGCGCTGGTGGTGATCTCCCCCGGCCAGGATTGGCAGGCTGATGAGATTCAACAGGTCCAGGAGTTCGTGGACAAAGGGGGGCGGCTCCTGCTGGTGACCGATCCCACCCGCTTTTCCATCGAGTTTGACGATCCCGACACGCCGATTCTGGACCCGGATGTCCCCCACATCAACGACCTGGCCGCCCGCTTTGGCCTGATCTTCCAGCCGGACTATCTCTATAACACCGTCGTCCATGAAGGGAACTTTCGCAACATCCGGCTGACCGATTTTGCCCGCCATGAGCTGACGGCAGGGCTGAATCAGGTCGTCTTTTACGCCGCTCACTCCATCATCTCCGAAGAGATGGCCCTGATCACGGCCGACGGCGAGACCCGCTCCAGCAGCAGCGAGCGGGCGGGCCGGCTGGCCGTGGCCGTCCTGGCTGCCGACGAGGCGGTGCTGGCCCTGGGCGATCTGACCTTCATGACCGAGCCGTACAACGCCGTGTATGACAACGACCGGCTGATCGCCAACGTGGCCGATTTTCTCAGCGGGGCGCAACGCCGCTATGAACTGGCCGATTTCCCGCTGTTCTTTGCCGACCAGGTAGACCTGGTCTACAGCGGCGACCCGCTGCTGGACAGCGACCTGCTGCCGGCCGGCAGCAGCCTGCAAACCCTCTTGGCCGATCTGGGAAAAAGGCTGACGGTCCGCGAGCAAGAGGAGATCGCCCACGACACCCTCTTCCTGGGGCTGTATGAAGAAGCCGCAGAGGTGCAACCCTACCTGACCGCCGCTGAGGTGACCCTGCTCATCACTCCCACCCAGGCGGCTGAGAAGGAGGCGACAGCCACACCCGCCCCACCCTTGCGCCCAACGGCCACCCCCTCGACCGCCATCACCGCTTCGCTGACCGTGACCCCGGCCCTGACGCCGGCGCCGACGGCCACCCTGTCGCTCACCACCACCGCCGCGCTATCGCCGACCGTCAGGAGCCGCATCGAAATCGAATCGCTGGGCCAGATGGTGCCGACCGGGACGGCGCTGCTGCTCCTCCAGACGGCCGGTGAGCGCCACGTGCTGGTCATCCTGGCCGACACCCAGACCGGCCTGGCCAACGCCATCCAACGCCTGACCGAGGGCAACCTGCAAGACTGCCTGATCCAGGAGACAGAGTCACCGACGAAGACGGTGGTGGCCCTGTGCCCGACCGGTGAAGTGGCAGCGGGGGAAGGGGAAGGGGGCTGGCAGAAACCGACGGTTGTGCCCGCGCCGGCGGCCACGGCCCCCCAGGCCCCGGAGCTGACCACCACCCCATCGCCGACCGGCACCATCGAGCCGCCGGCCCCGACTCCCACCCCATCGCCGGTCAGCCGGTCGGAGGGACGCATCCTGGTCCTGGCCTTGGACAAGGGCCAGGGCCGCTACGACAACCTGACCGACGCCGACGATTATGTGGCCATCCTGAGCAGCCGCTACGAGGTGACGGCATGGAGCGTGGCCGAGAAAGGCATCCCGGCCACCCGCGACCTGGTCGGTTATGACCTGGTCATCTGGGCGGCGGGGGACTATGAGGACCCCATGGGCGAGGAAGAGAGCCAGGCGCTGTTGACCGTCATGTTGTCCAAGATCCCGGTCATCGTCTCGGGCGCTTTTGTCGGCGACACACCGACCCACTCGGTGCAGCGTGACATCCAGGTCCATCACGCCGATCACCCCCTGACGAAGGGGTTCAAGGCCGATGAAGTGATCCCCTTCGTGCCCGCCCCATCGGGCCAGGAATATGAGACCAGCGTATTGAAAGGGGAAAAGGAGGGCCGGGGGGTCTCCATCCCCTTTGTCCGGGGTCCCGACAGTGAGGATGCCGGGGAGGCAACCGTCTATGTCATGGCCGATGAGCAGCAAGGGATGTACCTGGTGCTCATCGGCTTTCCCATCTACCTGCTGCCAGAAGAGGCCAAAACCAGGCTGGTGTTGAACGCCACCGCCTGGCTGGTCAGTGCAGAATAAGGGGAAGGAGAGATGGCCCCTCGAATTCTGGTGGTGGATCGAAACCAGGCCTTTGCCACTATGCTCCAGGATATGCTGGTGTCGGAGGGGGGGTATCATGCCGAAGTGGCCGGCACCGGCCACGAGGCGTTAAACCGGCTGCGGCAGGCCGACTTTGATCTGACCATCATAGATGTGGACCTGGCCCCCGATGACATGACCTATCAGCAGTTGATCCGACAGGTGCGCCGGCTCCAGCCCACCATGCGCCTGATGCTCATCCCCCTCATGGGCGAAGATCTGCCGGCCGACGTCCGCCAACTGGACATCCAGGGGACGTTATCCAAGCCTTTTTTCGCCGATGACCTGCTGGCCGGCATCCAGGAGGCGCTGGCCAAAAAGGTCCAGCCGGCCGGCCAGCAACCCGCGCCCCCGTCTGGGGGTGAGCCGGCCGCTGACACCCAGGGCGTGCTGGCCGAACTGGTGCGGGAGACCCAGGCCGATGCTGCGCTCCTGGTTTCCACCGCAGCGGGGGCCGCACAGCTCGTCGCCCATGTCAGCGCCTGGGATGTCAGTCGGGCCCAGACGCTGGCCAGGCTGAGCGCGACCATTGTTCGCACAGCCAGGGCCGCTGCCGGTTTTTTTGGGGGGGAGGAGGAACTGTTCGGGCATTATATGTTCGAAAGCAGGTCTTTAAGACTGTACATGATGGCTTTACCTGAGAACCTTCTGCTGGTGACCGTCACACCTCTTCACACTCCATTAGGGACGGTTCGCGCCAATCTACGCCGTGCTGCCCGTTCTCTGACCGGTTTGCCGTTGACGTAAGCTTGCTTAAAATCCTCTGCTCCCGAAAACTTAAGATTGGGAACGGTCGGAAAGGGAACCGCCTACTAAAGATTGGGGCTCAGGCTTTCCCCAACCCCTAATTGTGGATTGTCCCCCCAATCCAGGCGCAGCAAATCACCCCCTGATGCCGGGGAAAAGGGGTTGCGCAAAGAGCGGACCTCTGGTACAATGTCAGAGCGATTGTAGCGCGAAGGGAATCCCTGGCCCGGCCGTCCAGGCCGACAAGCCACCTCTGTGACAAAGAGTTTGAAGTCCATCCTCCGGTGCAACGCGGCCAGGCTGCGCCGGAATAGATACGTCTGGTTTCAGATCGGGGAGCTTGTGAGTTCAACCACAGATCGTTCGCTGCCTGAGGCTCAGAGGCTGTGGCAGGCAGTCCTCGGCGAGTTGCAGTTACAGATGACCCGGCCTACGTTCGACACCTGGCTGCGGGGAAGCCAGGTTCTGTCCTGTGAAAACGGCCACTTTCTGGTCCGCGTGCGACATGCCTACGCGGTGGACTGGTTGCACAACCGCCTGCGGCGCGTGATCGAGCGGACGCTCCGGCGGCATGCCGGCCCCGAAGCGCAGATCACCTTCACCGCCTGCGGTCCGGTGACAGACGAGAACCTGACGTTGGTGCCCGAAACTGTCACCGAAGGGGCTGACCTTCTGCCTCAGAGACCGGCCAGGATAAACGGCCGGGCCTCCACCACCCTGAATCCCCGCTACACCTTCGACACCTTTGTCGTGGGGGCCAATACCCGGCTGGCCCATGCCGCCTGCCTGGCCGTGGCCGAAAACCCGGTCCACGCCTACAACCCTTTGTTCCTCTACGGCGGGGTTGGCCTGGGCAAGACCCACCTGCTCCATGCCCTGGGCCAGGCTATCCAACAGCGGGGCCTGTCGGTCCTCTATGTCTCGTCTGAATGGTTCACCAACGATCTGATCAGCGCCATTCGGGAGCAAAAGACCGAGGAGTTCCGGGCCAGGTACCGCCATAATGATGTGCTGCTGGTGGATGACATCCAGTTCATCGCCGGCAAGGAGCGGACCCAGGAGGAATTTTTCCACACCTTCAACGCGCTGCATGGGGCGGGCAAACAGATCGTCATCTCCTGCGACCGGCCCCCCAAGGCATTGGTGGCGTTGGAGGATCGGCTCCGCTCCCGTTTCAGTTGGGGACTGATCGCGGACGTGCAGCCACCCGATTTCGAGACACGGGTTGCCATCCTGCGGGCCAAGGCTGCTGCCCTGTCGGCCCCGGTGCCCGACGAGGTGCTGGCCTACATCGCCCGCAAAATCCCCAGCAACATCCGCGAACTGGAAGGGGCATTGAACCGCGTTGTGGCTCATGCCAGCCTGATGCATGCGCCGCTGAACCTGGACACGGCCCAGATGGCGCTGGAGGGCCTCCTGACCCAAACAGCCGACCTGTCACCGGCACGGATCATGGCGGCAGTAGCCCGGCATTACGGCCTCTCTGAAGCGGAGTTGACCGGGCCGAGCCGGACGCGGGCGGTGTCGGTCCCCCGCCAACTGTGCATGTACCTCATCCGCGAAGAGACCGGGGCCTCGCTGCCGGAGATCGGCCAGCTCCTGGGCGGGCGGGACCACACCACCATCCTGCACGGCTGCGAAAAGATCGGCGCCCAGATCGAGACCGACGAGCATCTTCGCCGTGACTGGCTGGCGATCAAGGGGCGGCTGGCGGAGGGCACCGGGGTTTAGGCCCCAAACCCTCCCGCAGGTTTCAGAACCTGCGGGAGGGTGATTTTGTTCAGCTTTCCAGCGCCTGGAGCCGGGCCTCCAGCCGCGCCCGGCGCTCCCGCTGCTCCGCCAGGCGGTCATGCTGCTGCTGGACCACGTGAGGGGGGGCCTTGGCGATGAACCCCTCGTTGGCCAATATCCCCTCAGCGCGGGCGATCTCCCGGTCGGCGTCGGCCAGAGCTTTGCGCAGCCGGGCGGTCTCCTGCTCCAGGTCCACCAGGCCGGCCAGGGGCAGGTAGGCCTCCACCCCCTCGGCGGCCACCAGGGCTATGGCCTTTTTCGGCTTTTCGGCCAGCGCAGGGGTGAGGGTCAGTTGCGCATCATCCACCCTGGCCAGGAAGGTGAGCAGGCCGCGTTGCGCCTCCAGCAGCGAGAGTTTTTCCCCGCCGACCAGGATGGCCGGGATCGGCCTGCCGGGCGTCACGTCGAACTCGGCGCGGGCGTTGCGCACCTGACGGATCAGGTCCATGAGCAGCGCCATGTCGGCTTCGGCCTGAGCATCCAGGCAGGCCGTGTCGGCGGTGGGCCAGGGGGTGATCATCAACGCTTCTCCCCAGCCATCGCCGCCCCATGCTGCCTTCAGGTGCTGCCAGATCTCCTCGGTGACGAAGGGCATGAACGGGTGGAGCAGCCGCAACGCCTTCTCCAGCGTCGCCACCAACGTTGCCTGAGCGGCCGCTTTGGCAGCCGGATCGTCGCCGTAGAGCCGGATCTTGCAGGCTTCGATATACCAGTCGCAGAACTCGCTCCACAGGAACTCGTAGATGCGCCGTCCCGCCTCGGCATATTGGCAGGCGTCGAACAGCTCTGTCACCTGGCCGATCAGACGGTTCAGGCGGCTGACGATCCAGCGGTCGGGCAGGCCCCCATATCTGGTATCTGATCTCTCATTTGCGAGTGGAGATTGGAGATTGGAGATGATAAACCGGGCCGCGTTCCAGATTTTGTTGGCAAAGTTGCGGGCGCCTTCCAGCCGGCGGGGGTCCAGGTTCATGTCGTTTCCCGGCGTGGAGCTGGTCAACAGGGTGTAACGCAGGGCATCGGCCCCCACCCGTTCGACGATGTTCAGCGGGTCATACTCCTCAATGTCCTCCATGGACTTGCTGATCTTTTTGCCCTCGGCATTTCTGACCAGGCCATGCAGATACACCCTCTTGTAGGGGGCCTGGCCGGTCATCTCCAGACCCAACATCATCTCCCGCGCCACCCAGAAAAAGAGGATGTCATAGCCGGTCTCGCGCATATCGGTAGGGTAGAAACGACGCATATCGGGCGTGTCATCGGGCCAGCCCAGCGTGGAGAAGGGCCACAACCCGGAGCTGAACCAGGTATCGAGCACGTCGGGGTCCTGGTGGAGATGGGGGCTGCCGCAGTGGGTGCAGGCCGGTGGATCCTCCAGCTCGCAGCTCTGCCCACCGCAGTCCTCGCAGTACCACACCGGGATGCGATGGCCCCACCACAGTTGGCGGCTGATGCACCACGGGCGGATGTTTTCCATCCAATGGAAGAAGCGTCGTTCTTCCCGTTCCGGGAGGATGATCGTTTCGCCCCGGCGCACCACCTCCAGGGCCGCCTGCGCCAGCGGTTTGACATCGAGAAACCATTGGGTGCTGATGCGCGGTTCCACCACCGTGTGACAGCGTTCGCAGTGGTCCACGCTGTGGTGGTAGGGCTCGACCCGGAGCAGCAGCCCTTCTTGCTGAAAGTCACGCACCACCGCCTGACGGCACTCGTAGCGGTCCATCCCGGCATAGGGGCCGGCCAGCTCGTTCATCCGGCCCGTGGCGGTGAGCACCGTGGGGGCCTCCAGGCCGTGGCGCAACCCGGTCTCATAGTCGTCCGGGTCGTGGGCGGGCGTGATCTTGACCGCCCCGGTGCCGAACTCCGGGTCTACCGCCTGGTCGGCGATGATGGGGATGCGCCGCCCCAGGACCGGCAGCACCGCCATCCGGCCGATCAGCCGGGCAAAGCGCGGATGGCCTTCGTGCGTGGCCACGGCGGTATCGCCCATGATCGTCTCCGGGCGGGCGGTGGCCATCTCGATAAACTCGGTCGCGCCCTCGGCCCAACGACCGCTGCCCCAGGGGTGCTTCGGCCCATCCCAATCGTCGTTGACGATGGGATAGCGGATGGTCCACAGGTAGTCGTCGTGCTCTTCGGGAACGGCCTCCAGGTCGGAGATGGCGCTCTCACACCGAGGGCACCAGTTCACCAGATAGGCACCCCGAGAGATCAGGCCCTTTTTATACAGGCGCACAAAGGCGGTGCGCACGGCGCGGCTCAGACCCTCGTCCAGGGTAAAGCGGTCGCGATCCCAATCGCAACTGACGCCCAACCGCTTGTGCTGCTGGGTGATGCGGGCGTGGTAGAATTTCTTCCACTCCCACACTTTTTCGACAAACTTTTCGCGCCCCAGGTCGTGACGGGTGAGGCCTTCTTTGCGCAGTTCCCGTTCCACGACATTTTGTGTGGCGATGCCGGCGTGGTCGGCACCGGGCAGGTAGAGGGTTTCATAGCCCTTCATCCGGTAGTACCGAGCCATCAGGTCTTCGATGGCCGCCGTCAGGGCATGGCCCAGGTGCAGCGCCCCGGTCACATTGGGCGGCGGCATGGTGATGCACCAGGCCGGGCCGTTGGCCAGGGCCAGGCCCTTCTCCACACAGGTCTCGGGCTTGAAGTAGCCCTGCGACTCCCACCAGGCATATAGCCGCTCCTCCGTGGTATGCGGGTTATAGGTTTTTTCCATCTTGATTTTATCGTTCTCGCTCATCTTTACTCATCCTTTGTTTGTAGGGCCACTGCTCGCAGTTGCCCCATTGGCATCAAGTTAGGGCGCGGGCGATTGGAAATCGCACCGGTAGGGGCAGAGCGGCGCTCTGCCCCTGGCCGTCCGCCTGCGCGGACGGCGGCATCCACGCAGGTGGATGCCTGGCCGCAGGCCCCTGAGGTGCGACTTGA
>Ga0209227_1002314_pt1 | contig 13785 bp, 10 predicted proteins | sample YNPBryantNP2012_FD_185815 | JGI IMG/M metagenome (GOLD analysis project Ga0209227, IMG submission 185815) | Anoxygenic and chlorotrophic microbial mat microbial communities from Yellowstone National Park, USA - YNP Bryant NP 2012 (SPAdes)... ...
AAGCCGGTGCCCTCATCGCGGGCGTGCGGAGCCCGCCCCTCCAGGGGGACAATCCAAGGCAAGATGGCCTCATGGGGGAAAACCCAGAGAGGGCGCGAAAGGCAGTTTTCTCGGAGGGACGCACTCTGTGCGTCCGCGTGGTACGGCCGTCCGGATGCCCGGGGACTTCGTTCCGACCCCACGTGTAGGCGAACGGCCGGTGGCCTACCGGGCACATGCCTCGGTCAAACCCGTCCTTTTCTTCGCGGGCGTGCAGAGCCCGCCCCTCCGGGGGGTGGAGGCTCCCAGGCAAGATGGCCTAGCGGCATAAACGCGAGGGGTAGGCAACGAGGAAGCCGCCTAATGGATACATGCTCGGGACAAGGCGAGCGCGTATTTGCGGCGCGGGAAGGTCGCCCCCAAAAAGGCGGGTGGACTAGTGCCTGTTGGAAAAAGCCGCCTGCCCATCTGGTCAGAGAGGGGCTTTCGGGCTACCATTAACTGGGTGAAACGAGATGGCTCCTTCTGACCTCGGGGAGTCGATCCCGCGGAGAAAGGGCCCGAGATTTGGAGTTTGGCCTTTCCACTCAATTTGCGATTGGGGGACTGAGCTAGGTGATAGATGAGACGATACAGACCAGGCAAGCCTTCATCTTCCACAACGGGAAGAGGATCGGTGATTCAGTGAAACTCGTGAGAGAAGGGCCTCTCACCCTATTTGTCGATGAGGAAGAGCTCGTCACCCTCCTTTGCACGGGCCAATTCCCAGAGGATCTGGCCATCGGTTTCCTGAGATCGGAGGGAATAATAGATTCCATGGAGGATGTGACCTCCATCAGGACCGATGGGGAACAGGGGGCAGTTTGGATAGAGCTCAGGGAGTCCAGGAAGCTGAGGCAAGCATTGCTCCACAAGAGGACATTGGGCGCCGGATGCGGGAGGGCAAGCCTCTATTTTCAACCTCTCGACGGAATTCAGATAACCCAAGTGGGCCCAGGGCCTCGATTGACCCATGAGGAGGTCCATGAGCTCATGAGGGAGATGAGCACCTCGGGCAATCTGTACAAGGATGCCAGGGCAACCCATGCAGCAGCCCTCGCCGAACCTGGAAAGATGATCATCATGAGGGAGGACATAGGAAGACACAATGCCGTGGACATGATAGTGGGCAATGCCATGAGAAACGGAATTCGCCTGGACGACAAATTGCTTCTCACCACAGGAAGAGCTTCTTCGGAGATCGTCCTCAAGGCTGCGAGGGTTGGAATACCCATGGTGGTGTCTCGATCCGCAGCGACGCTTCTTGGAGTCGAGGTTGCGGAAAAAGTGGGGATGACGCTCATAGGCTCGGTGAGGGGCGGGAAAATGACCATTTACACTCACCCTCACAGAATAATCTCCTGAGCCGAGGGAGAATATCCGTCCAAGGGGATCCCAAAGGCCGATGGGCTGGAAAGGGGGCATTGTTGAGGAGCGCCTTTTGGAGTAGAATACCGCTATCTTTTGCCAAGTGGGCGGAAAGTAAACTGCCAAGGAGGTCAAGGATGAAGATGAGATGGTTTTGGATTTTAGGGCTATGCGCGCTTTTCTCAGTGGGACAGGCCTCAGCCCAGCAGAGCGCGAAGAAACCCATTCCTGTGGAGAAGCTCGCTTCTTTCCTCAAGGACTTGACCGGCTGGAAGGCGGAGGGGCAGGCCGAGGGACAGACCATGAAGGTCGCAGAGGGCACCTACACGGTCGCTTACAGGTCCTATTCCCAGGGTGACAAAGGACTGGAGATAACCCTGGTCGATGGCGCTGGTATCAAGCAGGCGTACGAGGACTACGAGGACCTCAAGGCAGAGGCCAGCTCATCCGGTCCCAATCCAGCGAAGATGGTCACGGTGGCTGGTTTCCCAGCAGTGGAGATATTCGAGAAGGAGTCCGAGACAGCGACCCTCATGGTGCTCATAAAAGAGCGATTCCTCCTCATCATCGACCTGGAAGGTGCGACGGCCAAAGACGACCTAAAGGCCATAGCCAATCAATTGGACCTGAAGGGGCTGGCCTCTTTAGCTGGAAGCTGAAACGCGATCGTAGTGGGAAAATTGCATGGTGAATGTTCCACGGCCCTGGGTCAGGGATCTCAGGGCTGTGGAATAGCCAAAGGTCCTCCTCAAGGGCACAAGGGCGTTTATGGATTGGATGACACCCCTCTGCTCTATGCCCTCGACCTTCCCTCCCCTGGCGTGGAGATCCCCTAACACATCGCCCATGAACTCAGAGGGCACCAGGACATTGAGCCTCATCATGGGCTCCAGAAGGGTTGGTTCCGCCTGCTCGCAAGCGGATTGGAAGGCGAGATTCGCGGCCACCTTGTACGCTAGCTCGGAGGCCATGCCCTCGTAAAAAGAACCGCCTTCCACAGTGACCCTCACATCCACCATGGGATATCCCTTGCTCACCCCTGCCTCCAGGGCCTCCCTGATCCCTTGCTCCACAGCGGCATGAAAGCTCGGCGGGATCTGAGTTTCTGGGGCCTCCATGGAGATCTGGTTCCCCTGCCCCCTAGACAGGGGCTGCACCTGCACGATGACATGGGCTCTGTGCTGGACCCCTTGGATCTCCCTCTCGAATCTCCCCTCTCCCCGAGCCTGCCTCTGGATGGTCTCCCTGTACACTACCTGGGGCTTGCCCACATTGGCCTGAACGTTGTATTCCCTCTGCATCCGGTCCACCAGCACCTCCAGGTGGAGCTCGCCCATTCCCGAGATAATGGTCTGGCCCGTCTCCGGGTCCTCCTTCACTTTGAAGGTGGGGTCCTCCTCAGCTAGCTTCTCGAGGGCGAAGGCGAGCTTCTCCTGGTCCGCCCTGGTCTTGGCCTCTACGGCAACGGATATGACAGGTTCGTAAAACTCTATGCTTTCCAGGAGAATCGGCCTCTCTTCCGAGCAAAGGGTATCCCCTGTGGCCGTATCCTTGAGGCCCATGGCTGCAATTATGCTCCCTGCGCCAGCCTCCTCTATCCGCTCCCGTTTGTTGGCGTGCATGGAGAGGAGCCTCGCCACCCTCTCCTTTTTCCCTCTGGTTGCATTGTAGACCTCTTGTCCTGCCCTGAGCTTTCCCGAGTAGATCCTCAGGTACACCATCTTCCGGCCCTGGTCCATAGCCACCTTGAAGGCCAGGGCAGCGAGGGGGGCGCTGTCGTCAGCGGGCCTCTCTTCCCATAAGTTCGTCCCAGGGACCTGACCCCTCACAGGAGGTATGTCGAGGGGAGATGGGAGATAGTCCACTATGGCATCCAGAAGGGGCTGGACTCCCTTGTTCTTCAAAGCAGAGCCGCAGAGGACCGGAACGAGCTCGAAGCTCAAGGTGGCCTTCCTTATCTCGCTCTTTATCATGTCCTCTGGAACTGGCTCCCCTGCGAGGTAGAGCTCTGCGATCTCATCGTTTCTGTCTGCGAGGAGCTCCAACACCTCATCCCTCGCCCTCTCGGCATCGGGCCTCAAGTGGCCAGGGACATCAATCTCATCGAAAGTGGCCCCCAGGGTGTCATCGTTCCACCTTATGGCCACCATGCGGACGAGATCCACCACACCGCAGAAATCCGATTCCACGCCCCAAGGTATCTGTAGCACAATGGGTTTGCAGCCAAGCTTCCTCCTCATCATCTCGACGGTTCCATCCAGGGTTGCCCCAATCCTGTCCATCTTGTTCACGAAGACGATCCTCGGGATCCGGTACTTATCGGACTGGTGCCAGACCGTCTCGGACTGGGGCTCCACCCCCTCCACAGCCGAGAATACCACAACAGCTCCGTCCAGCACCCTGAGACTCCTCTCCACCTCTATGGTGAAGTCCACGTGTCCTGGAGTGTCCACTATATGGATCTCATGACCCCTCCAGTGGCAGGTCGTGACAGCAGCGGTTATGGTTATGCCCCTTTCCTGCTCCTGGGGCATCCAGTCCATGACCGCTGTGCCTTCATCCACTTCCCCCATCTTGTAAGACTTTCCCGTGTAATAGAGGATCCTCTCGGTGACAGTTGTCTTCCCGGCATCTATGTGGGCTACTATTCCGATATTGCGCACCCTCTGGAGACGCTTGCTCATCTTCCCCGTTCACCCCGGCGACCTGTCTCAGCTAACTCTCCGCCTTTCCATGATACATCAAAGGGGCCTGATCCATCAGTTCCATTGGCTTCAGGGGCTCCTCGCTCCCCCCTCTTTTATCATTGCGGGATTGGAAAGGACCGTCTCTCCCACGAAGATGTGGCCTGCTATTGTTTCCACTTTGCTGCCGTCTACCAAGAACCTCACGCCTCTGACCCCTGGGACGTTCTCTCTCAAGGTCTCCACGACTGAGTAAATGGTCATGAGCTCAGAGGAGGTGCCTTTGGGATGCCCAGAGATGAGCTCCGCGGAAAAATCTACCTGGCATATCCCTCCCTGGCAAATTACCTGGCGGTTCAATCTTGTGCCTTTGGGTATGGTGGGCTGCAATGAACTCCTGGGGCCCTTTATGAGCTCCTCCACGAGAAGGGTGGCCAGGTCTCCCTCTTCTCCCCGAACGGTCAAATCCCTGGTCTCGGGCACGAGGGACTCCTGCTGCTCGTCGCCAAAATAGAGCACGACACTCACCTTTTTCCCCGGGGAAATCTCCGCAGAAGGAGCCTCGACCTTCTTGGGGACTCCCTTGCTCCAGAACTTGTAGCCCAACCATCCAGCCCCTATGACCACGGCGAGAGCAACCATGGCGAAAAGGAGGAATCTGGACCTTTTTCTCGACCCTTTGACCCTCCTGGGATACCTCTTTTTGGATTTTGCTCTTCTGGCCAAAGTCCTCTGACCCACCCGGAAATTTGGGATCTCGTCTCAGTTCCCCACGAAGACCATCGGATGGTCCCTCAGGGGGAAAGGCATTGTCCCACTAGCTTCCAAAATTTTCTCCGCCAAAGGGATGCCTTTCCCCCGAAATTGCGGGCCGCCTCCACTCTAGGGCAGCCCTCCATTGAGTGTCAAGGCGAGGGGCCCGTGGACCTTCCATGGTGTGCCTAAGGTACTTCTCGAGCCTGCATTTTTGGTATAATTCCAGAAGTTCCCAGGGGAGGGAAGGGCTATGAAGGAGAAATTTTCCCTTTGGTTTTCCAAGGTGCTCGAATTTTTCGAGACCGAGAGGGTGAAGGAGACCATACTGAACCTCGATGAGACGGGCTTCATGATCCTCGGAGGGGCTACTGCCCTCCTGGTCATTGTTTGCCTGCTCAAGAGAATGGTTCGAACCGCTGTGTTCATAATGGGCATTTGTGCCACAGTGGTGCTACTCCACTTCACGATCCCTGAGGAGGACAACCCCATGACCCTCCAGCAGATTCTGGCTCTCTTGATAGGGGGCCTCTTCATACTGGGGTCGACAGTCTATTTCATGTTCATTCGCTCTGACTGAGTGGGCCTAAGGAGGCACTGCCCCCTCTGCTCCCACGAAAGCCTTTGGGCAAGGCGCTTCAGAGCTCGGCCCGCTCGAGAGAACCCGCTTCCCCGAGCCTTCAGGATCTCACCTGGGGTGGATCTCCAAGGCGTTGAAGAAATACTTTATCTCCGTCTCTGCGGTCTGGGGGGAGTCCGATCCATGGACTATGTTTCGCTCCACATTGTCGGCAAATTCCTTTCTTATGGTCCCTGGGTCGGCATCTTTGGGATTCGTTGCGCCCATGATCCTTCTGGTTCGGGAGATTGCATCTTCGCCTTCCAGGACCATCACCACTGCTGGCCCTGACGACATGAAATCCGTGAGGCTATCGAAAAAGGGCTTTTCCCTGTGGACGGCATAGAATCCCTGAGCTTGCTCCTTGGTCATGTGGACCATCTTGAGGGCCAGGACCCTGAGGCCCTCCCTTTCAAACCTCCCTATCACCTCTCCTATGAGATTCTTGGCCACTCCATCGGGTTTCACGATCGACAAAGTCCGCTCCACCATGACCCTCCTCCTTGGAACCGATTTTTCACCCTTCATCCCACATGGGAAGATTCAAACCGTGTTCTTGCCGTCTGCCTCCACCATCTTGGCGAGCTCGTCGAACTTCATGTCCGCAGCCAATATCCCCACTATCTGCTCCTCCTCATTGCGAATGGGGGCTGAGACCGTGATTGCGAGTTGGTGCGTGAAGCGCGAGACATAGAAGTCCGTTACGTGGGCCTTCCCGTCCTTGAGGGGCCCTATGAACCAAGGCCTGTCCGAATAATCGTCCTCTATAACCACTGGCGGATACTTGGCCCTGTCCACAATCTGGGTTATGAGCTTGGTGATGATCCTCCCCTCCATGTTGGTCACATAGACCCACTGGATGAAAGGATTGTCCTCGGCAAAGGCCTCCATGAGGGGCTCCTGTTTTGCTGGATCCATGGAGCGTATCTCGGGCCTTTCGGCCAGCTCCTCTATCAAGTGGACGGCCACCTCCGCTGCCTTTTGCTTCAAGAGCTGGAGATCGCTGACAAAGTACTCCGGCAGATACTTCCTGGCCAAGCGCCTCATCTCATCCGACCCTATTGCGGTTGTCCTACCTTCCTCGTACTGCTTCATTATGGCCTTGTAAATCTTGGCCACTCCCGGATGTCTCTTGTCCACCATTCTGGGGCCGGTGAGCTTGAGATGCGTGTTTATCCAGTGGACCACCCCTGCCATGCCGGATTTGTCCGTTATGGCGACAGTGAGGGGCCTCTTGAGAAACTTCTCCGTGTTGAAGATGGAGTATATCTCTGGGTTTTTGAGTATTCCATCTATGTGAACCCCTGCGGATGTGGCGTTGAATTCGGAGCCTGCAAAAGGATAGTTGGGCGGGATCCTGATTCCTATTTCCTTCTCCATGTACTCCGCAATCTCCGTTATAACGGTTGTGTCCAGTCCGTCGTGCTGGCCCCTCAGGGATATGTACTCTATGACCAGGGCCTCGACTGGGGTGTTGCCCGTCCGCTCCCCCAGACCCATGAGGGCTCCGTTGGCAGCGCTGCATCCGTAAAGCCATGCCGTGGTGGCATTTATCAGGGCCTTGTGGAAATCGTTATGGCCGTGCCACTCGAGGAGCCTTCCTGGAACCCCGGCATCGTCTATCATGGCCCTGACCAGCTTGTCCACAGCCCTAGGAAGGGCAGCCCCAGGATAGGTCACTCCCAAGCCCAGGGTGTCGCACAGCCTTATCTTTATGTCTATGCCGCTCTCTTCCCTGAGCTTCATCAGCTCCTTGGCCAGGGGGACGCAGAATCCGTAAATGTCAGCCCTGGTCACATCCTCGAAGTGGCACCTGGGAATTATCCCGTGATTAAGGGCCGCTTTGGCCAGGGAGAGGTATTCCTCGAAGGCCCTCCTCCTGTTCCATCCCAGCTTGAGGAAGATATGGTAATCGGAAACCGACATGAGCATTCCGGTCTCCTTCAGGCCCATTTCCTTGACGAGTTTCAGGTCATCCCTGTTGGCCCTAACCCAAGCTGTTACTTCGGGAAAGCGATAATCCTTAGCGAGGCACCTTTCCACCGCCTCCCTGTCTCTGGCACTGTATATGAAGAACTCGCACTGGCGGATGACTCCATCTCTGCCTCCGAGCCTGTGGAGCATCACATAGAGGTCCTCTATCTGCTTCGGGGTGAAGGGGGGCCTTGCCTGCTGGCCATCTCTGAAGGTGGTGTCGGTTATGTACATGGCAGGAGGTGGACTTATGGGAATGATCTTCTGGTCAAAGTCTATTCTCGGGATCTCGTCCACCGGGAATATGCCCCTGAGGAGGTTGGGCTCCACGACCTCCCTCAGGTCAGGTTCCTCGAATTTGGAAAGCTCGTGATAGAGGATCCTCTTTTCCCTGTCCCACTTGGCCATTGGATCTTCCTCCCTAAAGACTTCCTGAGACCTGAAGGTCCCTTTCGCCGCTCATTCATTCCCGGAGGGTCAGGCCCTTCATCTTCCGCCCCCCCTTGGACCTCTCCCCTTTCATCTGAGAGAAGCCAAGAGAACACCGCCGAGGCACCGTATCCCCTCCCCAAGTGGAAGGGCCGACCCTGCCTCTACTTCTCCTTTATCTGAATCCACAGCTCCTCGAGCTGTTTGGGGTCCACCTGGGCTGGAGCATCCGTCAGGAGGCAGGCACCCCTCTGGGTCTTGGGAAAGGCTATCACGTCCCTTATGGTCGAGGCCTTGGCCATGAGCATCACGAGCCTGTCGAAGCCAAAGGCTATCCCGCCATGGGGTGGAGCGCCGAAGGACAATGCCTCGAGCAGGAATCGAAATTTCTCCTGAGCCTCCCTCTCCGAGATTCCCAGTGCCTCGAAGGTCCTCTTTTGCAAATCCAGCCTATGGTTTCGGATGCTTCCCCCCCCTATCTCGTTGCCGTTGAGCACGAGATCGTATGCCCTCGCCCTCACCCTGGCTGGGTCCTTGTCGAGAAGATCCAGGTCCTCTGGATGCGCCGCAGTGAAAGGATGGTGCACGGCCACGAACCTCTTCTCATCGGGATCGTACTCCAGAAGGGGGAACTCCGTGACCCAGACGAACCTGAAATCATCCTCTCTCACAAGGCCGAGCTTCCTACCGAAGTGTTGCCTCAAGCTGTCGAGGGTGGGATTGACCATCTCCTCCTGGCCCGCTACAAAGAGGACGAGATCGCCGGATTCGAGCCGAGCTCTCTCCTTCAGGGCCTCCCTCTCTCTTTCATGGAGGAGTTTCACCATGGGACCCTGCCAGCCCTCCTCCATCACCTTTATCCAGGCCACACCCTTTGCCCCTGTCTGTATCTGGTAATGGATTCTCAGGTTTTCCTCGCCCTGCATCCGATCCAGCTCAGATCTGGGAAGGTTGGCGAGGCCTTTCAAGGGGAGGGCTTTGACTATTCCTCCAGCTTCAACAGCCTGGGCGAATATTTTGAAACCGCTTCCCCTGAAGACATCCGTCACGTCCACGAGCTCGAGTCCGAACCTCAAATCGGGTTTATCGGTCCCGTAAAGGCCGACGGCTTCCCTGTAAGTTAGCCTAGGGAATGGGACTTGGAGTTCGATCCCCATAGTTTCCTTGAAGAGGTGAGCTATCATCCTCTCGGCAAGGCTCTGGACAGCCTCCTCGTCCACGAAGGACATCTCTATGTCTATCTGGGTGAACTCGGGTTGTCTGTCCCTCCGCAAGTCCTCGTCTCTGAAGCACTTGACTATCTGGAAGTAGCGGTCGAAACCAGCCACCATCAGGAGTTGCTTGAAAAGCTGGGGCGACTGGGGAAGGGCATAGAACCTCCCTGGCTGAAGCCTCGAAGGAACGAGAAAATCCCTCGCGCCCTCGGGTGTGCTCCTGGTGAGGAAGGGGGTCTCGACCTCCACGAACCCCTCACGGTCCAGGAAATCCCTGACGGACTTCATGGCCTTGTGCCTCAGGAGGAAATTGGAGAGCATCCTGGGCCTCCTGAGATCCAGGTACCTGTAACGAAGCCTCACATTTTCCGCCACATCGGCCCCGTCCTCTATGGGAAAGGGAGGGGGCAAAGATTCGTTTAGGATGGTGAGGCTTTGGGCCATCACCTCCACTGTGCCTGTGGGGATCTTGGGGTTCTCTGTATCGGGAGGCCTCCTTCTCACCTCCCCTTCCACCTTGAGCACGTATTCGCTTCTCACCGCCTGGGCTTGGAGATGTGCCTCCTGGGAGACCTCCGCGTTGAACACTACCTGGACTAACCCAGTCCTGTCCCTGAGATCCACAAAGGTGACTCCCCCCAAATCTCTCACGGTCTGGGCCCACCCGCAGAGGATAACCCTCTGGCCGATATGCTCCTCGCGGATCTTACCGCAATAGTGGGTCCTATAGGATTCCTTCACTTTGCCTTTACCCCCTTTGGGAACAAGCTTCCTTCCACCCAGCCATGGCTGACTCGAGCTCATCCAAGGGAATTTCCACTTGGGTGCCGTCAGCCATGTCCTTCACTGTGGCCATTCCTTTGGAGAGTTCGTCCTCGCCCAGGATAAGGAGCCTTCGACTACCCAGTTTGTTGGCCCTCCTCATCTGGGCTTTGAGGCTCCCGCCCCTGAAGTCCATCTCAGCTCTAAGACCGAGCCTTCTCGCTTTGTCCAGATAGAGGAATGCCTTCTCCGTTGCCTCTTCCCCAAGGGCCGCCAAAAAAAGGTCCAGGGAGGAACTGGGGGCCCCAGCTCTGCCCTCGAGAATTGAAACCAGCCTTTCCTCTCCTATGGCGAATCCGATCCCTGGAAGATCGGGCCCTCCTAGCTCTCCCATGAGACCGTCGTAACGACCACCTCCGCAGACCGCATTCTGGGCCCCGAGGTCCGAACTGAGCACCTCGAAAGTGGTCCTCCTGTAATAGTCGAGCCCCCTCACGATAAATGGGTTGACCGAGAACGGGATGCCCAGAAGGGAGAGATTCTTCTGCACTGAGAGGAAATGGGCCTCGCATTCCTGGCAGAGTTCATCCAGAATCACTGGTGCCCCTGCCAAGGCCTCCCTGCACGTCTCCACCTTGCAGTCATATACCCTGAGGGGATTGGTGATGAGGCGCCTCTGGCAGTCCGAGCAAAGACGAGCCCTTTTTGTTCCCAGATACTCCGCCACCTTTGACCGAAACCCGGGCCTACAGCTAGGACAACCGAGTGAATTCAACTGGAAGTCGAGTTCCCTCAGGCCCAACTCCTCGAAAAGAGTCCTGAGGAGGGCGAGAAGTTCCGCATCGGTCCTCGGGTCCGAGGAACCTAGGACCTCAGCGTTTATCTGGTGAAATTGCCTGTAACGACCCCTCTGGGGCCTCTCGTGCCGAAACATGGGCCCGATGCAATAGAGTTTGCTCACGGGCTCTAGCTGATACATGGAGTGTTCTATGTACGCCCTGAGGATCCCTGCTGTGGCTTCCGGCCTCATGGTGAGGGAGATGCCGCTTCTGTCCGTGAAGGTGTACATCTCCTTCTCCACTATGTCAGTGGATTCGCCGATGCTCCTCGAGAAGAGCTCGGTCTTCTCGAGAATCGGTATCCTTATCTCCCTGAATCCGTATCTCTCGAGGACAGATCGGGCTATCGCCTCCACTTTCTGCCAGAGGGCCACCTCCCCCGGAAGGACATCCCGGAATCCCCTCACAGCTTGGATCTGCAACTCATTCCTCCATTGGGAGTCTCAACAAACTTTGTACATTAAACCACCTGGGCTACCCAGTCAACGAAAACCCGGAAAAGGGGACGTTCGAATCCCCAACGCCCCCACGAATGGGGCTCCTAAGACACTCTTCGCCTCACAAGGAAGGGATGGATGAGGATCCCTAGGCGTGTCCCTCGGATGGACCCGCCTCTTGGCATCCGCGCGAAGAGGCCTTACTTCTGCCAGGGGACTTCATTGGGGGCCGCATGGCAGGCGAGCATCAAGCTATCTGATGGCCAAATAAATGGGCCAAAGCCCAATTTTCGTGCGTCATTCGGACCCCGCACCTCCGTTACCGTGCAGGCGAAGCACGCACAACTTAGCGGGAACAAATTCGGGGAGCACCGAGGTGGATACTCCTTTGGGGATTTTCGTGGAGACGAGCACAAGCTTCATTCTCTGGCATACCCAGAGCGAATCGGACGTTGGCAGGCGAGAAGGACCTCAACCAAAATGAGCCGTGAAAGGCAAAAGTTCCAAATAGCAAGAAGGTGAAAGGAAAGGGGGCGATGGAAATGTCAGCAGGGCTCGGACCTAAGGCACTTTTTTCATTGGTATTTGCTCTCCTGTTTGCATTTCTCGAACCAGCATCTGCTCAGGGACCCCAAGGAGAAAGTCTTAACGGGGATAGAATGTATGCCATTGTGGAGGAACTCGCCAAGATTTCCGGCTCAGGGCTCGATTCAGGGATAAGGGTGAACGAGCGCGCCCAGAAGGCGGCCGAGTTCATAATGAGACAATTTCAGGAGGCAGGTCTCGAAAATGTGAGAATGGAGTCTTTCGAGATGATGCGGTGGTGGCCTGTGGAGTGGAAGGTGAGCATCTCGGCTCCGGAGGGTCAAAAGGTGATTCCGAGCTTTCCTTTTTGGTATACGCAGGGAACTCCTGGGGGTGAGATACAGGCAGAACTGGTGTATGTGGGCTACGGAACACCCGGGGAATTTGGAGATATCGACGTGAAGGGGAAAGTTGTTCTCGTGGCCATGAGGAGGTTTCTTCACTTTCGCGAATCCCACAGGTTCACACAGGCTTATGAAACGGCAGTGAAAAAAGGTGCGAGTGCTGTGATCCTGGGCGACACCCTGATAGATTCTCCAAGCGGGCGCTTCCTGGGGCTCCCAAACGCTATAGCGCCGATTCCCTGCCTCTCCATAGGCAAAAGCTCTTTCGAGCAGCTCCTCAACTCACTTTCCAAAGGCAAGAGCGTCAAAGTCACATTGAACCTGAAAGTTGAGACAGGGGCCTGGAAAGGGACGAATGTGTTGGGAGAGTTAGCTGGAAACGGTGAAGTGGACGAGATCATCGTGGTAGGCGGCCACTACGACACTTGGTTCACCGGGGCAAACGATAACTGCTCGGGGGTGGCTGGCCTGATCCAATTGGCGAGGTATTACTCCAAAACTCCCAAGAGCTCCAGAAACCGCAACATGATCTTTGTAGCCCTCTTTGGCCACGAGTTCAGGGACTTCGGCCACAGACATTTTGTCGCCCGATACAAGGACAGCCTGGACAAGATTGCCCTCTTCCTCGATTGCGACCATTGGGGAGCCAAAGGCTACGAGGACTTCGATGGGGTCATCCGGGAAACCGGCTACCCGGACAAACAAGGAATTTTCACCACAAATCCCCTGCTTTTCTCCCTCTCCAAGGCATTGATGGTCAAGTATGGCCTGCTTCCAGCGTTTTACTGGGAGGGCGAGATCCTTGCGGATATGAGGGAATTTCACGCGTCCGGGATTCCGGTTTTCGGCATTGGTGCGGTTCATCCTTTCTACCACACGCCATTGGACACCCCTCATAAAGTGAGCCCGCGGATCTTGGAAGCTCAGGCCTCGGTATATCGCGATATCATCGATTGGGTGCACAGTACGCCCCAGAGGTTCGTCATATCCACGGACAAGAACCCCAAAAGAACTCCTCCCAACGAACCCCCGAGGGAAGCGCACTTCGTGCTTTTGCCGGAAGCCCCCGTGGTTGGAAGCCCCATTTGGGTATACTTGGGATTTGCTTATGATGACCATGTGCTTCTCTCTTCTGACATCACCTGGGACTTCGGTGATGGAACCACAGCCAAAGGGCCAATCGCGGCTCACGCATACGAGTCACCGGGAGTATACAAAGTTACCATGACAGTTGGAGACATCCATGGCGCCAAGGCGGTCGCATCCAAGGAGGTACAAGTTCGCGCGCCCTAACTCCCAAAGAGGAAAAGGGACCATGCCAATGGAGCTCCTTGGGCCAAATGGCAGGTCGGGCTTTTAGCCGAAAAGGGAGTCTTTGGGGAACTCCGGAGGGGTCTTCGATGTTCTAGTGGAGCTTAGGTCTTGACCACCGAGCGCTTAAGTGGGTGTGGAGCGGGAGGAGATTTTTCTCGTCTTGCTAGGCCAGTCCGGGCAAGACCACCTAAAACCGGACGGAGCTTTGATCTGTGTAAGAGAAGCAAAGGGAGCCAGATACCAATCAACAACAATGGGATCAGGAAAACTCCAAAGGTGATCTTTTGTGGCCGGCGCGATGAAAATCGGGTCTCCGGGGTACTCAAACATCCAAAGACCAGTCGGTCCCAAGGCGCGACCCTGGTTCGGGGTAAGATGCTCGTTCGCTTCAGACTACCTTGTTCCAGTTAATCCTGTGAATGGGACGAAAAAGACGCGCTATCGG
>Ga0209227_1002316_pt1 | contig 13783 bp, 14 predicted proteins | sample YNPBryantNP2012_FD_185815 | JGI IMG/M metagenome (GOLD analysis project Ga0209227, IMG submission 185815) | Anoxygenic and chlorotrophic microbial mat microbial communities from Yellowstone National Park, USA - YNP Bryant NP 2012 (SPAdes)... ...
CGCTACGTCAGGTCAGCGATGACGAGGCTGGATCAATAGCACCCGCGTCGTGCATGCGCTCTGAAAGGATCGTCCCGACTGGCGGCGAAACTCGTTCTCGCGGCGCGATCACCACAATACTTTCCTTCCGCAGCGCGAGGCGCACACGCTCACCGGGCGTCAGGTTCATTGTTGCATACAACGACGACGGGTATATGACTTCAATCGGGCGACCATCGGGCAGCGCGACTCGCAGTCGGTACATATGGCGTTCCAGCCGTCGCTCGACCACGATGCCTTCCAGATGATTGTGCAAGACCATGCGGCTGAGCGAACGATCAGGATAGACGAGGCGAATATCTTCCGGGCGAATATACGCAGTGATCTCGGCGCCTGGAGGCGTATCGATCGGCGGCGCTTCCAGGAAGATCCCATCCCAATCGAGCAGCGATCCTGATGGTCCGGTTTCTATCACTCGCGCGTTCATCGCATTTGGAATGCCGAGAATGTCGAGAACGTGACGGTTTGCCGGGCGGGTAAAGACATCGTTGATGCGCCCGATCTGTTCGATGCGCCCGTTGCGGACCACTGCCAGACGATGCCCGACGGCAAAAGCATCGTCGAGATTATGCGTCACATACAGTACAACCAGCCGCCGCTCCGCCTGTACCATGCGAATCTCTTCGTGCAGGCGCTCCCGGACAGGACGGTCGAGGGCTGAGAATGACTCATCGAGCAGCAGGATATGCGGCTCGGCGGCCAGAGCGCGGGCAATGGCGATGCGTTGTTGCTGCCCGCCCGACAATTCGTGCGGCATACGCTGCGCCAGGTGCGCCAGGTGCATGCGTTCCAGCAACTCCATCGCGCGGTCTCTGGCATCACGCCGCCTTCCCAGAGGAAACGCCACGTTTTCGAGTGCGCTCATGTGTGGAAACAGGGCGTACTGCTGGAACACGTAGCCAATGCGCCGCTTTCGCGCCGGCAGGTTGACGACCGGTTTGCCCGGCATACGCTGGAAGAAGATCGCATCATCGAAGCGAATCTGCCCGCTATCCGGCGTCGAGAGACCCGCGATCGCCTGGAGCGTCTGAGTTTTGCCGGCGCCGGAAGGACCGAAGAGCACCAGGATTTCTGCTTCCGCTGTGAAGCGCATCTCCAGGGTTGTTTGTCCCAGGCGTTTAATGATATCAACGGTGAGTTGCGGAGTCATACGCTGCTTTCAGCATCATCAGCACGCCTGTACTGTGGCGCCGGTTCCAGTTGACGCGCCAGCAACAGTCCGGCAAGCGCAAGCCCGGTCATCACCAGCACCATCAGATGGGCGTCGGCGTAGCGTTGCGCCTGAACCGCATCATAGATTGCGACCGGCAGCGTCTGGGTGCGACCGGGAATATTCCCGGTAATCATCAATGTTGCGCCAAACTCGCCGAGCGCGCGCGCCGAACCCAGGATCACGCCCGCCAGGATGCCGCGCCGGGCTAAGGGGAGCGTCACGCGCCAGAGGATGCGCAGTTCGCTCGCGCCCAGCGTGCGCGCTGCATTCTCCAGCACTGGATCAACATTTGCCAGCGCCGCGCGACTGCTCTGCACCATGAGCGGGATGCCCACGACCACCGATGCCGCAACTGCTGCCTGCCAGGTGAACAGTATCCGGATATTGAACCACTCGAACAGCGGGCTTCCTCGCCCAAACGCCAGCAGAAGGTAGTAGCCAATGACGCTGGGCGGCAACACCAGCGGCAGCATAATAACCGTCTCAAGCAGTATTTTTCCCCGGAACCGGGTGCGCACCAGCATCAGGGCGATGAGCAGCCCTGCCACAAGGATCATGATGCTTGCAATCGCGTTGACCTGGAGTGATAACCAGAAAGCGGGCCAGTTCATCGACTGACGATCTCTCCGGGCAGAATGAAGCCGTACTTCTTCATGATCGCATGCCCCTGTGCACTGTTGACGAATGCGATAAACTGACGCGCCTCCGCTTCACGCTGCGTTCCGGCAACGACTGCTGCCATCTGAAGCAGTGGATGGTCGGGGTGCAACTCTGCGGGAATAAGATTCCAGTTGCCGTTACTTTGAACACTGAGCGAGAGCGCCACGATGGCTGCATCAACATTGCCGGTATCCGCCAGGGTCAGTGTTTGGGCGACATTCTCCCCGAAGACGAGGCGCGGTTGCACTGCATCCCAGACGCCAGCTCGCTCCAGCGCCTCTTTTGCTGCCTGACCGTAAGGGGCATGCTCAGGGTTGGCGATTGCGATCCGCCGATAGACCAGATCGCGCAAATCCTCCACGCGCGCCGGTTGTAGCGGGCTATCGGGGCGTGTCCAGATTGTGATGCGCCCCTGTGCGTAGACCTCCATCGTATCGGCGATCACCAATCCCTTGTCATTCAATGATTCGATGAACGACTTGTTTGCGGCGTAGAAGAGGTCGAACGGTGCGCCGCGTTCGATCTGCTGCGCCAGTTGACCGGTCGAACCAAAGTTGAACACAACCTTGATACCGGTCTGCTCCTCGAAGAGTACGCCGATCTCGTTGAATGCCGGCGTCAAATCGGCGGCGGCAGCAACGACCAGTTCATGACCCGCAGCGCCTGAAGGCGACGAAGGAGAGGGTAATGCGCCACACGCGCTGGCGACCAGGAGCGGGATAATCACAATCAGTGCACGATGATGATACATGCAATCTTCACCCTCCATCCTTCAACGTTCAATGTTCCACGCCAACATCCAACGTTCAACGTTCAACCTTCAACGTTCAATCTTCAACCTTCAACCAACGCCAACTCCTTATCGCACGTTTCCAGCCACGCCAGCATTGCCTGGATCTGCCCGCGTCGGAACTGTGCAACCAGGCGACGATAGGGCTGATCGGGTGCGATTGTCGCCACCTGCTTGTCGAGATTATCGAGCATGCGCCGACAGATCCATCGTTGCTGTGCAATCAGGAACCGCGCTGTCGCCTCGCCCTCCTGATGCGCAAAATAGAGTTTTGCCAGAAACTCGAGGCGGAAGTCACGCCCCCGAACAACCGGTGTGCGCATCCATTCAGCGAATCTCGCACGTCCGCGCTCGGTGATACTCAGGACTCTGCGCGGCGGACGGTTGCCCTGTGACGAGGTGGCGCTCATCAGGTATCCTTCATCTTCGAGACGGCGGAGCAGCGCGTAGAGGTGCGCCTGTTTGATGCGCCAGACTTCTCCCAACGCCGAATCACCGTGCAGGCGCTGATAGAGTTCGTAAGGATGCATCGGTTGCTGACGCACGAACCCCAGCAAAGCGAATTCGATCGTGAGCGGATGCCTGATGTTGCTCATGATATGAATACTTATAAAATGAGTAAAAGAATGATATACGACAGGTCTGTATGTGTCAAGAGGTCAGTAGCGCCTGACCGCGCTGCGGTCATGTCAGATTGACACGCTCGTAGACGATCCGGCTATACCCGCTTCCCCAGGGATCACCGCGCTCATAGACGCCAAGCCCGGCTTCGGCAGCAAGACGGAGATAGTCGTCCGCAGAAGGGGTTTCGCCGCTCTCGGCGCGCAGAAAATCGGCCATCACACAATCGATGGCGACCGGATCGCGGGAGAAGAACAGGCTGTTGGGCGCAGCATTGCCAAACGTGCGCCAGCGTTGCGGCACACTCAGATTGTTGATCCTGTCGCCGAACAGTCCATCGCCAATCGTCAGCACTGTTTTCCCCCGGATCTGCGGATGGTTGTTGATATCGACCAGCGGATTGTAGGTGGAGGAATAGAAGCGTGCGCCGATGTCGGTATAGTTGTGCAGTACGTTGCAGCGATCAATCGAACCAAAATGGTTCTTGAACCCCAGGCTGATGCCGGCGCCAACATGACGTTTCATAATCGGCATATTGATCAGATAGTGAAGATTGACCAGCGCGTTGCATATCGCCAGATCGGGGATGGGCGCGTGTGGTGGGGCATTGAACCGGATCTTTTCGGTTGTGCTGAAGCCGAGTTCGGGGTGTTCATCGGCATAGGAGGCGTACTGAATATCCGGGTAAGCGCAACGTCGTTTGAAACGCAGTGGAATCACGCCCTGCCGGTCGCCATGCGATACATCGAAAATCCAGATGTCCTGCTGTGCAACGCCAATCGCCAGCAATCCGGCAATAACCGCGTTGATCGGGTCCATCAGGGCGTCAATCTCGTTGTCGTTGTCGTCGCGGTCGGCATTGTTGAAATTAACCTTGATGCCGATCCGTTGTCCTGCTTGATAATGCGGCAGGAGGGCAGCCCACGCATCGGCGCGCGTCGTGGTGCGCGTCAGGCGGGTCACGCCTTCGTCCACCATAGCGGCAACCACGCGCGCGTCAACACTGTCGCCGTACCAGCCGGTTGAGTAATTCCAGAATGTTGCACGCGGGCTGCAGGTGTGGACAACGTGGTGGCGCGGCAGAGGAACTGATGTCGCGGTAGGGGATGGCGTGGCGGTGGGGGATGGCGTGGCGGTAGGGGATGGCGTGGCGGTAGGGGATGGCGTGGCGATGGGGGATGGCGTGGCGATGGGGGCGGTTTCGCGTTTATCAGCGATAATGAGCGGGCAGTAGATGCGCGCTGTCACCACCGGAGCAGCGTCTGAGGGGCGTATTGCGTATCCGATTGTCCGCTGCATGTGATCGATCAACAATCCATGTGCGGCGACAATCCCGGCAATCAGGAACTGACGGCGGGAGATGCGCGGCTCGTGTTGCATAGTGTTCCTCCTTATTCGTGGTATACAGCATTTCTCAGATACATTGACCGTTGTTCCTATCCGCCGTGTCGCACGAGGCGCCCGCTGCCAGCGGAATGTTGACCGAAATTCATTTCGGTCACCGCATTGGGGGCGCGATTCCGGGAGTGTTCAACCTCGTCCATTGGGTTCAACCTCTGTGAAAACTGCTATAAAACCAGGAGTGCCATCACAGGTCTGTTCCCAACGGTTCTTTGTACGAGCAGCGGGCGGAGACCCGCAGCACAGATATGTCGGCAGCCACATACCCGCGCTGCGCACTGCGCTACAACGCTCAAGGAAATCTGTCGCTATCGTTGCGTTATGTGACGGGGTGATCGTGCAGAGCGTCCTGGTGTGATGGGGCGCGGAAGAACTTTGCGATTCCTACTCTATCATATCGTGCGTCGGCATGCAATGCCCGCTCAGGGTTATTCTGTTCCGCCGGTCAATCCAGGAATGCGCACCCGACGTTCGATCCAGGTCAGGATCAGATAGGTGATTCCGACAAGCACAATGTAGAACACCGCCACAATCAGGTAAATCTGGATCGGAGCGAAGTAGCGACTCGACAGAATCTTCGCCTGACCCATGAGGTCGGGAACGGCGATCAGGAACACAACTGACGTATACTTCAGCATGGCAACCGCTTCGTTCGACCAGGCGGGCAACGCCAGACGTACCGCCTGCGGCAGGATGATGTTCCAGATCGCCTGCCATTTGCTCATACCGATCGCGCGTGCGGCGGTCATCTGCCCTTCACTCACCGACTGCAATGCGCTGCGCAGGTACTCCGCCTGATATGCGGCACTGTTAAGCCCCAGCGTGAGAAAGGCCGCCTGCAAACGTCCCAGCGTGATCCCGATATCGGGAAGACCATAGTACGCCATGAACAACTGGATCAGCAGCGGCGTTCCCTGAAAAAGGGTCACATACGCGCCAAGAATGCGCTGGACCCATCCCGGTCCGTACACTCGCCCAACGCCGACCGGCAACCCGATGATCATCCCCAGCGTCAGCGAGACCGCCGCAATCTGGAGTGTGACAACCGTGCCCTGCAACAGGTCGGGCGTTACTTTTCCCAGGAGATCGATAACATCGTTCATTGAGTGATACGAGAGATGAGCGCCAGACGCTTATGGCGCCTGCCGCATGTATTCGATGGTGCGCAGGAATGCGCGGGTGCGTTCATGAACCGCTTGCTCGAACATACGCTGCGGCGATCCTTCTTCCACCACCACGCCCCCTTCCATAAACACGACCCGATCGGCAACCTGGCGGGCAAATCCCATTTCGTGCGACACGACGATCATGGTCATGCCTTCGCTGGCAAGTTTCTGCATCACTGCCAGCACCTCGCCGGTCAACTCCGGATCGAGCGCGGATGTTGGCTCATCGAAGAGCATGATGTGCGGATCCATGCCGAGTGCACGCGCAATTGCAACCCGCTGTTTCTGACCGCCCGACAGTTGCGCCGGATAGTAGTGAGCGCGATCCGCCAGTCCCACCCGCTCGAGTTCGAACATCGCCAGGTCGCGCGCTTCACTCTTGCGCATCTTGCGCACCCTGGTCAGTCCGATCATCACATTGCCGAGCGCGGTCAGGTGGGTAAACAGGTTGAACTCCTGGAACACCATCCCGATCCGCTGGCGCACCCGATCCTGGTTGACGCCGGGGGCGGTAATGTCCTGATCTTCGAGCCAGATGCGACCTTTCGTCGGCGGACTGAGCAGGTTGATGCAGCGCAGCAACGTACTCTTGCCCGAACCGCTGGGTCCGACCAGAACAACGACCTCCTGGGGCTGCACGGTGAGCGAGACCCCCTTGAGCACCTGGAGGTTGCCGTAAGACTTATGCACATCTTCGATGCGGAGAATGGGGGCTGTCATGGGTCCTCAGGTGTGTGCTTCCGTCGTCTGTTCACATCTGTAACCGATACCGGCGTTCGAGCCATTGCAGCGCCTGGATGGTGATCAGCGTCAACGCCAGGTAGAGCAGCAACGCAACGCCAAAGGCGAGGAATGGTTCGAACGTGCGCGCGCTGACCTGTTGCGCGCGGCGCAGAATTTCCGGCACACCCACGGCGAACACCAGCGTCGAATCTTTGAGCACCAGCGTTGCTTCATTTCCCCAGGCTGGCAGCGCCAGCCGCACTGCCTGCGGCAGGACGATGCTCTGGATCGCCTGGAGTCGGCTCATGCCAATTGCGCGTGCGGCAATCATCTGTCCGGGGTGCACTGCCTGAAGTGCGCCACGAAAAATTTCCGTCTGATATGCCCCAGACGCGAACCCCAACGCCAGCGCACCCGCCCAGAATGGTGAAAGATTGACATAACGGGAGATGACAAAGAACAGAATGAAAATAATGACGATGACCGGAACAGCGCGGATGACCACGCTATAGACGGTGACGGCGACCTGGAGAGAGGGGTGACCGTAGACGCGCACGATTGCCAGAACAATGCCAATCACGACGCCTGTTGTCAGCGCAACCGCTGTAACGCTGATGGTCACCCACAATCCCTGAACGATGAAATTGAAGGTCGTCAGCAGATCCTGAACGAATTCCATAACCTGTCACGGCAAGCCGTGCTTGTCTTGCAACTGTGTGACCGTACCATCGTCGATCAACTGCTGGATGATCCGATCAAGTTCCGCCTTGAGATCGCTGGCGCCTTCGGGGATGGCGATGCTCTTCCCGCCTTCGGCAGTCGCTTCAGTGATGAGCAGGACCTTCAAGCCGTTCTGTTTCGCCAGTTCCAGCGCAGGCTCGGCATCCATCAACACCAGTTGAATGCGTCCGCTGGCGAGGTCGAGTGCCGCCTGATCGGCGCGCTCATAACTGAACACCTTATCGGCAGTGGTCAACCCCGTGGCTACCAGATTCTTCTGGATCCACCCCTCCTGCACCGTACCGGTCTGCGCGCCGATCGTCAGACCGGCGGCGTCCTCCGGCTTGTTCAGGGTAAGTGTCGTGTTACCGGCGCCGATGAATGCATCCTTCGTCATGCGGTACGGAATGGTGAAATCGACCTTTTCTTCACGTTCGGCAGTCGCCTGCATTGCGGCGATGACGGCATCGATCTTCCCTTCCTGGAGCGACGCAATCAGCGAATCGAACGGCATATCGCGGATCTCGACCTCAACGCCGAGTTTCTCGCCGACTGCGCGAATGAGGTCCATGTCGAAACCGACGAAGTTGCCATTTTCGTCGATTGACTCGTAGGGTGGATAATCTGCTGAAGTGCCGACGATGAGTTTGCCGGCTGCACGGATCTGCGCCAGTTTTCCTTCGGGCTGGGCAGCGGGTTGGGTCGGTTGTGCGGCGGGTTGGGTCGGCTGGGCAGCGGGTTGGGTCGGTTGGGCGGCGGGTGCTCCACCGCATGCGCTCATAACCAGTGACGCGGCAATGAACGCAAGCATAATCAATGTCTGCTTCTGCATACCACTCCTCCTGACATGGTGTGTCTGCGCGTCGCACAGGGCGACGGCCACAACGGGGCATTTGATAGTGCGAAGAGTATAGCACAGGTATATGTTTCTCTTTACGGTTGGGTCATTGATTCTGCATCCAGGATCAAGACCCAGTCCGGTCCGGCGATGGGCGAGGTGAAGGTTGCGATGTTCCGTTCATACCCACCGATAGGATGAGTTTCGCCGCTGCGGGGATCGAACCAGGATGCCCTGATGTGCCCGCGCAATGGGCGCAGGTCTACCGTCAGGGTCTGCTTCGCCAGTGGGAAGTATACCAGCCCATATGTGCCCTCGCTGTCGCGTGTGGCGACGGGGCAGGCAGCACGGATCGGATTGATGCGGTCATCTTTCTCTACGTGCAGTGACAGAGGCGCAACCTCCGGGAGCATGTCGGGGGCAGGAATGCGGGTAAAGTAGGGCCGTGAGAGTATCAGATTCTTGAGATGGATCAACTGGCGCGCGCCAGGAGCGAAAATCGCCTCGTCCCACGTCGGCGAGGGGTGGTTGACCGGCTCGTGTTTAGGGGCATACATCTGCCAGACGGAATGGCTGCCATAGGTGTATCCGCAAGCGCCGGCGAACACCGAACGATACGCCTGTTTGCGCACATCATAATCTGTGAAACGACCATACGCTGGCTTCCAGGGACGGGTATAGGGGTCGACCGGATGATGCTCGTAGTCAGGCTCGCCGTCCAGCACCGGTTTGACCGGTGTTCGCGCATAATCGGCGCGGATCATCTCCCAGTTTGGCGCATCCATCAGATGGTGACCAGACTGGAGCATATTCATATCGAGCCAGTCGGCGTTATGGAGCGTGGTCGAGGAACTCATACCCCCCATCGGATGATAGGTGAAGAAGGGCTTGAAGCCCAACCCTTCGGTGATGCCTGCCGCCATTGCCGTCCACACCACCTCATACCCCTCAGCCGGGCGGTCGCCGCCCAGAATCCAGACGATGTTGGCATCGTTCCGGTAGCGTTCGCCCAGCAATCTGCCATAGATTCGGGCATTATCGACATTGAAAATCACAGGTCCGATACCCCATAACCGGGCATGAACCTTATCGCCCCATGTCGGCAGGAGTCCGATATAGAGTCCTTTTTCGGCAGCCATGCGAATAATGGCGTCCACGTGCCGGAAATAAAATTCGTTGGGGCGAGTCGGGTCATCGCCAGCCAGCGGGATGTGCCCGTTGGCATTGGGTGTGTGCAGACCATCGAGTTCAGCCAGCGCCACTGCCTGAATGAGGTTGAACCCCTGCTGGCGTCGCACGTCCAGATAGTGTTCCGCTTCCGGCAAACTCAGGCGATGAAAGAGTTCCCATGCGGTATCGCCGAGCCAGAAAAACGGCTCGCCGTGCTCAGTCATAAGGAAACGTTGGTTTGCGCTGACACGAATGCGGGGCAAAGACATTATTGGGTTCCTCCGTGTACAGATCGTCGCACATATCGTTGTGTCTCGCTCTCCTGGTCGCCGACCGACGGTTTTGTTGTCGGAAGCCAGAGCATTACGGAAACTCGATAAACTCAACCGGCACACGTTCTGTCAGCCAGACTCCATTGGCGGACAGATAGAACTGATGCCCGGCTGCCGCCATCCCGGCAGCGTGAACGACGAGCACCACCGGTTTGCCGTGTCGCTGACCGACCTGTCGTGCCGTAGCTATGTCTGCTGAGAGATGGACATGCTGACGTCTGCCGGCGCGCAGTCCTTCGGCTCTGATCGACTCGATAAACCGGGAAGCAGTACCGTGGTAGAGCACGTCTGGAGGCAGGGACGGAGAAAATTGCAGGTCCACCTTCAGCGAGTGACCCTGATTCGCCCGGATTCTGCGCCCATCATCACTCAACGTAAAGCGTCGCTTGTCGTTTTCGGCGACTACCCGTTCGAGCAGCGGGAGGGTTAGCGGAAAGCCGTGCTGGTTGGCGAGGCGGATCAGATCATCAACATCTGCCCATCCATTCGCGTTCAGCGTTAATCCGATGCGCTCCGGTTTGTGGCGCAGAATAAGACTGAGAAATTTGCTCGTTCTGACAAGATCAGGCATGATCGATACTCTTGATGCGTGTCAGCCGTTTGATTCTACCATAGTTGGGTTGCCCGCCGGATGTGGTCTGTCACACGGGTAGGCGGTTCGCGAACTGCCCCTACGTTATGGAGATTGAGAACTTATAGCAGTTCTCACAGAGGTTGAACCTATCGGGCAAGGTTGAATGCTCCTGGGAACAGCGCGCCTCACGCGATGACCGAAATGAATTTCGGTCTGCGAGAGAAGCGATCCGACATCGTCCGTTGCCGGGCGTGCTGCGGGCTGAAGCCCTTCCTGAACGCATGGACGCCCCTGCGGGGCTGGCGTGTCCGTCACTCTTCCCTATGCCGAGGGGTCGCCGGGTTGATCCAGCTCGCGGGGCTTGCCCGGTCTCAGACAGGGCTTCAGCCCGCCTGAGGCGCACGAAGAAGGTTCAACCTATCTGAGAACTTCTATAATCCGCTCTACCGCACGCGCCGTGGGGCTAATGGAGATTGAGAATATAATCCGCTATATCGCACGAGCCATCGGGCTAAAGCCCTCGGCTATGCGAGGCGAAGCCCGCCTGCGCGGGCTATACCGGATTATTTATTCAAAGACCATACGTGGACCCTGCGAGCCGGATGTGGCAAATCGCTTGCGTGGCGCATATGTCCCGCAGCCTTTTCAGGAAGAGGGCAAACAATCGCTCACGCGTCGGACGTGGTACTATAGCAGCGATGACCGTACAACTCCTGTCTCTGCCGGGCTTTGTAGAGTACGAGCGATGGATTTCACCGATCAGGTTGCAATTGTGGTAGGCGGATCGGGAGCGATTGGCGCAGCGGTAGTAGCGATGCTCGCCGAACGTGGCGCGCTGGTCGTTGCCGGGTACTGCCGGAATGCTGCTGCGGCAGCGAATGTCGTTGCCAGATGCCAGGGGATGCGCGGTAGCGTTGTGGCGCGCCAGGTCGATGCCCGCGATTCGCAGTCGGTTGATACGCTGGTCGAGACTGTCGCCGGGACGCACGGACGCCTGGATATTGTGGTGTTCTGCGCTGGCGCAATGCGTCTGATGCCGGTCGAGGCGCTTGGCGTCGCACAGTGGAACGAGACGCTGATGCTGCATCTCGACGGCGCATACAATGTGTGCCGTGCGGCGCTGCGTCGTATGATGCGACGGCGCTACGGGCGGATCGTCAACGTTGCGGCGCTCCACGGGTTGGCGGGCAGTCCGCACCAGGCGGACTTTTCTGCGGCAACCGGCGGAATGCTGGGGTTGACGCGCACGCTGGCGCGGGAAGCGGCGCCCTGGAACATTACCGTCAATGCGGTTGCGCCTGGTCTCATCGCGACGCCGCAACTGGCGACAATTCCGGAGGAGATGCGCGTCTGGGGGGAGCGGGTGATTGCGTTGCGCCGCGTCGGGCGACCAGAGGAAGTGGCGGCGGCGGTCGTTTTCCTTGCGTCATCGCTGGCATCGTACATCACCGGTCAGACGCTTGTGGTGGATGGTGGGTGGCGGATGGCGCCATAACTAAAAAACCCTTCGCAGTCCTTACTGCGAAGGGTAAGAGGCAAAGAAATACCCCAGGACATCTGAAAAGGCTCTGGTTCTCAACTCCTGGATCTACCGCCCGGCTACCGCGACAGCGCTTTGCAGACGGCCAGCTCCTCTGTCGGGGTCGCAACGCACTCCGCTCAATTATTCTCCCTGCGGTCGTGCGAGCTTTACCGCTGGAACCCTGTACCGGCTCACACAGCATCCGGTGTTTCATCAAACATCCGGCGCTTGCCTGTCGATCTCCCTGGCGCTGATGCTATGCCATTTCCCTCGACTTACGGTCGCCCCCGTCATCCCGACACCTGTGGGAAGCGCCGCTTGCTGCACAGGATCATCGATCCATTTGTCAAAGTCCAGTTATCCTTTTCGTTCCCTGGGGTGTTAGCCCCATGATAGCATCCATGCGCCATAAGTCAAGTGTTTCTAAATCGTTTCTTAACGATATGTCAGGCAGTATCTGCCATGACACGTTCGGCGACGGCGCGCCCGGAGAGCAGCACCAGCGGAATGCCTCCGCCGGGGTGCGTGCCGCCGCCGACGAAGTAGACTCCGCGCACCTCGCGGGCGCGCAGCGGCGGGCGCATGAATGCCGTCCACGGATTGTTCGATGCCAGCCCATAGATCGATCCCCCTGGCGCATTGTACCGCTGGTTGATCGTTTCCGGCGTCCAGATCTGCTCGATGACGATATGCTGGCTCAGGTTCTCCAGCCCCATGCGCTCGAGTTTGTGCAGGATCAGGTTGCGATACCCCTGCGCCTCGCGCGTCCAGTTGACCCGCGGATTGAGCACCGGGGCGTTGACCAGGACGAACAGGTTCATATGACCGGGAGGCGCCATGTGTGGGTCGGTTACTGATGCTGCGCAAATGTAGATTGTTGGGTCGGGTGCGGGAACCTGCATATCGACCAGGGCGGTAAACTCGGCGCGATAGTCGGAAGAGAAGAAGATGTTGTGGTGCGTCAGGTGGGGGTAGATGCGATTGATCCCCAGCAACAGCACGAATCCGCTGTACGATAGTTCCAGTCGTGCAAGGCGCGCGGCAATTTTTTCATGTCCAGGCAACAGCGTCGCATAGGCATAGCGCGGGTCGGCATTGACAATTACCTGGGAAGCGGCAAGTCGCTCACCGCCAGCCAGGATGACGCCGGTAGCGGTATTGTTGCTGACCTCGATGCGTTCGACTGGTGTGCAGGTGCGGATTTCGACCTCCAGTTCACGCGCCAGTTGTTCCAGCGCGCGCGCGATCTGATACATTCCACCAGAAACATGCCACGCGCCCTGGGAAAACTCGACATAAGAAATAAGATTGAACGTTGCCGGTGCGCGAAATGGCGATGATCCATTGTACGTTGCATAGCGGTCGAATACCTGGCGCAGATAGGGGCTGCGGAAAAAACTGCTGACTGCCTGATCGACTGTGCGGAAGGAGTCGATCCGCAACGTTCCGGTGAAGAGTTCGGGGGTGAGCAGATTTCGGATCCCGTCGAAGGGCCTGAGCAAAAATGGTCCTTCTGCCGCCCGATAAATCTGTTCAGCGTAGGCAAGAAAGCGGAGAAACCCTGAAACATCTGCCGGTTCAATCCGTTCGATTTCCTCGATGAGACGTGGTAGATTCTGATGAGCGTCGAACCGTGTGCCGTCGGGCCAGCGGTACCGGCAGATAGGTTCGAGTTGCGTAATGGTCAGTGCGTCTTCCATACGTCGCCCTGCAGCGGTGAAGACTGACCGCAACACCCAGGGCATCGTCAGCAGCGAGGGACCGGTGTCGAACAGAAATCCATCCGCCTCGACCAGGTTCAGTTTGCCGCCGACACGTTCGTTTTTTTCGAGCAGAACCACGCGCCGACCGCGCGCTGCCAGGTGAATGGCGGCGGATAGTCCGCCAAGCCCGCCGCCAATGATGATGATCGGGAGGTCCATATCTATCGGTATATCCTTTTCTAGAATAGTCATGATATGGGTAGTGTATCATAGGTGAGGCGCGACGGAGGGGCGCAGCAGCGCTGCGCCCG
>Ga0209227_1002318_pt1 | contig 13781 bp, 11 predicted proteins | sample YNPBryantNP2012_FD_185815 | JGI IMG/M metagenome (GOLD analysis project Ga0209227, IMG submission 185815) | Anoxygenic and chlorotrophic microbial mat microbial communities from Yellowstone National Park, USA - YNP Bryant NP 2012 (SPAdes)... ...
GAGCCAACGCTCTGGCATCTTCAGTCCTCCAGGACAGCGCCAAGACAGCCTGTGGAGCAAGGTTTCGTCCAAAAGCCGTGCGCTGGCCAAAGACGGAGAACACCTTTGCGGCTGGTGTGCCCTCAAACGCACATGGCCCAGACTCTTTGTCAGGGAAGTCAAGACGGCGCTCGAAAAGGACCAACAAATCGACCGATTCGTTCTTTCTACGCATGCCATGGCGGTGGCCACATCGCTGTGGCGCTGGGTCGAGCGCCAACCTCAAGGGGCCGTCTTGAGGCCGGAGGCCACCCAAGCCCTCAAGAGCTTGACCGACTTTTTAACGCGTTCAGTCAAAAAAGCCGAAGAAGTTCGGCCGGTGCTCTTGCCTGCCAAGCTTCACGGGAAGCTTCGAGACAAGGGCTGGCCTCGTGAGGCTATGGACGCCTTGAAGAAAATCCCTGCTTTTCTGGACGCGATGGAAAGCGAGGAGGACCGTCAAAGGGCCGTAAATGCTTTCAAGAACTGCTTTGGCGTGATGCCCGAAACCTATTATGCCCTGGTGCTCATGGACGGAGACCACATGGGCAAGTGGCTCTCGGCAACGGGGCATCGGCCCACCCTGGGGCAGAGGTTCCATTCGGAAGCTTTAGCTGACTTGGAACCCCTGGCGTCTCTTAAGGCCTACCTGGCAGCGCTTCGTCCCGCATCGCCCGCGTGGCATCAGGCCATTTCCTCGGCCCTCAACGCTTTTGCCATTCATCTGAGCCGCACGGTCGTGGAAGATCTTTTCATGGGCAAGCTTATCTACGCCGGCGGCGACGATCTTATGGCCATGGTGTCCGTGCACGATCTGCCCGCCTTGATGTTCGCGCTGCGATGTGCCTTTTCCGGACAACTGCCCAAAGGAGAGGACAACCCAAGCTTCTGGACAAAGTTGGGGGTAGACAACACCACGCTCAAACTCCATTCCGGATACGGGCTCGTGAATGGGTTTCGGGGCCGGGAACTTTATCGGCTCATGGGAGAGACGGCCACGGCTTCTTTGGGTGCCGTCATCGCCCACCACCAAGCCCCGCTGCCAAGGGTCCTCGGCGAACTTCGGGCGGCGGAACGGCGGGCCAAGAACGAAGGCGGACGGGACGCTTTTTGTATCACGGTCTGCAAGCGTTCCGGGGGCACCGAGCACCTGGTGGGACAATGGAACCTCAAGGGGACCTGGCGCGAGGGCGACATGGGGCTTCTTGTGGATCTTCGAAACCTCTTGGCCCATGACGTCTCGCGGCGGGCTGCCTATGAACTGAGTGAAGTCTTTCGGGATGTACCCCCGGAAGAAAAGGCTCTGGCGGCCGTGATGGACTACCAGTTCCGTCGCAAGGCGCGAGTGGGTGGGACCCATGCCACGGACCTAGCTCGAAGTCTTGCCACTCGCGCGGTTTCCCGGAAACACCCCGAGACTCCCAAATCGGCCGAGTGGGCTCCTGCTAACCGGTGGCTCAGAGACATGGTGTTGACGGCCGAATTCCTGGCTCGGGAAGGCCGGGTGGGCGAAAAGCTTCAACAAGTGGAGGAAGTCCGATGACGGTCTTGTCGATCACTCCGGTGGACGTGCTCATGCTTCGAGGCAACCGCCTTTTCGGAGGTGCCGTGCATGGAGGCGCCCACATGCCTCCCTGGCCGTCGGTGGTCACCGGCGCGGTGATTTCCAGGGCTTTGGCGGATCAAAACCGGGTCGGCCACGTGACCATGGCTCCGGACCAGGCCGATCGCCTCGTCCGAGAGGCCTTGGGAGAAGACTTTTGCTTGCGAAGCCTATGGATCCTGAGCCGCGGCACGCTTTGGTTTCCAACACCCGCAGACCTGGTGGTGCTGGACGATGGGAAAAACTCTTTGAGCGTGCACCGGGTGGCCCCTCGAAAGGTTCCATCTGGATTATCCTGCAGTTATCCGCTGGAGATGCTTCCCGTGTTGGACGCCGAAGAGCGCAAAAAGCCTGCCGGGTCGGTGTGGCTGTCCATGAATGGGTGGAAAAGCCATGTGCAGGGCACGGTGCCGCAGGCTGCCGAGGTGACCACGGCGGACCAACTCTGGGCCGTGGACCCTCGGCTGGGGATTGCCTTGGAGATCGGATCGCGCACGGTGAAAACAGGGGCCATCTATACGACCGATGCGGTGGTCATGAAGGCGGACACACACCTCATCGCCGCCTTTTCCGGCACGAACATTCCGAGCAAAGGGTTGCTGCGCCTAGGCGGCGACGGCCGTGCTGCGGAAATCCGTCCGGCTGATCCGTGGATCATCAATGAGCTGGAAGGGTTCGGGCGACCGGCACCGGACTGGAAGGGTTTTCGCATGATCCTGGCCACACCGGGCCTGTTTCCCTCGGGCTGGCTCCCTCCAGGCGCGGACGAACGCACAGGATACATGCTTCAGCTGGACAACCTGAAAGCGAAGCTCATGGCGGCGGCCCTTCCCCGCCACCAGGTCATCTCCGGCTGGGATCTGGCCGACCAGGTGCCGAAGCCGGCCCAGAAGGTGATGCCCGCTGGGGCCTGCTACTGGTTCAAGGTGGAAGAGGGGGATACGGCGGCCCTTATGGAGCTTTATGAGAAAGGACTGTGGGTTCTTATGGAAAAGGAGCATCCCGTCTATCGGCGAAAGCGGGAAGGCTGGAATCACGTGTGGTTTGGCAAATGGGCCTAAGGAAGGAGTCACAGCCATGTTTACGTCCAAATGTCTCACTTTCTTTTACGCCATCTCGCCGGTGCACATGGGAGCCGGGCAGGCTCTGGGCGTCATCGACAACCCGATTCAGCGGGAGCGGCATACGGATCACCCGTGCTTTGCCGGATCGGGAATCAAGGGAGCCTTTCGGCATGCGGCCAGAAGTCTTTGGGCCCAAGAAAACGGACTCCTCGATCGGGTTTTCGGTCCCGAGCAGGACGCCTCCGACCATGCGGGAGCCATCAGTTTTGCGGATGCTCAGTTGGTGGCCTTTCCGGTTCGAAGCCTCAAAGGGGTCTATGTTTATGCCACGTCCCCGCTGGCCTTGCAGCGCTTGGCTCGCCTGGCGGCCGTGGCAGGGGTCGCACTGCCGTCCTTTTCGTGCGGGCCCCTGCAGGACGATGAGGCAGTGGTTTTGAATGAAGAATTGCTCGCCAAGAGAGGAGAAAATTCCCGGCTCATTCTCGAATCCTATGCTTTCAAACCCGTGGCCAAGGAACCCGAGGACTTCAAGGCTCTGGCGCAATGGCTGTCGGAAAACGCCTTGCCTAATGGGGATGCTTATGCCTTCTTCCGGAACAAACTGGCCAACGATTTGGTGCTGTTGTCCGATACGCAGCTCACGTTTTTTGCGAAAAACGCCACGGTGGTGGAACCCCATGTGCGCATCAACGACGAATCGGGAACCGCTGACGACGGTGGGCTTTTCTTTACCGAAAACCTGCCCCCCGAAGCGGTCATGGTGAGCCTGACCATGGCATCTGAAGAACGGCTGAAAAAGGGCGACAAGAAGGACGATCGGCTGAGTGCCGAGCAGGTCATGGAATGGGTGCGCCGGACTTTTGATGGGCGTTGTCTTCAAATCGGCGGCGATGCCACCACGGGCCGAGGCCAGGTGTTGGTGCGCTTCATTTAAGGGAGGGTCGGCATGAAGACACTGGATCAGATTCGAGCCGCTTACGCATGGCAATGCGTCCAGGGTGCGGACGACAAATATACGAACTTGGCCAAGGGCCTTCCCGCCCTGGTGATGAGCAACGGTCTTATGCAGACCCTGGCCTTTCTGCAGAGCAAAGCCAAGCAGAACAATGAACATGCGAAGATCGTGAGGCACGTTTTAGGGTGGCTCGGCCGGCCGGAGGCCCAGGTGCTGAGGGAAGAACAGAGTCCTGACTTTGCCCTGGCCATGGCGGCCTTGGCGGGCTGCGACAGCCTGCACTACCAGCGCGCCACGGAAGAGGCTTTGGGCATTTTGAAGTGGATTCGTTACCTGGCCAGTGCGGTGGCGTAAGTGCCGTCCTTCGGCGGCCATAGGACCGCAAAAACCGTGGGCGAGAAAAGCTTCTTGAAAGGGAGTACCGACGATGGCACCACCCGATGAAATTCCACGACGAGCCGTCCCCGCGTATGTGGCAGGATTTTTGGGGGACCGGCTTGATGAGACCCAGGAAGTGAAAACGGCGGCTGAACAGATTCCACCGGGGCATCGCTTTTTGCTGTATTTTCACGCCCTGGCGGATGTGGAAGACAAGAAATGGGTCCCTCTGAAAAATACCAAGCGACTGGCTTTGGAGGCCGTCTCCACGGTGGGAAAAGCTGCCGGCCAAATGCTTGAAGCCCTCACGAACCGTCAGGCTCAGGTCTTTAACGGTTACGGCTGGGAGCGGGCCGCTGAGCTTTACGCCCCATTGCTCACCGGCTCAGGCAATCCGCATCCTGTGGAAAACGGCTTCGCTTTCCTTTCTCCCTATGGCGTCCCGTACCTCGCCGGTTCCGGGATCAAAGGGGTGCTTCGCCGTGCCGCCGAGGAACTGGCCCTTCTTTGTGAGGACTCCCAGGGCTGGACCGTGCCTCTTGTGTGGGCTCTTTTCGGCTTCGACGAAAAAAGCGCTTATTTGAATCAAAACGGCACGGAAGAATCCGAGAGCGAGTGGTGGGAAGGCTATGAACGGTTTGTTCAAACCGTGCAAACAAAGCCGGATCCTCTGCTGCAGAAATTGCTCGAAATCTGGCTTGTACCGGAAGAGCTGCCGGAAAACCAAGCCGCCTTTCTCAAGGACCTTCAGCGGCGCGAACCGGTGCGGCGTGCCGTACATTTTCAGGGCCTCCTTACCTTTCTCGACGCCTTTCCCAAGCCAGGCTGTCAGATGGCAGTGGATATCCTCAATCCGCATCACAAGGACTACTATCAGGGAAGCGGTCAGGAATCCCCGCACGACGCCGAACAGCCCGTGCCGGTCTTCTTTCTGGTTTTGGCGGCTGGGGCACAATTTGTGTTTCGAGCTGTTCCGTCGCCCGGAAAGAACAGCCTGTGGAGCCTCATTGGAGACTGGCGAAAGCTGCTGGATGCGGCTTTTGACTATGCGTCGGAGTGGCTCGGCTTCGGCGCCAAGACATCCGTGGGCTATGGGGTCTTGGGTCCTGATCGGGAGATTGAAGAACAGAAGCGGCGTAAAGAACAAGAGGAATTGGAGCGCAGGCAAAGGGAAGCGGAAGAGGAAGCTCGCCGAGTTGCTGAAGAGGAACAAAGGCGAGCCCGTGAAGAGGAAGAGCGGCGACAGCGTGAGGCGGAGGAAGCGGAACGGATGCGTCTTCAGGCCCAATGGGACGCCTTGCCGGAAGACGAGAAGATCACACGGCGGCTCCAAGAAGCCGCCGACCGCTATCAAAATCTTAGCGAGCCGGAAAGAAAAAAGGGTCGTGAGGATTTAAACAGGGCTCTTAACCAAGCCATGGAAGACGCAGATCACCTAAAGGATCCGACTCTTCGACTGAAGGTGGCCGCCTTTATCGAATCCATCTACGAGCGGGTGGGCTGGGCCGACCCCGGGTCAGACAAAAAGAAAAGGGAAAAACAAGAGAAAAAGCGCCGAGAAAAAGTTCAGGCCCTGAAGGGCTAGCTTGGAACTTTCCGAAAAGGAGCGGCCCATGGCGGTGATCTACCCGAGTTTCTCTGGAAAAGGTTCTCGCAAAGCCGATGACCCCAAAGAGACCTATGATGACGTGTATTTTCATGGCCAGTTGAAAATCCTTCAGCTCCTTTTGGAGCATCAGCTTTCTATGCAAGCCTTAACGACCATGCGGGACATGATCGCCGCCCTGGGCTTGATACCCGCCGCCAAAGCGAAAATTCACACCAGCACGGGGCGTGATCAACGGGCAAAGGCGGAAGTGTTCATCCAGATGCTTCAGGGACTTTCACCCTATACGCCTCTCCGTCCCGCAAAACCTGTGGCATGTGGGCCTGGTTCGAGGGCTCCGAGGAAGGCCTGAAGCAAGAGCTTCGGCACGCCCCGGTGAAGAACGGCTACCACCCGGCAAAGACTTCCCGAATGCGCTTTTCCAAGGCCGTGGCATCAATGGACCCGTCCGGACCATCTTCCGTGGTGACCAGGATGCCCGCGGGCCCACCCCCCTCTTCCCAGTGTCTAACGCCCATCCGTCGGTACCACTCTTCTTTGCGCTCCCATCGGGTTCGGTAGGCCCCATCCCCCATCATCCCCAGGTGCTCCCAATAGATTACCCGACCCGTGTCCGCATCTTCTATGGTGAAGTCCGGAAACCGAACCGTGCCGTCGTGGCCCGAGAGCGGTTTTTCGTAGTGATAAGGAATGCTGTGGGACCATAGAAGATCGGCCAGGATAACCTCTGACTTGGAACGAACCAGGTCCCCGCGCCGTGTGCGGTGAATGAGCCCGTCCTGCAGCGGCCGCACAGGGTTCTGTTCCATTTTGGGATCGGCGGCTACCGGCTGCAGGTCCACCACCAAAGGCGGCTCAAAGAGATTGGTGAGCCGCCGGGCTCCCTCCGAATGGTAGGGGGACGAATAACGTATGAGATCCACAAAGTCCCCTTGAACGAGAAGAACCAGCTTGCGCCTGTGGCGCGTGAGGGCCGTGTAGAGAAGTTCCCGGGAAATGATCGGGCACCGACGGGGCAAAACCAGAAAGGTTGTCTCGAATTCGCTTCCCTGAACCTTGTGCACCGTAAGCGCGTAGGCCAGGGCCAGCAGATCGTCGCTTTCACTGGAGAATTCTGTCCTTTCGAAGGTGTATTTGTAGCCGACTTGGGAGGAAAACTCCACTTCCAGTTCTCTGGGCCGACACCCAGGGCGTGCGTTCCGGCCGCAGTATTGCCCCACAACAATACCCACTTCCCCGTTGGCCACGTAGCGCAAAGCCCCGTCGGGAGGATATACTTTTCCGCGCACCTCGTTTCGCGTGGCGATCACCTTGTCCCCGTAGATGATCCCCTGCCGGCCTAAAGGAGGGGGCACGACCCGACGGCGCCTTTCGGGCGCTTCCGCCAGCCTTCGGGCGCTTCGGCGAAAACTTTCCTGAATCCACCGATTGAGAGCGTCCACCCCATGGGGCGCAGCCCTTACGGGCGAAAGGATTTGCCACGATTCCACACAAGAGGCCGCTCCATTTCGACCATTCCGACTGGAATGGAAATAGATTCGGCCTCTGAATTCCTGGCCTCCGAGGGATTTTTCAAATCCCTGCTCATCTTGAGGATCTTTAAGCTTCAGCTCCTCTGCCATGCAGATTCGAAGCCTTTCGAGTAATTGGTCTTCGGTTTCCCAGGCTTCGATGCGCACGCGGTTCGAACGGTATCCGGAGCCCATCTTTTCCCAGACCTCGTCGGCCCCGGGGTCTAACGGCCGACCGCTAAACCAATGGGCAAGAAGCAGATCGTCCAAACCACCTTCCCGCTGACGCTGGGGAACGGTCAGTTCGGCATATCCGGGGCCCACCTTGGGAAAGGCGACGGCCGCATCGTCGGGGCGAAGACGCCGAACGATATCCAGAAAAGGCCTGCCCACGCCGTGTGAGGGGTGTCTGCTTGGCATAGAAAAAGCAGAGGGATTCTTGAGGTCGAAGAGAGCTGAAGAAGGTATCCAGGAGGACGGATTGATGGATGCGGTCCTGCACCCACCCCGACTGAAACCCCTGGTGTTCGTGAATGCGCTCTTCGGCCTCGGCGGAAAAGACCAGGCCCAAGGAGTCCGCGATGTCCACCGCTTGGTCGGCTCGCACCCACCGAAAGGGAATGCAGGCGGCAGAAAAAGCGGGATGGAGCAAGCGAGTCGGTGCGAAGTGGCTGTAGAGAGGGTTATGGGGGGCGTAGGGGTGTTCCACCCAACGCTCCAGGTCGTAGGGAGCCAAAAAGGCCCCCCGCTCCGCCACGCAGGCCGGAAGTTTGTCGGCTGCCAGCTCGTTCCAAGGTCGCGAGCGATAAGCCTCCTCCTGAATGTCGTTTCTCTTTTCGTGAATGCGCGGCAGAATCAGACACGATGCATTGGATCGGGGATTGGCACAGACCGTTCCGTTCCACCGATTATCGTGCCAGGGCACGCGCAGGGAAATGTGGCTGACTGGCAGCTTTCGGGCTTTTGAAGAAGAAAGTGATCTCATGGCGCACCGCGTTTGCTTGTTTTCCGAGGAATTTGGGTTGGCATTTTTAATTCTTTTCAGGTCGAACCCAGTGGGCCAAAGGCTCCAGGGCTTTATACCAGAAGTCCGATCCGTCCCAAGGTGGCAAGTGGTCCAGGCGCTCGCGCCCCACAGCGCATCCAATCCAGAGGTTAACCCAGATCATGTCGCCCTGGGGACTCGCCAAGCGCTCCAGGCGGTCTCGAAGATCCGCCAGGTTCATGGCGTTTTCCACAAACGGGATGCCTCGCTCTCCCACGTGGTGGCTTTGCAAAACAATGCGATCGCCTTCTGGGCTTCGAAAATAGTACCGAGACCGGACAGGATGGAACCGGTTCTCGTCCCCTGCAGGACCGGCGTCTAGAAGGATCCAGGGGGGCATATGGGAGCGCTTCCGAATCGTTTCCAGGGCCGCTTCCACAGAGCCGTCGGTGAGATTGGTCAGAAAGCGGTGCCAGATCCAGTTGGGGCCCAAGGTCAGAGTGGCGGCTCGCCGGGTTCCAAAAGCTTGCGCCAGCTGTGCGCCGATACCCTTTTCCACGTGTAGGCCGGCAAAGAGGGTGTTGAAGCCGGGGAGCACACGGAATATGAACTTCCCCATGTGGTAAGCGGGCCAGTTGCCTGTGCGTCGAACGGGAGGGAAAAGCCACCAAGTGCTCTCCTGAGGGAGTTCAGGGTTGTAAGGGTGACAGGCCAGGTGCCCGCACCTTTTCTTATAATCGGCAACGGCTCTAACGGCGCTGAGGCATGCTTCGGGGGTAGCCAAGCGGGTCCAGGCACGATGGACGAATGCTTTCACGGAAGGGCTCCTCTTGTTCGCGGTTTCCGTCCCGGGCGGAAGAGACGCCGGGGACGCAAGAGTTGGGATCAAAAAAAGGCGCAGCGCATGAATTCTGCGCAGCCCGTCTGTTCCCGGACGACCTCAAAGAGCACATCGCCGATTTGCACGGATTTGTAGTGGGCTTCCATTCCGTGAAGGAAGGGATCGTCCTCATCCCAGTAAAAAACTTCCACTTCTCTTTCCGGGACGGGAAGCTTTTCCGACACACATTCCTTGGACGCCGGCCGGAGCAGAGCAGGTTCGTCGAAGTCGCACAGGATGAAGAGATTGCCGACCCGCACGGCGATGATGGGCAACTCCAGCTGCTCCATTCTTTCCCCGTCACCCGATTCAACCCACACAGAGATGTCCCCTAAGGCGCATCGCAGCTTTTTGATCGAAGGATCCAGAATGATGTGCTTCATTCGCGTCTTGCCGTTGCACCAGAGCCTCATGTTTGCGTTCCCTCCTTTCCATCCCCAACCTTCTCTTTGTCCTGAGCCCCTTTCCTGGGAACAGATACGGCCGTGAACCGGCGCTTTTCAAAAGGGTGGGGCGGAAAAGGGAAAATGTTCCCGCTGCTGTGGATAACTCAGAGAAATATTTTGGAAGGATCTCGTGCATGAAATCGAAAGCGGCGCGTGCCGCGAACCCGTATGGTGCCTTGTGCCGCTCCTACGTATGGGAGCCACCCAGGGATTTTCGAGCAAGCTTCTAAGCGGGCTCGGCGGAGCGCGCCTTTCGGTAATCTTCCCAAGCCCGCTCCAGATCTCTTAGGGCGTTCGGCAGAAAATCCACGAGGCTTTGGGCGCTTCTCGCCTGTTTCTTATACCCTCCGTGCATAAAGTCGTTGCGCCTGGGGCGTAGGCTTTCGTAGACGTTGGCCAGGGCCTTCAACTGCGGCTGATAATGACGAATCAGCACCTGAGCCTCCGTGCGGCGATCGGCCAAGGTGCCTCGCCAGGCTTCTTCGCCTTTTCCCTGCGCAATCACCTTCAAAAGGCCGTTCCAAAATCCCTCTCGCAGATCCTCATCCAGGGGATCGTGGCCCTCCAAGCGGCAGAGGCCGGTCAAAACCGTTTCCCGCATGAGGATGTAGGCTTGCGGAACCAGGTCATGCTGCAAGCACCAGCGGGCGGCGGCAAAACCTTTGGCCACAGGGTCGTCCACATCAAAGGGGTGTGTCTTTTCCCGAATCCGTGCAAGGAGCGGCGTGAGCGGCGGCAGAATATCCTGTCGCTCCACGGCGCTGACCAAGTCGCTTAAACCGCTGATTTTCTCAATCTCACGACCACGCGCGGCGCTCAAGTTGAGGCACAGGGAATGCAAGGATTGGCTCAGCCTGGACAAATCCATGGCTGGCCGGTGGCGGTTTTTCTTGTCGGCCAAAAGCGGCCCCACGCCACGGTTCACCAAGCGGGAAAGCGCGTGCGCCCGCCCGGCCGTCTCGAAAATATCCACGGCTCGTGCCCAGTCCAACAGCGTGTCGTAAGGAGAAAGGTCAAAGACGGGGGCGACGCGCTCTTCTTCCGGAAGGCTTTCCACTTCCTTGATCGGTCCCAGAGTCTCAAAGGCGCCGTAATAGATGCCAAGGACGGTGATTTTCTTAAGAACCTTTGCATAGTTGAGAACCACGGCGTTGAGAAGCGGCAGCGAGCGAAGCGAGTGGGTGATGTCCATCATGACCTGGTCTTCAGGGCGGAGCGCGTCCATGAGTTTCATGAAAATGGCCATCATTTCTTCCTCATTTCGCCCCTCCGGAATCGGCACCCGCTCCCATGCGGCGGCAAGGCCCATGTTTCGAAGGCGATGGCCCAGGCCCACTTCAAAGTTTTTCCCGTCCTCCCAGTTACACTGCCGTGCCATGTCTGTGCAAAAAACAAGAATACGGTCGTCGGCACTCCACCCCCGGCAGAAATGCTCGATCAGGGCTTCCTGGACAAAAGGGGTGGGCGGCGACGTCCACCCGTTCAGTTGATAACGACAGGGAAGATACCGGTTCGTCCCCAAAGTGGTGAGAAATACCCTGGCCATGGACCCTCTCCTCCTTGCAAACCGCGTCTTTCAAACCGTGGCGATCGTTTCGGCGCAGCACCCCTCGACAAGCTTGATGGCCAGGCGGGACCAGAGCTCCAGTGGGCGCCGCATCGCCTGGGCGAGAGTGAGCCACTGGAAGTCGTGCAGTTCCGCTCCGACCCGCACAGCTTCCGGTCGGGAAACCTCCATGCGAAAGACCAGGCCCAGGTGGACTTCGCCCACCTCTGTTTCCTCTTCGTTGATGATGCCCTGAAAGCGCAACGCAAGGGGTTCGGGCAACGCCAGGAATTCCTCCGTCAGTTCCCGCTGTATGCCTCGGGCCAGCACGGAGGCCAGGCCGTTGGGTGCCTCGGCGGCGGCGTCGCGCCTCACGTGCCCGCCCACTCCCACCGATTCCAGGCCATGAAGGCGCTTTTCCGAACCTTTTCGGCGGTAGCAGCCCACCCGCGGCCACTGGGGGTCCACGGCCACCACATAAGGGATCAGCTGCTTGAAGCGCGGGTCCCGCTCCGCCTGGCGGCGCGGCTTATAGCAATACGCAGCGGCCGTGAGGATCTCAAGGCAGTGCTGGTAGGACAGACGAATCGCCGTGCGCTGCCCCAGCCAAGCCGCCGGCAAAGCCCGCCGAGAAACGCACAAGACCTGTTCATCCAACCCCATGACTAGAATCCTTCTTCGAGCACCTGAAGAATCACGGTTTCCGCCTTTCGAAGAAGGTGGTGCCGCGTGGGGGCTTCCGTAAAGGCGGCTTTGAAGCCGTTGCGAATGAGAAGCAGCACATCCCAGAGGCTCAGGCCCGTCGGCGTGAGGCGACCGGCCCGATGGTATTCGTTGGAAAAATCGGTCCTGGAAATGCCCGGATTGTCCGTGTTCACGGTCACTCGAAGCCCTTTTTTCAGGTAATCGGCAAGGGGGTAGACCGAACGAGGCGCCGAGCCGGGCAGGTGGGCATCCCGAAAGCCAACGATTTGACAGTTGCTGGATGGGCACATCTCCACGGCGATGCGCCGATCCCGAAACCGCTCCAAGAGATGGGGATGCTCTTGCAGCGTGAGGCCGTGGCCGATGCGTTCCGCGTTGAGCTCATAGACCGCCTGCCAGATGCTGGTCGCGTCGGCGATTTCGCCCGCGTGGATGGTGGCGTGCAGACACCGTTCCATGAGCGGCAGGAAGACCTCACGCACTTCCATGGCCTCTTGAGCCTTTTCGTTACCGGCCAGATCGAAGCCCACCAGCATGCGGCTGGCGGTGCCTTTTTCCCCCAAGACCTGTTCCGCAAGGGCCACGCTTTCGCGAAGCTCACTCAATTTCCGATGGCGGCTGCCAATGAGCAGCAACACGGTGGATTCGGGTCCGTGGGCGGCCAGCTGGTCCGCGATGATTTCCAAAACGCGCCGGGCACTGAGGCCGCCTCGGGTGTAGTTTTGAGGTGAACAGCGCACTTCCAGGTGCAGCACGCGATGGTTCCGTGCCTTGCGGCCCAGGATGCGACAGGCGGCCCGAAGAGTTTCTTCGCCCTGGAGCAGGGTGGATCCCTGAAGATCCCCCAGGCGTTCGTAGGCATCGAAGCCCACGCCCACGAAGTTCTCGGGTTTGCAGTACGGGCCGTAGATCATTTCTTCCAAGACGTGCGGGCAGGACTGGAAAAGCAGGATGAAGGCGGCTGCGGGAATCGGTTCCGGCACGTTCTTGACGGGGCGGCGCAGCTGTTTCCAGTCCATCGCAGAACCTAATCGGACGGGATCTTCGGTGTCCAATCGAGATTTCCATCGATCAAGCCAAGGCTGCAGGGCGTCTTGGTGTTGTTCGATTTTGTCTCCAAGGGTTTCGGCCACCTCGATCATTTCCTCGACCGTCAGGACGCCGCCCAAGTGGCAGTGAAGTTCGGCCTTGGGAAGTCGGCCAAGGAGGTCCAGTTCCCATTTTTTCCGTTGAGGGTCGTGGCTGGTGCCCAGCGTGGTCTGCTTGAGTCTTTCGATTGTGCGGGGCGGCAGGCTGTAGAGGGCCAGGAAGTTGGCCGAGGTTTCGTTTTGGATGATGCGAGAGGCGTGGTTGGCGGCCAGGTTGGAGGCGGCCTCGAGCCACTTTTCCAGGGCATCCAGCAGCGGTGTGTCGTCCACGGGAAGCTTGCAATAAAACCACGAAGCCACGGGCGGCCATTCGACTTGAAGCCTTTCATGGATGCATTGGCCCAGGGGCCGCGGTTGGCTTTCCGGGTAATCCATGAGCGGACTGGGAGCGTGCCTGCCCACGACCACGGGGGTAATGGCGTCTGCCAAATCCGGGGGCAGAGGTCGGCAGAAGTCTTGAATATCCAGGCTCTTGAATTGACCTAATTTGTGGTCTCGGCCCACGACATGGATCAGAGCGCGACAACCGAAAAAGGCGGCCGCCGCCTGCATATCGCTGCTCATGGTCTTTCGGCCGCCGGTGAGGGACAGCACCAGCGACCCTTCCGGCTCTGCCTCGTTATATGCCCGAAAAACCACCTGGTGGATGGCTTCCCGCATTCGGCGGCATTCGGCAAGGGAAGACAGATCCTGAATGCCGCTTACTTGAACCACATGGAATCGAATGTGGTCCGCGCCAACCTTAACCCGCCAGTCCTGAAGCTTTTCAAGGGCGTTGGCGATTTGCGGATCGTCGGTGGTGATGATCCAAAGGCTTTGGATGGGCTCGATGCCGTACTCGACTCGAAGGCTCTGTAATTCCGCTTGGTTCGGGTGGTTTGCGTAGAGATCGACCAGGTCCGGGTTGGTCCAGCCCAGAATTTCCGGCACGATCTC
>Ga0209227_1002319_pt1 | contig 13777 bp, 11 predicted proteins | sample YNPBryantNP2012_FD_185815 | JGI IMG/M metagenome (GOLD analysis project Ga0209227, IMG submission 185815) | Anoxygenic and chlorotrophic microbial mat microbial communities from Yellowstone National Park, USA - YNP Bryant NP 2012 (SPAdes)... ...
GGTCTGGATAACGATGTACCAGTCCTGGTACCGGTGAGTGACGGTCTTCTGCCAGCGAATCCTCCATCATACCTGTAAAGGAAGCGATTTCTTCGGCGGTTGGAATGACCTGCTTGCGGATGGGATCGTTTGCATCCTCTGGATCAATCAACGAAACAAAATACGGCGTAATATCCACTCGAAACAGCCCCTCAGTATTGAGGGCTTTCCGCTCACTTTCGGTTAGTTCGAGTACTTTGTCAAAATCCTCACTGCTGTTCAGGCGGTTAGCAAGCTGCCAGCGCCAGTTATTCCATTGCTCATCGGGAATATCACGGTAGATTGGGGCACGTTTGGAAGGAAAAGGAAGGTTTGTCATCATTTTTCCCTTTCAGATGGTCAAATCATTGCAACCGGTAAGAAAGCCAGTATGATTGTATAGGCAAAACTGCAATGGGTCAATCGTTTGACCGGACGGATTATAAATATTTTATCAGAAACGTTCAGGGTTTCTTGACGCAAGGGTTCAGGCATGGTATGATGTATTGCAAGCTTTTAGCACTCTATTGTTTAGAGTGCTAAAAATAACAGGAAGAGATGTTAACGGAACGACAAAAATTTATTTTGACATTGGTGATACACGAATACACCCGCACAGCTGCGCCGGTTGGCTCTAAGAATTTAGTGGATCAGTATAACCTGGATATGAGCCCGGCTACTGTACGCAACGAGATGGCGGTATTAACCGAGCTTGGCTATTTGCGCCAGCCGCATACCTCTGCTGGGCGTGTGCCAACAGAGGAAGGCTATCGCTATTTCGTGGGGCGTTTACTTCGTGAGACCGAGCTTCCGGATGCCACCCGTCGAATGATCAGCCATCAGTTTTATCAGACACGGCACGATATGGATGAATGGATGCGTCTAGCAGCTTCGGTTTTGGCGCATCAAGCCCGTGCAGCTTCATTGGTCACTGCACCGCACCCCGAACGAGCGCGTTTGAAACACCTGGAATTAATTTCCACAAGAGGTCGTCAGGTGTTAATGGTAATGATAACTGCTGGAGGTGGTATTCATCAGCGTCTGGTCACCTTAACCGAACCAGTCCAGCAAGAACAGCTTTCTGAAACCGCAGAGCGGCTTACCCAGTTATTACAGGGGAAAACTGCCGACGAAGTTAGACAAATGCGCAGTCAGCTTCACAGGCTGGATGAAGATGTAATGGATTGGGTTGTTGAGGATATGAACCAGGCTGACTCACTTGTTTCAGGTGAAGTGTATCTGGATGGCTTAACGAACGTATTGGCAGAGCCCGAGTTCTCGGATGCGTCGGAAGCGCGTCGTGCCTTGCGGTTATTGGAGGAGCGCTCATTGTTGTATGATTTACTCTCGCGCACCATATTGAACATGAATGTCGGCGGTGTTCAGGTGTTGATCGGTGGTGAGGGTGCTTGGGATGAGTTGCGTCAGTGTTCGATGGTTTTGGCACGCTATGGCACTCCGGGTCTGGTTACTGGTACGCTGGGAGTGTTGGGGCCGATCCGGATGTCGTACGGGCGAGCCATCTCAACAGTTCGTTTTATCGCCAACCTGCTCAGCGACATGGTTGCTGAGTCGCTGGGCGACTGAGCATTGATAACGAGGTGATTGTAGGATGGAAAAGGAAAGCAAGAAAGCTAGAGCAAAAAAAGTATCGGTTGAACCGGAAGTTACTTCTCCCGTGGAAGCAGTACAAGAGCCTGCGGTGGAGGGGTCACAGGAGCATGCGGCGGAAGAACAAGGTGCTGCCGAAGTGGTTGAGGTGTCTTTGAAGGAGTATGAAGAAATGAAAAGGGCTTTAGAGGAGGCGCGCCAGCAGTCGAGCGAGTATTTTGAAGGCTGGCAGCGAGAGCGGGCTGATTTTATCAATTATAAAAAGCGTATTGAGCGGGAACAGGCGACGCTTGCCCAAACACTGGCAGGCGAGATTCTGAAAAAATATCTGGTCATTCTTGATGATATGGAACGTGCTTTGAAAACCCGCCCGACAGAAGGTGAGGGCGCCGAATGGGCAGCCGGGATTGAATTGATTTATCGAAAATTACAGGGCATTCTGGAAGGGGAAGGAATCAGCCGTATCCCGGCGGAGAATGAAATGTTTGATCCGAACCGTCACGAAGCCATTTCACATGAAGATAGCCCGGATCATAAAAGCGGTGAAGTGATTGAAGTTTGTCAACAAGGTTATTTAATCGGTGACCGGGTATTGCGTCCGGCACTGGTGAGAGTCGCGCGATAGGAGGCATTTTTTATGGGAAAGATCATTGGTATTGACCTGGGTACTACCAACTCGGTTGTTGCCGTGATGTTGGGCGGTGAACCAACAGTTATTTCTACTGCTGAAGGCGAACGATTGTGTCCCTCAGTTGTCGCGGTGAACAAAAATCATGAGCGTCTGGTTGGTCGTGTAGCACGCAATCAGGCAATCATTAATCCGGAAAACACGATTTTTTCAATCAAGCGTTTCATGGGACGCCGTTATGATGATCCCAGTGTTCAACGTACATTACAGCGGATTCCTTATAGAGTGACAAAAGCGCCCAACGGTGATGTGCGGGTTGTCCTGGATGAGCGCGAATACTCACCGCCGGAAATCTCTGCTATGATTCTGGCAAAGCTGAAAGCAGATGCAGAAGCCTTTCTGGGTGAGCCGGTTACACAGGCGGTCATTACTGTGCCTGCTTATTTTAATGACGCTCAACGCAATGCGACCAAAGACGCTGGCAAGATTGCCGGTCTTGAGGTGATGCGTATTATCAATGAGCCGACGGCTTCTTCACTGGCTTATGGGCTGGATAAGAAAAAGAATGAAATCATTGCGGTGTATGATTTGGGTGGTGGTACCTTTGATATTTCTATCCTGGATGTAGGTGAAGGCGTCTTTCAGGTAAAGTCCACTGCAGGTGATACGTTTTTGGGCGGTGATGACTTTGACCAGCGGATCATGGATTATCTGATTGAAGAATTCAAAAAAGAGCATGGCATTGATCTGCGTCAGGATCGTCAAGCTTTGCAGCGCCTGAAAGAGGCTGCCGAAAAAGCGAAAATTGAACTTTCCAGCGTGATGCAGACCGAAATCAACCTGCCGTACTTAACGGCGGATGCAAGCGGACCCAAGCATCTGGTGATGACCTTGACACGTGCCAAGCTGGAACAGTTGACCAGCGATCTGATTGAGCGAACGCTCGAGCCGGTGCATCGGGCGCTTTCCGACGCCGGTTTGAAACCTTCAGACGTGAATGAGGTTGTTCTGGTCGGTGGTATGACCCGTATGCCTGCTGTACAAGAAGCAGTTCGCCGCTTGTTTGGTAAAGAGCCGCATAAGGGGGTCAATCCGGATGAGGTTGTGGCAATTGGTGCTGCCATTCAGGCGGGTGTGCTGGGTGGAGAGGTTAAGGATATTTTGCTCCTCGATGTCACGCCCTTGACCCTTTCAGTGGAAACTTTGGGGGGCGTGGCAACGCCGCTCATTCCGCGCAATACGACCATTCCGGCACGCAAGAGCGAGATTTTCTCTACCGCTTCCGATGGTCAGTCGCAGGTTGAAATTCACGTCTTGCAAGGGGAACGTCCAATGGCGGCGGATAACAAATCGCTGGGGCGGTTCATTCTGGATGGCATCCCGCCGGCTCCGCGTGGTGTGCCGCAGATTGAAGTAACATTTGATATTGATGCAAACGGTATTCTCAAAGTGACCGCTCAGGATAAAGCTACCGGTCGCAGTCAGCATATAACCATTACCGCATCGTCTGGGCTGACGGAAGCAGAAATTGAGCGTATGCGTCGGGAGGCAGAACTCCATGCCGAGGAAGACCGTCGCCGCAAGGAGTTGATCGAGGCTCGTAATCACGCTGATAACGCTGTTTATACGGCAGAGAAACTCTTGCGCGATAGCAGTGATAAAATTCCTGCAGATGCAAAAAGCCGCACGGAAGAAGCGATCAAGAAGCTTAAGGACATTATGAATAGCGATGATAGGGATGCCATTCGCCGGGCGACAGATGAACTCAATCGGGAGATTCAGCAGCTGGGTGCCAGCATGTACCAGCAGCCGGCTGGGGGCCCGGGAGTCGGTGGCACTTCTGGACAACAGGGTGGTTCGCCCGGGGGTGAAGATGTGGTTGATGGAGAGTTTCGAAATGCCTGAGGCTACGAAGAGTTAGGAAACGTAAAGACATCCGAGGCTGCGCAGCCTCGGATGTCTGAAAATTCTATTATCGAAACTGGATGATGAAACCAATATGGCAAAGCGCGATTATTATGAAGTTTTGGGTGTGAGCCGCAATGCCTCGCCAGATGAATTGAAAACGGCATTCCGCAGTCTGGCGCGCAAATATCACCCTGATGTGAATAAAGAACCGGATGCAGAAGAACGCTTCAAGGAAATTAACGAAGCGTATGCTGTGCTTTCCGATCCGGAAAAACGCGCTGCCTATGACCGTTTTGGCCATGCAGGCATTAATGGGATGGGTGGAGTGCCAGATTTTACAACGATGGACTTCGCCGATCTTTTCGAAGATTTGTTTGGGTTTGCAGGTTTTGGCGGAAGCAGCCGGCGACGTTCTCGGAATGCACCTCGCCGCGGTGCTGATCTTTCTTTTGTGCTAAATCTGGAATTTGAAGAGGCAATCTTCGGCGTTGACAAAGAGGTCGAGATCACCCGCGATGAGGTATGTTCTGCTTGTAAAGGCAGTGGTGCTGAGCCGGGTACCTCTCCATCACGCTGTGTAAACTGCGGCGGACTGGGTGAAGTCAAAACGGTTCGCCAGACATTGCTGGGTTCGATGGTTCAAGTGATGACCTGTCCTACCTGTAATGGTAAAGGGGAGGTCGTCACAACGCCTTGCCGAACCTGCGGTGGGCGCGGGCTGGAACGGCGGACGGTGCGCAAGATTGTGCCAGTGCCTGCTGGTGTGGATAATGGTACCCAGATTCGCCTGGCTGGTGAGGGACAGCCGGGAATTAACGGCGGACCCAATGGGAATCTCTATTTTGAGATTCGTGTCCGCCCGCATAAATTTTTCCGCCGTAAACAGAATGATATTCTGCTTGATTTGACCATCAACGTGGCGCAGGCAACTCTGGGTGCAGAAATTGATGTCCCGACGGTAGATGGAACAGCAAAACTGAAAATCCCTGCGGGAACTCAACCGGGCAAGATTTTTACGCTCAAAGGAAAAGGTGTCCCCAGTCTGCGAGGTAATGGGAGAGGCGATCAACTGGTTATTGTTAATGTCCAGATACCCACCCACTTAACAGCTGAGCAGCGCTCATTGTTTCAACAACTAGCTTCTACGCTGGGCAGCGAGGTTATGCCGGCGGAGAAAAGTTTTCTAGATCGTTTGAAAGAGGTGCTGGGTGGATGAGGCTCGCTGGCTGGAAGTTTCCATGACATTGAACAGCGAGATGGCTGAGGCGGTGGCAGAGGTGATGGCACGCTTTGTTGCTAATGGGGTGGTGGTGGAAAGCGGCGTGGTTTATAACGATGCTGAAGATGAAGGCACACCGGTTGAGCCAGTGCGGGTATATGGTTATTTGCCCATTGATGCTGGACTGGAAGAAAAACGTCAGCGTCTCACTGAGGCGCTCTGGCACTTGGGGCAGATTCAGGAGTTGCCGTCTCCCACCTATCGCACCATTGCAGATGAAGATTGGATGGCAGTCTGGAAACAGCATTATCACCCCATTCAAATTGGTGAACGATTGTTGATTTTGCCCGCCTGGATGGAACAAACACCTCCTGAGCGGGTTGCGGTGAGAATTGATCCGAGCATGGCATTTGGCACAGGGACACATCCGACCACTCAACTTTGTTTGCAAATGCTGGAAAAGCATCTGAACCCTGGTGAGGATATCATTGATGTCGGATGTGGTTCGGGGATTTTATCTATTGCAGCGCTTAAGCTGGGCGCGAGGCATGCACTTGCAGTGGACATAGATGAACTCGCTATTCGTTCCACACTGGAAAATGCAGCTACCAACGAGGTGGCGGACCGGTTAGAATGTGGAACAGGTTCCGTTACAGAAATTATTCAGGGGCAATTTTCCATTGCCAATGCGCCTGTGGTGCTGGCAAATATTCTGGCGCCAGTCATCCTGCGCCTGTTTGAGGCGGGGCTGACGCAACTGGTCGCTTCCGGCGGAAGATTGATACTCTCGGGCATATTGGATGAACAGGTGCCAGATGTAGAGGTTGTTGCAGCCAGACACGGACTGACGCTGAGCGAGAAGCGCAATATGGAAGATTGGGTTGTGCTTGTCTATTGCTGGGAGAGGCAATCACCAGACTCGCTCTAGATCGGGGTTATCACATGCTCGGCGACCCACTTTCGCCATATCCACCCATTCACCGTGTACTTTAATGCGTACTACATCAGCAGTGAAATCTGTTACCGTTGGACCATGATTGTCAAATAGTGCCGAACCCACTGCATAAATATCCGCCGGGACGCGTAACTTCTCAAAACGGGCAATTTTTTCGGGAGTGAATCCGCCGGAAACTACTATTCTAACGTTTTGGCAATATTCTCGCGCGCGCTCACGCCAGCGAGCGGGAATATCCCAACTCTCCCAGGCGGTGTCGAGAGCCTGGCGAACCAGAAACACCAGGCGCGGGTTGACGCCCAGATCAAGCGCCGGGTCGCCAAGCGGGGGGACGGAAACATCTCGCAGAGAACCGCTGGTATCCAGCCGCACACCGTAAAACTTGTATCTTTCTGCTTCTTCTGGTTGTCCCGCATCAATTAGACTGGCGTAACGGTCGAACATGGCTTTACAGGTCACAAGGGAATCTCTGACGCAGTCGTTGTTGAAATCCACTAGGGCAATGCGTGGGATGTGGGGGGGAAGTGTCTGGGCAAAAGCCAGCATGGCTTCTGCGGTATCGCCCAGAAAGGCGGCAATAGCAGCATGGGCGACGGTACCGCCGCCAGCGCCTCCCCACCAGTCGCCTTGAGCATCTGTGGAGACAAAAGGTCCCAGTTTGCTGGCATAATCCATGTTAAAGCGTTGAACAGCGATATTGTACGCATAACCGTCAGCCGCCTGAACTTCATGAAGGTCAAAACGCGCCGGGAAGAATAGCACAGGTTTACCATTGGCGGCTTTGAGCGTTTCATATACGTTGGTTGCAACGCGGCTGGCGCGGGTCAGAATACCTAGCGTGGGAGTTTCAAGCATGGCAAAATCTCGGTAACGTCCACGCACTTTCATCACTGGCTGGACGTTCATCGGATCACCATTTCCTTCGACGATACAGCCATCGTGCACAGCCCAAACTTCTAACTGGTCGGCAGTGTTATGAAACTGATCGCCCTCAAAATAACCGGTACATTCTTTGAGCATTGTCAGCGCCTTATCCACTCCTACAACAATGGTCTTGCCGGCGCGGCGGGTGAACCATTGCATTTCGACTTCAATGTCGCCGCAATGGACTCCTTCTGATGAAATTCCAGGGGGAAGCTGACTGCCATGACCCTGATAGGTATAACCTTGTCGGGCTAAAACGGTGAGCATATAGGCAATATTGACAAAGTATTTGTCGGTGTACCAGCCTTTTCTCATGCGGGAAACATCAAGCTTGAAAGTTGCATTGGTCAAACGCTGACGGTCAAAGATACTCATTGAGGATTCTCCTCAAGTTAATTTGTGTTATTTTTACACTATTATATCTTGTAAAAATAAATTGTCAAGTTGTTCGGGTGTTATGTTTCATAACGAAACATTGTCGGGGAAAAGGGGGGCAACAATGTTCTGGAATATGTCAAAAATCATGACGAAGCGGTGATTTTTGACCATCCACAAAATGGATGATTTATTTTATGATAAGTATGGAGACGGAACTAACAGGACACCTCCAAACAGCTCGTCGCTGTCTCCTCCTTTGGCGAAAGCCTCTGCCGGCTTATAACTCACCACTCCCGGCAGAGGCTTGTCTTATGACTAGCTTTTTGCCAGCGGAAATACGACCGTGAATGTGGAACCCCTACCAACGGCGGAGTCTACCCATACTCTACCGCCGTGATTCTCAACGATCGTCTTAACAATTGCCAACCCCAAACCGGTGCCTGGCGTGCCCCTGGCAAGGTTACTGCCGCGGAAAAATTTGTCAAAAACAAAGGGCAAATCAGATGTTGGTATACCAATGCCATTATCCTGGAACTGGAGGATAACTTGCTCTTCTTCCACGCCTCCGCGAATGGTAATAGTGCCATTATCCGGCGTATATTTGATGGCGTTATCCAGTAAATTGTCAATCACCTGCCGCATTTGCACTGGATTTGCTAGAACAATCGGCGCACCGTTTGAAAACTCGATTTTGACATGGATGTTTTTCTTTGTCAGTTGTGTGATCATCCCATCCACTGAATAGTGGACGAGTTTGTCTAATTGAACATTTTCCCGTTTGGTGTCTAGACCAGCTTCAATTCTGCCGAGATTTAACATTTCATTGACCAGAGAAGTAATATTTTGAACACTGGTCTGAACGCGTTGGATATACTCTCGCTGGATTTCGTTGATAGAGCCAGCGCGTTCTATCAGCTCGATATAGCCCATGATTGCAGTGAGTGGCGAACGCAGGTCATGTGAAATGGCTGAAACAAAATCACTTTTAATGCGGTCGATCTTTTTCAGATAGGTAATGTCGTGCATAGATATTGCCAGACCGATACCTGGTATTTCAGATACCCAGCAATCGAATACTCGACCATCTTCGGTGGTTAACTCGCTGCGTGCAGAGGCTTCTTCGCCCAAATGAGTGATCAGGTTGACCAGATCAGTGTGGTGTACGACATCTGACAATTTCTTGCCGGTGACAGATTGTTCGTTTAGTTGCAGGATGTTCCGTGCCGCCTGATTAACCAGAACAACTTTATGGTTTTTATCCAGGACAACGACGCCATCTTGTATCTGGGTCAGGATACTCTCCAGACGCTGACGTTCCTGATTGGTATTGGAATACAAACGGGCATTGTCCACAGCAATCACAGCAAATTCGGCAATGGCGGAAAGCAGTTTGACGTCTCTTTCTTTGAAGGGCAGTCGTTTCAGACGGTTATCAACGCCAAGTACACCAAACACGCGACCATGGAGTTGCAAAGGCACGTAAATTAAGCTGTGTACCAGATAGGCGGTTTTAATCTTTTGTGGTGTGTTCTCATCCAGTAAAAAAGGCTGTCCGGTTTGGATAACTTGGCTTACCAGACTATCCTTAATAGGCAGACGGAAGGTGCGGATGAATTCATCCTGAAAGTTGCGCGCTGCGCGCATGTAAAGTTCGCCAGTTTCTTCATCAATCAATAACAGGCTGCCTTCTTCTGCACCTGTTAGTTCGACGGCGGCAGAGACAATCGCTGAGAAGACGCCATCTAGGTCCAGAGAACTGGTAATCGTTTTTCCTAAAGCAGCGATGGTTTCCAGTTCGTCTACTCTCCGCTGCAGACTCGCTGTGGCACGCTTGGCTTCGGTCAGAACCCAGGTTTTCCGCTGGATGGCTTTCTCCAGACAATGCTGCACCGATCGGATGACCTCATCTGCCCGCAGGGGTAAGCACAAATAATCGCTTACGCCCACACGCATGGCTTTTTTGAGTAGTTCCGGTGTGTCATTTTCGACAAAAAGGATGATCGGCGCAGTAGGGAAGCGGCGGACCAGTTCTGCTGCAAATTCTATTCCGCTGCTGTCAATCAATCGTTCGCTGATGATGAAAAGATTGGGCGTGACGGTTTCAACCGTTTCCAGAGCCTGAGCACGGTCCTGACATGCTCTTACAATGTGGTCGCCAGTAGCCAGAACGCGCTCCACAAGGAAGCGTACCTGTGGATCTGAGATAACAAGGATGATTTGATCTTTCGGAGTAGAGTACATTTGCAAGCCTCAATCAACGGGTCAAGATGGCGCAAATGGAAGCGTAAAATGAAAACGTGCGCCCTCGCCGGGTCTGCTTTCTACCCACATTTTACCCTTATAACTGTTAATAATTTCCCTAGCTGTGCCAAGGCTGATTCCCAGACCACCGAACCTACGTGGCTCGGTGCGTTTCTGGTTGGATTCGAAAATTTTGTCCAAACGAGAGACTTCAATGCCAGGACCGCTATCCTGAACCACAACGTGCGCTGTCTGATTGGGGGTTTTTTCCAGAGTGACGGTGATCTTTCCTCCTGGATGACAGAATTTTATCGCATTGCTCAGCAGGGCAGCCAGTACCTGTCCGACCTGTCCGGCATCAGCTAGTATGGAGACCGGTTCTGCTGGAACCTCTGTGCTAATTATAATCCGATCGGGTTGTGCATATGGCAAAAATTGATTGACTACTTTTTGAACTATCTCGTTTAACTTTACTGCCGCCGGACCCGCTTGAATTTGTGTGGCTGTTGGAGGCTGAATAGATTGGGCGATTTGGTTGAGCTTGTAAAGCTCATCTTGAACAACCGCCAGAAATTGGCGTTGCGGACCAGTCCAACGAGCAGTAAATTCTCTGATTAATTTTTCTAGAGATGTTATAGCAGTTTTCAATGGCGTATTGAGTTCTTTTTTGAGCTGTTCTAACATTTCTGCACTTATTTTTTCACCTAACTGCGCATGCTCTGAGGCATATTGCAAAAGGCGGGCGCGACTCTCAACAGCGCGAAACAGGCTGGCATTCACCAGTGAAATGGCAGCATAATCCGCAGCGGCTTCAAGCAAACGTTGTTCGCTGGTTCCAAATTGCAACGGCTGTTTCCGCAGGACACTCAACAAACCAATGACCTGATTTTGTGCTTTGACTGGGACGATGAGCGCCGATTGTCCAAGCGAGGCAATCTTAAAACGCTTAAGCGCATCGCCAAAAATCGAAAGTGGCTCGCCCGACATGGCGACCAGCGAACTGATTCCGTCATCCCACGGTAGATTTAATCGCTCGGCGAGTGACGCTGGCAGGTTACGATATGCAACCAGATTGAATGTCTTGGAAGTGTCGTCGCGGAGCAGTAACCAACCCAGCTCAGCTTGGGTGATCTGTACTGCACCATCCAGTATTTTTTCAAAGAGCAGTTGCTGGTTTGTCGTTGAGGTGACCGCTTTACCAAGCGATAGAATTGTAGTCAATTCGCGAACCCGCGCTTGAAGTTCCTGATTGGTTTGCTCAAGTTGGCGGGCAAGACGATCACGCTCGCGGCGCGCATGAACCTGTTTCAGGGCGCGCTCTACTACGTTAATAATCTCAGCCTCGCGCGCAGGCCAGAACAGGTAATCGCTTGCTCCCAGTCGAAAGGCATCAATGATGTTACTCTCTTTTCCTTTTTGTGCCAGAATGATGACGGGAATTTCAATGTTTTGCGAGTTGAGTGCCACCAGCAGGTCTTTGGCACTCAAGCCGGGCAAGGCGATGTTGACAATGATGACATCTGGCAAGACCTGAATGATTCTGGCAATTGCGGCGCCGGCATCTTGGATCACCAAAGGTTGATAACCAGCAGCCTGTAACGCCTGACGGGCGATGAAGTCTGAGATAAGCGGGTCATTTTCAATAATAAGAATTCGGTCACTGGCTGCCATATGTACAATAATCATAGCACGGATAAAGAAAATTGGAAAGAAAACCTGAATTGAGCAAGACGCTTTGTACTTTGCAGTTTAATTACGATCAAGACTTCAGTATGGCAAGATGGTGAAAAAATCATCATTGGTGCTCCGATCAAAAATGTTTCAACTGATGTTCGAATTCTTTCAACAAAGTGCAGCAAAACCCCTTGACAAAACAGAAAGTATGTTCTATAATGCAATAGAATGATTGTTCTATCTATGTGGCTTGCACGAACGTCTATGTCTCGACCGCTCCTCTTCACCGCCGCTGCGGGGGTCGTTCCCCCTGCGCTGTCCCCTGCCTTGAAGGGGACGCTGCGGCGGCAGTTGGCGTTAGGCGGGCGTTCGCTGCGCAGCCGGCAGGCGCATCTTTCCGAGCTCCGTGGGCTTCACGCTGCACTGCGATTGCAGAGTGCCGGAGACGGAAAAGTTATTGTCTCTTTTGAAGAAGCGTTCCTGCCGAAGCCAAAAAAGAAATTTTTTTATCCAACTGACTCTGAAAATCTAGAGTCGCATGATCATGATCAAGAAGAAGAAGTTAATATCCCGGGAGAGGATCTTCTTCTTGATGATCATTATGATCATGATCATGGCACTCTGAAAATTCAGAATTTTGCCCAAACGCCGGCGGTTTCGCTGCAAACTTCTGCACAAACGCCGCTTTCGGCGCGGTTTCTGGGCGGGCTGCAAGCGGCGGGATAAAAACCTTGTAGGGCAAGGTTCTTAAAGTCAAAAGTCGGAAGGATGAAGGCGAAAAAAGCTTCTGCCCTTCGCCTTTTGACTTCTGACTTTCATTGCCTTGCGCTGCAACTTTGTAGGGCAAGTTTTCAACTTGCCCAGCCTTACACGGAAAACCCAGCCGCTCTATAGTTACGCAAGTTACAAACTTGCGCCACATTTCCCCCTCTCCCTCCTATGGGAGAGGGGCAGGGGGTGAGGGTCAAACCCGCCTGCGCAATTTACAAACTTGCGCCACAATGCAATTTACAAATTTGCGCTGCAATGAGCCTTGCAGGTGTTGAAAAAGTCATATATGGCGCATATCTATACGAAAAACAGGCTGTTTTACCGCTATATATAGGGAGTGTGTTTTGTTTTTCAACACCCTCAATGAATCGCTTCTTGACATGCGCTTTGAACCGTGATAATCTTATGAACGAGGGAGATACATTGGCTTTGCTGGTTTTGTCGGGCGGATTTTTTCATGTGGATGACCGGCGGTCAGTCAATCTCCAATTTTTTGTTTAAATGATGGAGAAAGGATTATGTCAGAGCGTTATACAGGGACCGTAAAGTGGTTCAATGCCACCAAAGGCTACGGCTTCATCGGTCGTGGCGATGGAACAGAGGATGTTTTTGTGCATTTCTCTGCAATTCAGATGGAGGGGTATAAGAAGCTTCTAGAGGGACAAAAGGTGGAATTCACCATTGAACAAGGACCTAAAGGGCTTCAGGCAGCCAATGTTACCGTCATTGAGTAAGAACCGGTCTTAAACCCATCAGGGGCTGTTCAGAAAGGACAGCCCCTTCTTCATCGTTTAAATCCAAACCAGTAAGCAAACAACTTAATATATTCCTCTACTGTAACCTTACGACCAAGTGCGCTAGCCCACCATGTACTGGAGCGATACCAGTGTCCGCTGACCGGACGGACAATGATCTTCCTGTCACTACCCTTAAACACATCTCGGAAGATCAGACGGGTGCGCATGGTGTGAAAGGGGTCGGTGATGACAATACATGAGTTGATAAACTCGCGCTCCATTAGCTGCCGCAGTGCAACTGCCTCATCATAGGTCGAGTCGGCGTGCTGGTCGGTCACCCGGATCGCGGTGGGGGGAATACCTAAATTTAATGCTTCCAATTTGAGATGCTCGATATAGTCAATGTTGTAGCCTGCCAGCGCCTCGCCGGTTTCTGTAAGGATGTAGATTTGTGCGTAGCCTTCATGGTACAACCGCGCTGCTTCCTCCATGCGGGGCATGCCGCCGCCGCTCAACACGGCAACTGCCTGTGCCTTTTCCAGCGGGTCGGCAATGATCAAAAAACCCCCGATTGCCAGCAGCACCGCTTCCAGAACGAACGCCGATACCATCAAGAACAACACGAGCAAAGTCAAACTGCCAATGGAGGTCAGGCAGCATGAGCGGCGCGGCGGGTCGGGAAGCGGGGAAGGCGGTGCAGCCATGCTGACATC
>Ga0209227_1002320_pt1 | contig 13777 bp, 8 predicted proteins | sample YNPBryantNP2012_FD_185815 | JGI IMG/M metagenome (GOLD analysis project Ga0209227, IMG submission 185815) | Anoxygenic and chlorotrophic microbial mat microbial communities from Yellowstone National Park, USA - YNP Bryant NP 2012 (SPAdes)... ...
CATTCAGCCGCGAAAACCTGCGGGAGGGTGAGCAGTTACCGGGCGACTTTTACAGACGCGAGGGCTGCAGAAATTAACACCAGCCGAAGTGGCGAAAAGTTCATCCTGGCGAGCGGCGGCTGCATCTGGCCAGGCTAACGCCAGCGGCGCACGGCCCAGGTGGCGCCGTACAGGACCAACCCGACCACGGTGAGGATGGTAATGGCCGTGCCGGCCACGCGCGGGGCGGTATCCTCGAATTGCAGCGTGACCACGTGCTCACCGGGGGGCACCGGCACGGTCATCAGGGCCAGGTCGCCGGTGAGTTCGATGGGTGCGCGCTCGCCGTCTATGTATGCTGTCCAGCCGGGGTAATAGAAGGTGAGGAACATGACCGGCCCGCCGGTCGCCGAGGTGATGCGCACCTCGTCCAGCACGCTGGTGTGGCGCAAGACCTCCACCTGGGCATCCGCCGGCAGCGAGGTATAGGCCAGCCTGGTGTGGATGGGTTGATCCTGGATGTACAGATCCGCCAGCGGCCCCCAGGTAGGTTTCTCCCGGACCCAGGCGGTCAGGCCCACCATCTCGCCGCTGGATTGTTGGAAGCGCATGAGGCCACCCAGGCTCACCGGCCCTTCCGGCGGCCCGGTGAAGGGCGGATTCAGGTAGGCGTAACTGCCCAGGATGACCAGGGCCAACAAGGGGGCCACCAGCCAGGCCCCGTGACCCGCCTGCCCGGCCGGTTCGGTGAGGTCCTGGTCGTCGGTCCAGAGCACGGCCCCACTGAGCAGCGCCAGGCTCAGGGTCGTGATGGACAGCAACCGGAAGGGGAACTGGATCAACGACGCCAGCCGCAGGGTCTCCCACACCGGCAGCGAGATGGGCAGCATCAGCGCGATAGCCAACAGGGCCAGGAGGAAGAAGAAGATGAGCGTGGCCTGGGGAGTGGTTGTGGGCTGGTCTGGACGACGGCGAAGGAGGGGGATGAGGGCCAGCGTCGCCAGCAAAAAGGGCACCAGGCCGAGCTGGAAAGATACGGTATCGCCGGGGCCGGCCACGCTGATCCCGTAACCCCAGGCCGGCGAGAGCAACTGGTGCAGGTAGATAAAGTGGTTGCGAAAGTCATAGGCCGCCGGGCCGGTCCACTGGTCCACCCGCACCGCGTTGTACTCCAGGACCATAGGCAGCCAGAAGACGGCGCTCAGCCCCATTGCCAGGATGGCGGATAGAGCCGCGAGCAGGGCTTCTCGCATGGGGAGGAAAGAGGGGATGGAGGGGGGAGGGTGGAGGGAGGAGGATGGAGGAGGGAGGGAGGAGGGAGGAGGTACACCCTCCACCATCCATTTTCCATTTTCCATCTTTTTTTTCCAGCCGGTCCAACCCCAAAGGAAGGCCAGATAGAGGATGAAGAATGGCGCGAAGAGTAATAGCATGGCGCTGTGGGTCAGGATCAAACCCGCCAACGCCAGGCCACCCAGGATCGCCCGACTGGCCGTAGGGCGCTGAACCAACTCGTAGAAGGCCCAGAGCACCAGGGGCAGCCAGACAAAGCAGAACGCCTCGGCAAAGGCGGCGCGCACGTAGACGTCCACCAGCCGGTAGGGGATGTATACATAGGCCACAGCCGCCACCACCGCGCCGGGCCGACCGAGCAGCCGCCGGGCCAGGCCATACATCGCCAGGCCCGACAGGACAAAGCCCAGACCCCAGATGACCTTAACCGCCAGCACGAAATCGCGGACCAGCAGGTAGACGCCTTCGGCCAGGTAAAACGCCAACGGGGAATAGATGTTAAAGATGGGATAGCCGTAGCCGAAGGAGAAATCCGGCGACCAGCGCGGGTAGAGGATGCCTTCCTGGATGGAACGGTCGAACTCGACCAGAAAGTAGACGCTGTGCCGGGCGTCGTTCGCCGTCCAGAAATAGCCTGGTTGCGCCAACGGAGCCACGGCCAGGATCGCCAGCAATGCCACCAGGAACCAGTTATAGTCCCACCGCGCGATCCGTCTCATGATTCAAGTCGCAGGTTGCAGGATGCAGGATGCCTGCATCGTGCATCATGTGTCTTTAGATTTGCAGCAAAGTGTCTTTTAAAATCTTGTAGTTTTCGAGGGCCGCGCCGGTGCCTCGCACCACGCAGGTGATGGGGTCCTCCGCCAGATGGCAGGGCACGCCGGTCTCGCGGGTGAGCAGGCGATCCATGTTCCGCAGCAAGGCCCCGCCGCCGGTCATCACCATGCCCTGGTCAATGACGTCGGACGACAGTTCCGGCGGGGTCCGTTCCAGCACGCCTTTCACGGCAGACACGATGGCATCCAACGGCTCGGCGATGGCCTCCGTGATCTCGCTGGAGGTGACCGGGATGGTGCGCGGCAGGCCGGCCACCTGGTCCCGGCCGCGTACCTCCATAGTCAAATCCTCCTCCAGGGGCAACGCGCTGCCGATCTCGATCTTGATCTCCTCGGCGGTGCGGTCACCCACCAGGAGATTGTACTTGCGGCGGATGTAGGCAGCGATGGCCTCGTCAATCTTGTTGCCACCCACGCGCACGCTCTGACTGATCACGATGTCGTTCAGGGAGATGATGGCCGCCTCGGTGGTGCCGCCGCCGATGTCTACCACCATGTTGCCGCGTGGGGTGCCGATGGGCAGTTCCGCCCCGATGGCCGCGGCCAGGGGTTCCGGGATCAGATAGGCTGTCTTGGCCCCGGCCTGGAGTGCCGCGTCGTGGACGGCGCGCATCTCCACCGTGGTGACGCCGGCCGGCACGCCGATCATCACCGTGGGTTTGAACAGGTGAAACCGCCCGGCCACCTTGCCGATGAAATAGCGCAACATGGCCTCCGTGACCAGGTAATCGGCGATGACGCCGTCTTTCAGGGGTCGCTGCACCTCGATGCTGGCCGGCGTGCGGCCTAACATCATACGGGCCTCTTCGCCCACGGCCACCACGCGGTTGGTGACCGTGGAGATGGCGACTACTGTAGGCTCGCGCACCACGATACCTTTGCCCTTGACCCAGACCATCGAGTTCGCGGTCCCCAGGTCAATCCCCAATTGTTTGCCGAACATGAATCCTCCCGCCTGTCTCGACTTTAGCCTGATGATTGTACTCGATTCACCAGGTCCTGTCAAGGCGAACAAAACCCGTTTCCTCACGGAAACGGGTTCGTTCAACCTGGGCGCGTTATCTATCAGACCACGGCCGCGTCCACTGGCCTGCAGGCCGCCTGGGTGGGGGAAGCTGTATCCAGCCGTCTAACCCTGGCTCCCAGGGTACGCAGCTTTTCATCCAACCGCTCAAAGCCCCGATCCAGATGTTCTAACCCCTCGATGTGGGTGATGCCCCCGGCGCAGAGGGCCGCCAGGACCAGGGTGCAGCCGGCGCGCAGGTCCGGCATCGTCACCCAGGCCCCATGTAACGGCGTGGGGCCGCGCACGATGGCGCTGTGATTATAACCCTGCTCTTTAAACCGACAGGGCAACAGGCCCAGGCAGGCGGTACTTACCTGGATGTCTGCCCCCATTTTGTTCAGTTCGGCCGTGTAGCCCAGCCGGTCCTCGTAGACCGTCTCATGGATCGTGCCAACGCCTTGTGCTTGCGTCAACAGGGTCACCAACGGCGATTGCCAGTCGGTCATGAAGCCGGGGTGCGTATCCGTCTCCACCGAGATCATGCGGTACGGCGGCCGATTGTCGCAGAGACGCAGGCCATCGTCCAGGATCTCGTAGTGGATGCCCATGCGCTCCAGGGTGTTCAGAAAAGTCGTCACGTCGGCCGGGCGCGCGCCGGCCAGGGTCACGTCGCCGCCGGTGATGGCGGCCGCCACGGCCAGGGCCACCACCTCGTTGCGGTCCGGGATCGTATGCCAGGTCACACCGTGCAGTCGCTCGACGCCGTGGACCACAAAGGTGCGTGGGGGGTGGTACTCGATGGCGGCCCCCATCTGGCGCAGCATATCTACCAGGCTCAGTACCTCCGGCTCGCAGGCGGCGTTCTCGATGACGGTCGTCCCCTCGGCCAGGGTGGCGGTCATCACCAGGTTCTCGGTGGTCATCACGCTGGGGTAGGGCAGGGTGATGAGCGCGCCGTGCAACCGTCTGGCGCGGGCGTGATAGACGCCGAGGCCGCACTCATAGTCGATCTCGGCGCCCAGGGCCATCAGGCCGTCCACGTGAAAGTTCACCGGCCGGCGGCCGATGCGGCAACCGCCCAATTGCGGCACGTGGGCTTCGCCGAAGCGGTGCAATAGCGGCCCCATGGCCATGATCCCCAGGCGATTGCTCTGCCCCAGCTCCATGGGGATCGCGCTGGTGTGCATAGGGCTGGCGTCCACACGCACGCGCCCGTGCTCCTCGTGCGCGATGCGCACGCCCAGGGCCTCGCAGATCTGCTCGGTGAAGACCAGGTCCTGAATGGCCGGGACGTTCTCCAGCACACAGGGTTCGTCGGTCAGGAGCGAGGCCAGGAGCATCTTGGTGGCAGCGTTCTTGGCCCCGGAAATAGGGACCACGCCGTGCAGGCGGTGGCCCCCTTCGATCTCCAGGATTTCAGTCATGGTTTCCTCGATGGAACGTGTTGCGTGCTGCGTGTTACGTGTTGCGTGTTACGTGTTACGTGTTGCGTGATACGTGGGCAGGACCTCACGAATCACGAATCACGTACCACGAATCACGCCAATGATACCACATCCCAGCCCAAATTGCTGTACGTTTCCCTCTCCCTGTGCCCACGCCTATTCGACGGCTACCCTACGGGTCACTCACGCTCGGTCGGCGGCCGGGTTCTGGGGTCTCAGCGCGGGAGGCCGTTATACGTCATCATGCGCGCGTCGCCCTCGAGCATGTTCATCACTACGGCGATGGGATGCGGGTTGCTGGAAACCACGATGGAGCCGACAAAGCCGTCACCGACTGGCAATGGGTAGAAGACGTAAGACTGCCACTGCTGCCCGATGGGGACTGTCTGGTTTCCTGCCGGGGTGCCGTCCACGTTTCGATAGTCCAGGGTCACCGTGGTCGAACTACCTCCCAGGTTTTGCACCGCCACGACGCTGCGCCAGTTCGCGTAGGCTTTGGCCGCCAGCGGCAGGAGCACGCGGGTGGCGCCACCGGTTGCGCCGCTGTAGCTGCCCACCTGGTTCCCATTGGGCGACACCTGGTTGACGATGGCTGCCAAAGGCTCCCCGTTGCTGCTGGTCACCCGCGCTGCTCCGATCCAGGACCCACCCAGGGTGCGGAAGATCACGCTTTGCCCAGGAGCCACGTTCTCACGGGTCTCGTCTGGTTTGGAGGAGCCAGAGGTCGAGTAGTAGTGCACGGTGATCGTGGTGGGCTGCGCGCCGACGTTCTGCACCACCAGGTCTGTGTACCATTGGTGGTAGGCCATGACCAGGGGCAGGTAGACCTGGTAGTCGCCCGTGGCGCCGCGGGGATTCGCCAACCCCACCTGTTGGACGCCTAGTCCAGCCGGCCAGCCGCTGTAATCGGCCAGGAGCAGAGGCACGTAGAGTTGGGCCGCCCCCCGGGTGAGCGCGTTGTAGACCGTAGTCGGGCCGGTGGCGCCGCGCTTCTCCAGCACGGTCACCGCCAGGGGTTGGTTGGCCGTGACCCGGCCGCTGCCGAGCGGCGGGCACACGCTGCCCAGTTGGCCATAGGTCGCGGCAGCGCCGGGGAGGAGGTCGAAGTTGGTACTGTAGACCTGGTGGCCCTGAGCGTCGTAGTATATCAGGGTGGCCTGGGTCGCCTGCGCGCCAGCGTTCTGGATGGAGCAGACCGTGCTCCAGCCGTTGTAGTCGTCCATGAGCAGGGGCAGGTGGACCGTGGTGCCGGCCAGGCTGTAGCCCACGTCCGGCGCGCTGCCCGGTAGGGCCACGCCCACGTAGGCATACGCCCGGCCGGGGGCGACGTTTTGCACCACCACGCCCACGTCCTGGCCGGCGCAGACGAGGCTGGGGCCGGAATACGCATTGCCCCCGAAAACGTCACCCACTTTCAAGGAATGGAGGGTACGAGAAGCCAGGCGGACTGGGGGCGCATGCGGGTCGTCGGGCGGGCTGAGCCACCAGCGATTGAAGTCGCCATTCGCGCTGTAGAGGGCGATGTCGGCGGCCAGGGTATAGTTGTAGGTGGGGGTGATGGCGTTTTGCAGGAGGAGGTAGGAGTCCCAGGGCCACCCGCCCCAGTTCGCCAGGACGTCGGGCAGACAGTAGAACGTGGGCCGGGAAGTCCACTCCGCCGGGCGATTCCAGTCCGTGGGCTGGCCGGTGCCCCAGATGCCGCGGGGCACCCAGGGCACGCGCACAGCCGACCAGAGTTGCCCGTAGCGCGTATCCGAGTGGGCTACATACCCCCAAACCTGCTCCTGATACGGGTAATCATAACTCCCATAGTTCCCCTCCCGGTATGGTGGCCGCTGGGGAAGACGCTGTTGGTATGGAGGTGTCTGATTATGAGGATCGTTCTTGCTGCCCCATCCGTTATACGCAGTTACGGCATAGTACCAGCCCTCGATCAGCGTATGGTTATTCGGATGGATCAGCCGGTAAGTGGGCGTGCTCATATAGTTCCACCCGGAACTGCTACCAATCAACCACCGCGTCCCGGCCCCGACGTTGTAGCGATACTCGCCGGCGATGCGCCCGCTGTCCATGTCGCTCATGCTGTTCTGGTTGAGCTGCATCACCCCATAGTCGCAGGTCTGGTTGTCGCTGTTGTAGCTCACATACGTGCAGCCGTATCGCCCGTAACCATTGTCGAACTGCGACCAGTCCGACTCCCGCCAGCCTACGGCTTTGAGGATCGTAGCCGGGAGTGGCTCCGCGGCCGAAATGCTGAGATAGGTGATGCCCGTCCCGCCCGGATACCCTGCGGGCATCCCCCGAGCGATCTGCGGGTACATGGGGCCGCTGCCACCCAGCGCGTTTCGAGCGGCATCGTCGAAGGTCCCGACCATCGCCGTGGGGGAAGGCTGCCAGCCGTATCGTCGGGCCACGGTGCAGCCGGCAGGCGGCGAAGAGCAGGTCGGAGTGGGAGTAGCCTGAGCCAGGGGATGACCGGATGTCGTAGGGCCTGCTGCCGCCATGAGCACGATCAGCAGGGCCCAAGTAGCCATGACAGAAGCTCCAAACCACACGCGGAGCCGTTGGATCACGCCCGGGTTCATCATGGTGTCCCTCTATTATCAGAAGGGTGAGGCAGCCAACCGGCGAAGCGGAAAAATACTCCTTTGTCAAGCACCGTGATGCGGTAGTGACTGTTCGCGGGCAACAGGCGGATTCCCCCGCTGGCATATTCGCTTACCAGTAACCACTGGTTGTCGGGCGATACAGAGAGCAAGTCATCTATGAGCCCGGGCGATCCCAGAGCTACGGTGATATCCCGCACGGCCCCGGTGTCCAGATTGCCGATCCGCCAGGTGGTAGGGCCAGTCTGAAAGATGACCTCGGCGGAGGTGGCAGTCCAGTATACGCGGGCGATCCGCGGCGTGGGACTGGTCTCCCATAATACCGGCGTCGTTGGGGTTGGCTTGACGGTCACCACGCCGGGGAAGTCCACCCGCTGCCGCTGACGCCCATCGGCGGAGAACCAGGTTACGCCCTCTTCTGTCCAGAGGAGCAGGCGGCGGCCATCGGGAGCCAGCTCCGGCCGCCGATTCGCGGGCAGGGCCATGACGAACGTGCGCTCCCCGCTGGCGACGTCCAGGCTCCACAGCCCGCGCTGGATGTCCGGCCGGGCTCCCGAGAAGGTGTAGAGGAGCCGACCATCCGCTGTCCAACCCAGCGGGCCGGGTTCCACATCATCCTCGGCGATCAACGTCTTGTCTTCCTTACCGTCTACGGAAATGATGTGTATCTCGGGTCGGTCCAGAGCGGACTCCTTATCCGTTGGTGGACTGACACGCGGCGTGTATCGAATGTAGACCAACCTTCGGTTGTCTTTTGACCACAACTGGTAACCGGCGGCCATCCCCCGCGTTAGTTCTCGAGGCTGTCCCTCGTCCAGACGCATGATCCATAGTGTACCATCGCTTTCAGGATGAGAGCTTTGATACGTGGTGAAGGCGATGGTACTTCCATCTGGCGACAGGGCCGCCTGGACGTCTCTACAACGCGGGGTTGTGTACAACACCTTGCGGTTGCCGATGTCCCCCACATCGGCCATGTAGAAGGTGAACGTCTGCCCGTTACCCAATGTTTCGCCTGCCGCCAGTTCCACCCACACGATCCGCAAGCCCACGGGCTTGGGCGGCGGGGGCGGCACCGGCGTGGGCCAGGGGGTGAACGTGGGCCAGGGCGTACGCTCGGGACCAGATGCGGTGGGGAGGCGAAGCGGATAGGCATCCGGTGTCGCGGTGGCCCGGGGGGTGGGAGCCTGCGGGCTTGCGATGGACCGGGGCGTGGGTTGGAGCGTGCCCAGCGGGTAGGGTCCCTGGGCCACCGGCCCGCCGCCTGGCGTACCAAAGACTGCCACCAGCACCAGGGCCAGCACTATCAACGCTGCCAGGCCTAAGCCAACCAGCAGGAATCCGCGCAGTCGGTTGCTCATCGTTGGACCCCCTTAAGGTAGCGTAAGTTGTTCTTTCCCGCTTCTGGTGGTTATGATACCTCATTCCTGAACAGGATGCTGCACGTCTGCCCCATCTCTGTCCCACGGCCAGGCAACAACTACCCTACGGGTCACTCACGTTCGGCCGGCGGCCGGGCCTGACGACTGCGCCGCCGTTCAGCCACCTTCAGGCGGACCAATGAGCGGCGCAGGGCGGCCTCGGCGCGGACAAAGTCCACCTCGCTGAGCTTTTGCCGCACCAACTGCTCGGCGCGCTTGCGGGCCTCCATGGCCCGGGCCACATCAATCTCCTCGGCCCGCTCCGCGCTGTCGGCCAGGATCACCACTTTGGTCGGGGTCACGTCCATGAACCCGCCGCCGATGGCCATGAGGATCTCCTCGCCGCCCTTTTTCAACCGCAACACGCCCACCTGGAGGGCGGTGAGCAGCGGCGCGTGGCGAGGCAGGATGCCCAGCTCCCCGTCAATGCCGGGGGCAATGACCATCTCCACCTCGTCAGAGAAGACGGTGCGCTCGGCGGTGACGATGTCTACGTGAATGGTCGCCATACAAGTCCTCCTTTGTCAACCAGGACTATGGATACGCCCCAGGTGTGGGTGTACCTGCTGGCGACAGCGGCACCTGGCCCGGCGGCGGGTAGCTTGGCGATGTGGGTGTGGGCTGTGGGAAGGGCGGACGCGGCGTGGCGGTGGGCCCGGTGGATGCTTTGCTGCCGCTACCGCTGTAGCCTTTCATCACCAGGGGCAAGTATGCCTTGTACGGGAGGAACACGGGGGTCAATGTAATCGTGTAATTTGGAGGGGCGCTTTCTTGGGCGTCCAGCCGCGTAATCAGGATAGCTACACGAAGCGTCGAGCTATCGAGCGCGATGATAGTATTGCCGATCTGACCGTTATCTACTATTCGGGATAGGAACTCCATCCAATGGCCCGTTTTCCCAGTTGGTCCGCACAGCACGGACGTTATATGCATAGCCTTGTCCCCCGTTGAACGAAATCCTCATGAACTGCGATTGCGGCGCAGAGATTGGCACCTCAATGAAGTCCATTGTCGTCTTGAAATCACTTTGGTGTATACCCGAAGTCTGGTTGGAGGCCGTCAGCGCGCGTTTTACGATGTCCAGCTTCTCCGTATCGGTGCCCCCGTGTTTATACCATTCGTGCAGAAAGCGCCAGTACAAAACGTAGTCGTATTGTACTCCGGTGTGACCACCAAGAGGCTTGTTCAAGTCCTCTGTCAGATAGTCGTCCGCGCACTCCATGTATTGGGTTCGCCACGAGCAATCTATCTCCGCCTCCGGGTGTTGTACTGTGGGGATGAATGTAGCCTGCCCCTCGATCATCCAGCCCCAGGCGGACTTGGAAGTGTCTATTTTGCAGCGGTTGTATTCCCACTGGATGGCGTGGAAGAACTCGTGGGGGATCGTGCGCTGGATGTCTTCGATCACCGTCGGGTAGGTGAGGGTGTAGTAATGGTGTGTTCGGGTCTTCTCGTACAAGTTTGAGGCCATCACGATCAACTTGTTGTTGCGTGGTAGAAACTCGGTGGTGCTACTGCTGTGGGAAGGGTGATTGGCGTCCCCATCGTACATCGCTATTTCAAGAACTTTGTCACTGTCTTGGGCAAGGGGGTCTTTGAATCCCCATTCTCCTACCTGTTTCAGCCAGCTTTGCCAGAGGTTGTCAAGGACAAGGTTTGCAAACTGATCCCCGGTGATGTAATTGAAGCTGGGCGGATCACCGTTGAAAGGGTAATGGGAGCAATAGTAGATGACCAGCCTGTATAGTTGAGAATTCCAACTGAACTCGCTCTCCCTGGTCTCCTCAAGCACCAATGATCCATAGTGATCGTCGGGGTCTCGCGGTTTTGCAACATTTTCACCAGACTGACCAAAGAAATCTATGCCACTGACCCACACGTCAACTTGGTCTGAATGGCGACTGTCCAACCCCGTCCATATATAATCTGCGGCACCATCCTTGTCGGTCCGCACCTCTGTATGTTCCAGGAAGTAGTAAGTCGGATTAGTCGCAGCAGATACGGCCCAGATAACCGCCTTTGAGTAAGGCTTGAAATTCGCCAGCGAGATCGTCACGCTGGGGTTCGTGGGGACATCATTCCGGGCCACAACCACGTATTCCTTATCTACGGTAACCTGCCCCGCAAACGGTCCGTTCAGAGTCGAAATAGTCGGCAGTGGGAACATGCCTCCCGAACCCACCAAAGGACGCGGGATCTTTGGGTCGTCCGCGTACCCGCCCTCTCCCACAGCCAGGACCTCGATGTGATAGGCCCTGAACTGTCCCCTCTCGGCGCAGAACTTCCATGCCATGACGACGCCGTGGGTTTCAGACCAGGTCTCCAACCGGACCTGGTATAGACCCAACGGGCATTTCTCCTCAATCGCGGTCTGGCTGCGAAAGATGATTCTGGGTGTCTCCCCTGCCTGACGCAAGAGAATGAACAGCCTGGCAAATTCCACCAGGTTGTTCTTGTCTATCCGGGTCTTGTGGTCCACGAGGAGTTGATTAAACCCATAAGGCATAACGTAGGCCTGGTTCTTGTACACCACCACGGTGGTATATCGTGGATAGTGTATGCCGAACTCCACCCGCGCCCGGTAGAACGTGCAGCCGGGAAGCACCGCTGCCGCGTCAAAGCGCGACGGTGGATCACCGGACAGGTGCAACTCTTTGATATCGACCGGGTAGCCACTGTCGCCACGAAGCCTATCGAACCGCTCTCGGACCTTTTCCTCGACGATTTTCGGGATCGGCTCTTGCGTCCGAACTGGCTGTACCAACACCAGCATTATGCTTGCGATGAGAAGCAGCGGCGCAACTACTCTGGCTCGCCTCATTTTGCTTCCTCTCATTAGGTTGGCTACCACACCCGGATCTCCCCAATATCTTCCTGGTATTCGAATCTGGTGACGTGGCCTACCAAATCTATGTGTCCCTCCACAGGTTCAGGGATGTACTGGCCTACGTATTTGTCGACTACTTCTACGCGAACCCATTTGAGCAGCCTGTCTCTAAAGCCGAATTTCCACTCCTTTACGACGCCTCCCTCTTCCGACCAGGACTTGATCTTGAGTGTGTACCAAACTTTCCTCCATACCTCTTCCTGCTCTTCGTGAATGCGAATGGGTTCCTCGAATGTGTTCTCGGTGAGGATAGATAGTCCAAGTGTGCCAAGGGCAAATGCCTGGGCCACCTGCACCTCGTTTTGCTCTATAACCCTCCAGCCTGTGTCTAGAATCAGGCGATTGAAGTCGTAAGGCATAAAATACACCCGGTCGTCACGATTCGCTATGACCTGATAACGTGGCGTCATGAAACCCAACTCTGCACAATAGAACTGCGTGGTTGGGAACAACGAAAAGAACACCGGGTTAGATAGTGGGAACAACTCCACTGCAAGGCCATCGGCGTATCTTTTGTATCTCTCCCTGATCCGAACAATCACCTCGCTCTCCGGCAGCGGCGTGACCGGTCCCGCTGGCGTCGGCGCCTGCCAGGTGAGCCGGGGGGCTGTCGGCGTGGGCGCGGTAGTAGGGGAAGAGAGGATAGTCTTGGTGAGCCCAGGCGTGGCTGTGGGAAGCTCCGTGATGGAACAGGCCAACAGGCCCACCGTCAATAGGCCAATTGCCATCGCATAGGCCGTTTTCATCCCGCTCGCCTCCTGGACGGTTGCAAGGAGTCGCCCCTACTCATTGTCGTCCAGTGGGCCAAAATTCGCTACCAATGGGAGATACCAGCGCCAGGCCCCGCGTTCGTAGCTCTCGTCCGCCCCGATGTCCACCCGGCCGGCGATGGGCCGCGCGTCACCGTCCATGTCCACCGGCGGGGCTGGGGGTACGCCGGCCTGGTCCCCGGCGTCAATGGCCGCCGAGCCCGCGCCCAGGTGGTAGTCCCCGGCGGCCGGGTCTACGAAACAGGGGCTCCCATAGACCGAACCATACTCGGTGACGACGCTGGTGGCCTTGAGGTCCCTGTCCTGGCCGTTCCCGTGCCACAGGGTGTAGCCCAGGGTCACGGTAGCACCGGCATAGACCACCAGGCCCACGGTATGCGAGACGACGACGTTGTTCGTCAGGGTGACGAGGCTCTTGGGTCCGATGACCAGCCCATCATCGCGCATCGCGTCGTTGTCCGTCAGGGTATTGTTGGTCAACGTAGCCAGGCCATACACGTACATGCCGCCGACGGCCCCCGCGCCATTGCGCGCGACGACGTTGTTGGTCACGGTAAACATACCAACTGCCATCACCACCCCGCCGCCCCACTCAGACGACGCGGGACGCGCCGAGGTGGCGTTGTGGTGAATGCGGTTGCCAGAGATGGTGGCGTAGGCAAAGTCCACATAGAGGCCGCCGCCGCGGCCCTCGTACTCCCTGCTGCCGACGTTGTGATGGATCGTGTTTCCCGTGATCGCTATTCCTTCGCCAGAACCCAACAGGCCGCCGCCCATGCCGATGCCCGACTGGCTGGCGGTATTGCTGACGATCTCGTTGGCATCAATGAGGACGGTGCCAGGGCATTGCATATGGTCTATGTAGATGCCGCCGCCACAGGCATAGGGAATAGGGTGCTGGTCCGCGTCCGGCCGACTCGCCCGCTCGTAGGTCCACGCGCTGGCGGTGTTGCCCTGGATCACGTTGCCCCGTATGACTGTCTCGCCAACGGACGCCATATATACTCCGCCACCCTCACCCCACTCGGAGGCGGCACTGGCGATGTTGCCCCGGATGACGTTGCCCTCGATAGCATTGCCACTGCTGACGTCAATCGCAATGCCGCCGCCAACGCCCCTGGCACCGGCCACGTTGTCCAGCACCTGGTTGCCCATGAGGTGATGCCCCCCGCCATAGCGCAGACAGATGCCGCCGCCAAGGCCACCCTCAGAGCCAGGGGCGGCTGCGTTGCCGCGGATCTGGTTACCCTGAATGGTAACGCCATAACTGTTGAAGAGATAGATGCCGCCCCCATCGCCAAGCCCATTGCTGCTGGCGACGTTGCTCAACACCTGGTTGCCCACGATGATGGCGTCCCCGTAGGCCACGCAGATGCCGCCGCCCTGTCCCATCTGCGTGCCGCTGATACAGGCCACGTTGCTGATGATGAGGTTGCCGCTGAGCACCGGCGAGCCGGCCAGCGGGTAGTACAGCATGATACCGCCGCCGGCCCCCTGGCGGGTCCTGCTGCCCATGTTGTCCACGATAACGTTG
>Ga0209227_1002327_pt1 | contig 13762 bp, 12 predicted proteins | sample YNPBryantNP2012_FD_185815 | JGI IMG/M metagenome (GOLD analysis project Ga0209227, IMG submission 185815) | Anoxygenic and chlorotrophic microbial mat microbial communities from Yellowstone National Park, USA - YNP Bryant NP 2012 (SPAdes)... ...
TCCCCTCGCAAACCAGGAGACTGCTTCGCTTTGCTCGCAGTGACAAAATGCGTAGAGTTTATAGAACAAGAGTTTAACTTGACATTGTCAAACTACTCACTCCAGAGTCTCTCGTCTCTATCGGCTACCTGCCGGGTGCGCACGACCCCGATTGCCCCGTCTATGGCCGGATTGCCCGCCTTTCTCCGCCCTGGATGCGCTAACCCTGCCCCGCCGCTCTCTGGCGGGATTATAATTTGCTCGTTCCGCATTTCACTACTCTCTACTCCCTGTTCTCCCCTCTCTAACCATGTCCCAAATCATCCCCACTGCTGAACCCTTCTTCTTCCCTGGTCACGGGGAAAACGCCAGAATTGGCTGTCTTGTCCAGCACGGCTTCACCGGTACTCCCAAGGAGATGCGCTGGTTGGGCGAAGACCTGAACCGGCGCGGTTACACCGTCTGTGGGATGCGGCTCACCGGTCATGCCACCCAGCCCGAAGACATGATCCGCTCGCGCTGGCGCGACTGGCTGGCCTCGGTCGAAGATGGCTACCATCTCCTGCGTTCCTCGTGCGACCATGTTTTCCTGCTTGGCCTCTCGATGGGCGGGGCGCTCTCGCTCCTGGCGGCCAGTTACCTGCCGGTGCATGGCGTGGTGGCGATGTCCACCCCCTACAAACTGCCCGATGACCCGCGCCTGAAGCACCTGAAAATCATCAGCAAATTCAGAGCCTACATGCCCAAGAGCAAAAACCCCGGCGCAGGCTGGTTTGGCGACGCCTGGAAACAGCACGTGGCCTATCCACAGAACCCGGTGCGTTCGATTGCCGAACTGAACGAATTGCTGGGCGTCATGCGTGCGGCCCTGCCGTGCATTTCGGTCCCTGTCCTGCTCATTTCCTCTCGCGATGACCACTACATCGTGGAGAACAGCATGGAAATGATTTACGCCGACCTGACTACGCCTGACAAAGAAAAAATCTGGATTGAGGGCAGCGGTCACGTCGTCACCGAAGAGCCGCAGAAGGAATTCGTCTTTGAGAAAGCGGCAGAGTTCATTGCTGCCCATGTCCGCTAATATGCCTGCCGATTTCCTGCTCATTGTCGCTTCGCTCTTTTTGTGGGGCATCGGCGAGGGGATGTTTTTCTACTTCCAGCCGATTTACCTCCAGCAATTGGGCGCCAACCCGGTCGAAATTGGCCTCATCCTGGGCATTGGCGGCCTGGTGATGACCTTTTCACACATCCCGGCCGGTTACCTGGCCGACCGCATCGGGCGGCGTCCGCTGCTGTGGGCGGCCTGGCTTTCCGGTCTGCTGGCTGCCTGGCTGATGGCGCTGGCCTCCTCCCTGACGATTTTCTCCCTTGGCCTGATTCTGTACAACTTCACGGCCTTTGTCGTTTCCCCGCTCAACAGTTACCTGACGACTGCCCGCGGCCGCCTCTCGGTTGGACGCGCCATCACGCTCAGTTCGTCTGGCTTTGCCTTCGGCTCGGTGCTCGGACCCGCCGGCGGCGGTCTGCTGGGCGAGGCGTTTGGCCTGCGCGCCGTCTATTTCGCCGCAGCGATTGCGTTCGTGCTCTCGACCCTGCTCATCTTCTTCGTCCGCGCCCAGCCGGTGGAAGAAAGCGACGGACGCCAGGCGCTGCGTGGCCTGTTTTCCAACCGCCGCTACCTGAACTTTCTGGCGTTGTCTTTCTTGACCTTTTTCGCAATCTACCTTCCCCAGCCGCTGACGCCCAACTTCCTGCAAAATGAGCGTGGCCTGTCGCTGGCGCAGATCGGTCAACTGGGATCGCTGGGCAGTCTTGGCAACGCCGTTTTCAACCTGGCGCTTGGTCAACTGGCCCCCCGCCTGGGCTTTTTGCTGGGGCAGGCGGCGGTGCTGTTCTTCGCCCTGCTCATCTGGCAGGGGAGCGGTCTGCCATGGTATGGCCTGGCCTACTTCATGCTTGGAGGCTATCGTGCCAGCCGGGCGTTGGCCTCGGCGCAGGTGCGCGCCTTCGTCGCAGCGCATCAGATGGGCCTGGCCTACGGTCTGACCGAGACTCTCAACTCCCTGCCGCTCGTCCTCGCTCCGCCTCTGGCCGGCTGGCTCTACGACCTGCGCCCTGACCTCATCTACCCGCTTGCCCTGATGCTGATTCTCCTGTCCATTCTCCTTTCGGCGTTCTTCCTGCCGCATCCGGCGGTGGAAGCCGCTCCCATGTCCCTCTCGCAGGAGTGACCATGCTCGAAATCGTTCGCCTGACGCTTGGCCCGCTGCAAACCAACGCCTATCTGCTTGCTGACCCGCAGACGGGGGAGGCGGCGGTGGTTGACCCGGCCTGGGACGGGCATTTGCTTCTGGCCGAGGCTCGCCGTCGAGGCTGGCGTATTGGTCATCTCTGGTACACGCATGCTCACTTTGACCATCTTGGCGGTGCGGCAGAAATTGCCGACGCTCTCAACCCCTTTCCTATTGTGGCCCTGCACCCTGCCGATCATGACTTGTGGCAAATTGGTGGTGGGGGAGCGTTGTTTGGTTTCCCGATTGACCCCGGCCCAGAGCCGAATGTGGATCTGGCCCATGGGCAAATTCTGCAACTTGGCGGGGCAGCCATTGAAGTGCGCCACACGCCTGGTCACACCCCCGGTCATTGTATCTTCTACTGCGCCGAGGCAGGCGTCTGCTTCTGCGGCGACCTCATCTTTCGTCAATCGGTGGGCCGCACCGACCTGCCCGGTGGCAGTTGGCTGGCGCTCGAAACGAGCATCCGCACCCAGGTCTTCACCCTGCCCGATTCCACCCGTCTTCTCTCTGGCCATGGCGAGGAGACCACCGTGGGCGAAGAGAAAATGTTCAACCCCTTTCTGTGAAGAAGCCTGTTACTATCAGCAAAATGAAAACTGCCTGGGCGGCGTCCCTCGCCACATTTCGATCCGGCGAAATGCTTCTACGTAGCCTATTCGATAGAAAGCGGGTAGGTGAGGATCATGGATTTGTATATTTTCGACATGGGTATCCAGCCGCGGGTACTGATAGTGTAAATGAGAAAGCAAAGCATAAGCCACTGTGGCTGGATCGCCCACTTCTGTTTTGAAGGCAAAACGCGTCAGAATGAATTTCTGGCGTTGATAGACCAGCCAGCCGCGACTACCATCCGCCAGAGCCACACGCAGGCCGGAGATTTCAGAAGCATTGATAAACGACTCGGATTGATTGGTCCATGGCTGAATGCCGCGATCACGTTTTATCAGGTCCATGGCATCCAGACGGTCAAGCCGTTCCGCGTCTGCCACGATAGGGGGGGGAGGAGGAATGCGCGGTGCGCGGCGCAAGATCAAGAGTTCACCAATTTCACGGAAACCAAATTTCAAAAAGAGTTGATGGGCAGGGGTATTGTTCTTGATCACCTCCAGCATCATAAAGTTAATCGAGAGTTCTGCGGCTTGGTCTATCAGACTGGCAACCAAAGCCTGGCCGATACCATGGCGACGGGTATTTGGAATTACTCCTAAGCGTGTTATCCAGGCCCGGCTTGAGCGCAATCCAAGCATGGCAACGCCTAACATTTCCCCACTTGGTGTAACTGCTACCAGAGAACGGCGCAAATCTACATCATAGGTTGAAATATACTCGGCCAGCCGCGCAGCATTCATGGGCATCGGCACCATGTAATCTACACGAGTTTGGTTATAGATGGCCGTCAGTTGTTCGATAGTGAAATGATGAGCGGGGACAAGTTCTATATCAATGGTGAGGTGAGCAGGCATTAAGGATGAGTTTTCAAATAAGAATTGATTTGAGCCACAAAAACCCTTGTCTTGGTGATGGGTTTGCAAATATAGCCGTCGAATCCGTAACTTTCGACCATGAGGCGGACGGTCTCTTCGGGCCAGGCGGTCAGGGCAATAATCGGGGTGGCGTTCAAGGCAGGTTCTTCACGAAGCCAACCGGCCAACGTTTGACCATCATAATCGGGCAAGCCCAGGTCGAGCAAAATCAAATCAGGGCAATGAGCCAGCGCCATTTGCAAGCCCGTTTCGGCGTCAGCGGCATGGATGAGCTCATAGCCGGTAGCAGACAACGCCCTCCGAACGAGTTCGGCGTTATCGGGAATATCTTCGATGAGCAAGATTTTCGTCATGGTGCTCTTTTCACAGATTACCGCTCAACATTCGCATTGTCCGCGCAAATCTCGTTCGCGCCGCCGATGAACACATTGGCAATGAAGGTTTCAATCACACCAGCGGTTGGAACGTCATTTTGGAGATGGCACAAACGCTTCGACTCGCGCCCACAGTTCACGAATGTTGATGGGTTTGGACATATAGACATCACAACCGGCTGCAAGTGCTTTTTCAGCATCCCCTTTGAGCGCATTGGCAGTGATGGCAATAATGGGAACATAAACCAGAGAATGCTTGTGACTATGTCGAAGCCGGCGCGCAACTTCGTAGCCATCAATGTCGGGTAAGTTGATGTCTAGCAAGATCAAATCTACTTGTTCTTTTTCAGCAATCTCAACCCCTTCCAAACCAGTCATGGCCTGCAAGAGGCGGTATCCTCGCGCTTCGAGGGCACGCTTGACAAGCAGCAAATTGTCCGGGTTATCCTCAATGTACAAAATGTTATATCCCATGAATAGTGCTCCTTGACCCAGACGAGTTTGTAAAGCAGATTGGCACTACTTTTGGCATAGATACGCTTGAATCTGGTCACACAACTCAAAAACATCAACCGGTTTGGTGATGAACGCTGTTGCACCAGCAGCCATTGCCTCGTCTACATCTCGTTGTTGTACATTCGCTGTAACAATTATGATAGGTAAATGAGCAACGTTTGAAAAATTACTGGCACGTAGTCTGCGAGTAACTTCATAGCCGTCTATATCGGGCAGATTGATGTCCAGAATAATCAAGTCAACAGGTTCAGTTTCGGCGATTTTTAAGCCATCCCAGCCGTTGAACGCTTGCTGGATCGAAAATCCAGAACTCTCAAGGACACGTTTTAAGAGGGTCATATTATCCTTGTTATCTTCAATGCACAGGATGTTTCTGCCCATCTCAGTTTCCTTTATTGCTTTTTTCTTCTTCAATAGTCTGGACAACTTGTTCGACGAATTTACGGGGGGTAAGTGAGCCCTTCTGATAAAGAGCCTCAATGTAGCCGTTTAATCGCTTCCTTTCTTCGGGGGTAATATCTTTGGCACTGACAACAACAATCGGTATGTCGCGCGTACGCGGGTCCAATTTGAGTTCTTCCACCAACCCAAAGCCATCAATGCCGGGCATCATCAAGTCAGTGACAATCAAATCCGGTAATTTCTGGCGCGCTAACGTTAGCCCTTCCCAACCGTCTTTGGCATGATCGAGACGGTAGGATTTATGCCGCTCAAGCAGGCGGCGAATGAGCAAGGCATCATCCTGATTATCGTCAATCAAGAGGATGGTGGTGGTCTTCTCATCCAGGTTTTCAAGTGCGGCTTGTAAGCCTTCACGTGGGGCAGGAGATTGGTCTTCGCTCAAGTGAACGTCCACAGCAAATTGATCGCCCAAGACGTGCTTTTCAACTGGGAAGGTATGACCAGTGCAATTGATAACTACTGTTTCTTCTGGAGCGATAAGTTTGTTCTTGAGCATCTTTTCCAGGCCGGCAAAGGCTACTGCTGCGGCAGGTTCTACAGCCATTCCCTCGGTCTTGGCCAAAGTACGCATAGACGAATAGGCTTCGAGGTCGCTTACTGCTTCCATCGTACCGCCATATTTCTGAATCAGATTCCATAGGTAAGTGTAGGTTTTTCCTGGATCACCCGTGGAAAGGATGATGATGCGCGTGCTAGGGACAACTGGCTCAGCGACTTCCTTGCCGGCCTTGAAGGCATTCACCATTGGTGCACAGCCCTCTGCCTGGATAACGGCTAGTTTGGGAATGTGGTCAATCAGGCCCATATTGAACATTTCTTCGAAGCCATGATACACGCCCAATGGCCCCAACCCGCCGCTGACAGACTGGATGTACCAGTCGGGCGCGCGCCATCCTAATTGCTCCACAATTTCGTAGGCAATGGTCTTCATGGATTCTTTGGCAGGGATGGAACTGGCACCGCGGTCCAGGAGCAGGTGACGGCGTTGAGCAAACTGGGAGGCGATTTGCTTGGTCTGGTCATAGTTGCCGCTGACACGGATGACTTCGGCACCGAAGAGAGCCGCTTCACGCAGTTTTTCCTGAGGAACCAGGCTGGTCATGAAGACCCACAACTTGATGCCCGCCCGCGCGCAAGCGGCTGCATAGGCCACAGCCGCATTGCCTGTCGAAGCAATGACCGCCTCGCGCACACCGCCCTCCAGCATGGCGGCTACGGCCACCGCCGCCTGACGGTCCTTGAAGGAAGAGGTCGGGCCGTAGCGTTCGTCCTTGATGTAAACATGAGCATGCCCAAGTTGGGGCGCGAAGCGCTGCGAAAGCCAGAGGGGAGTCCAACCAGCGGGGTATAAGTCCAACGCAGAGGGATTGTTTAGCGGCAAGACATCCGCATAACGCCACATATTGAATGGACGGCCTGGCAATCCACGCAAAATGTCGCGTTTGAAAGTTTGATAATCATAGTGAGGTTCTAGCCAATGCGAACTGCACTGCTTACAAACAGCCGGGACAAAAGGCTCATAAGGCTGCTTGTAACCACATAATTTGCATTGCAAGAACAGAGGAAGAGCCATTTATTTGTCCTTTTTCCCAGAAGTGTCCTCTATATGGGCGATGAGGGGCAATTCTAAATAAAAGGTTGAGCCTTCTCCAGGAATGCCACTGCTTTCGGCCCACAAGCGGCCCCCATGCATCTCAACCAGTTTACGGCTGATAGGCAACCCCAGTCCAGTACCGCCAGCTTTGCGCGTAGGAGAAGAATCAACCTGGGTGAATTCCTGGAAGATGGCTTCCAGTTTGTCGGGCGGGATGCCAATGCCTGTGTCACGCACCGTGACCAGGATACCATCTTTCGTGCGCGTCGTGCGCATACTGATTTTGCCTTTTTCGGTGAATTTCAGGGCGTTGTTGAGCAGGTTGAGCATCACCTGGCGGATACGGGTGCGGTCGGCAAAGATTTCCACTTCCTGGTCGGAATCGCTTTCGATGAACAGAGAGAGCGATTTTTCGCTGGCCAGCGGGGCCGTAATGCTGGTCACTTCTTCGAGGATTTCGTGGAAGCGGAAGGTTTCGGGGCTGAGATTCATGCGCCCGGCCTCGATCTTAGCCATATCCAACACGTCGTTGATGAGGTGAAGGAGATGCTGCCCATTCTTCTGAATGAGTTGCAAATCGTTGCGCATGTTTTCGGTCAGCGGGCCATCGATTCCTTCCAGCATCACGTCAGAGAAGCCAAGGATGGAGTTGAGCGGGGTGCGCAGTTCATGGCTCATGTTTGCCAGGAAGGAGGATTTCAAGCGGTCGAGTTCCTGCAGTTCAGCAGCACGTTTTTGTAATTCTTCGGTCAGGCGCAAGGCTTCGAGGTGAACGCTGGCCTGGGTAGCGATGGCATCCATCAGGTCAGCCATTTCGGGCGAGACTTTGGACAAGCCAGCCACAGCCAGTTGACCGATTGGCTCGCCGCGCACGATGAGCGGCTTGGAAAGGTTAATGTCGGCGGGTGGTTCGGTGAGGGGTAAGACCTGGTTGGCGTTGTAGACAAATCCCAGACTGGCTTCTTCCTTGCCTTTGGCATAGGCTTGCCAGGCCTCGCGCGCCATGCGGCGGGTGGCTTCTTCGGCCTCGGCGCGGGCGCGGGCGGCATCGGCCAGCAGGCGCAAGTTCTCGACCTGTTGAGCCAATTGGCGCGCAACGGCGGAAACCAACGCCTTATCCTCCTCGCTCAGCGGCCGGGCGGGGTCGGTTTTTAGGGCAACTTTGCCGATGTGCTCATCCAAAACGGAAACGGTTTCTTGAATATCGGCATCGGCAGGGGCAGGGTCGGTCAAGGGGCCTACGCCGCTCTGGTCATAGACGTAGCCGATGCGCTCGCTCTGGTGAATGGCATCGAGGAAAGATTCCCAACTTTCGTGGGCAAAGCGGCGGGTGGCTGCCTGGGCTTCGGCGCGGGCGCGTTCGGCGGCTTCGAGCAGACGCAGATTCTGAATTTGGAGCGAAACTTGCCGGGCAACCGCTTCGGCCAGGCTGGCTTCTTCGGGGGGGAGCGGTTTTTCGGGCGGGGCTTCTACCAGAACCGCGCCAATCGGCTCCCCCCCTGCCACCAACGGCACTTGTAAGGCGGGTTGGATGTTCAATTTGCCGATTTCGGGCGGGGGCAAAGGTTCTACCCGTCTGCCATCGAAAGCATACGCAACCTGCTCTTTTTCATAGAGCAGCGGAGCGACAGAACGTCCAGGAGCGGGTCGAGAAGCAGACGAGGCGGATTCGGCTTCCACAAGCCGGGCAGAGTCGCTTTCAGGCTCGCCAGACTGCTGCGCCTGGCTGCGAAGGAATTGCGCCTCCAGTTCGATCACGCGCGCGCGCAGCGCTTCCAATTCACGGCGCAAGCCCTCTCTCTCGGCCTGCGGGTCTGAGGCCAGTCGTTCGATGTCTGCGAACAGCGCTTGAATGCGGCTGTGGAATTTATCCTGCGACATGACCCATCCTCTCCTATTGGCCTGATTCGTGCTTGTCTTTCAGACTCAACTGGGCAATGGCGCGCGGTGCGCCGAGGGCGCGGCCCAGTTCGCGGGCCGCAATTTGCAAAACGGCTTCGACCGAGGTAGCGCTTTGAATTTTCTGGTTGATGGTGTTGAGCAGGGCTTCGCGCTCGGCTTGTTTTTGAGCGCGCTGGTAGTTGCGGGCATTTTGCAAAGCGGTGGCAACCTGCGCGGCGAGGGTCATCTGAATGTTTATATCTTCTTCCGTGAAATGATTGAGTTCGTCCGATTGTACATCCAACACGCCCAGCCATTCTTCACCAACCAGAAGAGGCACAGCCAGTTCGGATTTTGTGTCGGGCAGCAGGGGGTTGGGCAGCCAACCCGGGTCGGCGCGCACGTCGTTGACCACCACCGGCTGGCGGGTGCGAGCAGCGCGCGCTACCAGGGATTGCTCTTGCTCCAAAGGAATCGTCGTCGTTTCATGCGTGCCTTCGTGTTCGTCGCCTTCCTTCCAGCCGCAGGCAACAATTGCCAGATTTTTGGCTTGTTCATCGTAGGTAAAGACGTGAGCATGGTAAAGCCCAAATTTGCGCTGGGTGAGGTGAACCACGCTTTCGAGCAGGCGGTTGATATCCGATTCGCGCGAGGAAATGGTGCTGATTTCGGAAACCGCCGCCAGTTGCCGGGCGCGTTTGTCCAATTCCAGCTGGCCGCGCTGGGTTTCTTCGAGCAGGCGCAGGCTCTCGATGTGTTCAGACAATCGTTCCGCCACCGCATTGACCAGTTCGCGGGTTTCGGGGTCTGCGGCATCGGCATCGAAAACCGCCAGTGTGCCGATGTTTTGCTCTTGAACGCGCACGGGAACGGTCAGGGCGGCCTTTTCGGTCAGTTCGGTTTCGGATTGGATGGGTTTGACTTCTTGCAGGTCATACAGATAGCTCAACGCGCCGCCCTCTTTGGTGCGGAAGTATTCCTGCCAGCCCTCATGAGTCAGGCGGCGGGAGGCTTCTTCGGCTTGGGCGCGGTAGCGCTCGGCGCTTTCGAGCAGACGCAGGCTTTCGATATGCTGAGTCACCTGACGGGCAACGCTTTGCAGTAGCTCAGCCATTTGCGGGGTGCGGCTTTCGGGCGGCAGTTCTACAGAGAGCTGCCCTAACGGTTGACCGGCGAGTTCGAGCGGGGCGGTGAGCGCCTCGTCGGAGACCGGCAGCGATTCTTGAAGCGGCTGAATCTGATTTTCGACAAAGGCAAAGGCCAGGTTTTCGGGTTTGTGCAGGGCATCCAGATAGTCCTGCCAGTTGCGCCGAACGAGGCGGCGGGCGGCGCGCTCGGCTTCGGCGCGGGCTTGCTGCGTTTCTTCCAACAGACGAGCGTTTTGAATGGCAATCGCCAGTTGCCCGGCCAGGGTCTCAAAAGCAGGAAGATTTTCAGTGCGAAAGGCGTTGGCCTGCGCACTTTGCAGGTCGAGCGTGCCGATGACGGTTTCGCCCACCTTGAGCGGGATAGCAACTTCGGAGCGGGTCTGTGGCAGCAACGGGTTGGGTTTGAAGGTAGGGGATGTTGCTGTGTCTTGCACTAAAATCGTTTGTCGCTCGTTGATGGCGCGAGCATTGAGCGATGCGCCATCGAGCGGAAGACGGTGACTGCGCGCCTTCAACTGCCGTCCTACTTCGCCGGTGCCGGATTGCAAAACCAGGTGAGTCCGCGCCGGATTGAGGAGATAAACCTGAGCGTAATACAAACCGAACTGCTCGCGGATGGTTTCGACGGCGTCGGCCAGCAAGTCGTCGAGGGCACGCGCCTGCGAGACGGCGGCACTCACAGAAGCAGCCAGGCGCAATTCACTCAAACGGGCATTGACCTCCTGCTGCGCTTGCTGCAAGGCACGGTTTCTTTCCTCCAATTCAACCTGCGCATGGCGGATTTCGTTCAAGCGCAGGCGATCCAGGTTGTTGCGGTACCAAGTAAACAACAGCGTAAAGGCCCCAATGACTGCAACGCCCATTTGTATAAACACTATGACCTGCGCGGATATGGAAGGAAAGATGAGCGGAGCAAAGAGAATGAGTACAAACATGTGCATTGCCCACAGCCAAAACATCCATTTCAGACCTAATAGATTGTTAAATACCAACAGGGCAGCCAGCACAAGCGACAACACCACAGCCGGAAAAGGAGCAGCCGCAGCCAGAAAATATCCCAAAGGCGTCATCCCCAACACCAAGAGCCAGGAGGTAAAACGATGCCAGCGTGTGCGGCTGATGAAATAGATAAATGTGCTCCACAATATGATCAGGACATCGGGAACGGTCCAAAATGTAACCAGGTCGCCCAATGTCAATATTACAGCCAAAGCCAGCGTCGAGCCGGCCATAAATTGCGCCTGAAACCGTTCCGCGGGGGAATGGACAGATTTGTGCGCCTCAATGAAAAGCGAAAATAGTTTGCGCCCAATGGAAGGCGAGAAATGGGGCGCTGCAGTTGGATTGCTCATAGGTTCTCTCCAATCGTTTCTTGCAGCGGGGCAGAAACCTGCACACTGACCTTGGGCGCGCCCATGGCTTGCGCCAACGCCTGCGCAGCCGTTTGCAGCGTTTCTTCGACCGTATCGGCGCGCTGAATCTTCTGACCAATCAGGTTGACCAGGGTCTCGAATTCGGCTTGCTGGCGGGTTTGTTCGGCAGTGCGGGCGGTTTGGTACGAAACAGCCACCTGCGCAGCAATGGTTTGCAGCAAGGCCATGTCGTTTTCATCGAGGGCGTTCACGCGGTTTTGCTGAATATCAATCACGCCGATCACCTGCCCGCCAAGCGCAATCGGCACAGCCAGTTCGGAACGGGTTTCGGGCAGCAGCGGGTTGGGCAGCCAGCCGATGGCTTTGGATACGTCTGTCACCAGCACCGGCTGATTGGTTTCGGCGGCGCGCCCCACCAGGCCGCGTCCACGCGGAATGCGATGCCCGGCAGCAAGCATGGCCGCTCCGGCCTCCCCGGTGCCACCGGTCATCACCAGATTTTCGCCGCTTTCGTCGAAGAAATAGATGTGGGCATGGTAATAGCCAAAGGCCGCTTGCAACTGTTCTACCGTCTCTACTGCCAACTGGCGCGGCGTGGTGGCGGCAGACAGGCGGCGGCTGATTTCCAGAGCGGTCTGCAAGGCTTTGGTGCGGTCGGCGACGCGCTGTTCCAGCGAACCAATCAACTCCTGCAATTGGTCAGCCATGCGGTTGAAAGCGTTTGCCAGAACGCCGAGTTCATCCTTACTCTGGATAGTGGCGCGGCGGCTGAGGTCGCCCTGGGCGAGAGCAACAGCAACCTCCGTCAGCAAAGGGACATTGCGCAGGCTGCGGTCAATCGTGACGATGACGCCCATGGCTGCCAAAACGACCAAACCCGTCACAAACAGGATTTGCGCCTGTACACGGCTGGCGGTTCGAGTCTGGCTTTCAGCGGTCCGTTGGATGCGCCCCACCAGGGTTTGCGAAAGTTTTTGCTGTTCAAGTCTGAAATTTTCCAGGTCGGTGTAGATGAGCAGGGTGAGATAGTTGATTTCGCCTGCCGAGGGGGGATTGGCTTCGTCCAGCAGATTGGTGAGGTTTTCCTGCAAAGAAGGCAACAAAGCCTCCATCTGCGCTACCACCGGCTCGGTGTCTGTGTCCACATCGGCGCGCAAGTTGCTGACGACAGCGGTGAGGTCCGTCAGTTCGGCTTGCACCTTTTCGCGATATTCTGGGCTTTTGAACAAGATATAACGTTCCACGTCCCCATCCAGCGCGGAAATCTGCACGGTGATAGCGCGGGCATACGCCTGCAAAGCGGTATCTCGAAAGATTGCTTCAGAGGAAGGGCGAATCTGGCTGAGTTGGAGCAGGGTGGCTGCCGCAAGTCCGGCGGTGAGCAGGGTAATCGTTAAAAGCGCCAAGAGCATCCGCTGGCGGAGGGAGGAAAATAAGGTTTCGAAGAATTTCATCATTCGACCTCCTGAGTCCTATAGAATTGCTGTTACGTATTGGGCAGCACGGTATTCATGCTGCATGGGGCGGCGGGATCAATCCCGCGCTACGGGGCGATTTCCGCGTTTTTCAAGACCGAAGGCGGGAAGGTGATATTCAACTTTTCAGCCAGGTCGAGGTTCAAAATCAGGCGGCCCTTTTTATTCTGTTCGATGGGGATGTCGGCAGGCGACGTTCCACCCAGAATCTTGAGGGCGGCCTGGGCTGCCCATTCGCCTTGTTCTTCGGGAACTTTGCCCACGTTCACTAAAACATAGGATCCCATCCAGGGGTTGATGGACAGCGTAGGGATGGAGGTGTGATCAAGCATGAACTGCTTCATCTGGTCTTCGTTCCAATCGGGCGCGCCGGCATTGTTGGCCACGAACAGGATGTCGGCTTCCTGCTGGGCGGTCAGGAAGGCGTCTTTGAATTCCTGCTGGGTGGCCGCGGCATAGTATTGCATTTGCCCATCGAAGAAGCGCTGATTATAGACACTGGCAATTTTCTGCTCGGTCTCCGAGTCGATGGTGACATAAGCGATACGGCTCCCTTTGGCATAAGGCTGAACCAGCGCGACGGCTTGTTCTACCAGGTCTATTTCGATCATGCCGGTCACGTTACTGGCAGGGTAGCCATAGGCATCTGCCGTCCAGTTGACCCCGGCAAAGACCACCGGCAAACTGCCGCCCTTGTAAAAGGGAACGACCAGGCATTTTTGAGCGTTGTCGTCGGTGGCAATCAGCACATCGGGCTGGAAGGCTTCGATTTCGGCTTTGGCGCTCTTGCCCGCCGCTTCGCAAAACGAAACATCGGGGTTGCGCTTGGTGTCCATGTGGATGATTTTCAATTCCACGCCGCTGGCTTGAAGCACGTTTTCAATCCCTGCCTGGATGCCATCCGACCATTCGTATCCGCTGTGATAGGAATCGACCCAGACGACTTTCTTGCCGCTGAAATCTGGCGCGGAGGATTGGGCAGTTGGCGTCCCCGGCGCTGGCGTTGCGACGGCTCCACTGCAGGCAGCCAGCAGAATGGAGAAAAACAGGAGGAAGAAACGAGTCGTTTTCATGGTTTTTATCCTTTTCCAGTCTCAGAAGTCACGGCTTGATGAGGCGCATCAACGGGCGGCTCCAGCTTGACCAGCGTGGGCTTCCTCCCCAGCGCGTGACCGAGTT
>Ga0209227_1002338_pt1 | contig 13687 bp, 15 predicted proteins | sample YNPBryantNP2012_FD_185815 | JGI IMG/M metagenome (GOLD analysis project Ga0209227, IMG submission 185815) | Anoxygenic and chlorotrophic microbial mat microbial communities from Yellowstone National Park, USA - YNP Bryant NP 2012 (SPAdes)... ...
CCCCCAGCCACGTTTGTCGCCTGCAACCGTGGAGACGTACAGCCGTGCGCCTCTACTTCAGCGCCGCAGGAATACGCGCAGCAATATCCCCACGCCCACGGCGATCAGCACCAGAGGCCAGACGATCCCCTCACCGATCACCCCCCCGATGCCAATCGCCAGCAGGACGAAGGCGAGAATCAGCGTGCCGGTCACCGGACGCCGGTAGGCGGGTACCAGCACGCGGATGATCACCTCCGCCAGCACAACCAGCCCCGCTCCGGTGAAGATAAGGTCCCAGGCACCCAGGCGGGGTAGGTTCAGCCGGGCCAGCAGGCCGATCGTCTCGGCCAGGAAGGCCACGCCAGCCCAGATCAGAATAAGCGCCCAGACAGCACCACTCAATGGGTCATGCTGCCATTTCTCTTCCCAGTCTTTCTCGTGGCGCTCTTTCTCCTCCTTCTCCTCCTGCTTCTCGGCTTTCTCGTAGATGCGTTCCGGCGGGCTGCCTGTGGGTTCTTCAGACATCGTACCTCCTGTTGCAAAGACAGGGTCACGCGATGCTCCCATTATAGCACGATTCTCGGCCAACAAGCACTCGCTCAAACACAGGGGCCTCCCTCCTCTCGACCACCGACGACAGACCGCTGACCGCGCCCGTGATGACGGGAGCCTGCCATCCCCGAAGGGTGTGTTCGTAGGACAACTGCGAGCAGTTGTCCTACTCCCAATGCCGCCCGCCGACGCATAGGGATGCGTCGGTTGTGGGGTTGTTTAGGCAGGGCTGACAGTTGACCGGCTGGCCATTTCGGTTATACTCAGCGCGCCGCGCACAAGGTGCTGACTTGAGCAGAGGAGCCTGACATGTTGCCGCCCTACGACTTCGGTGGACGTGGGCTGACCCTCCACCTGGCCCACGCCAACGGCTTCCCCCCCGCCGCCTACCGCCCGCTGGCGGAGGCGCTTACCGACCGATACCGCGTGCTTGCCTTGCCCGCCCGCCCACTCTGGCCCGGTAGCCATCCCCAGAGCGCCCCAACGTGGCACCCTCTGACAGATGACCTCCTGCATGGGCTGGAAGGGTTGGGGGATGATCCGGTGATCGGGGTGGGTCACTCCCTGGGCGGCGTGGTGACATTGTGGGCCGCCGTTCGCTGCCCCGAGCGGTTCCGGGCAGTGGCGCTGATGGACCCGGTCATCCTGCCGCCGGCCTGGCTGGGCCTGGTGCGGCTGCTGCGCCTGCTGGGGGTCGAACGGCGGCTGCCGCTGGTGCGCCGCGCCCTGCGCCGTCGGCGTACCTGGCCCAGCCGCCAGGCGTGCTTCGAGGAGTACCGTCGCAAATCCTTCTTCGCTGGCTGGCCTGAGGAGAGCCTGCGTGCCTATGTGGAGGCGGGGACACGGGAGAGGAACGACGGCAGCGTGGAACTGGTCTACCCGCCGGAGTGGGAGGCGCACATCTTCGCCACCACCCCCACCGACGTCTGGCGGGCGGTGCCGCGCCTGAGCGTGCCGGCGCTCTTCCTGCGCGGCGCCTACTCCAACACCTTCCGCCCAGCCAGTCAGGCGCGGGTGCAGCGGTGTCTGCCGCAGGCCCGCTGTGCTGTCATCGGCGACGCCGGCCACATGCTGCCGTTCGAGCGCCCGGCCCAGACCGCCCGGGCGATCCGCGACTTCCTAGCCGGGCTGGGGGGAGGATAGCACCTCGATTCGGTCCCCCACCGCGACCTCCCCCGGCTCCAACACGCGGACGAAAATCCCCTCGCGGGGCATCACGCAGTCCCCCACCGCCTGGAAGACGGCGCAGCCAGTATGGCACTGCTTGCCGATCTGCGTCACCTCGACCAGCGCCGCGCCCAAGCGCAGACGGGTGCCCACCGGCAGGGTGTAGAGTTCCAGACCACGCGTGGTGATGTTCTCGGCGAAACTCCCCTCACGCACGTCCAGCCCCCGCCCGCGCATCTTCTCAATGGACTCCCAGGCCAGCAGCGACACCTGGCGATGCCACGGCCCGGCGTGAGCATCCCCTTCTACCCCCCAATCCACACGGAGCAGGGCCCGGCCCACGTTGTCTTTCGCCGTCCCTTTCTCCGCGCTGATGCACACCGCCACTACCTCTCCTACCATTCTCCGTGTCTCCCTATCTCCGCGTCTCCGCATCCTCGCGTTCCCAGTCCCCGCTCTTCCCCCCGCTCTTGCGTAGCAGGCGGATGTTCTGGATGCGGATACCTCGTTCCACCGCTTTGCACATGTCGTAGAGGGTCAGCGCAGCGACGCTCACCGCCGTCAGCGCCTCCATTTCCACGCCGGTGACCCCCGTGCAGCGTACTTGCGCGGTGATCTCCACCACCGACCGGGCCTCGTCGAAGGCGAAATCTACCGTCACAGCGGTGATGGGCAGCGGATGGCATAGGGGGATCAGTTCCGGCGTGCGCTTGGCGGCCATGATGCCAGCCAGGCGCGCCACCGCCAATGCGTCCCCTTTGGGCAGGCCGCCAGACTGGATGAGCGCCAGCGTCTCCGGCCGCATCCACACTTCGCCTGCGGCGACGGCCTGGCGCACGGTGGGGGACTTGTCGCTCACGTCCACCATGCGCGCCGCGCCGGTTTCATCCACGTGAGTCAGGGGCATATTCTCCTCGTTATCATCCGGGGGTGACTGTCAACCGCCGATCTGGGACATCGAGCGGTGGGGAGGGCTGAACGCCTCCGCCAGGTGATGGCCGCGCGGTTTGGCGATGATGGCCTGACGGAACAGGTCACGCAAGGCCTCGTCGTCGGCGCCGCCTCGCAGCGCCGCCCGCAGGTCAATAGCGGCGTCGGAAAGCAGGCAGGGCAGGAGCCGACCGTCGGCGGTGAGCCGCAGGCGGTTGCAGGCGTGGCAGAAGTGGTCGGTGACTGGGCTGATGAAGCCCACCGTTCCTGCCCCGCCGGGCAGACGGTAATAGCGGGCCGGCCCGGCCCCATCCCCCTCGGCGGGCAGCAGCACGCCGAGCGCCTCCTCGATCCGGGCGCGAATCTCCGCGGAGGGCACAACCCCGTCGCCAGCCCAGTCCCCTCCGGCCCCCAGCGGCATCACCTCGATGAAACGGATGTGCCAGTCGGGTTGCAGGGTCAGCCGGGCCAGGTCCACCACCTCGTCGTCGTTCAGGCCACGGATGACCACCGTGTTGACCTTCACCGGCCGCAGCCCTGCGGCCAGGGCTGCCCGTCGCCCCTCCAGCACGTCCTCGAGCCGCCCCCGGCGGGTGAGGCTGTGAAACCGCTCCGGTCGCAGCGTGTCCAGGCTCAGGTTGACCCGTCGCAGCCCGGCCTGGGCCAGCGGCGCGGCGTAGTGGCGCAGCAACATGCCGTTGGTGGTCATCGAGAGGTCGTCCAACCCGGGGATTGCCGCCAGTTCTGCCACCAGGTCTACGATCCCCTGGCGTACCAGCGGTTCGCCGCCGGTCAGGCGGATGTGCACGAAGCCCATCTCCACGGCCACGCGCACGACGCGCACGATCTCCTCATAACGCAGGATGTGTTCGTGGGCGAGCCGCGGCACTCCCTCTTCCGGCATACAGTAGACGCAGCGCAGGTTACAGCGGTCGGTCACCGAGACGCGCAGGTACTGGATCGGACGATCGTAGGCATCTGTATAGGTCATCTTGATACTCCGGGGCGTGGTGGGACAGGTTCTGCTGCCGGGTGCGGGGAAGGAGTGGGCCCAGCAGGATTCGAACCTGCGACCGACCGGTTATGAGCCGGCAGCTCTGACCGCTGAGCTATGGGCCCTTCGGGCTGGACCGTTGAGAGCGGGCGGCGGGAATCGAACCCGCAACGGCAGCTTGGAAGGCTGCGGCAATACCATTTTGCAACGCCCGCAAAGACATAACTGTCGGGGCGGCCGGATTCGGACCGGCGAACCTCCCGGTCCCAAACCGGGCGCTCTAACCGGACTGAGCTACGCCCCGCCGACCGCCAAGTATACCGCCGTTGGCCCAACCCGTCAAGGTCACGGCGACCAACTCAGCCGCTGGTCTTGCCAATCCGACAGCGTGACGCCCAGGTCTATCATCTTTTGGACATTCCCGGTGCCCAGTTGCAGCAGGTAGATACCCCACCGCTCTTCCCGGTAGGAGATGAAGGCCACGGCAGAGCCGTCGGGCGACCAGGCGGGCAATCCCTCGATGGTCGGATCGCTGGTGATCACCTGCACGCCGCCGTTGACACCCAGCAGGTAGAGGTCCCAACTGCCGGCCTGGTCGGACATGTAGGCCAGCGAACCACCGCCGGGAGCCCAGTGGAGGCCGGTATCGTCGGCGCTGGCGGTGAGGCGGGTGGGCGGCGCGCTGTCGTCGGGGTTGTCCACGAAGATGCCACAGATTCCCCCTCCAGGCTCACAGCCGGCCCAGGCCAGCAGCCCGGAGGGCCCCCACACCGGCGCCCAACCGGGAGCGTGGACGGTCGGTTCGGCGGTGCCGTCGGTAGGGGCGATGTAGATTTGCGAGACGCCGCTGGCGTCGCGGGCGGAGTAGGCGTAGCGGCTCCCATCAGGAGAGAGGGTTGGCCAGGCCGCGCCCGCGTCGGCGCGCAGGAGCACTGGCTGGCCGCCGGGTTGGACCATGGAGATGCCGGGAGAGAGCCGGTTGCGGTAGATCAGCCGGTCGCTGCCCCACTGCCAGCAAGGCTGATCCGCGCCGCTGGCCATGCGCACCAATCGGCCATCAGCGAACAGGGCATAGATGTCATACAGGCCAGTTTGCGAGTTGTAGGCCGGGAAGGCCAGATGCCCGGCCATGAAGCCCGGCACGGAGACCGTGGCGGTGGTGCTCAGCGTGCCGGTGAGCGGCGCGATGGGGGTGGGCGTGGCGACGGCACACACCTCGGCGGCCTCATCCCGTCTCGTTGTCACCTCCGCATCCGCCCGCATCGCCAGAGCCTCGTCATACTGCTCCGCCGCGGGACACATCTCTCCCCGCTCCACCCACAGGTCGCCATACTGGACGTGCGCCTCGAACAGCCGGCTGAACACGTCCTGGTAGTTTGGAGCCAGCGCGTAGAGCCCCTCGAACAACTCGATACAGCGGCTCCAATCCACCCCCCAGTAGTCGACGGCGGTCAGGTATCGGCGGGCCAGTTCCACCTCGCGCAGTACCGCTTCGTCGAGGGGGTGAATCTGCTGCGCCTGGTCGAGGAGGAAGATACCTTCCTCCAGGCGGTTGGCGGACAGAAGGGACAGCCCCTGGTTACGCAGGCTCTCGAACAGCATATCCGTCACCGCATCTGTCTCGTACTGCGGGTCGAAGGCGCGCAGCTGGCTGAGCGCGGCGATGGCTTCCTCCCAGTTCTGCGCCTCGTAGGCCGTGCGGCCGCGCCCGTACAGTTCGCGGATGATGCCCTCGCGCGCCTGTGAAGTAGGAGTGGGCATCGCCGCCAGCCGCGCCCGCGCCTCCGCCAACCCCTGGGCCGCCAGCGGATGGTTGGGGTTGATTCGCAGAACATAATCGAACTCGGCGATGGCCAGTTCGAACTCCCCCGCATCCAGGTGAGCGAGGCCAGCGCGGTAGTGTTCATCTGTGGTTGCGGAGAGCGTGGCCGCGCGGTCCTCCTGCCCCTGGCGCAGGCCAGTGTAACCCCCGACAGCAGTAGAGGCAACCATCAGGCAGAGGAAGGCCAACAGGGCGATCAGGACAACGCGCACCCGTTGCCAAAGCGTGAGGCGAGGCGCCGCGGAAGGGGGCTCTTTGGCCTCCTCCTGGACCTCGGCAATCGGCAGGGGAAGCGTCTCATCCAGTGGGGGAGCCGGACGGCGCTTGCGACCCCAACGCCGCTTCATGGGCTGGGTCTTCTCGACGTTCGTTCCGCAACGTGGGCAGAGGGAGAGCGGTTCGGGTACGTCGTATCCGCATTCAGGACAGCGCATGACCTCTCCAATCATGCAGGGTTGGAAGAAGATTATAGCGCCTTTCAGCAGCCTTGTCCAGCAGCATCAACCTTCCTCCCCTCGCCCGGGATGACGTCGCAGCGCCAGGGAACCCGCCAACAGCAGGGCTGCCAGGTGGAGCAGGACGATCGCCACCACCAGGCCGTCGGTTCCAGACTCACCGTGCGCGGGCTCGGCGGTCCAGCCACCCGGGAGCCACATAGGGGTCGGTGTGGGGACAGGCGGCGGCACAGTTGGGGAAGGAAGCGGCTCTGGCGTGACGAGAGGGGTCAGCGCTGGCGCTGGCGTCTCGGCCACCGGCGTCGGTGACACAGCGGTAACGACAGGGGCGGGCGAAGGAGAAGGAGGAACCTCTCCTCCTTCACCAACCAGGGTGATGGTGGCCGCGGAGACCGTTGTCCGCCCCGCACCGTCGCGGAACTGCACGTAGACCGTGTGTTCTCCCGCCTCTTCTGGCAGGTCCCAGGCGACCAGCGGCTCCCACCTCTGCCAGGGCTGGGCCTCGAAGTCAGGGGTGTTGCTGACGCGAATCTCAACCGCCCGTCCGATGAAGATGGTGCCCTCTCCCTGTGGATAAGCCTCCTCGTTGCTCAGCCGCAGCGCCACCTGTGGCGATTCCGTTGTCGGCTGCCCGTCGTTGATGAAGATGGGCAGGACATTGGGCCGCGCGCCGAAGGTGAGGACGACGTACATTCGTCCGGCAGCGTCGTAGGCCACGCCAGCCCCCATCTCCCGATAGCGCTGGCTGAGGATGCTTTCCTGTTGCGCCGGGTCAGCCATCAACCCTTCGAAGGCCTCCTGAACGGTACCCGTACCGCTCCAGATGGCCTCTCCCACCTCCTGACCGTTCCCCCAGGCAGCATAGCCGGCCTCGGCGATGCGCTGCGGAGCGCGAGAGCCGTCAGAGCCGATGTGGGAGATCAGGCGGTGGCCCGCCAGATCGTCAGCGTGTCGTTGCGCCGCCGCTGTCAGTTCCGTGGACACTCCGTAGGGCACCCAGCCGCTGCCCAGCCGGGCCTGGTTGACCAGGTCGTAGAGCAGCGTCACCGGGTCCTCTTCCTGCGCTGCTACAGGAAAGGTCAGAACGAAGACCAGCAGCAACATCCATAACCGACGAAGCCTGCGCATGAGGTTATTGTAACACGAGGGAGAGAGGGGGGCAAGGAGACACGGAGAGATGATGGAACCAGCAGAAGGCTGGCAACGTCTACATTGGCAGAGATGATTTCCTTGAGGAGGATAGCGAAATGAAAGGCAGAATCGTGAACGTTGCCCTGTTGGTCCTGTTGAGCCTCTCCCTGGCCGCGTGCGGCGGCGCGGGGACGCAGGCCACGCTGGCCGCTGGCGAGGAGACCCAGATGCTGGGGGGCGGCGGTGGGGTTGTCTGGACCTCCTCTGGTTACGCCACCCCCACCGAAGGGCTGGTCGTGGTCGGTACCGGGACGGCAAGCGCCGAGCCGGAGGTCGCCTACATCACCTTCGGCGTGGACCTGTCCGATAGCGACGCCGCTCGAGCAGTGGACGACGCCGCCGGGCGCATCAACCGCGCCATCGCTGCGGCGCAGGGCCTGGGCATCGCCGCGGAGGACATTCGCACCACCGGCTACAGCCTGTGGGTGGAGAGCATCTATGACCCGCAGACCGGTACGCCCACCGGGGAGATCAAGTACCACGTCTCCCACTACATCCGCGTGACGCTGCGCGACCTGACGCGGGTGGGCGACCTGCTGGCGGCGGTCGTCGGCGCTGGAGCCAACACCATCTCCGAGGTCTCCTTCGGCGTGGAGGACACCGACGCGCTCGTGGCGCAGGCCCGCCAGGAGGCCCTGGCCGACGCCCGCGCCCGCGCCGAGGCGATGGCGCAGGCGTTGGACATCTCCCTGGGCAGCCCGGTGCTGGTGATGGAGACCAGCGGCGGCTACATGCCGATGGGCGGCGTGGGTGGTGGTGGCGAGATGGCGGTCGCTGCCCCTACCGTTACCCCTGGCGTTTTCTCCGTCTCGGTCAGCGTCCAGGTGGTCTACGACATCCGGTAGAAGCGCAGATGGGCTGACGAACGGATAGGGCAGCCCAAACAAGGATGGGCAGGAAAGAGCGAATTCCTGCCCATCTGTGTTTTCATGGTATAATCCCCTCCTGTGTCCCTGATTGTCGCTTCCGAACTGAGCAAATCCTACGGCCCGCAAGACGTCTTCAGCAACCTGTCGTTCGAGGTCCCCCGCGGGGCGCGCATCGCCCTGGTGGGTCCAAACGGCTCCGGCAAGACCACGCTGCTTCGGCTCATCGCCGGACTGGAGGCCCCCACGGCGGGCCATCTCAGCCGGGCGCGCGGCCTGCGCATTGGCTATATGCCGCAGCAGGCCCACCTCGAGGGAGAGGGCACGCTCTGGGACGCGGTAGAGGTCGCCTTCACCGACCTGAAGCGGCAGGCGGAAAGGCTCAGAGCGCTGGAAGCAGAGATGGCCGATCCCGTGCGGCGTGAAGCCGCGCTCTCCCGTTATGGTCCGCTCCTGGAGCGCTTCGAGGCCGCCGGCGGCTACTCGTACCCCGCCCGCATCGAGCAGGTGCTGGCGGGTCTCTCCTTCACACCCGACGACTTCCACCTCCCCCTGGCCTACCTCAGCGGGGGCCAGCGCACGCGCGCCCTGCTCGCCCGGTTGCTGCTGGAGGACCCCGACCTCCTGTTGCTGGACGAACCTACCAACCACCTCGACCTGGCAGGGGTCGAGTGGCTGGAGGGCTACCTCAAGACCTGGCGCGGGACGATGATGGTGGTCGCCCACGACCGCGCCTTCCTGGATCAGGTCGCCGGCCAGGTCTGGGAACTCTCCTTCGGCCAACTCGCCACCTATCGCGGCAACTACAGCCACTACGTGACGCAACGACAGGAGCGGGTGGCGCAGCAGCAGGAACAATACGAACGCCAACAGGAGCAGATCGCCCGCACTGAGGAGTACATCCGCCGCTACATGGCCGGTCAACGCACCCGCCAGGCGCAGGGACGGCAGAAGCGGCTGCAGCGTCTGGAGCGGGTCGAGCGCCCCCGTGAGGTACAGCCGCTCAGCCTGGACCTGGGCCGCCCGCTGCGCAGCGGCGACCTGGTGGTGGGACTCTACGGTCTGGTCGTGGGGTACGACCCCGCCAACCCGCTATTCACCGTGGATGAGATCGAACTCCGGCGTGGTCAGCGTGTGGCCCTCCTGGGCCCCAACGGCGCGGGCAAGACCACCCTGCTGCGCACCATCCTGGGCCAGGTGAAGCCGCTGGCCGGCCATATCCGCCTGGGAGCCGGCGTCCGCCCCGGCTACTTCGCCCAGGCCCACGCCGGGCTGGACCGCGAGAAGACGGTGCTGGACACCATCCTCGACGCCGGACTGCCCAGCGTCAGCCGCGCGCGTGACCTGCTGGGCCGCTACCGTTTCTCCGGCGACACCGTCTTCAAGCCCGTGGGCGACCTCTCGGGCGGCGAGCAGGCGCGCGTCGCCCTGGCGGTGCTGGCGCTACAGGGGGCCAACCTTCTGCTGCTGGACGAGCCGACCAACCACCTGGATATCCCCTCCCAGGAGGTGTTACAGGAGGTCCTGCTCTCCTTCGCCGGCACGGTACTGCTGGTGGCTCACGATCGCTACCTGATCCGCGCCCTCGCCACCCGGATCTGGGCCATCGCCGGAGGGAGATTATGGGTGTTCGACGAGGGGTACGATGCCTACCGCGCCTGGCTGGAGACGCAACGGCCCATGACCGGCCCTCCACAGGACCTGGAGGAGCGACGGGAACGGGAAGCAGAGCGTGCGATCAGGCGGGCCAGTGAACGTGAGGCGGAGCGACGCGAGCGGCTGCGCGCCGAACTCGAGGAGGCTATCCATCAGCAGGAAAGCCGGCTGGCGCAGTTGGAGGCCGAACTGGCCGCCGCCAGCGCCGCGCAACAGGTCCAACGGGTGGCTGAGTTGGGCGTGGAGTACCGCCAACTGCACGCCGAACTCGAGGCCAGTCTGCAGCGCTGGGAGGAACTGGCGTGAACGGGCGGTTTCTCGTCGGCCTGACCGGCAACATCGCCACGGGCAAGTCCACCGTGGCGCGCATGCTCGCCGAACTGGGCGCCACGGTGATTGACGCCGACCGCGTGGCCCACGAAGCCATGCGCGCCGGGACGCCCTGCCACGCGGCAATCGTCGCGGCGTTCGGCCCGGAGGTGCTGGGAGCGGATGGGGAGATCGACCGCAGCCGGCTGGGGGCGGTGGTCTTTGCCGACCCGGCAGCCCTGGCGCGGCTGGAGTCCATCCTCCACCCCGCCGTGCTGGCCGAGGTGGGCCAGCGGATCGCCGACGCGCCCGGCCGCGCCGTCGTGGTCGAAGCGATCAAACTGATCGAGTCCGGCATGGCCGCGGCCTGCGACAGCCTGTGGGTCACCACCTGCCAGCCGGAGCGGCAGGTCGAGCGGCTGATGGCCGACCGGGGCCTGAGCCGTGAGGAGGCCCTGTTGCGCGTCCACGCCCAGCCGCCGCAGGAGGAGAAACTCGCCCGCGCCGATGTGGTCATCACCACCGACAGCAGCCTGGAGGAGACGAGGAGGCAGGTAGAGGAGGCATGGAACCGGGTGACGCGGGAACGGAGCGAAGGGGATGTGGCATAGGTGGGGGTTTGGGGTATAATTGGGGTCAGGCGAACGTTGAGCCGCAAGAGGCACGCATGAAGACAACACCAGGCATCCAGAAATCTCTCGTCAAGATCAGACTGCAAGAGCAGAAGAGCGACTTCGCCTACTGGCAGACACAGCCTTATCAGGTTCGCCTCGCCGCGCTAGAGCAAGTCCGACGCGAGTACCATCTTTGGAGATACGGTGCTGAGCCAAGACTTCAGAGAGTTTATTCAATCGTTAAACGATAACCGTGTCCGCTATCTGGTCATCGGTGGCTACGCAGTTGCGCTGCACGGCTATCCACGCTACACCAAAGATATTGACATCTGGATAGAGATGAGCCCAGACAACGCCGCTAACCTAGTCAAGGCGCTGGAGCAATTCGGATTTGGCTCTCTGGGCTTGCAGGCTGCTGACTTTCTCGTGCCTGACCAGGTTGTTCAGCTTGGCTATCCCCCAAGTCGAATAGACCTGATCACCACTCCCGCTGGCGTTGACTTTGAGACCTGCTACGCGTCACGAGTGGAAGTGGTGATTGACGATGTGACGGTGAACTTCATTGATCTGGAGAATCTGAAGAAGAGCAAGAAAGCCGCAGGACGGCTTCAGGACCTTGCAGATTTGGAGAACCTGCAGTAGTACGATGCTGGCATCTGAGATTCTCGTACGCCGTGCGCGACTGACGGAGGCAGGAGAGATTGCCGCTTTCGTCAACCGCGCCCGCTCTACGGAGCGCCCGGTCACCGAAGACGAGGTGCAGCGCCGCTTCGGCACCGTCGGCTTCCTGGTGGCGGAGCGGGACAGGCAGATGGTCGGCCTGCTGGGCTGGCAGGTGGAGAACCTGGTGGCCCGCGTCACCGATTTCCTGGTCTGGCCGGCCAGCGAGCGCCTGGTGGTCGGACGGGCTCTGGTCACGGCTATGGAAGAGGCCGCGCGGGAACTCCTGTGCGAGGCGGCGGTGCTCTTCCTGCCGCGCAACGCGCCGCCCGAACTCCTGAACTTCTGGCGGACGTTCGGCTACGAACTGCGCGAGGTCGCCGCGCTGCCCCGAGCCTGGCGCGAGGTGGCCCGAGAGGTCCGCTCGGTGGACGAGCAGGTGATGCTCAAGCAGCTGCGTGAGGAGATGATACAGACTCCCGTCTAGGAGCCTATCCGAATAACCCCGTGGCCGACGCATCCCTATGCGTTGGCGGGCGGCATTCAGAGGCCTGAAGCAACCTGAGCCTATAGCAAAGAGGAGCCTCATGTCTGGACTTGTGGCGTTCGTCAAGCGGCATCCCCGGCTGACCTCCTGGTTCGTCCTGGCGATCGGCATGGTGATCATCCTCATCTGGTCGGCGCGGGACGTGGGCCTGCTGCCGGGACAGTGGGCGGCGTTGATCGTCGCCACCATCGGCCTGGCCGGCCTGTGCGTCTGGATCATCGGCTGGGAAGACAAAGAGGAGCCAGACGCGGAGCAGGAGCCCGCGGAAGGGGAGAAGCCGCCGGAGGGCAGTAGCGCTCCGACGGAGTAGGCGGCTCATCCGCCGCAGGCGGCGGCGTGGACGCAGCGGTCTATCGCTTCCAAGACCTGCTGGCCTACCGCCTGGTCGCGCGCCGTGCGCTGTGATGGAAGGGCGGGGATAAAGAGCGGCCCAATGACCAGCCGCAACCTTCCCTCCGCCTCTGCCACGCCGACGGGCAGGAGCGGCAACCCGGCCTCGACCAACAGGGCGATGAACCGCCCCACGCCGGATGGGAGGCGTTCCTCCCCCTCCAACACATCCCGCCCTTCGGGGGCCAGGCCGATCATCCCGCCCGTTCGCGCTGCGCGCTGAGCCAGTCGCACCGTCTGCCGCACCGCCGATGCCCGGGCCTCCACCTCCGCGGGATCGGGGGGCATCGGCGGCATGTTGACAAAGCCATAGGCCTGCGCCACACGCCGAAATGCGCATCGCGTCAGCGGCGTCAGCAGCCGTTGCCGCCAGGGGCTGCCAGGGAAGGTCCACGCTGCCGTCATCACCCAGCGGACCTCGGGGTCGGCGTCGGCGGCGCGGCCGGCGGCCACCGCAACGGTGACCGCGATGGCGGTCCACCAGGCCCCCAGGCCGGGTCGGCTGTAGTGGTTGCAGACCACCAGGCAGGGGCCGCGTGGCGGGACGTGTTCCTCCCCCACCACCTCAATGGGCTGCCCTGCCAGGGCCAGCCGCGCGTGGCGGACGAAGGAGCAGCCCTGGCCGGTGACAAACCCCCACAGGAAATGGCCCACGAAACGGCCAGAAAGCCGATAGGATGCTGATGAGATCATCTGCGGCGCACCTTTCCGATAGACCACGGACGACAGACGACGGACCACGGACAACAGACCACGGGCAACCAACCACATCCGGACGACGGTGGTCCGTCGTCCGTGGTCCGTCGTCCGTGGTCCGTGGTCAGTGACCAACGGAACGACTGCAAGGAGGGAGCATGCGCACCCGTGACTATGTCCTCATGAACGTGTACTGGTTCGGCCTGGCCTTCATGTGGAACAGCCTGCACCCGATCGTCTTGCCAGCGCTGCTGCTCCGCTTCGTGCCGGAGGCGCTGAAGAACACCTACCTGGGCGGGATGACCTTCGTCGGCCTGATCCTGGCGATGATTGTCCAACCCCTCTCCGGTGCCCTCAGCGATCGCACGCGCGCCCGCTGGGGCCGCCGTCGTCCCTGGATCGCTGCCGGCACGCTCGTTGACCTGCTCTGCCTGGCCATTATGGCCCTGGCAGGAGGGTACTGGGCTCTGCTCGTCGGCTACCTGCTGCTCCAGACCTCCTCCAACACCGCCCACGGCCCGGCCCAGGGACTGATCCCCGATCTGGTGCCGGCAGAGCGGCGCGGTCTGGCCTCTGGCCTCAAAAACCTGTTCGACATGGCCGGGCTGGTGATCGCCTCGCTGGTGGCGGGACAACTGATGAGCGCCGGCAACGTGCTGCTGGCGTTCATCGTCATCGGCGCGGTACTGGTTGCCAGTTGCCTGGTCACCCTGCTGGGCACACACGAGCCGCCCGCCACCCGCCCCCTCGCCTCTGTCAGCAACCCTCTTCGCGACCTGCTCCGCGTGGACCTGCGCCGTTATCCGGCCTACAGCCGGCTCATCCTCTCCCGGCTGCTCATCCTCTTTGGCATCTA